>Ga0180216_1004527_pt1 | contig 10504 bp, 14 predicted proteins | sample eDN3rd37CBELigMG_FD_128879 | JGI IMG/M metagenome (GOLD analysis project Ga0180216, IMG submission 128879) | Enriched Miracle-Growth compost microbial communities from Emeryville, California, USA - eDNA 3rd pass 37_C BE-Lig MG (version 2)... ...
CTGGTGGATTGCTGGGCGCACCGAGGAAGGGCAGCGCGGGCGGCTTGGCGGCCGACAGGCGCTTGCGGTACCGCTCCGAGTTGGCGTCGGACGCCATCAGCTCCGAGAGCTTGTCGAACGTGGCCTTGTCGCGCGACTTGACCAGCTGGAGGACGTCGCAAAAAGAGCGATAGAGGGCGGGTGGTGGCCGTCAGGTACGGCGCGCCGCCGCGCCCTCGCTTCTCCTCGCGGCAATCACGTACTGCCCAGGTCTTGGCCAGACGGTGCACCGGCGTGCTCTGCAAGCCCGCCAGAATGCTCTTCACGCCATTAAAATTCGACAGGTCGTTGCAGCTCTGGCGATCGGTGCGGGGCCGCGAAGATTGACCTCGCAGCGTCAGCTACGGTCCCGACGCGGTGCATCGGCGCACAAGCGCGGCAGACCTTGGCGATGTTGATGAAGTGGGCGAGCTTTTCCGCGCGGCGGCGCGGGTTCACCGACTCGAGCACCTCGTGGCAGACCCACATCGTGACCTGCAGCGGTCGTTGGCTCAGCGACGGAAGCAACATGGTCAGGGCTAGCTCGGGCGCCGGGCATAAAGACGCGCCGCGTACGTTGTTGAAACGCTGCGTGAACGTCACAACGTTGGGCGCGCGCTCCCACTTGTCGGCGGCCGTCCACGCGAGCGAGAGCAGCTCGCTGGCCTGGATCTTGGCAAAGTAGCTCATGTCGACGAGCGTCATCTGCTCGGCAAACTCGCGCGGGTTGATCACCATGATGTCAAACAGCACCGGGTCGTAGACGTTGTACGCGTCCTGGCCAGTGCAGCCCAAATGCGTGCCGTGCGCACGCCTCGCCCCCGTGCGAATGGTGAGCACCGCGGCCACGCCCCCCACCGGCCCCCCGCCCGTTTGCCAAGCACGCACCCGGTCCTCGGCGCTGGGCTGGTTGGAGAGCGCAGCGTTCGTCATAAAGGCCGGCGGCAGGGGCGACGACGCCATGGCGCGCGGGCCGCCCGAGCCAACGTCGCCAAAGTAGTCGTCGCCGTCCTGCTCGTTCTCGTCGAGCGCCTGCATGGTGCCGACGGGCCCGCGGTCGGTCGTGACGCGCAGCGACGTGCGCCGGCCCCGCGACAACATCGTGGGCCGCAGCTCCTAACCGCGCAGCGCGCGGCAGCGGGTCCGTCCGACGTCGCTCGCACGCGGCCCGGCCGCGACATTCGCCCCGCACCGGCTTTGTGTATTTTTTTTTTCGCGGGAGATCGCAGATCGCGTGGTCGACTTGTCGCCCGTTCCCGTCGTGTGCGCTTCTTGTCAGCACAAGCCGACGCCGCAGGTGGGTAGGCCAGCGTCAAGCCGACTCGTGCGCTGCGTTTGCTGCCGCTGATGCGCGTGGCGTGCGTTGTCCAAGTGAGGGGCGGGGCGCTCGGTCCGTCGGTCGCGAAAGGCAGGCGGCCCAGCCATCTATGACGTCATACGCTTATCGCCCTAGCCCTAGCTCACTAGTCCTACCCCAAACCCTAGCCTTCCAAACGGACACACCCCTAACCCTAGCGCGCACCTCCACAAGGCCGGCGCTTGAGTCAACTGCACATCGCGCTACAGAAGCGCCCTTCTCCCACAGAGCACTAATGACATCATGAAATCATAACGCTAACCCTAAAAAGGCGCCTTGGAGAAGGGCCCATGAGAGCGGGGCCGGATGCGCGCCGTAGCGCCGTGGTCGTGTGGGATCGGTGCAGGTCCCTATGACGTCATTCAGGCGCAGGGCAAGCCCTAGCAGGCCGGCTGGCCCACACGCGCGGCCAGACCGCAGTTTTTCCTCCACCGTTGCGCACGGCCTGCAGGAGGCGGCGAAGGAGGTACACGCGGTGCCCAGCGGGCCGGCCGGAGCGGCCGACTAGCGCACTGCTGGGACGCCGCGAAGGCGAAGAGCTAAGCAAGCGCGGAACGGCGTGCTTGTGCCGGCGCCGAACACGGAACCCAGCGCACGCTCTGTGCACCATGGCCGACGTCAAGGAGCCCGTGGCCGCCCCGGCCGCGCCCGCCGCGCCGACGCCGGCAGCGGCGGCAGCGGCGGACAAGCCCGCGGCCGACAAGCCGGCGGCCGACAAGCCGGCGGCCGACAAGGCCGCGGCCAAGGGGGGCGAGGTGCGCCCGTGGCTTGTGCCCTTGGCCGTTTACTTCCTTGAAGCGCTGACGTCGGTGACCCGACCCACGACCGGAAGCCATGCGCCGGGGTGCAGCAACCGCACGCCAAGAAGGAGAAGAAGAAGGCCGCCGCGACCCACAACGTGGCCGAGGTACCGTGCCGCTGCTCCTTTCAGCCCCCGGCCCTAGGCGGGCAATTAACGCAGCCAGCTGCATTCCCACTGAAACGCGCACGGCCCGCAGCTCAACCCGCCGGCCGACTTCATTGCGCACCGTATCCGGATGTACGACGCCATCAAGGCCCGCAAGCAGGCCGAGCTGGCAGCCAAGGAGCGCGTGCCCATCAAGGTCACCCTGCGCGACGGCAAGGTCATCGAGGGCAGGGCGTGGGAGACGACTCCGCTGTCGATCGCCGAGTCGATCAGCAAGAGCCTGGCCAACAACACCGTCATCGCCAAGGCACGGCGCGGCGCCGCCCGTGGCGGAGCTGCAGAGTCCCCGGGGGGCTGACATGGACGTTGTGCTGCGCGACGGCGAAGCCGTGCGTCGCCTCAGGTCGACGGCCAGCTGTGGGACATGGCCCGCCCGCTGGAGAAGGACGTCCGGCTCGAGCTGCTCGACTTTAACGACAGCGAGGCGCAGGCCGTCTTCTGGCACTCGTCGGCGCACGTGCTCGGCGAGGTCTGCGAGCGCTGCTACGGCTGCCTGCTGGAGCACGGCCCGCCGACCGACGACGGCTTCTTCTACGACATGCGTCTGCCGCCGTACGCTGCCGGAACGCTCGCCGCGGCCGCACCGCAGCGCACGGACCACCCGCTCAGCCCAGCGCTGCGTTCCACCAATGTCCGAACGATGATGGCGCGGGCCCGCCCAGGGACGTCACCGTGAGCGAGGCCGACTACCCGGGCCTGGACAGCATCGCGAAGAAGATCGCCGACGAGAAGCAGCCCTTCGAGCGCCTCGAGATGACCAAGGAGGAGCTGCTCGAGATGTTTGCTGTACGCGGACACTGCCCATCCCCGTTGGTTCGGCGTTGGGGCGTTCTGCCCCTGACGGGCCGCAGGCTATTCCCCCTCCGTTGCAACCCCCACGCGGACCAGTACAACCCGCTCAAGGTGCACTTCATCAAGGAGAAGATCCCGGACGGCGGCTCGTCGACTGTGTACCGGTGCGGCACCCTGATCGACCTGTGCCTGGGCCCCCACGTGACCAACACCAGCCGGATCAAGGCGTTCGCCGTGCACAAGGTGCGCCGGGCAGTGCCATGCGGTCGACCAGCGCAGGGCCGCCGCGACTGACCCGTTCCTCCGCCCATGAAACCCTGCCTCGGGTGGCCGCAGCACGCCCTCTCCTACTGGCTCGGGAAGGCCGAGAACGAGCAGCTCATGCGCATTTACGGCATCTCCTTCCCCGAGAACAAGCTGCTCGCCGAGTGGGTCAAGTTCCGCGAGGAGGCCGCCAAGCGCGACCACCGCCTCATCGGCCGGGTACGCTCGCTGCGCCTGGGCGCATGGCGCCGGTGACGAGCGTGCGCTCAGCCGCGTTGCCTTTGGTCGCGGCTGAGGACTCGCCGGCCGGCAGCAACAAGAGCTGTTCTTCTTCAACGAGCTGAGCCCGGGCTCGTGCTTCTTCCTGCCCCACGGCGCGCGCATCTACAACACCCTCGTGGAGTTCATCAAGGTCCGGCCGGAGCCCTGGCGCGCCTCTGGCGGTGGCCTCGGTGCTCACTTGCCGCGGCCGGTCCGGCAGCCGCCGCATGGCGATGCGCGCACCAGGAGCAATACTGGCAGCGCGGCTTCAAGGAGGTCATCACCCCGAACATCTACAACGTCAAGCTGTGGGAGCGCTCCGGGCACTGGCAGAACTACCAGGTGCGGTGGCGCCGCCGTCCTAACGTGCGGGCACTTGAGGGACTCATCGAGTCACACTGCGGCTGCGGCTCTGCAAGCCCGCTGGGCCACCCAGGAGAACATGTTCAGCTTCGAGGTCGAGGGCGCGACTTTTGCGCTCAAGCCGATGAACTGCCCGGGCCACTGCGTCATGTTCGACTCGCGCACCCGGTCGCACCGTGAGCTGCCGCTCCGCGTGGCCGACTTTGGTGTGCTGCACCGCAACGAGTTCTCCGGCGCCCTGACCGGCCTGACCCGCGTGCGGCGCTTCCAGCAGGACGACGCGCACATCTTCTGCGCGCCGGAGCAGGTCAGACAGGACACCGCAGCAACTGCGCAGGTCGCGCGCCAGCGTGCCGTGCTCAGTGTTTCGCTTCAGCCTGCACGGGGGGCTGCTACTGCATACAGGTCGGCACCGAGATCGCGGGCTGCCTCGACTTCCTCAAGTCCGTGTACACCATCTTTGGCTTTAACCTGACCATGGCGCTCTCGACCCGGCCGGAAAAGTTCCTCGGCGACATCGAGACCTGGGAGAAGGCCGAGAAGGTGCGGCGGCGGGCGTGAGCGCCTGCTGGGTGCGTGCCTCGGCCGTTGCTCACTGTGGGTGCTCTGCTTCAGCGCGTGCCTTCGGGGGCGGGGCCGGCCACCAGCAACTGGCGGACGCGCTGAACGACTCGGGCTTCCAGTGGAAGGTGAACGCCGGCGATGGCGCCTTCTACGGGCCCAAGGCATGTTCGCGGCGGTTGGCAGCAGGCGGTCGATCGTGCCGCTGACCGCGCCTTTGGGCAGCGCCCTGGCGTCCTTCCGTGGCCGGCCAGATCGACATCACCATCCAGGACGCCATGCGCCGCCGCCACCAGTGTGCCACCATCCAGCTGGACTTCCAGCTGCCGAACCGCTTCGATCTCAAGTTCCAGGCGTATGCTCGTGAGCGCATTCTCAAGCTTGGCGCGCTGCGGGTGCCTCGGCGTTAACCCGTACGGCGCCGGCTGCCATGCCCGTTTGCTCGTCACTATAGGCCGGACGGCACCGAGAAGCGGCCGGTCATGATCCACCGTGCCGTGCTCGGCTCGGTCGAGCGCATGATTGCCATCCTGACCGAGAACACCGCCGGCAAATGGTAGGCGCCGACGGCGAAGTCACTCGGCGGGGCAGGCGCCTACGCTACGACGGCGAAGTCACTCGGCGGGGCAGGCGCCTACGCTAACAGGCGCCGCGCGGCCCGTGCGTGCGGGCGGTGAGCGCCGTCGCAGGCCGTTCTGGCTGTCGCCGCGGCAGATCTGCGTCATCCCGGTCGCGCCGGCCTTCCTTGACTACGCCCGCGAGGTGCGCGCACGCCGGCGAGGGCGTGCACGACAGCGGCGCGCGGCGCCTAACGCGCTCGGTCGGTGTGTCGTCCCGCACCCGGGTACGGCGCAGGTGGAGGCCAAGTGCCACGCGGCCAAGTTCTACGTGGAGGTCGACGACAGCGGCGACACCCTCAACAAGAAGATCCGCCACGGCCAGCTGGCGCAGTTCAACTTTATCTTTGGTACGGCACCGCCCCCTCTGCAGGCGCCACGGTCTCCCTGGAAAGGCGCTGGTATGCTGACGGTTGGTGTCGTTGGATGTGGGCGCGCGCGGCACAGTCGTTGGCGAGGCCGAGCGGTCGAGCGGCACTGTCAACGTCCGCACCCGCGACAACCACGTGCACGGCGTCGTCCCGTTGGACGAGGCGCTCAAGCGGCTGGATCGCACCCGCCGGCTCCGGTTGAGCGGCGAGGAGTTCTCGCTGGACTAAGCACCAAAACAAAAAGGCCGTGGCTCTCGCGCGTGTTGTGCTTCTACTGTTTGATACACTGGTTGGTTGCTTTACACACCGCTGTACACACGTCACGTCACCGCAGCCACAGCTTGAGGCGGAACGCGTCGCTGTTGTTTAGGTAGTAGTTTTGGAGCCGCTTGTCGCGCACAAAGCCCAGGTTCTCGTACAGCGTCAGCGCGCTGCGGTTGCTCGCCTCCGCCTCCAAGACGACCTGCGGAACGGGAGCATCGAGCATCCCGGCGCGACAACGTTAGCACTCGCAGGTCTGCACCGGGACTGCGGCGTCGGCCATCTACCTCGTCGCAGCCAAACCGCTGCAGGATGGTGACAATCCTCCGCACCAGCGCCGACCCTGCGTGCAGCGGCGCTGGCGACGTGCGCCGCGCTGGCCGTTTAGCGGCGGGTTCCAACCCACGAAACTAGTGAACGGAGCCTTACCGATGCCGCGCTTTCGGTAGGACGCCTCCACGGCCAGCATGCCGATGTAGCCGCGCTTCTGCACACCGTGCATGTCGATGCGGCCAATAATGACGCCGACGCAGGCCTCGCCGTCCATCACCTGTCCCGAGAACGCAGCGGGGACTGAGGCGGGTTGCGCGGGTAAGTTGGCCTGCTGCGGGCGGCCGCCGCGGGCGCGGGTGCGTGACGGACATTCAGACAGAGCTGCGGCCACTCGGACAAGAAAAAGCGGTACGTGTAGACCGAGTACGGCTCGGAGAGGTCCTTGGCGATGAGCGCGGCCATGGCCGGCAGCTGCAGCTCCGAGGTGTACGGGACGACCCTGAGCCCGGCGATGTCGCTCAAATCGGCCTCGGTCAGCTGCAGTGCCTGCTGCTGCTGCTCCTGTTGCTGCTGCGGCTGTTGCGGGGCCGGCGTCTCCTGCTGCTGACGGTCGGCGTCGCTGGCCACGGCGGCTGCTGTGGCCGGGTCGGCGGCGGCCGCCGCCATGGTCCCTCGCCCTCCTCAGCGCCTGCGGCTGGGACCACGGCACTGGATGACGTCATCAATGAGCGACGTCGGCGTCGGCGTCCCACGGCGATTGGGGCGCTTCCCGAGTGTGTTCGCGCATGTGTGGACGCCGCACATTTCGACGGCGCCGCTTGGAAAGCAGACGTCACCGCGCGACGGTGAGCGAACGGGGACGGGCGACGGGGGACGGCGACAAGGTCCGCGTGCCTGCCGCTGGCCAGTGCCGTGCGCCCGGGGCATGATCACTCCCTGTGGACAATGGCCTCACGGCAACGTGTCGGACTGTGGGCTGTGGGGGGGCACTGAGGATCCCAGTCATGGCGCCGACCAAGGCGGAGCGGCGCCTGCGCGTCGCCGTCGTGGGCGTCGGCCTCGTCGGCAGCGAGCTCCTGCGGCAGCTGGCGGCACACAGCCAGGGGCCGTGCGGCGCCCGCGGCGTCCGCCTGGAGCTGGCCGCGATCTGCACGTCCAAGCGGATGCACCTCCTGCCGGCCCCCGATGCCCGCGCCGTGTTTGCCACGCCGCTGCAGGCCGCGGCCGCGTCGGCCCGCGTCAGCGAGCTGCTGGAGACGTGCCGCGCCATTGGCGCGCCGCTCGGTGCGTGCCAAGGCCCGGCTGGCCGTGTGGACTCGCAGCGATCGCTGACCGCGCGTGTGGCCGTTGGCGTGTGCTCGACGTCCTAGATCTGGACGCGCTGGCGTCGCACCTGCAGGCCGACTCGCAGGCGGCCGCGGCGCTGATTGACTGCACGGCCAGCGACGCCGTGGCCGCGCTCGTGCCCAAGTGGCTCCAGGCCGGCATCCACGTTGTCACGCCCAACAAGCGGGCCTTCTCCGGCCCGCTGGCGCTCTTCGAGCAGGTACCGCTGCGCCCAGTTCCGGTCCGTCCAGCCGCGGGCCGGCGGCCAACGCTATGGAAGATGTCCTGGCTCTCCGGCGGCCGCCGCAGATCCGCGCGCTTCAGAAGCAGGCCCTGTGCTACCACGAGGCCACGGTGGGCGCCGGCCTGCCCGTCCTCAACACGCTGGCGGACCTGATCGACACGGGCGACCGCGTGCTGCGGATCGAGGGCATCTTTTCCGGCACGCTCTCCTTCCTCTTCAACCAGTACTGCGCCGCTGCGAGCGTCGCCGCCAACACGCCGTTCTCGGCCATCGTGCGCGACGCCAAGGAGCGGGGCTACACGGTACGCAGACGTCGCTGGGCTGGGAGCAGCAGCAGACGCCGGGACCTTAGCCGCGACCGGGCGGCACGTAGTGCCCAGCGGTCGCTGCAGGAGCCGGATCCGCGCGAAGACCTCAGCGGCATGGACTTTGCCCGCAAAGTAAGCGCATACATGTATGTGCGTGCTGCGCAGGCCAACGTGTCGCTTAGGCCCCCGTCGGCCCGCGTCCCTCCGTGCGTGCGCCGCCGGCTAGGTCGTCATTCTCGGCCGCTGCGCGGGCCTGCCGCTGGACCTGGCCACGCTGCCCGTGGAGAGCCTCGTGCCGGCGGCGCTGCAGAGCGTCCCCAGCGCGGACGAGTTCATGGCGCGCCTGCCCGAGCACGACGGCCACTACGCCGGCCTGCGCCAGGCGGCCGCGGCCACGGGCGAGGTGCTGCGCTACGTGGGCGTTATCGACTTTGCCGCCGGCACGGCCAGCGTCGGGCTGCGCAGGTATGCGGCCGCGCCGCCGACGCCCGCGTGCGCGACTGGCTAACCGTGGTCTCCCTGCCTGGCGCGCAGCGCTTCCGGCGCCTGCAGCTACCCGCAGTCGCACCCGTTCGCGGCGCTGGAGGGCAGCGCGAACGTCGTGGCGTTCACGACGGAGCGGTACCCGAGCCCGCTCGTCATCCAGGGCGCCGGCGCGGGCGCGGCCGTGACGGCGATGGGCGTCTTTGGCGACCTGCTGCGCGTGGTGCGCTCCCTGTAGGAAAATTCCGGTTGTATGTAGAAAGTTTGCAAAGCAAAAAAAGTACAACAGTGCACGGACACCCTCAAAATGACTTGCGTCACCTTGCCACAATGCTTGCTTGACGTGCCGGGCCGGCGCCCGCCGGCCCGGCGCTCGCACGCACGCGCCATGCTCCATGCTACGTACACGCTCTCTGCCCCTCTATCGTGACACGCCCGCCAGTGCACCATCGCTCGCCGCGTGCAGGTGCCGCGCTGTGTATCACAGCGTCGTCGTGACGGCGCGCAGCGCGGACCGCTCGGCGGCCTTGGCCTGCTCGTCGCGCGCCTGCACGGCGAGGAAGTGCTCGCTGTAGTAGGTTAAGCACCGGTCGAGGATGAGCGTGCCCACGGCGAGGCGCGAGCCGCGGGCGATGATGCCGGCCCACAGCGAGGCGACGCCGTGCGCCTGGATGCGCTCGCGCGTGACCTGGAGGAAGCTCGACTTGACGCTCTGGCCGTACTTCTCCTGCATGAGCGTCTTGATGGTGTCGAACGGCTGCGAGATAACGCCGCCGGTGATGCCCGCGGCCATGCCCGACATGACGTGCGCGACGTGCGAGTTGAGGTCCGGGAAGGTGTCCTGCAGCCGCCGGTAGAAGATGGGGTTGAGCCCAAAGAGCGTGGCGCCGTAGCAGCCCTCGCGCAGCGTGGTGGCCGACATGCCGGCGAAGGCCTTGAACGACGTGCGGTTCGCGTGGATGAGCGTGGAGAGCCGCAGGCCGTTGTTCTGCATCTGCGTCTTGAACCACTCGCTCACGCACGAGACCGGCGTCGCGATGACGCCGGAGAAGACGCCGCCGGCCATCAGCTGCAGCTGGCTGCTGGGGTCGTGGCCGCGCGCCGCGACAAAGTTCTTGTACGACTCGTTGCTGACCTTGAGGGCGGAAATGTAGACGGCGCGGAAGACGAGCATGGGGGTCATGCCGGCATACCAATGCCGCACGCCCTTGTCGAAGAACTCGGCGAACTTGACCCGCTGCACCGACTGCAGGCCCGTCTTGTACGTGTCGATGGGCTGACACACCACGATTTCGCTCCAGCCGGCCAGCGTGCCGACGATAATTTGGTTCTGCAGCGTCAGCTGCGGCCGCTTGTACGGCTGCAGCTTGGCCGCTTCCGGCGCCGGCGCCGGCGCCGGCGCGGCGGGGGCGGCGTGGGGTTCAGAGCCCTCCATGGCGGCCGCGTGTCGAGTCGACGCGACGTCAGCTTCCCGGGGCAGGCGCAAGGCGCGAGTGAAGGAACGAGGTCGCAGGGTCCCACGCGGCCGTGCCCGGGGTGCAGCAAAGTGGGCCGTGGACCCGCCGGCCACGTGCGGAGCAGGCCGAGGCGGGACCACGCGCGCTCCGACAGCGGCAGTGACGTCGACGCCCGCCGTGCCGGCCGCTCCAGTCGGCCAGCGTCGCGCAGCGCACGTGGCTTGCGGCCGAGTCGTTCCGCCGGGTGGTGCGCGCGATCCTCGTCCTAGATTCCGCCCGGCAGTCACAGGACGCAGGACGCAGGACCAAGCCGGTCTCGCGGGCCGTTCGCCTCTCGTTGCTCTCCCCCGGCCAACGTCGTCCAGCGCGCGTGGCTTCCCTTGGCCGTTCGTGCCTTATGTTCGCCCCACACGTGACACGCCGTTTCCGCTTCGATCGTGGCCGCTGCTGCTGCCGAGTCGTTGCTGGGGCGTGCTGGGGGGCGGCCCGCGTTCCCGTGCCGCTGACGAAGACGACGAACGGCGATCGAACGACGACGACAAAGACGACGACGACGACGAAGACGACGAAGAAGAAGACGA
>Ga0180216_1004529_pt1 | contig 10502 bp, 7 predicted proteins | sample eDN3rd37CBELigMG_FD_128879 | JGI IMG/M metagenome (GOLD analysis project Ga0180216, IMG submission 128879) | Enriched Miracle-Growth compost microbial communities from Emeryville, California, USA - eDNA 3rd pass 37_C BE-Lig MG (version 2)... ...
CCGTCGTTCACAACGGGCTTCGTGAAGATGAGTTCAGCCCGGTCGACCCTGCCCCCGATGCCGCCGATTTCGTGTTCGTGGGCGAACTTCGCAGGCTAAAGGGGCTCCATGTACTGCTGGAGGCGCTTGCGCAGGTAACTCGGCCAGATGGGTCCCCTGCCACCCTGGCGATAGTTGGCGATGGCCCCGACCGCGCGATGTTCCAGGAGCAGGCGAGAGAGCTCGATCTGGCCGAGCGAGTGACATTTGCCGGCGCGGGACCTGCACGCGCCGCCTTCCAACGCGGCCGGTGCGCCGTTGTCCCGTCCCTGGCAGAATCCCTGCCTTATATCATCATGGAAGCGACGGCGGCCGGACTGCACGTCATCGCCACACGCGTGGGGGGCATTCCGGAAATCTTCGGACCAACCAGCGATAGCCTTATACCGCCCGCCGACGCCACGGCACTTCGCGAGGCTCTGCAAAGCTTCCTGGACTCACCTTCGTCCGCTGCGGCAGAGGCAGGGATGCGCCTGGCGTTCGTCCGCGAGCGTTTCTCGGTCACCGGTATGACCGACGCAATCGAAGAGCGTTACCTTTTGGCAACCGCAAATACGGGTTTACCTGCAGTCTGACCTGGTACTTTCACTGAGTCTTCACCTGTAGGAGCCGAGAACTGCGCCGTACCTCATCATTTCGGCGCCACCATGTTCCGACTCGACCCCCGACAGGCAATGAAGGAGCACGTCTCCGGCGAGACCCCACGTCTTGCTCCAAAGGGTCTCACCGCGGCAGCTGAGGCCATCATCGCTGCTCCGGTAGAGCACACCCTGTCGGCTCCCGTGATCGCCGGCATCGCACAGGCCCTCGAAGCCGTGCTGCTGGCCGGATTGGGTGCCGCCATCTATCTCGGCTACATAGGAGGTGGGGAGGACACCTTCTATCTGCCGGTAATTCTCGGTACGGCGCTCCTCGCCAATGTCGCGCTCAATATCGCCGGCACGCACCGCATCAGTGCCTATTGCAAGCTCTTTTCTCAGATGTCGCGAGTCCTTGCGGCCTGGACGGGGGCCGTTCTGGTGCTCACGGTAGGGGTCTTCCTGTTCAAAGCGTCGGACCAGGTATCCCGCCTATGGTTGCTTGGGTGGTATTTTGGCGGCGCCTTGTTTCTTATTGCTTTCCGGCTTTCGCTGCGGACGTTGGTGCAGAAATGGACACAGGAAGGTAGACTCAAGCGCCGGACGGTCATTGTCGGCGGGGGGAAGGATGCCGCTGATCTTATAGAGAAAATTCGGCAGAGTGCCGGCAACGACATCAACCTGTTCGGTCTTTTCGACGATCGTGTCGACGATCGCTCACCTGAAATGGTTGCCGGGTGTCCCAAGCTCGGCCGAGTAGCCGATCTGGTGGAATTTGCGCGTCGGACGCGGGTCGATCTCGTCATTGTCTCGATGCCGCTCTCGGCCGAAAAGCGCGTGCTGGAAATGCTGCGCACTCTCTGGGTCCTGCCGGTCGATATTCGTCTCTCGGCGCATATGAGCCAACTCAAGTTCACCGACCGCGCCTATTCCTATGTGGGAGGCGTGCCGGTGTTCGATATGGCCGACCGGCCGATCTCCGACTGGAACCACGTCTTCAAGTGGACATTCGACAAGGCCGTTGCTCTCATCGCGCTTGTCTTGCTTTCGCCTGTCATGGCTGTGACGGCGATTGCCATAAAGATCGAGAGCAAGGGGCCGATCCTCTTCCGGCAAGGACGGCACGGCTTCAACAACGAAATCATCAAGATCTACAAGTTCCGCTCGATGTACACCGACCTTGCTGACGTCAATGCCAGCAGGCTGGTGACCAAGCGCGATCCGCGTGTCACCCGGGTCGGCCGCTTCATCCGCAAGACCTCGATCGACGAACTGCCGCAGCTTTTCAACGTGCTCAAAGGTGAGCTCTCGATCGTGGGGCCACGCCCGCATGCTCTGGAGGCCAAGGCGGAGAATGCTCTTTACTACGAGGCGGTCGAGGGCTACTTCGCCCGGCATCGCGTCAAGCCCGGCATGACCGGCTGGGCGCAGATCAATGGATGGCGCGGCGAGACCGACACGATCGACAAGATCATGCAGAGGGTCAATCACGACCTCTACTATATTGAGCACTGGTCGCTGCTTTTCGACCTCTACATCCTGCTGATGACCCCGGTTTCGCTCATCTCCAAGCGCGAGAATGCCTATTGAGCGCCATAGGCACATTCGACAACGCCCTTGTTGCGCGCAACGCTGGCGTAACGCTGTTGAAGGAGGCTGCTCGCCGGCTGTTCCATGTGCTGGTAGCGCTCTGGATATTCGCCGGCGCGTTCGTCTTCATCGAACCTTCGCCTTATGAAGTCGCTTTTCTTGGCGTCCTCGCCATCGCACTCGTCAGCGGATTTGCGCTCTACCGCTCGACGCTGGGCCTGCTCTTCATCTTCGTCGCATTCGTTCCTTTCGGACTGATCAGCGTCTTTCAGGTGCAACGCACCCCCCTCTCCGATGCCTTAATATTTGTCGGCGTTACCTATTTTCTGCTGCTGACGTCGTATTTCGTTGCCAACTACGTAGCCGACCGGCCGATCCGCAACATGCGGATCATCATGGCGGCATATACCGCCGCGGCTCTTGTCTCCTCGGCTGTCGGGCTTCTCGCCTATCTCGGACTGCTACCAGGTGCGGAACTTTTCCTGCTTTATGGCCGCGCACGGGCGATGTTCAACGACCCCAATGTCTATGGGCCGTTCCTCATTCTTCCGGCGATGTATGCGCTCCAACGGGCGTTGTTATTGACCGGTCGGTCCGCGATCTTCGCCTCTGCCGTCTATTTGGCGCTGTTCGTAGGCGTGTTCGTAAGCTTTTCGCGCGCGGCTTGGGGGCATTTCGCCGGCTCTTCGCTGTTGGTGTTGCTGCTGTGCTTTTTTCTCCTGGCCAAGGCGCAGGACAAGGTGCGCATCCTCATCCTTTCTCTGGCGGGCGTTGCTGCTTTGATGGTCGTGCTGGTGGGCCTGCTCAGCATTCCGGCGGTTGCCGAACTCTTCGAGGTCCGCACCGAAGCGCAGAACTATGATTCCGGCGAAACCGGCCGCTTTGGCAGGCAGGGCTTTGCCTTTGAGCTGGCGCTGCAGAACCCATTGGGGATAGGCCCACTGGAATTTCGCCATGGCCCGATCATCGAAGAGCCGCACAACACCTATGTCAGCGTGTTGCACGTTTATGGCTGGGGCGGTGGCCTGCTCTACTATGCATTTGTTGGCGCGACACTGTGGATGTCATGGGCCAGTCTCGCCCGCCCCTCCCCGCTGCGCCCGCTGATGATCCCACTCACTGCGACCTATGTGATGCTCATCATCGAAGCGGGGATCATCGATACCGATCACTGGCGGCATTATTTCCTTGTCGCGGGCCTGATCTGGGGGGTCAACACGGCGATCCGCTATGGACCGGGAGCGCTTTCAAATCCAAAGGCGGCGATCGTCTAGATAGCGCGCGGCGAGCTTGATCGTATCGGCGAGGAAACCTGGACGGTGATGTCCGGCGAGCGCTGTCTCGCGGTGCGAGCCGATCCAGGCCAGCAGCGCCATCCGCCGCAGCAGAAGCATGGTGTCCATGGCGGCCACGTCTTCATCGGATAGGCTGCGGACCGGCAGATAGCCGCTCAACCATGCCCGCTTGAGCTCGGGGACAATGTCGTGCGCCTCGTGGAATGAGACGGCAGCGGCAAAATCGTAGGCGAACCAGCAATAACCACAGTCGTCGAAGTCGATCACGGACAACCTGGAGCCGTCGACCAGCAGGTTTCCAAGCCGCATATCGGCATGGATGAGACCGAACTGATCGGGGGACATGCCATAAGCTGCAAGATCGGTACGAAGCTGCTCGTCCAGCCGGTCAAGAACGGCTCTTGCCGTCCCCTCCACGCCTTCGGTTCGGCGCCAGTCGCCCCAGAGGCCATTGGAATCAAGCACCTGGCCGGCATTCCAGACTTGACGCTCAAACCGATCCGGCGGCTGCCAAATCTGCGTGTGGTTGTGCAGGCAGGCTGCCTGGCGACCCAACTGCTCGAATACGGGCACGAGATTACTCGCGATGGTAGGCTGGACCCCTTCGATGAACTCGAACAGTACCGCGTACCGCTCAACTCCAGCTTCGCACACCGCCTGAAGCGCATGGCCGTCCTGCCCAGGCAAGGGTCTGGGAATCGAGAGATCTGTGTCCGCCTGCAGAGCGCTCAGCCAGGCGAGTTCACTCTCGATCGAACGGGCGGATTGGTAGCCGGGCCGGTGCACGCGAAGACAGAAACGTCCTTGCGGTGCATCGATCTGGTAGGTGTGGTTCTCGGAATAATTGATGAGCCGGGCCTTTGCCCCGTCGCCCAAGCCCCATCTTGCCAGCGAGGACTTTATGAAGGCCGGTGAGGGATGCATCGGGCGCTCCTTGCTCGACGAGTCCGCAGCGCCCGGCAAAGTACCGGCCAACCGGGCATAGAAGAAGGGAAATGGTCGGAGCGGCGGGATTTGAACCCACGACCCTTTGTCCCCCAGACAAATGCGCTACCAGGCTGCGCTACGCCCCGACGCCGGGAGACATAGAGAAACCGGACGGTTCGTGCAAGAGTTCTCGCGTTCAAAACTCACAAACACGTCCCAGACATCCTCCGGCGCCCGTCGGACTCGAAGGAACGGTAGCGGCTTACTATCGTTGAGGAATACGCCAACGCGGGAAAGGCCTTCCTACTTGCCCTCTGACGAACTGATCGGCTCTGGCGCTGTCCACATCTGTGTCGATATGCAGCGGATGTTTGCCGAGCCCACCGAATGGCATGCGCCATGGCTCAACCGTATCCTGCCGGCGGTCGAGGCGATCACTGAACGGCACGCGGCGCGAACCATCTTCACCCGCTTCATTCCGCCGCCCGCACCGCAAGCGGCACACGGCGCCTGGCGAGATTACTATGCGCGCTGGGACATGATGACGTTGGAGCAGCTCGAGCGCGAGTTGATCGACCTCGTTCCGACGCTCGCCCGCCATGTCCCGCCTGCGCAGGTGATCGACAAGCCCGTGTATTCTCCCTGGCTCAACACGGGCCTCCATGAGCGGCTGCGGGCACACGGCATAACAACGCTGATCATCACCGGCGGGGAGGCGGAAGTCTGCGTGCTTGCCACGGTTCTTGGCGCCATAGACCTCGGCTATCGCATAGTGCTGCCCACCGATGCGGTGTTCAGTTCGGCCGACCAGACCTATGACGCCATTCAGACGATCTTTCACAATCGGTTCGGCGTGCAGCTAAGGACCTGCAGCACCGAAGAGCTCCTCGAGACCTGGAAGGCCTAGTAGAGTGGCTTGATCGGGCGTGCTGAAGCGTCCATAGCGATTCCAGCGGGCGAATTTCTCTCGAACGGCATCAGCCGGCGCTTGCGCCAGCTCCCACAACTGCAAGGACTTTTCTCTATGACGACCGGTGCAACACAAGTGGGCTGGGGCATTCTCGGGCCGGGCAGCATCGCCAAGGCGTTTGCCGGCGGCATCAGCGAAGCGCCGAATGGCAGGCTGGTCGCGGTGGGGACGCGCAACCCGGCAAAACCGGGGCTTGCCGAGGACTTTCCCGGAGCGCGTGTCATCGAGGGGTATGAGGCGTTGCTTGCCGATCCCGAGATCGACGCGGTCTATATCGCCCTGCCCCATCCGTTCCATGCGCAATGGGCGATCAGGGCGGCGGAGGCGGATAAGCACGTGCTCGTCGAAAAACCCATGGCGCTGACCTCGTTTGAGATCGACGCGGTGCTCAACGCCCATCGCAAGGCCGGCACTTTCGCGGGTGAGGCCTATATGTACCGGCTGCATCCGCTGGCATCCAAGATCGCTGAGTTCGTGGCTTCGGGCGCCATTGGTGAGGTGCGAATGATCCAGTCGAGCTTCGGCTTTCAGATGCCAAGGTTCATGCCCGAGCATCGGCTGTTCGCCAATGATCTGGCGGGAGGCGGCATACTCGATGTCGGCGGCTATCCGGTTTCGATGGCGCGGTTCATTGCCGGAGTGGCGGCCGGCAAACCGTTTCTCGATCCGGTGAAGGTCGCGGGCACGGCGCATCTTGGAGAGGCGGGGACCGACGAGTGGGCGGCGGCCGTGCTGACTTTCGAAAACGGGATCATCGCGCAGGTTTCATGCGCGGTCTTCGTGCAGCTCGATAATGTGTTGCGAATTCATGGACATCTGGGGCGCATCGAGGTGCCGGACTTCTGGTTTGCAGGCGGCGACCGGACCAACGGGCCGGGCAAGCTGGAGGTTCACCTCAATGACGGAGGGCGCAAGTCGATCAATCTGGACGAGCGGCACCACGTCTATTCATTCGAGGTGGAGGCCGCTTCGCAGGCAATTCTGGCGGGCAAACAGGAGTTCGACAGCCCCGGCATGAGCTGGGCGGATAGCCTTGGTAATGCACGGGTTTTGGACACGTGGCGCAGCGAAGCGGGGCTTGAATATGAGATCGAGAAATCCAGCCGCCGCACCGCCACGATCAGCGGCCGGAAGCTTGCCGCGAGCGGTACCACGATCCCCAAACGCAGCATTCCGGGGCTTGGGAAAGAGGCGTCGGTGCTAGCGCTGGGCTTTGAGGATTTCCTGACATTCTCGAGCGGTTCCATCATGTTGGACGCCTATTTTGAGGCGGGCGGCAATGTCTTCGACACCGCCTTCATCTACCGCGATGGCTATACCGAGCAGCTTCTGGGCGAGTGGATGAAGAACCGGGGCGTGCGCGAGCGATCGGTGGTAATCGGCAAGGGCGCGCACTCGCCGCTGGTCTATCCGGACGTGATCGGCAAGCAGCTCACGCAATCGCTGGAGCGGCTGCAGACGGACTATGTGGACGTCTATTTCATGCACCGGGACAATCCCGATGTGCCGGTCGGTGAGTTTGTGGATGCCATGGATGCCGAGGTCAAGGCGGGCAGAATTCGGGGGATTTTCGGGGGCTCGAACTGGACGCGCGAGCGTATGGACGAGGCGATCGCCTATGCCGAGCGGACCGGCAAGACGCGGCCGGGGGCGCTTTCCAACAACTTCTCGCTGGCCGAGATGATCGACCCGATCTGGGCAGGCTGCGTGCAATCCTCGGATGATAATTGGCGTAAATGGCTGATCGAGCGGCAGATTCCCAACTTTGCCTGGTCGAGCCAGGGGCGCGGGTTCTTTACAGAGCGGGCCGGGCGCGACAAGCGCGAAGACGAGGAACTGGTGCGCTGCTGGTACTCAGAGGAGAACTTCGCGCGGCGCGACCGGGCGGTTGAGCTGGCAAAGCGCCTCGGCAAAAGCCCGATCCATGTGGCGCTGGCCTATGTGCTGGCGCAGCCATTTCCCGTAATTCCGCTGATTGGGCCGCGGCGGTTGGTGGAGCTGGAGGACTCAGTGCAGGCGCTGGATATCAGGTTGACGGCAGAGGATGTCGAGTGGCTGCGGAACGGGTAAACCGGGCTGGTGGCGGTGGGGTTGGCCAAGCGAGTTGTCGCTCGGCTCACCCTCGCCCCACCCTCGCCCCTTGAGGGAGAGGGGAAGAGGGCAGCGCCTAGGGCACGCCCTCGTGGTTCGAGGCTCGGCTTCGCCTCGGCACCTCACCATGAGGGCTACTGGTGGTACCGTTCAATATCAGTAGCCCTCATGGTGAGGCGGGAGCTTAGCGACCCTCGAACCACGAGGGCGTGGCACTGACCCAGCCCAGGCACATCCTTGTATCTTCTTGCGCGGGCCCTACCCTTCACCTATTCTTGTCCCACGTGCAGATGGCTGCACGGATACGTTCTCAGGGCGGGGTGAAAGTCCCCACCGGCGGTGAAAGGCGATCAGCCTTAAGCCCGCGAGCGCCGGCCTCGGATGAGGTTCGGGTCAGCAGATTCGGTGTAATTCCGAAGCCGACGGTCATAGTCCGGATGAGAGAGAACGGGATGAATGCGCTGGCTCGCCGGCGCCCGGAGCCTGCTGGACAGGCCGGGTGCGGGCATCAAGCGCCTTCCCGTAACCCTGAGGAAACTGGTTACGGAAAGGACAAAGATGAGCCAGATTTCCTCTTCTACAACAAGTGCTTCGGTACTCGGCGCGCTGTTCATGCTTGGCGCAGGGATCACCTTCGCCATTACCAATGTCGTCACACCGATCGTGACCTACCAGATGGGCGTGCCCTCCACTGCCGTGGTGTTCTGGCAGTATGTGATCGCCACCGTGTTCGCGCTGCCGCTGATCCTGCGGATCGGGTTTTCGGCGCTCAAGACAAGGCACCCGCTCGCCCATGAGATGCGGGCATTGCTGTCGGCACTCGGGGTGCAGTTCTTCGCCTTCGGTTTTGCCAGCGGGGTACCGGTCTGGCAGATGGTGGCGCTTTCGATGACGGGGCCTTTCTTCATCATCGCCGGGGCGACGATATTCCTCGGCGAAAAGCTGACGATTCAAAGGCTTGCGGCCACGACTGCCGGCTTTATCGGAGCGGTGCTGGTGTCGCAGATCGGCTCCGAGCAGTTCACGTTGGCCTCGCTGCTGCCGGTGCTCGCGGCGGCATGCTGGGGCACGGTTTCGGTGATGACCAAGTACCTGTCGCACGACGAGGCGCCGGAGTCGCTGACGCTCTATATGCTGGTGCTGATCACTCCGAACCACTTGCTGATCGGGCTTTTGCTGGGCATTGCCGTGATGGTGCTGCCGGCGGGCACCCTGCCCGCGAGCCTTGCGACAGGCTTCGACTTCATGCTGCCGGGCGGCGACGCGCTGTGGTTGATTGTGCTGCTGGGGCTGGTGACGGCGGGCGCACAATACTTCCTCAGCCTCGCCTACAAGGTGGCGGATGCGACCTATCTACAGCCGTTTGACGACCTGAAGCTCCCGCTAAACGTGCTGGCGGGCTGGCTGGTGTTGTCGCAGACGCCCGATATGCTGTTCTGGCCCGGTGCGCTGCTGATCGCGGGCGCTTCGCTCTACATCATGCGGCAGGACAGGGGTCGGCTGGGGACGCGGGACACCGCACTGACAGTGCCGCGCGAGGCCTAACGCCGCTGGAGGGCCACCTGCGGGTGGCCCTTTTACTTTCTCGGCGCACTTGCTTGCCAGAATCGGATTTAGGCCTTAGTCCTTTGTTATTAAAGGGATTTCTCGTTTGCCAGTGTAGCGGGAGCGCGTCGCAATATTCTTTTTTGAGAATATTCGTTCCATTTTTGAGTTGCTGAAAATTTTTTGGCGGGGAATGGTGAGCGGGCGTTGATCCTCGGGTCGCGTGTAACCGTGGGAGATTAGCATAGATGCAGGGCGGCGAGGACAGGGGCGGTGCGCCGCGGGACTTCGAGGGGCTGCGCGAGGCGATCCTGTTGCGGCGGCGGGAATTGCCAAAACGGCTGATCCAGGTGGCCGTCTATGCACTCGACAATCCCGATGAGATCGCCTTTGGCACGGCCGCGAGCATCGCGGACTCGGCCAAGGTGCAGCCCTCGACGCTGGTGCGGTTCGCCCAGCAATTCGGTTTCGAGGGGTTTTCCGGTCTGCAGCAGATCTTCCGCACGCGGCTCAAGGAGCGTAACGCGAGCTATGAGGAGCGGCTGCGGGCGCTGGAGCAAGGCGGCGCCAAGCTTTCCGAAAGTGCCGCGATCCTCAACGGGTTCATCGGTGCGGGGCATCGCTCGCTCGATGTGCTGGCGGGGGCAATCGAGCCGCAGGCGTTCGAGCGGGCCGTGGATATCCTTGCCGGGGCGGAGACGCTCTATCTGATTGCCAAGCGGCGCTCCTACCCGATTTCGAGCTACATGGCCTATGCGTTCGGCAAGCTGCGGGTAAAGTGCGTGCTGGTGGGGACCGCGGCTGGGATCGACGAGGACCTGCTGGCAATGGCGACGCCGAACGATGCGGCATTTGCCGTGAGCTTTTCGCCCTATGCCTCTGAAAGTGCAGCACAAGCGCGCGGGCTGGCGGCGCGCGGCGTGCCGGTCGTGTCGCTGACGGATTCGGCTTTTTCGCCGCTCGCCGAGTACTCCAAGGTATGGTTCGAGATCGTGGAGGCGGACCATGCCGGGTTCCGGTCGCTTTCGGCCAGCATGTCGTTTGCGATGGCGCTGACGGTGAGTGTGGCCGAGAAGCGGCGGCGGTTGGGGTAAGGCGGTCTCGTTGGCGGCGGGGTGTGGAGGCATCGCGCCCCCTCACCCTGACATTCCGCTGGACGCGGAATGTCTGTCCCTCTCCCATGAGGGGAGAGGGTGTGCGGTGGGCGTCGGATTGGGCGTTAAAAATGGACATTTCGCTGTCGCTTTCGGTGTGCATTGGTGTGCAGATGAATGGCGGCGCAATTGGAATGTACATTCCGCATTGACTGGTCTACGGAATTTGTGTTCGCCTGAAGCCTCGCCAGAGGAGATGTGAGTGGTCGAGGAGCAACCACCGGAGAAGGCGCTGGACGTGATCACCATCGGGCGGGCCTCGGTGGACCTTTACGGGCAGCAGATCGGGACGCGGCTCGAGGATGTGGGCAGC
>Ga0180216_1004535_pt1 | contig 10491 bp, 15 predicted proteins | sample eDN3rd37CBELigMG_FD_128879 | JGI IMG/M metagenome (GOLD analysis project Ga0180216, IMG submission 128879) | Enriched Miracle-Growth compost microbial communities from Emeryville, California, USA - eDNA 3rd pass 37_C BE-Lig MG (version 2)... ...
AGTGGGGATCCAACAAGGGCTGGTGGGGCATACGCCTCCTTCACGTGGTCAGATGGTCACGTGGTCTGCTGTCAGATGCACCGCCTTCACGTGGTCAGATGTCACGTGACACATGATCCGGTGTGGGGATCGCATGTGGTGATCCCCACATCGCTCACATGACTTTTGCTGCTGGTGCGTCCGTTCGCTGAAGCGGACGCGGACGCGGACGCGGACGCGGAGGTGGAGGAGGAGATGGAGGTGGAGTGGAGGAGGAGGAGGTGGCGGTGGAGGAGGTGGACGCGGAGGTGGTGGAGGACGACGCGGAGGTGGTGGAGGAGGTGGAGGAGGAGGAGAAGAAGAAGAAGGCTTGCGAATAGTCACACGCCGATGCCTGCGGTTCGTTGAAGCGGACGCGGACGACGCGGACGCGGACGCGGAGGTGGAGGACGACGCGGAGGTGGTGGTGGTGGTGGAGGAGGAGGAGGAGGAGGAGATGGAGGAGGAGGAGGAGGTGGAGGTGGAGGTGGAGGTGGAGAAGGCGAAGAAGGAGACTTGCAATTGGTCCCAAGCCGATGCTAACCGCCACGTCCGCGACTCGCCTCCAGTGTGTTTATCCTGCTGGGCCAGGCATCGGTGTCGGGCGCCGCGCCGGAGACACTGCCGGGAGCCATGGCGTCGTCACCACCGCCGCCGCCGCCGCCGCCGCTCCTGTTCTCGCCGGTCGCGTCGTTGCCGACGTCGCCGCGCTTCTCGCGCAAGGCCGACAGCGACGACGACGACGACGACGACAGCGACGCCGGGTTCGGCGACGACGACGACGCCAAGTCGCGCGCTGACACTGCCAGCGAGCAGGCGTCGTCCCGCGGCGCGCCCAGCACGGCCACGCGCGGCCGCAGCACCAACGGCTACACCAGCCGCCGCGATTCGGACGCCTCGGACGGGGACGACGATGACGCCTCGGATGCGGACAGCTTTGGCGCGCCGTCGCGCGTCATGACGTTCAATGATGCGGCCTCGGTCGCGGGCACGTTCGCGGGCCTCCCGCCGCCGCCGCCCACCGACGACGCCGTCGTGCCGGACGGCTCGGCGCCTGCGGCCGTCGACGGTGCAGACGGTATACGGGCGTGCACATGGCGGGCGTAGAGATCCCGGGAGCGCGCACTCACGGTCGATGTGCGCGTTGCGCGGCGGTTGCGGGTGGGACGGCACAGTGGCCGCGGTGCCCAAGGACGCCGATGGTACGAGCAGGGACGGCGCCCGGTTTAACCGGCGGCGGTGGCTGAAGCTAACGGCTGCCACCCGGCTGCGGGCGCTGGGGGGGTGCCATAGGGCTCAAATCGTGGGAGCGGCCGTGGTCAACGGCGGAGCTGCGCGCCGGCCTGCGGACGCAGTGGAACCTCGCTGCCGACGCGGGCGTACGTCGATGCTCGGAGCACGGGACCTCTGCGTGCATGCCGGGCGCTAATCGACGCGCGTGGCTGGGGCCTGTGGGCGGTGTGGTGCGCGGCCGGCAGTTTACGCTGCACCTGCGCCAGTTCTCGGACAACCTGCTGGCGCGGACGCAGGAGATCAACGAGCAGCTGGACGACCTGGTCGGCTCCGTCAAGGTCGCTATTCAGCGCGAGCACGGTGCCGGCGCGCGTGCGCGCACCATATCCGGCCCACTCACGCGCGATCGAATCACCGTGCGCAGTGTTGGCGCTCCCCGGTGTAGGCCATCGACTACCGCATCCACAACACGTTCAACGAGTTTTTGATGCTGGCCAACAACCAGTTCATCGAGAACGTACGGCACCGACGCGACGCCCTGACCGTTGCCGCGCGCGGCGCGCTGACCGCACTGCTCCGTTCGCCGCGGCGGCTGGCGCCTGCAGCGTGTGTACGATGACAACGAGGAGACCGCCACGGCCAGCAAGAAGGCGGCGGAGGACACCGACGCCGCCGCGGTCGACGGCAAGGACCCCAAGGAGATGACGCGCAACGAGGTCGACTCGGTGCTGCTGCCGCTGTACAAGGAGGCCATCCAGTTCGGTGTGGAGGTCCTGCAAAAGGCGTTCACGGCGCCGCAGCCCAAGACGCCCGCGCCCGCAGCAGACGGCGACGGTGCGCTCGCGCGCGCCCGCTACGCTTGCAACGCGGGCGCCATGGTGCTCACCTCGCATCGGGCGGGCACTGGCGCGTAAGCGGCTTTACAACGCACAGAGGAGGAGGCCATGCAGGAGGAGGTCGACGACGTCGATCCGACCGAGCTCGAGGCCAAGGTATCCGCGCGGTGCTGGTGCCAGAAACGCAAGGCGCGGGGCGGTCGGTAACCCCAGCATGCCCCACTGCCGCGCGGGCCTGGCTGTGCAGGACCACTACGCCACGCGGCCGCTGCCGTACATCATTGGCACGGCGCCCTTCCTTGAGGACGAGCAGATCGGCCTGATCTTTGACAAAGTCGAAGAAGGTGCGCGATCGCGCGGGCACCTCGCCTTCGTGCTGCCGCCGTGCGTGTGCGCGCGCTCACGCAGGCGCTCCCACCCTTATTGCAGCCGGCACGACGCCCGCAGAGGTGCACTACGTCGAGGACGACGAGGAGGAGCGCCTGCGGGCCGACGACGACGACGACTTCACGTCGGACGAGGACGAGGAGGAGGTCAAGCGCGGCACCCCGGGCGCCCCCGGCTTTGGCTACAGCGACGAGGAGGACGCCGCCGGCGGCGACGAGGCCGACGCCGAGGACGAGGCCACCGACGCCGAGCACGAGGCCACCGGCGCCACGGCCGACACGGGCGACGAGGACGACGGTGAGCGCGCCCAGGCCAAGAAGGCCAAGAAGGCGAAGGGCAAGAAGGCCAAGGCCGCCGAAGGCGAGTCGGACGTGGACGCGACCGCGGGGGACACCGAGGCGGCACCTGGCGAGGCCGCCGACTCGTCGGCCGCCGCCACCAACGCCGCCGCCACTGCCGAACCGGCCAAGGTAGGGCTGCAGGGACATGGCGACACCCTGGAAAGCGCGGTCAGCGATTGACGAGAGAGGAAGCGTCTACCGCCGGCCTGACCCCCAACGTTGTTCAGCCGGCGTCGACCAGCGTCGTGGACGACATCTTTGGGGACGGCCCCGAGACGTCGATCGATCCGTTCGCCGCCTCTGGCAGCAACAACCTGTTCAAGGTGCGGCGTGACCCGGTCGCGCTGGCCCACCCAATGGCCTGGGGCCCCGCCGGCTTATCCGCTGCACCATGCGAGGTCCATTCGTTTCCCTCTCGCCGCAGACGGGCGGGCTGTTCAACATTGACGATGACGACGAGGACGACACCGACATTTTCGGCGCGCCCAAGGCCAAGCCCGCCAGCAAAGCGGCGCCCGCTGCGGCTGCGGCGGCCAAGTCGGCTCTGGACGACGACGACGACATTTTCGGGACCGGCAGCAGCGCGAGCAAGCCCGCCGCATCCAAGAGCCTCTTTGGTGCGTTGCGGGCTCGCGCTAGCTGCTACAGACATTCGCGCAAGCGCGACTGACGGCGCGGCCGCGGGCCTCTCTGGAAGCCGGTTCTGCGCAAACAGGCGGCAAGTCGTTGTTTGGCGACAGCGACGACGAGGACGACGCGCCGCCGCCCAAGGCGGCCGCGCCGGCCCCCGCCCCAGCGGCCGCGCCGGCGGCGGCGGCAGCGCCCAAGGCCGCCCCCGCCGCTGTCTTGGCGGACGACGACGAGGACGACGGGGACGGCGCGGTGGCCGCCCCGCCGCCGGCCCCCGCCGCCGAAGAGGCCAAGAAGAAGCCCGTGGGCGGCGTGAGCGTCTTTGGCGCCGTGCCCGCGCCGACGCCCAAGAAAGGTGCGTGCAGCCCAAAGTCGCGCGTGGATTCGCGCCGCTGAGGCTGACCGCGCCTTTCTGTGCGTCGGGTGCAAGTGGATCGGCAGGGCTCTTCGACATTGACGATGATGACGACGAGGAGGACGGCATCTTTGCCAAGAAGCCGGCCGCCCCGGCCGCTGCCCCGGCCCCCGCGGCCGCGGCCCCCGCCAAGCCGCCCGCACGGCTCGACGACGACGACGACGACGCCGAGGACGAGCCCGCGCCGGCCCCGGCGCCCAGCGGCCCGAAGAAGCCCGTCGGCGGCGTCGCGCTGTTTGGCGCCGGTGCCGCGGCGGCCGACCTCAAGGCCAGCCTGAAGGCGCGCACCGTGTCGCAGTCGTCGGACGAGGCGCTCGCTCCGTCGCCGCTTAAGGCGGCGCCTGCGGCGGCCGCCCCCGCCAAGAAGGCGAGCAGCGGCCTGTTTGGCGACGGTGACGACGACGAGGACGACCTCTTTGTGCCCACGAAGAAGGCGGCGCCGGCACCTGCTCCGGCGGCCGCGGCGGCGGCGGCGCCCGCACCCGCACCCGCACCGGCAGCAGCGCCGGCGGCCGCGGCGGCGCCCAAGGCGCCCAGCGCGAGCAAGGGCCTGTTTGGCGGGCTGGACGACGACGACGACGACGATGGCGGCATCTTCAGCTCGGCGCCCAAGAAGCCCGCCACTGCCGCCGCGTCCAAGGGCCTCTTTGGCGACGACGACGACCTGCCCGTTGCGGGCCCGCCCAAGAAGGTCACGGTGGCCACCGTCGCCGCGGCGCCGGCTCCCGCCAAGCGCGGTGCGTCTTGGCGACGGGGACTGCGCGTGGCGGGCGAGGCACCGTGCTAAGCAATGGTCGGCCACCAGGGCCGGGGCGTGTGTGGCAAGCAGCGCCCGTCGTGGACGACGACTTGGACGCGCTCCTGGGCGGCGGCAAGCCCAAGCCGGCCAAGGCGTCCATGTTTGACACTACCAACGACACGGACCTCTTCGCGGCCGCCAAGGCCAAGGTGCGGCCCCGAGCGCAGCCCGATGGCTATGGCCACCGGACGCCGCTCACATGCAGCGCGGGCCACGGCGGCGCGGCGGCGGGGCGCGCGTGCGGGCGGGGCAGGAGGAGGAGCGGCTCGAGGCGGAGCGGCGCGCGGCCGAGGCCGCCAAGGCGGCGGCGCCCGCGCCGGCCAAGCAGCCAGCGAGCTTGTTCAAGGACGACTCGGACGACCTGTTCGGCAAGCCGGCGACGGGCAGCGGGCCCAAGGCGCCGCTCGGTATCAACCCGGCCGCCCTGCTCCCGGGCGCCGTGCCGCCGGCCAAGGCGGCCGCGCCGGCCGCCGCGCCGAGCTTTGACGAGCCCCGTACGCTCCTCGGACGCGCGTTGACGGTGCTGGTGGAGGCGGCAACGTGCTAACTGCGCCGCGCCTCCGCCGTCCATCGTATTTTTGGGGGGCCGCCGTTGCGCAGTGGCGCCCGAGGACGTCAAGGTGCTCACGAGCGTGACCAAGGACCGGCCCAAGGTCGGCGGGAACCGCCGGCCGCCGTCGAAGCGCATCAAGGACCCCGCCGCCCGGCCGACGCTCGACAGCGTCTTTGGCGAGGTGGACGATGCGCCCGCCGCCGCGCCCGCCGCGCCCGCCGCGCAGCCGGCCAAGGCGGCGGCCCCTGCTGACGACGTACGGGTGCACCGTGTGCGGGGGCGAGGGCCGTTGGCGCAATTGCTAACGCGCGCGGCCGTCGGCATGGACTTTTTATATTTGGGTGGGCGGATGCGTGGCCAGATTTTCGCGAGCAGCGCGCCGGCCCCGGCGCCCGCACCGGCCCCGGCGGCGGAGCCTCCCAAGAAGGCGGCTGCAGCGCCGGCGGTGGTCGACGACATCTTTGGCGACGCCCCGGCCGCCGCCGCCCCGGCAGCGTCGGAAGGCGGCAAGAAGCCCAAGAAGAAGAAGGCGGCCGCTGCCGCCGCCGCGACGGCGGATGTGGATATCTTCGCAGACTGAGCGGCGCGCCTGGTTTCCCTTCCTCTCTCTATCTTTTTTTCTTCGCCTTTGCGAGGGGCCTGCACGCATGTACTATGTCCGAACTGTTTAATGCAAAAGGTCGAGCGGATGGATGCATGCATGCTGCGCGCGTGCATGGCGGCCGCATGCATACGCCCGACGGAGCCGCACGCACGGGCGGTGCGTCCATGCTGCGTGCCTGCGGGACGTTGGCGCCGAAGGCGATGACGCAGACGCAGCGAAGAGGCGGACGACGACGAAGGACTATAGCAAGGAGGAGGAGGAGGAGGAGGAGGAGGAGGAGGAGGAGGAGGAGGAGGCGCTGTTACAGCGGTGTTGCAGAGGCAGGGGTGCCAAGAAGCGCCTTTCCTCTTCTTCTTCTTTCCTCTTCTTCTTTCTTCTTCTTCTTCTTCTTCTTTCTTCTTCTTTCTTCTTCTTCTTCTTCTTCTTCTTCTTCTTCTTCTTCTTCTTCTTCTTCTTCTTCTTCTACTTCTTCTTTCTTCTTCTTCTTCAGTGCGTTGTCATGACCGTCGACTGTGGTTGGCGATGCCGTCAGCCGACGCAGCGGACGACGCCGACGCCGTGAAGAACGAGGCCTTGAAGAAGAGGACAAGGACAAGGAGAAGGAGGAGGAGGAGGAGAAAGAGGAGGAGGAGGAGGGGACGGCGCTGGTGTGGGTCGCCGTTTAACAGGGCGACGCCTGAACGGCGCATCGCGCGGCGCGCTCGCAACGGCAGCGGCGGCGGTTGCAAAGGCGGACGACGCAGAGGACGACGCAGAGGACGACGCAGAGGAGCACACGTGCGCGTCGGGCCCTCTTAAACGGCTTTGGGTGGCCGTTGATTCGCGGCGTACTGCATCCCGGGCATCCCGAGCGACGTGCAAGCGGACCGACCCGAACGCCACCCGCCTTTGACGCGGCGCGCGGCGGGCAGGCGGCGTACCCGCGAAAGCACCAGCACCCGCGGTGCACCCGCACGGCGATAACCTGCGCACCACCGGCTGCAACGGCCTGCAACGCGCGCTTGCAACGCACACGCCGCCTGCAACGAGACGCGCACGCAACGACAACGCGGACGCGACGGCCGGCCGCCCCACTGCAACGTCCAGCACTTCTCCATCGCCACCCGGCCACGTCGTATCGTGCGTGGTGGACAGCGGCCGGACACGGCGCGCGGACACGACCATGGCCATCCCGCCCATCCACGAGCATGCGCGGAAGGTGACGCCCAAGGCGGTGCTCATCGTCGACGGCGCGTACATGTCGCAAGGGCAGACGCCGTTTGCGAAGCAGACGGGGAGGTACTTGGACACGAGCGTGGAAGGCATTAACCGCTTTGTGGCGCTGCTCGAGTCGTTTACCGGCCTGGTGTTTGAGGTACGCCGCCGCGCGCCCGCACGGCCGACGCGTGCGAGGACGCTGCACCGGACGCGCTCACCAAGGCCGGTCGTCTGCGCTTCGTGCCGGCGCTCGCCCCGCCCACCCCCGCTAGCGAAAGTACTACTTTTACGCGACGTTTGGGACGACCAACTCGTCGGCAGAAGCCATGCTCACGCGCTACCGCTCGGCTCAGTTCATGACCAAGATATCGCGCATGAAGATGTACGGCGTGCACCCCCGCGCGCGCCGTGGCCGCGTCGCCGCGGGGGGCCCCTTGCGCTAACGCGTCGCCGCGCGCCGTCCCTGGTCCCGCGCCCACCCCTCCGCGCCGCCCACCAGGAAAGACGTGTCGTGCCGCCGGTGCCACCACAGCTTTCAGATCCCCATGCAAGCCGGCGTGGACGTGGCCATCGCGACGTGGATGCTCAAGCTGGCGTGCCAGGACCAGCTCGACCATCTGTGCCTAGTGGCGGGGGACGGGGACTTTGCGGAAGCGCTGCACTTTATCAAGGAAGAGCAACACCGAAAGATTTGGTTGGCCGGCTTCCGGCCGAGCATGTCGCAGTACCTGGTGGAGCTGAGTACACGCGACGGGCTGCTATACTTTGAAGACCACTGGGAATCCATTTCCTTTGCGACGGACGGGACCGGCGGCACCGCTAGCGACGACCACGGCTTACCGCACCACCACGGCGGCAGCGGTGCCGGTAGGAATGCTTTGAATGGCGTCGGCGGCGCGCGAAAGCCCGGCTCGGCGGGCACCTACCGCCTGGAATTGCAGGCGGCGCCCGAGCACAAGCCGCCCGGCAGCGGCAGCGCCCCCGGCGCGCCCCCGCCGTCGACGACCGCGGACGTGTGGCCCACCCTGCCGGGGGGCGGCGGTTCGGCGCACTCCAGCGTGGGCAGCGGCGGCGGGCGGGGCCGCAGCGGCAGCACGACGGCCTCGATGGGCAATTCGCCCGCGTCGGTGGCGTCGCCCCCGACGCCTGCCTCGATGACGATGACGACGACGCCGGCAGCGCACGCCATCAACCCCGGGGCGGCGGAAGTGGAGCGGCTGGTGGCCGAGTATGTGCAGCGCGGCTTGGACGAGGGCATTGTGCGCATGGTCGCGACGGATCCGACCGCCAAAGGCAATAGCAAGCGCATCCGCGAGTTCCTGGACGCGCTTCTGATTAGCAACGAGATCGAGGCGGCGCCCGCAGCCGCCGTGCCGCGCCGGAGCGAGGGGCACGCCGCCGGCGCGGGTGGTGGCGGCGATGCTGCGGGGTCGGCCATGGCCATTGACGCGGCGCCGGCGGCCGCTGCCGATTGGCCGCTGACGTACTCGAGCATGCAGGGCAGCGTCTTCGAGCCGCTCCCCGCGGCGCCCGACAAGGACGCCGGCAGCGCCACCAAGCCGCCGGCAGCGGCGGCGGCGGCGGCAGCAGCAGCAGCAGCAGCAGCAGCAGCAGCGCCGTCGACGCCATACCCGGCGTCCTTCTTCCCCGCCGCCGTGGCCGCGCAGCCGGCGGCGCCGTCGCACCTGCCGCCAGTGCCGCCACCGCGCGCGGCGAGCGCCGCCGAGGACCCCTTTGACGCGATCCTGCGCCGCGCCGCGGCGGTCGCGTACGCCGGCGACGGGCGGACGACGCCGGGCAATGACAGCGCCGCGCCGCTGGGAAAGCGCGGCGCGCCCGGCAGCGGCTTGGATGCGAGCCAGCAGCCCGCACCCTGGCCGGGTGGGGCGCCCCTCCCGCCGTCGTCGGCGTCTCAGGCGCCAGCGCCCGGTGATGCCCAACTAGTGCGGTCCTCGACCCCTGCGGCGGGAGGGACGATCGAGGAAACGAAAATGGATCCGACCATCTGCGCGTCGCTGACGTCGCTCGGATTCGACGCGGATTTGATCAAGTACGCCGCGAGCCATTTCAGCTCGTTTGAAGAAGCCTACGACTGGATCGTTGAACAGAACCGCTGAACGAACAGCGCGCGCCCAAGAAAGTACATGCGTGGCCGAGTGGCCAGGCCGTGGTGAAGTGTCAGGCGTGTGACTGTTTGTTGTTTCGCATTCACACCTTGCTGTACAGTTTGTTTACTCATACACCAACTGAAATACCGACATTACGCGAGCAGCGGGTACCAAGTGCACGTTAACACACGTTACGTTACGTCGACGGCGCGACCATGGGGATGGATGCCGGCGTGTCGGTCGACGGCGCGGACGCCTTGCCGCTTGTGAGGACCTGCAGCTTCTGGTCGATGGACGCCAGGATGGCCGACGCGTGCATCATGTGCGTGTTCTCCTCGTAGAGCCGCCGCGCCTCCTCCTCCAGCGCCGCAATCTCGCCCTCCAGCGCGGCGCGCTCCTGCTCGAGCGACTGCAGCACGCGCTGCCTCTTGGTCCACGCTGTGTCGCCGCCACTGCTGCCGGCGCCTTCGTCGGAGCTGCGTGACCCACTCTTGGCGCTGCGCTTCCCTGCCGAAGCGGTGCGCACGGGTGCCGCCGTGGTCGGCGTGGGCGCCGTCGCCACGGCCGCGCTGGCCGTGTCCACGTCGCTGCTGCCGCCGTCGGCGCAGCAGCAGGCGCTGGGTGGGCTCTCGGTGGCCGCCGCGGTGCTATCCTCGTGCCCGCCGCCGCCGCCGCCGCCACCGCCACAGCACCCGTCGGCGGCCGCGCCGCCTGTCACGTCAAGCGGGGCCTCGGCGGCGTGCTTGCTGCAGCAGGGCCGGCCGGCGGCCGTCTTGGGCGGCGACGCCGCGGGGTCGAGCCACGGGCGGGGCTCGTCGCCGTCGCCCTCCAGCAGGTTCCGGCAGAGGCACTCGAGGCAGGTGCAGTCCACGCCGCACGAGCAGTACGGATCTGCGCGTTGTCTAGCGTCCGCGTGACGATGGCTTTCGACGTTAGCTTGGCCGCACTTTGACCGGAAGGCATGCACGGTGCGGGCCACCCACTTGAGCACTTGGTGCCCGCCATCTTGCCGGCGTGCCGCCGACAGCGGCCTCGCGTGGATGTATGTGCTGCAGCTCGCCCAATCCTCGTCACCTTACAGTGCCGCTACCACCGATCGACAGCCCTCGTCCTGGGCAAGCCGCTGCCCGCACGCCGCGCCGCCGCTGCCGCCGTCCCAATGCGCCAGCCGCGCCGCCACCGTCGGCCGTCCGCACGCGCGGCCGCGGCCGTACGGCTGGAAATTTTCCGCCACTAGCACGCACTAACAACCCAGGCAAACCCAGCCAACAGGTTCCAGCATTGACCTGTTGGATGGGATAAATTGTGAGCTGTCCGACAGACACGCCAGCCAGCCTGTCCGACAGGTCAGTTTTGGCGCGAAAGCTCAT
>Ga0180216_1004539_pt1 | contig 10486 bp, 7 predicted proteins | sample eDN3rd37CBELigMG_FD_128879 | JGI IMG/M metagenome (GOLD analysis project Ga0180216, IMG submission 128879) | Enriched Miracle-Growth compost microbial communities from Emeryville, California, USA - eDNA 3rd pass 37_C BE-Lig MG (version 2)... ...
CCTACACGAAAGCATGTCCTCCCCCCAACGTCATGCCCAGCCCAGACCGGGCATCCAGGCAGCACAACCTGAAAGGCTACCTATCCGCTGGCGTGAGCATGTCCGTAAAGACCAAAGTCGGATCCTACCAGGACTCTGCGTCATGTCCTTGGCGCCTGTATGTTGCTTGGAAACGCGGCGGTGGCTGGGCGGGCACGAAGCGCGTGCCGTCTATGTTTTGTTACAACCCGGGTTTGGCGAGGCCGGGTGATCCGGATACTTCGGTCCCTATCATGCCTGTGCAGCGTGAGTGCGCTTACTCCTGCGCACAAGCCCATTTCTCACCTGATCCGAGGAGGATACGCGCCATGGACACTACGATCACTTCTCTTCGCCAGGAGATCGAGAGCCGGTGCCGCGATTTCGATGCAACGTTCTCGCGCGGTGAGCCGCGTGCCGGCCCTGTTATGGGAGGCGAGCAGATCGCACAATTCTGGGGAGGCATCATGGCGGCTGGAGGCACCGCGCTACGTTTGGAAACCACAGAGGTGGAAAGCTGCGGCGAAACTCTGATCGAAGTAGGTCGCTACACGCTCAGCAGTACGGCCGGTCAGGTTGTCGATCAGGGCAAACACATCGTCATCTGGAAGCAAGAGGATGGCGCATGGAAGGTGCAACGCGACATCTGGAACACCAGCCTCCTGCCCCAGCAATGAGCACGATGATTTAGATGGGGTTCACTTGCAGAAGCACTCGGAGTAGGGTGTCTCCACAACATCTTAACGTTTTGGTAATGTAGCGGTAGAGGCTGGATACATTTTCTGATGTGTCGGTTTATCTACTTAGCAGCACATCAGATGCGACGGGTTCTAAACGGATCCGACCAGAAGGGTGCTCCACGCTTACCAGCGAACGGGGGCCCGCGGAAGGGACGGAAGATTCGTTTGCTAGGCTGGATCTGGAGCAGGCGAGCGCCGATGGTGTTCGAGCTCGGATCGGTCGATGACGCTGCAGAAAGAAGCGGGCAGCTCCCTCCGGACGACGATGTCGGACGCAGGGGGGTGCCCGCCTCTGTTTTCTTTCCCCTCTACATTGCCCCGGCAGGTCCGGTCCGGACAGGTCTGCCTCCTTTCAGGCTCAACTCATCCCATAACGCTATGCCTGGCCCCGCCCGCATAGGCGTCAGGGAAGTCCGTTAGCTCCTTCAAACAGGGCAATACGGCCTACTTCAAAGCTCAAACCTCCCCATAAGTGTCATGCCCGGCCCTGACCAGGCATCCAGGCAGCACGACCTGAAGGACTTCCACAACACCCACCAGAGCACGCACGCTCAAGCCCCACACAGGCATCGCGCGCCAACCCTCTCGTTACTCGTATTTCGAACGCACCATCAAGACGAGACGAAGGGTAAGGCCCCAGACCTGACAGGTTTCCAAAAATCTGTCAGGTCTACCCCGGCAACCCCATACACATACAAACCTGTGCATTCTGTGCCATCCTTTCCCGGAAATCAGGATCAAATTGTATAAACTGTGCCATCCACACGGAGCCGGCCCCGACGCGTCGGGGGACCTCGAATGCCATCCTTAATCCGCATGGGGATGCATCGAACCGGTCCCGTGTCCTATACTACTTCCACTCAGGATTGTGGGGTGGCGGGGGCTTCCGGAGAGCGCAGCCACATCCATCCGGGCTTCGAAATAGCCACTCCTTTCAATTCCATTCCGTTTTCAGGAATCGTATGCCAGCAAATCGGCCCGTGCTGAAAGGGCTTCCCGTTCTGTGGTTAGGATGTATCCTTGTCGCGCTCGGAGGTTGCTCCGACACGGCACCAGAGTCCTATGATAGCGGCCCCCCGGAAGCGAATCGCTTCACGAAAAAGGTGCTCGTCGAAGGGCTGGATGAGCCGATGCAGTTGGAGTTCGACAGCCAGGGACGGGTCTACTGGATCGAGCGCAAAGGGGGCGTGAAGCGACTCGACGAAACGACCGGGCAGGTAACCACCCTCGGCTCGATCCCTCTAGCCGTCGTGGGAGAGGGGGGGCTGGTCGGGTTGCTCTTGGATAAGGACTTCGAGACGACCCGGCACCTGTTCCTGTGCTACTCGGCCGGGCAGCCGGAGCACTACGAAATGCGGCTCTCCCGGTTCACGCTCGGTCAGGACGACCGGATCGATCTCGGCTCGGAAATCGTCATGATGAGGTGGCCCATCGATGAAACCTCCCATATGGGCGGCGGCATGACATGGGATGCCGAGGGCAACCTCTATCTCTCCACCGGCGATAATTCGTCTGCCACGCAGTATACCCCCATTCACTGGACCAATGAGGGGGGACGGGCACAGGACGCGCAGCGTACGTCGGCCAACACGAACGACCTCCGGGGCAAGATCCTGCGGATTCACCCGGAGCCGGATGGCTCATACACGATCCCCGAAGGCAACCTCTTTCCGTCCGGCACGCCCGATACCCGTTCCGAGATCTACATCATGGGCAACCGGAACCCGTGGCGATTGTCCATCGACTCGGAAACCGGCTACCTGCACTGGGGAGAAGTTGGACCGGATGCTGGCGCAGACTCGGCGGGGATCGGCCCGATGGGCTACGACGAGTTCAACGTCGCCCGAAGCGCGGGCAACTTCGGCTGGCCGTATTTCATAGGCTACAACCGCGCGTACAACTCGTACGACTACGTCACGAAAACGCACGGGGAACCGTTCGATCCCGAGCACCCGGTCAATGGTTCGCCCAACAATACGGGACTCCGGGAACTTCCCCCGGCGCAACCGGCTGCTCTTGCCTATCCGTACGGCGTATCCGAGGAATTCCCGTTCATGGCAACGGGGGGCCGTAATGCCGTCGGTGGTCCCGTCTTTCATGCGGCGGACTTCAAGGCGGACGCAAAGCGCGTCTTCCCTGACTACTACGAGGGCAAGTGGTTCATCGTTGATTTTGTGCGCAACTGGATTATGGTGGCGACTCTGAATGAGGAACGCACGGATGTCGTTGCGCTGGAGCGCTTCCTTCCGGATATACCGTACAATAGTCCGCTCGACATGGACTTCGGGCCGGAAGGCGATCTGTACGTTCTGGAATATGGTACCCAGTGGTTCCAGCAGAATCCCGACGCCCGTATTTCCAAAATCGAATACAATGCCGGAAATCGAGCTCCGGTAGTGGTGGCTTCTGTAGATAAGGCCGCCGGAGCCACCCCGCTTCAGGTTACACTCTCCTCCGAAGGCACCATCGACTACGACGGGGATGACCTCCGCTACGAATGGGTCGTAATGCCGGAAGCAGGCGGCGAACAGCAGCGGTTCTCCGAGCCCCATCCAGCGGTTACGTTCGAGAAACCGGGGACGTACAGGGCCGTGCTCACGGTGACGGACCCCGCCGGGGCCTCCAATAGCGACGAGGTCGAGATCCGGGCGGGAAATGAGCCGCCCGAAGTGACGCTTGAAATCACTTCCGGCAACCGTTCCTTCTTCTTCCCGGGTGAAAGCATTACGTATGCGGTGCGGGTCACAGACCGGGAGGACGGATCGCTGGAAAACGGGGGCATTTCGGCGGAGAAGGTGCAGGTGACGGCGGAGTTCATTCCCTCGGGCTTCACGCCTGCAGACGTCGAGGTGGTGGATCGGTTCGCCCCGGATGCTTCGCTGCGGCATGTGCGGGCGCTCCAGATCATGGCCGGGAGTGATTGCAGCGTATGCCATACCGTTAATTCTGCCTCGGCGGGACCTTCCTTCAGGGCCGTAGCGCAGAGGTATGAAGGGCAGAAGGGTGCTGTGGACTACCTGTCAGCGAAAATCATCGAGGGGGGCAGTGGAACCTGGGGTGAGGTGGCGATGCCTGCACACCCCGCCCTTACGCCGGCGCAAGCGAGAGCACTTGCCGAGTACGTCCTCGGCCTTGCGGAAAAGGACGCGGCGCCGCAGCGCTTGCCGGTGCAGGGCAGGTTCACGGCTGGGGCACAGAAGGCATCAGAGGGTGCTCCGCCGCAACAGGGGGCCTACGTCCTTCGGGCTGCCTATACCGACGAGGGGGCCGGCGGAGTAGCCTCGATCACATCGAATGATGTCGTTCTGCTGCGTTACCCGCTCCTTGCTCCCGAAACCGCCGACGTCATATCGGAAGGGATTACCCACATCGCTTCGCGCGATCCCGGCTTCATCATCGGGCGTGATGGGGCACACGTCGGCTTCAAAGGAATCGACCTGACGGGCATCGCCCAGGTTGATGTCAACGTATTTACGCGCTTCTATACGTGGTCGCACTTCATCGGCGCCACGGTCGAAGTCCGGCTGGATTCGCCCACCGGCCCGCTCGTCGGCGCGCCGGTCACGAAGAGGCCTGCCATCGCGCCCGGCACCCCCGGCGAAGGCAGTGGGGGCGACAATGCGCCCGGCGGCCCCGTTTTCTTCAGTGAAGCGCCCGCATCCGTGGATGCATCTGGTGTGAGCGGCGTTCGCGACGTGTACGTCGTGTTCCGGAACGATACTGCCCGGCCCGATGAGCCGCTACTCCTTCTCACGGGCATTGCGTTCAGGAAGAGTTCCGCAACGCAAGCCGGCCTGTAGACGTGATGCGGTTCGCGAGCATAGTCCTTGGCCGTAGATATCCGACGATGGCGATTCGGAGAAAACCATACGCGTGCCTGGCCGCTGTCATGCTCCTCCGGTTCTCTCTGGCGACCGGTGTTTCGGCTCAGATCCCCGAAGGCTTTACGCCCCTGTTCAACGGCAGGGATCTGACCGGCTGGCACATAAGCCGGACGACACACCACGGCACGACACCCGACGTCCGCGTGGAGGATGGGGCCATCGTGCTGAGGCAGCATCCGTACGGCCAGGGCGGTCTGCTGATGACTGACGAGACGTACGGCGATTTTGAACTGTATCTCGAGGTCAAGCCGGACTGGGGCACGAACGGTGGCATCCTCTTCCGTTCGACGGAGGGGGGCTCGGGGTATCAGGTCGAGATGGTCGGTGGAGGCGCGCCGGGTACAGGCAACCTGTTCGGCGAAATGCTCCGGGTCAGCAAAGGAGCAGAGGCGACGGCCCTTCAACAGGTGTGGAAGGAAAACGACTGGAATGCGCTTCGCTTGCGTGTCGTTGGTGAGGTGCCGCACGCTACACTCTGGGTAAACGGAGTGCAGATGTGGGACGTGATTCTGGAACGGAATGACCTGATTGCGGATGCGACGGAGGGCAGGATCGCTTTGCAACTGCACTGGAGTGCAACCTACACTCCGATTTCCGATGCCTTCCCTATGCACCTTTCCTGGAAACCCGGCGCCGCCCATCGCTACCGCAACATCGCCATCAAAGAGCTGGAGTAGGGGGGTGGTTCGTAGTCGATTATCGGTTGATCTGGTTCTCGTGCCCCGGCTTCAATACACGTGCGTATGTGTCGCGTCCTTTCTCCTCTCCTGGCCAGAGCCTGTCCCCGCAAAGGCGCATGCGCGTCAAGAAAGCGCGTTAGCTCCTTCAAACAGGGCGATACGGCTTACTTCAATGCTCAAACCTCCCACCAACATCATGCCCGGCCCCGACCGGGCATCCAGGCAGCACAACCTGCATGACTACCTAACCGCTGGCATAAGCACCACAGTAAAGGCCGAAATCAGATCCTACCAGGGCCATGCGTCATTTCCTTGACACCTATGCGCAAAGGCGGGGAAGAGGGCCGGGGTGAGGTCGACCTGCACTACGGCAAAGCATGACCATCGCTCCCGAATTTGATATGCGACGCCAAACTCCAGACCACTCACAACCACCAGTAATGCGAGTCTTCTGTACGCTTTTCTTGATCGCATTGGGCGTGATCCCGGCTGCTGCACAGGAACGGATGCTCACGAACAGCATCGGGATGGAATTTGTGTTGATCGAGCCGGGTAGTATGGTAGTGGGGCGGTTCCAGCCCGAGTGCCCCGAACCGCCGGACGATGGCGATCAGCGTAGCGCCTCGCTGGCCGATCCGAGAAGGGAATGGACGGCAGAGGATTACGCCCGGTGCGAAGAGATGGCGCGCCGCGATGCCCGGCCGGGCTTTACCGTCACCATCGATCGCCCGTACTACATCGGCCGGTACGAGGTCACACAGGGCGAATGGGAGCGGGTCATGGGCACCAACCCGTCCATCTTTCAAGAGAGCAGGGTGGGTCGTGATACCGGTCGACATCCTGTAGACAATGTCACCTGGGAGGATGCGCAGGCGTTCATCGAAAAGCTCAACCAGATGGATACCACGGCAGTGTACCGCCTTCCGACCGAATTCGAATGGGAATATGCGGCACGCGCCGGAGCGGAACATGACCTGACCTGGGCTGAAATTCGCGAGCAGGCCTGGATTCAGGACGTGGACAAGGGGACGACCCACCCCGTAGGTGAAAAGAAGCCCAATCCATGGGGACTCTACGATATGCTGGGCAACGTCTGGGAATGGGTGCAGGATTACTACAACGAAAAGCTCTTTCCCGACCCTGTGCCGCCGAAAACCGGGACGGTGCACGTCCTGCGGGGCGGAGGATTCCTCGCCGACGTCAAGAACGCGACCTACTTCACCCACGCCGGCGGACCCGGCAGCGGGTTCGATGTGGGATTTCGCATCGTCCGGGAGGTGAAGTAGGATCCGGAACCTGCTGAGAAACGCGGCGTGAAGTCATCCGGCGCACGCCGCACACACCAAAGTTTTCCCCTCGATTGTGACACGCGGCACGTCAAATTTGTAAGTTTCGTTACACCCCCGTTACAATCGCCGGTCTTCCTCCGCTGCTCGCTACCTCCCCCCCTTTTCTTCGCCGCCGGAAGTTGAGTGCTGATCGCTGACAGCCTTTCTTCCAACCCCATCCGCACACGATCTTCAAATAGTAGTGGAACCCCTTCACAGCCTGTGGGTGGAATAGGGCAAAGGGCAAGTCCCGTGCGGTCAGCTCCCTCTGAACCCCGTCAGGACCGGAAGGTAGCAGCGGTAGGAGGTCGTAGCGACGCGACACGGTCAGCTTGCCCTTTTTTATTTGCCCGTGGTCAGTTGTTGGGCTCCGTTGTGTTTTCTGTGCAGTCGTACGAGGGAGCACCGGGCGTTGTAAATTGGGCGGACCTCATTCATGCTCGCTCGGGGTGATCCCTCGCCACGATCGACGTGCCACCGACCACGAACAATTGATCCTTATGTACGACGTGATCGTCGCAGGCGCCGGACCCGGAGGCTCCACGGCCGCCGCCTTCATGGCGCAAGCCGGTCTTCGCGTCCTGGCGATAGATAAAAGCACGTTTCCCCGCGACAAGATCTGCGGGGACGCTATCAGCGGCAAAAGTGTCGACGTGCTTCGCCGGCTCGACCTCATCGATAGGATCCAGCAGGTCGAGCAAGTCGGTTCCTGGGGGGTCACGTTCAGTGGTCCTTATGGGGATGAGGTTGCTATCCCGTTCACGAAGGAACTCAACAAGCCGGTCGCACCCGGCTTCGTCTGTGCCCGCGAGGTATACGACAACGTGTTGTTCCAGAAAGCCGTCGAGTCCGGCGCCGAAGTCTGGCAGGAGGCATCCGTGCAGAAGCTCCTGTTCGAAGGCGAACGCGTGGTAGGCGTGGAGGTGAAGCGGGGCAAGACGGTAGAAACGGTGCGTGCCCCGCTCGTTATCGGCGCGGATGGGGCCTACTCCGTCGTCCTGCGAAGCCTCGGCATGGAGCAGCTCGACGAGCAGCATTATTGCGCCGGAGTACGGGCATACTACGAAGGCGTGACCGGTTTCAACGACCTCAACCACGTCGAACTGCACTTTCTGGACGAGGCCATCCCCGGCTACTTCTGGATCTTCCCGATGGCGAATGGTCGCGCGAACGTCGGTGTCGGTATGCTGAGCGCGTCCCTGAAGAAGAAAGGCGTCAAGCTCAAGGAACTGATGGAGGTCTGCGTCCAGCATCCCAAGTTCCGCGACCGCTTCAAGCACGCCCGGCCCATCACGCCCATCAAAGGCTGGGGCTTGCCGCTGGGCTCGAAGCCGCGCACCATGGCGGGGAATGGCTGGATGCTCGTGGGCGATGCCGCCAGCCTCATCGACCCCTTCACCGGGGAGGGTATCGGCAATGCGATGATCAGTGGGGAGAAAGCCGCTGACTGGGCGTGCAGAGCGAAGCAGGCCGGTGACTACTCGGCCACGTTCCTCAAAGGCTACGAGAAAGATGTGCTGGATTACCTGCAGGGCGAACTGCGCCTGAGCCATACCATGCAGCGCCTCATCAACTGGAAGTGGCTATTGAACACGGTGATCCGCAAAGCCTCCCGCTCGCCGGAACTCGCAGACGCCATCAGTTGCATGTTCGATGACGAGAGCCAGCGCCGTAAACTCGTCTCTCCGATGTTTTACCTTCGTGTATTGACAGCGTGAAAAGCTAACAGCCGACCGCTGATAGTCGATAGTCTTCCAACATGTACGATGCCATCGTAGTAGGAGCCGGCCCGGGTGGGAGCACTGCCGCCGCCATGATGGCGCGGGAAGGGCTTCGTGTGCTGCTCATCGATAAAGCCGTGTTTCCGCGCGATAAGGTATGCGGAGATGCCATCTCCAAGAAAGCCGTCCTCATGCTGGAGCGGCTGGGTATTGCAGAGCGGGTACAGGCTTCGCAGAGCCTCGGCAGCTATGGCATCACCCTCTCGGGTACGAAAGGCGATACGCTCGCCATGACCTATTACCACGAGTTGGACCGCCCCATTGCGCCCAGCTTTACCAGTGCGCGGACTGTTTTCGATAACATCGTGTTCGAAGCGGCAGTTGGGGCCGGTGCGGAAGTATGGCAAAATGCGGCGGTTGAAGGACTGCTCCGGGAAGGTGATCGAGTAACAGGGGTTCGGGTGAAGCGGGAGGGGGGAAACATGGTCGAGGTATCCGCGCCACTCGTGATCGGAGCGGACGGGGCCTACTCCGTGGTAGCAAAGGAACTGGGCATCACGCAACTGGATGAAGATCACTACTGCGCGGGGGTTCGGGCCTATTACGAGGGCGTGACCGGTTTCCATGAACATAACCACATCGAGGTCCACTTCCTGGATGAGGTCCTGCCGGGCTACTTCTGGATCTTCCCGATGGCAAATGGCCGCGCCAACGTGGGCATCGGGATGCTCAGCAGTGTGATCAAGAAGAAGAATGTCCGCCTGAAGGCGCTCCTGCAATATTGTGTGGAGCACCCCCGGATCCGCGACCGCTTCTCACACGCCCGGATCGTCGGTGGAACGAAAGGCTGGGGCCTGCCGCTCGGATCGAAGCCGCGCGCGATGGCGGGGAGTGGCTGGATGCTCGTGGGCGATGCCGCCAGCCTCATCGACCCATTTGCCGGCGAGGGGATCGGCAACGCGATGCTCAGTGGCGCCGAAGCCGCCCGCTGGGCTGCACAGGCCCGAAATGCCGGGAACTACTCCGCTGCGTTTCTCAACGGGTATGAGCGCGATGTCATGGCCCAGATCCGCAGCGAACTCCGCTTGAGCTACACCATGCAGAAACTCGGCCGATGGACCTGGCTCTTGAATGCCGTCATTCGTAAAGCATCCCGCTCCGCCGAACTCACGACCGTTATAACGCGCATGATCGATGATGAGTCCGAGCGCCGCAAGCTCGTTTCTCCGTTGTTCTATCTGCGCCTGCTTGCAGCCTGACGGTGCATGCCATGGGATCGTGGATCCCTCCGACCTAGGATTCTGAGTACGCTGGCGTAGGTCGACTCCGGGTGTATCAACAATCAAATCGGCAACGACGTGTATCGCAACCTAGGTAGCATTGGGGTTTGCTTGTGGCTGTGCGGGTTTGTTCTAGTCGCCCGGGCACAGCCACAGGCTGCGTCCGGATCGCTCGTGGAAATCAGACGATTTCCGGCGGCGGAGGCCGTGCAGGGCGTGGCTGTGGATGAGGCGCATGTGTATGTCGTCGCAAGCCGGGCTATCGGTAAGTACGATAAAACGACGGGCGAGAAAGTCGGTGAATGGACCGAGACAGAACAGGGCCCGATCCTGCACCTGGATAGTGGCGTGATCGTAGGCGACCGGCTGTATGCGGCCCACTCCAACTACCCGGGCATTCCGATGACGAGTTCCATCGAGATCTGGGATCGGAAGACGCTGGAGCACGTCGGGTCGCACAGTTTCGGCATCTATCGGGGATCAGCGACCTGGGTAGACTTTCATGACGGCTTCTGGTGGGTCGCCTTTGCACATTACGGTGGACGCAGCGGAGAGCCGGGAAAAGATCCGAGCTGGACGAGCGTGGTACGCTTCGATGAGCACTGGCAGGAACGCGGCGCCTGGGTTCTCCCGGCGGAAGTCATCGAACGGATGACACCCTTTAGCAATTCAGGCGGAAGCTGGGGGACGAATGGATTGCTTTACCTGACCGGACATGACCGGGCAGAAGTGTACGTGATGCGTCTTCCCACAGCCGGATCGGTCCTCGAGCTTGTGGACGTGCTGGATGTCACCACACCCGGACAGGGAATCGCATGGGACCGTTCGGGACAGG
>Ga0180216_1004541_pt1 | contig 10484 bp, 16 predicted proteins | sample eDN3rd37CBELigMG_FD_128879 | JGI IMG/M metagenome (GOLD analysis project Ga0180216, IMG submission 128879) | Enriched Miracle-Growth compost microbial communities from Emeryville, California, USA - eDNA 3rd pass 37_C BE-Lig MG (version 2)... ...
GAGCGGCTGCTGGCCTCTTCCCCGTCGGCGTCCTCCGTCCCATTGGGACGTGGCACATCATTCCAGTCGTCTTCAGCGATCGTCGCCCGCGGGTGGATGACGTCGACACTTCTCTTCTCGCGCGTACGTGGGCGGCGTCGGGGGACGGCCGCAGGGCGTACAGGGCGCGGCTGCTCGGCGCTCGGAGGGCGGCGGGAAGACCGGTTGGGGAGGGGACGCTCCGGCGCGGCCGGCGGGGACGCCCGCCGGGGATGCGACGCATGCCGCCATGGTCGCCACGATCAACGGAACGTTGCCGCTCAGCAGCGCGACCGGCGGCGATGCGGACGCCGCGACGGTCGGCGGCGTCGACGAGCGTTACATTGGCGTCGCGCTCGCGCTGTCGTCCACCGTCTTCAACGGCACCAGCTTCGTCCTCAAAAAGAAGGGCTTGATCGCCAGCGACACCGACGGTACGCCGACGCACAGGCCGGCGGGAGGGCGCACGCCGCCCAGGGGCCGATGCGGCCGTTGCTCATGCGGACGTGGCGGTCGCTCCTTTGCACGTCGGCGCGGCCGCGCAGCCTCGGCCTTTGCGTGCTTGTACAACCCGATCTGGTGGGCGGGAACGGTCCTAAGTACGCCCGCCGTTGGCTCGAAGGCGTCAGGCGCGCGCGGGCACCGCCTAACGGGAGGCTCCGTTTCCTCCGCTGGCCGCCCAACCCAACGCAGTGGGCCTCGGCGAGGCCGCCAACTTTGCCGCCTACTCGTTTGCGCCCGCCATTCTCGTGACGCCCCTGGGAGCGCTCAGCGTCGTGATCAGGTGCGGCTCGGGTGGCCGCGCAGGGGGCTTCCGCTGGTCGGGGCCCCTCGTGCTCATTGGACTCTGCGCCCGCACGCTCGCGCGCTTGGTGGTGCGCTCGCCCAGCGCGGTCCTTGCCGCCATTTTCCTGAACGAGCGGATGGACCGAGCTGGCAAGATCGGCTGCGGACTGTGCATGATCGGCTCCGTGATCATTGTGATGCACGCGCCGCCAGAGCGCGAGCTGGCGTCGGTGAACGACGTGATCAACTACATGGTCCAGCCGCGTACGGCGGCGCGCAACCGCCCTGGACGCTCCTGGCGGGACGGCTAGTCGCTGACGGTGGCGCGCGTGCCGTCGTCTGCCCGTGGCTGAGGCGTCCCTCGCGGCTCTAGACTTCGTGGCGTACCTGTCGTTGACGCTGGCGTACCTCGTCTTCGCCTACTACCACCTGGGGCCCAAGTACGGCCGGAGAAACATGCTCGTGTACATTTCGATGTGCTCGCTCGGCGGGTCCGTGCTGGTTATCGCGTGCAAAGGGTGCGCATTGCATTGCCGCCCCCGCCCGCCCGCTCGCCCCGCTCGCTCGGCCGTCCCCCGGCGGCGCTGACCCTCTCGGAATGCCGCGCTGCTCGCGGAGCGACTCGGTGGCCACAGCCTCGGCATCGCGCTGCGCCTGACCTTCCAGGGCAACAACCAGCTCGTCTATCCGTCCTTTTATTTTTTCTTGCTCCTGGTGATTGTGTGTGTCATCTTCCAACTCAACTACCTCAACCGCGCGCTGGACAACTTCCCGGCCGGCGCGGTGTCACCGGTGTACTATGTATTTTTCACCGTCGCCACCATCGTGGCCACGCTCATCCTCTTCCAGGGCACCGAGGCGACCTCGCTCAGCCAAGCGTTGAGCGTCCTCTTTGGGTACGCGGCCTGCGCCCTGCTGGAGAGTGCGGCGAGCTTTCCGGCGAGCTCATCGCACCGCGCTCGTTAGCATCCTCCGCCCACCGCCCGGCAGCTTTGCGGTCATGGTGTTCGGCGTGTTCCTGCTGCACTCGCCCGCGGTGATGACGGCGGCGAGCCACGTCGGCGACGCCATCAACAGCATGGAACTGGACATGGAACTGGTGCGCGTCGACGACGACGACAAGGTGCGCAGCCCCGCCCCGCAATGGTCCCACGGCGCTACGGCTCGGCACTTACCGCAGTCGTCGGCACGCTGGCGTGCGTGCGTGCGTGCGTGCCGTGGCTGCGCGTCACCAGACTAGCTTGCTGGAGCTGCCAGGCTCCCGGGGGCCCCTAGCAAGCTTGTCCTAGGTGCACAGTGTATCTCCACGGTTGCTCTTCACTTTGTACAGCTGTACAGTTGCGCATTATAGCTTCAACGCCACGGCCGGCTTGGTCACTTTGGTGCGCGCCTCGCGCTTCTTGGCCGCGCCCTGCGCCTCGGCCGCGCCCTCTTGGAGCGCCTTGAACACGGCCGCTGACGAACTGTAGTTGGCCACCGCCGGCGCCTTGGCCGGCGCGTCCTGCACATTGTTGGCCGCCAGCGGCGGAAAGGAACATCGTGCGGTTAGCGTGCGGTCGCCGGCCCCCACGCCCACGCATTCTGTGCCCGCGCGTACCGCGCCCGCCTTGCCCAGCGCCGCTGCCTTGGCGTGCTTGTTGCCCAAGCCCGGGTTGGCCCTACGGTGTCCCGTAAAGGCGCTCACGGCACTGTCTAGGGGCACGTGTCAGCGGTGAGGAGGCGCCGCCCACCCGGAGCGTGCAGCCCGGCCGTACCGCAGCAGACGCGCCTCCTGCTGGGCCGCGGTCTTCTTGGCCTTGTCGCGGCGCGCCATCTGCGCCTTTTGCCGGAGCCGCTTGCGCTCGGCCGCCGTGAGCTCTGACTTGCCCTGCAGCCCGCCCGCCCAGCGTGTGCTAGCCTTCCCTCAACCCGGAGTTAGCGGCAGTCCGTCCGAACTGCCAGCGCCCGCTGGGCAGGCACGCACGGCCGCGAGCATGGTCGGCTTGGCGTAGACTTCCTCGGGCGCCAGGCGCGCCGCGTCCGAGAGCGCGGCCGGCAGCTTCTCTTCGACGGCGATCGCCGGCACGTTGGCGATGATCTGGACGTCGGCAACCGCCTCCGGCGGCGTGTAGTGGAAGTTGGTGAGCTCGTCCAGCCGGTTGAAGAGCTGGCTCATCTGCTTTTTGATCTCGGCGATCGCCTTGGCCTCCTCCTCGGTCGCCGTGCTGGCCTCCTTGCCCTTGGCCGCGGCCGCCGCGGTGGCGCTGGCAAAGAGGTCCGAGTTGGCCTCGGCGGGGCCCTCCGCGGCCTGGCGCTCCTTCTCGCGCAGGTACGCTTCCTCGTAGATCTCCGACAGCGACTTTTTCGACTTTTCGTCGCTCAGCTCGACCTCGGCCGGTCGGCGCGCCACGGGCACGGGCGCTGCTTTCCGCTCGACGTCGTCAAACTTGCGCTGGCCACCGGCAGCGCCCGCGCGACAAACAGAGTTCGTTCGTTCGCGCGTAAGCACGGGCGATCTCCCACAACAAAGGCGCGCCCTCCTGGCCGCCCGGCGCCCGTACGTCCAAGATCCGGCTCTTGATCACCGACTCGAGCGTTGAGGTGACCTCCTCGGTAATGACCGGCACCGTCTACCGGGCGGCCCCCCCACGCCGAGCGAGGCAGGAGGCTGTGTCAGCCGCATGGCGGTGCCGACCACGGCGCGTGGCGGCTGCCATCGGCGCACGCACCTTGCTGGCATGCTCAAAGTCGAGGTGCTCTTCCAGCAGACTGTTGAGCGGACGGTCCTTGCTGGAGGCCTACGTGCCGCGGTCCTCGCATTCCGTGGAGACTGCCGGCCAGGGATGAGCCCCTCCCCCCGTCCCCAAGCGTTCTGACCCGACGGCATGCAGCGCACCTCGCCCATCAACTTCCACGACTTGGGCTTCAGACTCTCCTCTTCGAGCTTCCGGATGCTCTCCCGGATCTGGCGCAGGCGCGCGGCGTGCCGCGACTCTGCACACGCTCCAAAGCGCCGTGGGAAGCGACGTCCGTGGCGCCATCAGGCCCATGCGCCACGGCATCCTGGCACCAACGGCGCTGACCGCGAAAGCGGACGCACCAACGGCCTCGGATCCCGACGACCCCGCCGCCTCGTCGTCGTCGTCATCGCCCAACAGGTCGGCAGCACGGCGCGGCGCCGCGTTGAGCAGATCGTCGAAGCCGAGGTCGTCCTCGTCGTCGTCGAGCGCGCCCTCCTGTTCGGAGCCCTCGTCGTCGCCGCCATCGTCCACCGCGCCGTCGTCGCTCGCGCCGTCGTCCTCCATCTCGTCGTCGTCGTCGTCCGTTGAGCGACGCGGACGCTTGCTGGACTTGCTAGAGGCGGGCCGCTCTCCGAAAAAGTCTTCGTACATGATGTCTTCGGTCGACGCGAGCTCGATATATGGTCACGGCCAAGGGCCACATAGGTCAGGCCTAGCTGCTTCGGCAGCGCTGTGCCGGCGGACGGGACACATACCGTGGCTGCCGGACTTGAGGCCCTCATTGTCCTCGTCGTCCAGCTCCTCGTCCGCCTCCTCGTCCTCATCCTCCTCCTCGTTGTCGTCGCTCCCGACATCTAGGGTGGCGCACACGTAGCATGCGACGGCGAACACCTCCCATCCGCGCTGAGCAACCCCTTTGGCGGCTGGCACGGCCGTTGGCAGCGGCATGCGTTCGCCCGCACCTTGGAAGAGGTCGATCCCGTCGAGTGTGGCATCGTCAAAGTCGGCCTCCTCGTCCGCCTCGTCCTCGTCCTCCTCCTCCTCCTCGGCATCCGATCCGTCCGCCTGGCGCGCTCTCCTGCGCCGCTTGGGCTTCGCGTCGGGGTCGGCATCGAGTTGCTCCATCTCCTCTGCGAAGGCCTCCATCTCTCGCAGCGAGAAGAACTCGTCGTCCACGGGGGTCGCCCTAGTTCCAACGCCGTGGCAGGCCGCCGCGCGTGATCGCCGCTGTCAGCCCGCGCTGTCCACTCGCTACAGCTCGCGGGCCGCCGCACACCTTGCCGACGGCGCAGCGACCTTCGATGCCTTGGCCTTGGCCGCCAGGCGCGCCTCAAACGACGGCTCGTCGTCTTCGTCGTCATCGCTGCCGAGGGCGTCCTCGGCGGCATCGCTGTCATCGGCGCCGTCCGCGGAGCCCTCGGAGCCGCTCTCCGAGTACGCTTCCTCGCCGTCCATCGACGCCGCGTCGTCGTCCGCGGCGCCCTCATCCTTGGAGGCGCCCTCCGCCGCTGCCGCCCACTCGGCCGCCTGCGAACGTGCAGATGCGCTAACACACCCAGCCGTTCTGTCAGAACCGCGGTAACGCCCGCGCACGTGCCAGCAATTGGATGCGCGGCACCGACCGCGGTAGCCAGCTTGCGGCGGACGTCGGCCAGCAAGGCGCCGTGGCGCAGGGACAGCTGATTCCACACCTGCTCGGCGTCGAAGCCGTCCACCAGCAGCGTCTTCATGACTGCGGTCGCCAAGGCCAGGTCCGCTGCGGCAGCGCCCCGCCCGCGCTTGCGCTTTTTGCCGCTGCCGCCCTCGGCGGCGCTGCCCACCGTGGACGCCGACGGTGCGTTGGCGGCTAGCAAACCGTCCCCCGACCACGCGGCGGTCCAGAGCGTGATTAGGAGCCTGCTGCGAACCGGAGACCGAGCGCTATCCCTCCGCCCCCACACTGAGCCACGTACCGCTGTCGTAGAAGGCCTTGGTCAGCTGCAGGAACTGGCGCGACCACTGCCGCGGCACGGCGCTGCTCGCGTCGTCCTGCCGCACGACGAGGAACTGTGCCGGCTGTGCGGCGACGTCGGCCACGAATCTGGCGGCCGTCGCGGCCGCCATGGCGGCGTCGGTGCCTGCCGGCGGCAGCGCGCCTAAGTCGGCTGCGTCGCCCGCTGGCTCCTGGGGCGCCGCGGCCGCGGGGGCCGCCGTCGCGGGCTTACGTCGGGCGCTCACCATCCTCGCCCTGCGCGCCTCTGGCAGTGGTGGCGACGGAGCCACGTGGCGTGTGATGATGTCATCGGGTGTGCCGCGCGGTCTGCCGCAGGTGGCACGGCGACAGGTGGCACGGCGGATGTGCTCCTGCTCCCGGCGCGGCACAAAGGAGCGGCCGGTCATGCCGCCCTCGTCTGCAAGGCGGGTGGCTCCGTGTGAGTCTAGTGTGTGCATCAGCCAGAAAAAAAAGTTGAAGTGTACAGTGGAGGATTCTGCGAGTGCTATGTACATGCGGCCAGGCGGCGGCGTCGCCCGCTCAGTCGTGGTGGTCCATGAAGTAGTCCACGGCCGCGGAGAACGCGGCAAAGCCGACGCAGCCCAGGGCCGCTGCTTGCGGGCCGGCCCGGGCAGCCAGCACACCACCGGTGAAGCAGCCAGCGCTCACAGAGTTGAGCATGTCGTGCTTGGCCCGGTACTGCCGACACCGCCGCGCGCAGCAGCAGCACAAGGGGAAGGGGACGTTCGAGGTGTCGTTAGGGGCCCTGCGCCGCAGTGCCTGTGGCCGCGAGCGGCCGGCTCTGCTCCCCTACCGACTCAATGAGGCACTCGGAGCCAGCGTACACCGCGCCGACGACCGCAAAGCTCTTGGCGTACGACCAGCTCTGCCGGCCCGTCGCGCGCATCACGTCCTTGAACTTGAGCTTGGTCGGGTCCTCGTTCATGAGCGCCGGGTTGGTGTTCACTCCGCCCATGATGAAGCCAAAGGCGCCGCCGAGGCCGAACCCTGCCCAGCCACGCGGCACTGACCGGACGCGCGCGTGCGCGTGAGCGCCGTGGGGCACAGCCCCGTCACCGTGTCGCCGGGCGTCGACGCGTACCGAGCGTGCCGCTGAGAACAAACTTGAACGGGCACGATTCGATGACCCTTTCCAGCATGACCTCCTCCTTGCTGGGCAGGCGCGGGCCGCCCGACATGGTGGCGGCACTCGCGACGCGGGCGACCGCGGGCGCCGCTTCAACGGTTGCGACACGATGGCGACAGTTCCGAACCGACGCGGACCGCTTGTGGCCGCTTGTGGACGATGGTGTCCTCGCGTGGTCGGGCAGGCGCTGAGCGACGTTGTGTGATGGGTCCACGCGTTTTGTGGTTCGACCACGCGGCTCCAAGCGTGAGGCGGCTGCGGCGGCTTGGGCAGCTGGCAGCCGCGTGCCATGTGGATGACGTCAATCTTAAAAGTGGCGCGAAAGTTTGAACACTGCATTGCAGCTGCACTGCAGACACTAGGCGCTGCTGTCTGGAGGAGGCGCGCTGTAAGACTCTACCCTTTTTTGATGAACCGACTTACGGCCTGCTTGCACCTGCTTGCGCAGTCGCAATGGCGGCTGCCCGCGAGTGCTGGGTCCAAAGCGCCGCGCCGGGCCACGACGGCGGCGCCGTCCACGTCGCGTGGGACCCAGGCACCGCCACGGTGACGGCGAGCCAGTGGCGCGTCGACGCCGGCGACGAAGCCGGAGACGTACGATTAACTCGCTGCGGGCCGCCCGCCTCGGTCACACTGCCACCGGGCAGCGAGGCGAACCTGGTGGCGGCCGCGACCGTCATCAGCGACGCGGACGGCGAGTACGGTTGCTGCCGCCTGCGCACCGGCGGGGGGGGGAGGGGAACAGGACGCTCACCGGCTGCATGGGACGTACATGGCTCATTGCCCGGAGCAGGACGTACGTGATCGCGGCGGTCGGATGCGCGGCCGCGCTGAACCTCGCGGTTTTCGGGCCGCTGCCCGACGCGACCGACGCCGCGGCAGCCGGTGGTCTTGACGACGGACGCCTTGTCCGCGTCGGCCTCGAGCAAGCTCGGAGCGACGGCTGGCATGCGCCTCCGTCGCTTGCCCCGGGTGCGCTGGCCTCGGCGTGCACCTTCTGCTCGACTGCGTAGTCGCTAACGCGATGCTTGTGTGCGGATGCGTCGGTCGGGCCACCGCAGGCGTTGCCATTGTCGATGGGCCGCTGGCGGTGCAAACGACCACGGACGGCGGCCTCTGCCTGCACCGCATCGACGGCGTAACGACGTTTGTCCCACCGGATGATGAGACAGCCATAGGAGCGGCGGGATCGCGGCGCTTGTGCCAGGCGTGGGCCACGCCGGAGGCCGGGCTGTGGGTCGTCCGACAGACGACAGCGAACGCCTTCGTGGCCGACTGCTATGCGCACCGCCACCGGACGCCGTCGGCGCACAACGAAGGCTGGTCGCGCGTGCGCAGCGCCCAGCCGGGCCCGCTGCTCACCCGCGCGCTGCGCTCCGCGACGGCTGTGCTCCTAAGTCCGGCGGCGGCGGCGGCGGAAGGAGCCAAAAGTCCATGGGACGCCGAGCTGCTGGTGAGCCTGGACGGCGGCACGGTGCTCCGGATGCTCGGCGGGACCCTCCACGGCCGGATCAACCTGGAGAGCAACATCACGAGCCTGTACGGCCGCCGGAGGGTCCACCAGGCCGGCTACCGCGCCCCACTGAATCAAACGGCTCCTGCCTGTCGCGTATCCATCCGGCCGGGATGATGATGGCAGGCGATGGCTGCCAGGATGCGATGGCAGCGCGGCCGAGGCCATATTGGAGAGCGGCCGGCACGTCGTGCTGGACGCCGCCGCGTTTGCCAGCGACACTTTAGGCATGTGTGCAGGTTGCCACCACTCTGGATCATTGCGACGTCATTGCTCACAACATTGCGACTAGCGCTCGCTTTGTGTGGCACCGCGCAGCGCTCGACGAGTTGCCAGAACTGGACGCCCACTGGCTCGTGCTCGACGTGGCTCGGCATGCGGTCCAGCTGGCGGCCGTGCGGCTTCGCGGAAGCGCAGCCACGACGGTGCCGGTTCGCCCGACTTGGAGAACGGCGGTCGACGGTGGCAAGGCTGGCCTGCCGCCGGCTGGCCTACCCGGTGCAGCGCAAGTGCAGTACGAGCGGCTGCGGACGGCGCTGAGCCGACGCGTGCGCGACGGCCACGCCGAGCTGCACCGGCTCCGCTCGCAGGTCTGCTGCTGGCGAACGGACCGGGCCGGTGCAGACGCACTTGCTAACCGTACTATGACAGCCTGGCGTTTCTGGGCGGTGGCCACTCGTGCTAGACGGCCGCCATGCAAACGCTACAGCGGCAGGCCGTCCTGCACCTGAACGCCGTCGTCGGGGCCGGCTCCCTAGCTGGACCGGAGGCCACGCCGCCCGTGCCACTGGCGCGGCTGGCCGCAGCGCCCGCCGCGAGCATAGTACGACGCACGCGCGCCCTGTATTGCGGAATGCACACAAAGGTCTTGATGGGACGTGCCGCGCTTGCAATTTTGCTCGGGCAAACCGCAGCCGTGGTCGTTGCCGCAGATCGCGCCGCGGGATGGCTGGTCGCTCCCCGCCGTCACCGTGGTAGGCGCGACACTCGTCCGCGTGCATCCGCGCCTGCCGGCCCAAGCCGCTTTACGAGCCACCGTCCGTATTCGCGCCGCGGCCGAGCCCACGTACGCGCGGTTGCCCCGCGCAGGTGGGCCGTACGCAGTAGAAACGTGACGATGCAGCTTTACCACCCTCACGTGGTTCCGTTTGCCCTACAGCCTGCGCATTGACCAGCTACAGCTGGTCGCAGTCGTTCCGCCGGCTGAGGGTCGGGGCGCCGTCTCGCCGGAGCGCATCCTGGGCACGGGCCGTCTTGTGACCTGCCCCGCGAGGATCGGCCCGGAGCACGACCTACCGCTCGGCACCACCGTCCAGCTGCCAGCCACGCTGAGCATGAACGAGAGCGCCATTGTCCCGGTCGTCCTCTACACTGTGCGGGCTGCGGACGCTACCAACGACGGCGTGGCCGAGCGCGACCGCGGCGAGGCGCGCGTCTGTGCCGGCTCGGCCGTACCGTGGCCAGCGGCGGTAGCCCCTGACGACGAACCGGTGCTCGCCGACCAGCGTACGAGGGCGCCGCCCTGGCTCGCGACGGCGGCAGTGATGCTTGTGCTAACCAGCACCGTGTACACTGTCCGCGGCGCCCCGTGGGGCCATACCTAGATCTGCCGGAGCAGGTGGCCAGTTGGCCGTTCCAGGTAGCGCTATCCGTCGCGCCCGGTGGGGCGGCGGGAGCCCACGATTCTGTCGGCCGCCTGCCGTGGCTCCGCGCCGCGTGCTCGGCGCTGCTCAGCCTGGACCTTGTGCAGCCAGACCTCTACGCGGCGGCGGACCGCTCGTGGTGCGTGTCGCTGCGTGCGACCGACACCGCGGTGCAGGTGCATGCGGTGGACCGCGCGGCGCTGGACGCCGCGGTCGGCGCGCTCGCGCTGCTGTTGCCAAATGATATCCTCCTCGCAGACCCGGGGCGTCGGGACTTTGCTCACACGGCGAACGCGCCCCATGTGGTCTCCTTAGCCGCGGCCCCGCCCGCTTTCCCTCTTGTCGTGGGGTTGCTACAGCAGCGATGGGTGGAGGTGCCCCTGGCTTCCCTGCCGCCTGCAGCCAGCGCCGCGCGGGCAAGCGCGCTGGCCCAGGCGGCCGAGTTTGCCGACCACCTCCTCGCCGCGGGATCGCTGGACCTCCGCACCTCGCTCGCTCTGCAAGCACAGCTGGCATCCTCCGTTGCCGCCACCGAAACACTGCATTTTGTAAGCTAGGTTAGCACGATGTATTATCTGTACCGACCACCATGTATACACGCTGCACACCGAAAACTCGAAGCCTTCACACCGCGATGCGGGCGCAAAAAAAAAAAAGAAAAGAAAAGAAAAGGGCGCATAGGGAC
>Ga0180216_1004543_pt1 | contig 10482 bp, 9 predicted proteins | sample eDN3rd37CBELigMG_FD_128879 | JGI IMG/M metagenome (GOLD analysis project Ga0180216, IMG submission 128879) | Enriched Miracle-Growth compost microbial communities from Emeryville, California, USA - eDNA 3rd pass 37_C BE-Lig MG (version 2)... ...
CGAGAAGACCCAAAGCTCTTTCTTTTGATTTTGTTTTCGTAACCGGGGAATCTCGACTATGCTGACTATAATCGAAAGAATGAGGATTCCGATTATCACAAAGAAGCCCATAAGAAACACTACTCCTTTATTTGCTGCATAATTGGGTTTTTCGTTGTTCCGATACGACGGATTTTGATCTCGGCATTCACCTTCACTTCAAGTTTTTCGAATTCTTGTTGATCCCAATGATCCTCTACTTTTTTCCAATACTTCGGATCAGCACGGTGGATGACTTCACCAAAGCCGAAAATATCTACCTTGTGCTTTTGAGCTTTCCGAATCGATTTGTTGATCACGTCCTTCAGACTTTGTTCTAAAAGGTCTTCCAACTGATCAATCGAGTCGTTATTGCTTAAATCCATTGAACATTCAATTTCGCCAATATTTTCTTCCGCCCGTATACTGAGCTCGATTTGTGGTTTGCCATTGATGACCTTCCCTTTCATCTTCGTTTTACTGCGGATCACCTCAACAGACAATTTTCCATCCTTTGGACAAGGAATATGGCCCACTGTACTTTTCACTTTATTCACAATATAATTATATCCCTTGCTCTCCTCCTCGGTTAACCAGCCTACCAATCGATCCTTTCTAAAAACTGCAAGGGTGGAATATTCCATGTGGGTAAAGGGATCAATCCTTTGCACATTCTCCTGACTTTCTCCAATTTCAGTCGGACCTGTTTTTGCGATCCCAGTTAAAACGGCTTGCTTCCCCGAACTAATTAAATCGGAAATCAACTCGTCCAAGGTGACATGGGTGGAGGGGGCCCAGGCATCAGCCGAAGTTTGCAAGGATTGATACATTTGGTTTGCTGGGATTTTTTCCAAGATTGTGGTGATCTTTAATATATCTTCAGCTTTTTCCCCCCTTGCGACAGCAACGAAAAAGTCCGTCCGATTCTCATGATCTCGAGAGATGAAATCCAGTGTTTCCGCAATTCCTTCTCTCGCCAATTCTTCCCCAATCACTAGCATGCGCAAATGCGCTGCATAGATCTTTCTGGGGGAACTCAAGGTTATTTTTCGAATCGCCTCGAACAGTGTATCCGCTTTCGCCTGATAGACGTTAACAGGGATCAGGTTTCCACCGGAGGCCCTAGCAGCTACCTCACTGGGAACGACCACCTGGGCCGTGACCTGGTACTGATCCCCAACCTTATCAAACCCGTAGGCCATTACAATCGCTATTTCGTTTAATTCTCGGCGGTTCCAGCAACCGCTAAGAAGCAGCAACACAATGGTTAGCAGGCTGCATAACAGAAATCCTCTTTTCATTCCACGTCTCCTTTCGATGGCTTTGGTTTGGCCTTTTGTGGAGGCTGCTGGCGCACCAGATTTCTCGGGTTTGTGGCTTTAGACCGGGTAAATAACGCCCAGCGTGGCAGGCGGAAGATGGCATCTTTTTGGTCTGAAAGAATAAAAGGGGCCATCGGCGACATATAGGGTACTCCGAAAGAACGGAGGTTGCATAGGTGCAAAACAATGGCAATAAGCCCGACTGTGATCCCGAATAACCCGAAGGAAGCGGCTAAGAACATCAGGCCAAACCGCAAAATCCGGATGGAAATTCCAATATTAAACGAAGGAAAAGTAAAATTAGCAATCGCTGTAACGGACACGACGATGACCATGGCAGCAGAAACGAGACCTGCTTCCACTGCTGCCTGTCCGATAACTAGAGCACCAACAATCGATACAGCTTGCCCGACGGGCCGAGGCATTCGCACCCCTGCTTCCCGCAATAATTCGAAAGTAATTTCCATAATCAGAGCTTCTAAAAAAGCAGGGAAGGGTACACCTTCCCGTTGCGCGGCAATACTAATCAGCAGGGTTGTAGGTAGCATTTCCTGATGAAATGTCGTTATCGCGACATAGAGGGAAGGTCCCAAAAGCGCGATAGCAAGCGCCACATAACGAAGCAACCGAATCAACCCGAAATCCGCCCGCTGATAGTAATCTTCCGCAGATTGAAAAAACTGGATAAAAATCGCCGGCACTACGAGAACAAAAGGGGTACCGTCCACCAAAATCGCGACACGCCCCTCCAAGAGCTCTGCGGCAATGACATCTGGCCGTTCCGAATTGTACACGGTAGGAAAAGGGGTGAGAGAGTTATCCTGGATCAGTTCTTCGATATAGCCGCTTTCTAGGATCCCGTCAATGTCGATACTGTCCAACCGTCGCCGAACTTCATCAACAATCTGTTCATCTGCGACCCCTTTAAGAAACATCATTGAGACTTTGGTTTGTGTCGCCCGTCCAATCAGCTTGGTTTCCAGCCAAAGATTTGGGTCCTTGATGATCCGGCGAATCAGTGAAACGTTTGTATGTATGTTCTCCGTAAAAGAATACTGCGGGCCTCGAACAACTGTTTGTGTGACAGGCTCAGTAATGGCCCGTTTTTCGCCGCCCACTGTACTTACGGCAATGCCCTGTTCAAAGCCGTCAATCAAGAGGATGGTTTCACCCGACAAGAGGGAGCTAAAAAGGGCATCAAAATCCATAATATCTTTCAGTGACCCCACAGAAAGGACTGACTCTTTCAAATAGGGAAGAGGGTTCCGAGAGATTTTTTCCTCTATTTCGGTGCCCTGGATATCGGTCAGTAGTGATTTTAAAATGCCTTTCTGAATGGACTGGTTGTCAACCAGCCCATCGATATAAAAAACCCCAACCTGATATTTTCGGCTTTTCCCGATTTGGATCGTACGAATCACTAGGTCATTGCTGTTTCCAAGCGTTTCTTTTGTCTTTTGAATATTTTCCCGCAGTGTTGGATGTAAGGGATCAGGCTTCCAATAGGTCATGTTTTGTGCACTTGCAGTGGAAGCACCAGTTAACTTGTTTCTTATTTTTGTAAGCAAGCCCATGCTGTTCCCTCCTTCCAAAAGTTTTAGGTGCGTTTATTCCGCCACAGAAAAGAGAAGAAGTTGTTCGATTCCTTCGGTTTCTCTTTTTCCTTAGGCTGTTCTTTTGGTGATTTCTTGGGCAGTTCCTTAGACTCTTCTTTCAGCTCTTTCTTTTCTACTGATTCCATCCCAGGGAATATAGGAGGTTCAAACGGTTCGGTGACCAAACGGACCTTTGTCACCTTGCTTGTCCATTCATCCAATGCTACCAAATCATTGACACCCACTTGATGAACCGAGGTTTTTCCGATCGCGCGAACCGCCACATTCATTTCCTCGATATAAGAAGTAAAAAAATTGATCAGATTGGCAGCTGCCTCATCTTCATCAAATTGATCGGTCATGCTTCCGGGATAATAAACCAGTTGTGTTGGTGGCTCAAAAGGGACTGTCTTCGTTACCTGTTTATGGGTCATCGCCCAAATGATCGAGGTTCCCATAAAGACAGCATCCGCTCCCAAGGCAAGGGCCTTCAGGCAATCCCCCGGCTGACTAAAACCGCCCCCAATCAAAAGGCTGATCTGATTTTTCACATGACGATTTTTTAAATATTGCACGGCTCGGGTTAAAGCGAAAATGGTGGGTAAACCAAAGTCATCCTCTAAAACGGGTGCCGCCCCTTTTGTTCCTGCCTGGCCACCATCAATGCTGATAAAATCGACCTGCGACTGGATAGCGATTTCTAAATCTGCCTCTAATTGGGCGCTTGCACAAATCTTGATGCCGATCGGTACCCCTCTTGTGATGGTGCGCAGACGTTGAACGAGCGGCTTCAGATCTTCGGGTTTCTGAACGTCCGGGTGGCGGGAAGGGATGATCACAGTTTCACCATCAGGAATCTGCAAGATTTCCCTTGCCTCTCCTTCCATATATTCTGGAGGGATGATGCTTGCCGAACCTGCGGAGGCGCCTTGCCCGAAGTGGATTTCAATCGCATCCGCCTGGTTGAGAATCTCTGGTGATTTCGACCAATGAGCGGAATTATATTGTAGAATAAAATGCTTGGCAGTCGCCCGATCTTCCGGCAAGAAGCCTCCCTCACCCGTATTGGTCGCTGTTCCAACCGCTGCGGTTGCTTTTGCGATCGCCATCTTCACCTCTTTGGTGATCCCAATCCCATAGCCCAACCCACCCGAGAGAAGTGGGATGTCAAGTATTAACGGTTTTTTCGCCCGGGGGCCAATGATGGTTTTCATCTCCACGGGAGTATCTTCAGGTATAGGCAAGGTGGCGATTTGCGCTGCAGAAAAGATCAGTCCATCAAAATTGAGAAATTTCCGCGGACTGCCAAAGGGTCTTTCGATGATCTTTCCCGATTCTGCCCTGAGGCTGTTTTCGATCACAATTCGGGGAGGTGTTCTAGTCAAGGCGGAGACCATTTCCCAAATGTTTTCCGGATAACGATCTGACATTAATCGCTTCATAAAACTGCTGGAAATCCATTTAATCAGCGGCCTCATAAAAATGAGGAGCAGGATCCCTGCTAATAGAATAGCCAACAAAGCACCAGCAAAAGAACCAAGTAGAAAGGAATACCATTTCATTAAATTCACCCTTTTTTAGCTGGATGGTACCAGGACAATCCGTGTTCTGTCAGAGCTAACCCTTATAGAAAATGGGATATAATGGATAGGTTCCCCAAATTTGCTTGAGAAAAACATGCGGGTGGGTTGATTTTGGAGTTTTTGTGAGGGGCTTTAAAAAAAACAACCTGTGGTGTAATCCACAGGTTGCTAAGGTAATACGTAAATTAAGATCGCAAAGAAATGAACAATCGACCCGGCTAATACAAACAAATGCCAGATCATATGATGAAAATGGAATTTGCGCCAGACATAAAACAATGTTCCCACCGTATAAAGCACTCCGCCAGTCACTAGTAGGGTCATTCCGCCCCCTGCCAGGTGGGCAACCAACGGCTTCCAGGCGAATACAATGATCCATCCCATGACAACGTAGAGCAAGGTGGAAGTGAACAGGAACCTTTTCGCAAAAAAGCATTTGAAGCAAACCCCAGCTATGGCGATGCCCCAGATAATACCGAACAGGACCCAGCCCAGCTTTCCGCCAATCACATGGAATAAGATCGGTGTATACGTTCCAGCGATAAATAAGTAGATAGCAGAATGGTCAAAAATCTCGAACAGGTCTTTAGCTCGCCCTTCCGGGAAGCTGTGAACCAAAGTGGAAGCAAGATAAAGCAACAACATCGTCGTCCCATAAATGGAGACACTCACCGTATGACTTGCAGACCCTTCACTTGCGGCCTTGATGACGAGCAAGACGATTGCGGCAATGCTTAATGGCACCCCAATTCCGTGTGAGATCGCATTTGCGATTTCTTCCCGTTTGGTATAAACATGTGTATTGGCCATTGGACCACCTCATTTTTTAGGGATTCTGTTTTATTATAGTTGAACTAGGCTGAAGATGAAAGCTAGAGTTGTACTAAGAATAAGAGGAGAATTTACACCTATTCGTCCGGCCGAGGGTGAAAGTGGGGGAATTGGGAGTCTTATTTTGAGTGATTTTTTAAATTTACACGGAATAGGGGGAATTTCTCCCCCAATTTGAACTGGGTCCATGATAGGGGCTCACCCTATGTAGTTGGTTTCCGCCCTGTGGCCAATATCCCTTTCGCTCGGGAAAGGGAACTGGGGCAAAAAAGGCCTCTATTGCGGGGGAGCCCATATGCACAAGTTCCCCTGCCGTCCTCCCTCCCTGGACCAAGGGGATAGTGCCCACAAGCATTCAAAACCCACCATCATAGCTCCATCGTTTCCACTGTGATATGCTAAAGTTACAGGTAAGATAACTCCCAACGGAGGTGTGAGCAAACGATGTGCGGAAGATTTACATTTGTCACCAATCCAGAAGAATTCATGGACCGTTTTGGCCTTGATGAGCTAATTATAGACCTACCGCCAAGATACAATATCGCCCCCACACAACTTGTCCCCATCATCCTAGAGATCAATGGGCAGCGAATTGTGCGCGAATTCCGCTGGGGATTGATCCCTAGTTGGGCGAGGGACAGCAAGGTCGGTTCGAAGATGATCAATGCGCGGGCAGAGACATTACAGCAAAAACCAGCTTTCGGACGGTTACTTCTATCGAAAAGATGTATTATCCCAAGCGACGGCTTTTTCGAATGGAAACAGGTCGGTGAGCAGAAGTATCCCAAGCGCATTACCTTAATGGATGGAACTTTATTTGCCATGGCTGGATTATATGATTTATGGCGCTCACCTGAGGGGGACATCCATCAAACCTTCACGATCATTACCACCCAGCCAAACGAACTGATGGCAACGATTCACAACCGGATGCCGGCGATCCTCCAGCCTGAAAATGAAGCCGATTGGCTAAACCCGGAGGAGAGTGACCCGGAATTCCTTCAATCTCTGCTGGTTCCTTATCCTGCCGATACGATGAAAGCCTACAGCGTGCACCCTATGGTAGGTAATCCGCGCAACGACAGCCAGGAATGCATCCGGGAAATCGAGGATCCGGATTGCGGTGAAGAACAACTTTCTTTTTTTTGACCGCATAGGAAAGTATTAGCTTCCTCGAATGGGCATTCCTATCTGCATGATAGCATCTATTTCCTTCTGGACTACGTCGATTTTCTTCCTGCTCAGAAGGGATTGTTGTCCCCGGAGGGGGAAAGCTTCCTCTACGGAGGGATACATCTGCTTCGAATGTGCTTCGATGGAAGCTTTTTTTAGAAAAAACTGTAACGAATCTCCCTCCACTCTCGTCATAAATATTGGAAAATCTACCAGACATGTGGAGGGGACGAAAATGAAAACGAAAAGATGGAATAAATTTATAGTTTCTCTACTAGCTGCAAGTTTAATGGCAACTACGCCTGTTTTGGCCAATGGAAGTGCGGTTCAGCAGGAACAGACGCAGGAAATTTCTTCTGAAATGAAACAGGAGCTTTCTGCACAGGCGAAGCTAAGCCTCGACAAACTCAATCAATTAGTACCGGAATTGAAAAACCTTGAGGTGAAATTTCAAAACCTGATGCCCGCTAACGAATGGTCGCCTGCCGTGTGGTCCATTCAGATGGATAATCTGCCGGAAAATGGCCGACCTGATGCCGGAATTAACTTCAGCCACGCCTATATCGAACTCCTTGCCGATTCGGGAGAACTAAGAAGCTTTTCCATGAACGTACCAAGCTGGGCTTCGAAGAAAGCACCAACAGAAAGTTTGGCCCGCAAAAAGGCTCAAGAGTTTGTGGAGGGGGTTTGGAGTAAGGAAAGACTGGCAAAATACCAGCAATCTAGCCAATTTTATATGGGACAGCACGGTTCCGCAGATGAAAATGGAAATAAGTTAGAATGGACAACGGGCGGCGTTCAATACGAGCGTCTGATCAATGGCATTCCTTACCTAGGTGAAAATATCACCATTGATATCGATCAGGCTGGACATGTTCATAATTTCTATTCCAATATCCAAGGAAACCTAGATGAAAGCAAGTTTCCAGCCCCTTCAAAAGCAATCAGCAAAGCAGACGCCGAAAAAGCGTTCCGTGAAAAATTAAATATGGAGCTCGTATACAGTGGGCAACAACCGGTTGGAAAATGGGCAATGGAACCCAATCAAAAAATGGAGACCAGAACGGTCCTCAAATATGAACCGACATGGGTGGCTCAAATTGACGCAGTCACCGGTAAAGCAACAGATACCTACTACACTCCACCGAAAAAGCAGACGGTCAACATGCAAGCTGGAGGACAGAAGCTAAAGGTGCAGTCCCTGGAAGATGCGAAAAAATTCTTCAAAAATACCTTTGGTGTAGATCTGAGTAATTTACAGGTAGAGCAAAGCAACGAAGACGATCATCCTTATGGAGACTATTCTGTTGTGAACTACCATTTCCATCCGGACTATTCCGTTCCACAAGAGCAGCCAATGCGCTATGCTACGATCACAGTAAACAAGAAAACAGGCGAGATAGTGTATGCGTATATTCAGGATGAAGCGAGGATGGGTAAAAAAGCGGTCATTTCTGAGGAAGAAGCAATTAAAAAGGGAGTTGATTTCCTGCAAACCTATGTTCATCCCGATGTAAAAGAGGCAGACCTGCAGGTCTTTGCTCCACACAAAATGGAAGAGAACATTCCAGCATGGGTAGATAAAAGCAAGTTGGGCGAGCAACGGATGGATCCGGCACCGGAATACCACTTGACCATGCGCGAATATCATAATGGAATCCCTGTAGAGGATCGATTCTATTCGGTTACTGTCGATGCCGTGTCAGGAAAAATCAGTGGAGTAGGGCTGCCGCTCAACGCAAAACGCGTCGAACTGCCAGAGGCGAAAAACGTGATCACCCCGGAACAGGCGGCAGATGCTTATCTGAAAAAGTTTCCGTTGAAACTCGCCTATATTTGGGAAGATTACATGGGGCAAAAAGCGCCTAAACCCCAACTGATCTATATGCCAACCTATCCAGATGGGGCGTATTATATTGATGCATTCACTGGAAAAGTAGAAGACTAGAATGAAAAAGGGAGGGGCACCGATTATTCGGTGCTTCTTTTTTAGTGACCTAAAATGAAAACAGAAGAAAACGAGAGGAAATAGCATTAAATTTAAGATAAAAGGTTATGACTCTCGTTTTCATTTCGTTTTCATAGCCATGATTGACGCTTTCATGGCCGAATACCAGCTTTGTAAATATGAGGGTATGGAGGGATAATAAGGATACAACAAATCAAGGAGGTAATGAAAAATGGTTAAGTTTTTTAAGGCTTTCGTTGAATTTTTGGAAGACGCACAACATCTGCATGAAGAGCAAAGCAAACGTTACCGCATGTACATGTACGAATAAGAGGTGATGAGATGAATTGCCATGATAAACCGGACCCTGATCTTTCCAGAATGGAACGATGAGGGTCATTTTTCTTTACCTGAGAAAAAGGGAGAGTGCCCGCAAGACCACAAAAAAAGAGGAGCACCATCGCCCCCCTTTCTTACCCCATATTACGCAGAAACTTCCCTTTTCGTCGGCTTCACTTTTGCACGATTCCATTTCATATTCACGATACCAATTCCTGCTGCTACAAAGATAATTCCAACAATTGAGATTGGCTTTAGTATTTCATCAAGGAAAAGCCAGCCGCAAAGGGATCCGATGACAGGGACAAACAATAACGAAACCGATGCTTTCATGTGTGCCCCTTTGGAGAGGATGTAAGTCCAAATGAGGAATCCAATAGCTGAGGCCAAGACCCCTGAATACAGTAAGCAAGCCAAAGCTGTCAAATTCCACGTAATAGACTGTCCCTGTTCAAATACGAGCGAATAAAATAGCAGCCCCATCGTTCCAATGACCATTTGCCAGGCAGTCAATTGAAGCATATCATGTTGTGCTAGATACTTTTTGACGACCGCATTCGCCATCGCCCAAGCCATCGCACCTGAAAGGGCTACTAGATTCATAATCAGGGTAATTCCGGTCCAGTTCATTTCCAGAAGGTTAATATCCATAACCATAATTAAACCAACAAAACCAATCCCCAAACCAAGTAGCTTGGGCAGAGTGATCCTCTCATTCAACATAAAATGAACGAGGATTAACAACCAAAATGGCATGGTGAATGCCATAACTGAAGTTATACCCGCACCATTGTATTGCAAGGCAAGTTGATTCGTAACAAAAGGCAAAGTGGTTTGCAGCAGTCCACAGAGGGCATACCATTTCCAATCTTCCTTGCGAGGAAGGGGAATCCGTTTATACCAAACAATCGCCATAAGAACGAAAGATGCCATCACAAAACGCAGCGCGGAAAACATCACAGGAGGAAATAAATCTACGGAAACTTTCATCGCTACCCAGTTCGAACCCCAGATGAAGCAGAGCAATAAAATGATGATATTCATTGTGCACATCCATTCTTTTGTTATTCATGTTGATAACCTCAAACATAAATCAGACACCTACAAAAAAAGAGGAGCACCATCGCCCTCTTTTTAAGCAGAAACTTCCTTTTTCGTCGGCTTCGCTTTAGTCCCGTCCCATTTCATATTGACGATACCAATTCCTGCCGCTACAAAGATGATTCCAACCATGGAGATCGGTTTAAGTGTTTCACCAAGAAAAGCCCAACCACACAATGTACCAATAACCGGAACCAAAAGCAGGGAAACGGATGCTTTGACAGCCTCTCCTTTGGAAAGGATATAGGTCCATAATAGAAAACCTAAGGCCGAAGCCAAAACGCCAGCATATAGCAAGCAAGCAACAGCCTCCCAACCCCAGGTGATCGGCTGCCCCCACTCAAAGATCAGGGAATAGACCCATATGGCAGCTGTTCCAATGATCATTTGCCAGGTTGTAAACTGCATCATGTCATTTTGTTTGACGTGTTTTTTGATAATTACATTAGCCATTGCCCAGGCGATCGCACCTGATAGCGCTACCAGTTCCATGATCAAGGTAATTCCTGTCCAGTCCATATCTCCGACACGGATATCCATGACCATCAGCAAACCGGCAAATCCGATCAAAA
>Ga0180216_1004546_pt1 | contig 10472 bp, 15 predicted proteins | sample eDN3rd37CBELigMG_FD_128879 | JGI IMG/M metagenome (GOLD analysis project Ga0180216, IMG submission 128879) | Enriched Miracle-Growth compost microbial communities from Emeryville, California, USA - eDNA 3rd pass 37_C BE-Lig MG (version 2)... ...
AAACGGAGCGGGAAGCCACGCTGAATCCTGGGACTGAGGCAGGGAACCCCACTCGTCGCGATCACATACGATGACATCGGTCTCGATAATCGACCCGTTGTCCACGTGCCGGTATCGCTTGGCGCGCGCCATGACTTATCCTTTTTGATGTCGCCAATGGACTTGCGACCCTCTTCGGTCGCGGGGAATGTTAAGGCGGGGCGGTGAAAAAGAATACGTCGTCCCGTCGAGACATCGGCGAGTGTACGAACGTGACGCCTCGAAATGCAATAGATGCATGGCTCAGTTAGGCCATGTCCAGAAACGCGAAAAACCCCTCGGGTCGCCCGCGAGACGCGGTGCGACGCCGAGGGGCGGCGGTGTTTCGGCGGCGGCTTAATCGTCGGTCGGGGCGCCGTGGCACTCGAAGATCCAGTAGCCGTCCACGTTGTGGAAGAGCATTCGCTGGCCGTGAATCGGATTCTTGGATCCAAGATTGATGGCGCAATGGGCGGCCGTTGAGTCGACGACGTAAAACGAGGCCGCCGACCCCTCCTCTTCGGGGCCCTCGACGTGGACCATCCTGAATCGCCAGAACCTCTCGGTCTGGCTGGGGGAATCCTCCCCCGCCACGATTTGGCCGACGACCGTCGAGGGGGCCGCTCCGGAGGGCGGGCGAATCCGCGACCGCAGCAACTCCCGAATCTCCTCGAACGCTCGGTCGCCTCGCGACGCCATGACTCGTCACCTCCAGCCTGGTCTCGGCTCGGCTCGTCGATCTGATATATGAATAATCGTCGATTGACCGCCGCCCGAGAAGGTCCAATCCACGCCGACGACGTAGGGGCGTCGCGGCGCCTCGCCCTGCTCGGTCCCCGCGTTGGTGGTCAACGACAGGTTGCGGCCCGAGACGGTTTCGATCTGATCGCCGACCTCGTAGGCTTTGGTGATCCAGGGGATCACGATCCTGCCCGAGACCGGAGGGTTCTCGCCGTCGGCGCGAACCTGCGCCGCGTAGGCGTCGAGCCTGGCCTGATCGTCACGCGCGAGAAACAGCCCGTCCTTGGCCTTCTCGCGGTCGTCGCTCGCGAGAAGGGACGACGAGACGTGGATGAACTCGTTCCGAAACGTCGCGCCGACGTTCAGCCAGCGATGTCGCGAATGCTTCAGGAGCGAGGACTCGCGGCGGTCGTAGGCGTCCTCGCCCCAATTGACGCCGGTGTCGCCGTCGATGACCGTCGTCAACCGCAGAAAGAACGGCGGATTGGCGTCGTTGGGCGCGGCCAGCGCCTTGACGCACTTGACGACTCGGGCGTCCTTCTGGTCCTCGGAACTCTCGCCGATGTTCCAGGCGTTTGGATTGTCGCACGTCAAGCGAACGCCCAGGCGATCCTCGAGCAGCGTCCAGTCTCGGCCCCAGGGAATTTCCCGCCACGTGCTCGGCGGCCCATCGGGGTCGAAGAGGACGCCGACCTCGCCCTTGTAGTCGAACGAGATTTCCAGCCGCGCCCGCAGCCGCTCCCCGTTCGAGCCGGTCGTGATGAGCCAAGGGGCTCCAGGTCGGGCGCGAGGCCAGGCGTCGGGAGCCTCGGCCACGTCCATCCAGGGGAGCCGCAGCGTCTGGAGCGTGAGCTTGTTCTCGTCGTACGAGCCGTCCGAGGCCAGCGAGACCTGGGTCGCGATCTCGCAGCCAACCCAGAGGCGATAGGCGTCCCAGGTCTCCGGCGCCACGTTGGGCCGCAGCGAGCCCAGCAGATAGCGGGTGACGACGCTCGCGGCCTCGTCGCCAGGGCGAATCAGGAACTTCGGCGCCAGGACGACGGCGATCTCGAACCGCGCGGGCGGGCACAGGGTCGTCACGGCGTTGAAGGCGGCTTGATAGTCGCGCGTGATCGAGATCGAGCCGACGGCGTTGCGCGCCGGATCGAGGCGCGAGCCGGATTGTTGCTGGGGGATCGACTTGGGCTCGCGCGGGCCCGCGCCGTCCTTGCGGTAAATCTCCAAATGGTTCCAGGGCTCGCCCGATCCGTCGTCCTCGCATCGAAAGGCCATCGCGAAGCCGTGCATGCTCAGCTGGGCGTTCAGCGCGTCGGGCCAGCACGCGCCGGTCGCGTCGAACTCGGGCACGAAGATCGGCTCCGCGTCGTAGGTCTCCTCCAGCCCTGGATCGTAGAACTCCTCGCCCTCTTTGGGTCGGCGGCTCTCCAGCAGATCCTCGAGCACCGCGAAATCGGGGTTCTCAACGAACTCCTCGTCAGCGTTGTGCGCGCCCATGAGGTACTTGGCGATCTGCGAGAGCATCCAGCGGTTGACGCCTTCGCCCCGCTTGCGGAGGTCGTCGGTGAACGGATAAAACTTTTGGCCCTCCCGCCCGCCGTTGGAAACCTCCTTCATCGCTCGGTTTCCCACGGGGATCGGGTCGTTCGAGGACGAGGGGTTGAAGACCGTGGGCAGGTTGATCCAGTCGGCCTCGCTCTCCTCGTTGGCGAACCCCTCGCGGCGCATCATCAAGCGCCGCGTGATCGGCTTGTCCCAAAGCCGGATCGCCACGCCCGAGGCGACGAACGTCACGTTCTGCGAGCCGCCCGAGAGATCGACCTGGGGCGACTGCGCGAAACCGTCGAAGAGGACGACGGGCTTGTCCGAGTCCTCGCCCTCGCCGGCCAGGCCGAGGACGACGATCCGCTCGTCGGCGCCGACGATGTAGCGCCGCGCCTTTTCGGGGCTCGGCTCGCCCGCGTCGGGACGTTCCTCCCGATGCGCGCGCAGGATCGTCTCGTACTGCGTCGGCCACCCCAAAGCGCGCCCGCGATCGTCCAGCACGTAGCGAAACCGCGCGGTCGGCGGCTCCGCCCCCTCGCGGTACTGGATCGTCTCGACCTGCACGTTGGGCAGCGTCCGGTATCGCCGGCCCTGGGGCGCGTCGGGGTCGTAAATCGCCACGCGGGTCCGATACGCGCGGCCGTGTCGCGGCGCGGGCTCGGGCGTGTAGTCGAACTCGCCGGACATCAGGTTCCGCTCCCCAGGTTTCGCACGGCGTCATAGACCGCCTGGAGCATCGTCCGCTCGGTCGTCCCCCAGGTCGCCGTCGCCGTTCTGGCGTCGAGCGCGGGCGTCGGCTTGATGGTCCGGTGGACGACCCGCTCGTCCGCGATCGCCGCGATGGTCGTCGCGCCCGCCGTCACCGTCGCCAGGCGAACGTGCGGCGTCTCGGGCCAATCCGGCCCGTTGGACAGCGCGCCCGCGTCGGTCAGCCAGACCCGCATCGTCCAGCCCGAGAGGATCGCCAGCGCGGGGTTGCCCGCGAACGCCCCGACCGTCCCATCGGCCTTGACGTAGGAGCCGGCCGCCACGGAGACGAACAGCGACGCCGAGGGGATCTCCCTCGGCGTCACCGCCAGCGCCCCCAGCGCCGGAACCGCGTCCAGCGCGTCGACGTTGGCGTTGAGCGGCGCGTGCCAATCGCGGTCGTTCAGCGCGGGCTTGGCGAGCTTCAAATTCGTGGTTCGCGTCTCGGCCATCTCGGTTCCTCGCGTCACTCGGGCGAGGCGAGCCAGCGCAGCGTCGCCCGACCCGTGGCCTGATCGTAAACGTAACGGAGCCTGCGGCGGTCGCTCCCCATCGCGGGCGGCTTGGGCGGCGCGGCGATCGGAATCACGACCGTCTCGGGAGGGGCCTCGTTGCCCGCCGCGTCGTAGGACCGAACGGCGAAGCTCCAAACCCCGCTGGAAAGCGGCGGGCTCGTCCAGCGATAGGTCGCGGCGGCGCGGCCGAAGCCCCCCTGGCCGAAGCCCCCCTGGCCGTAACCGTCCAGCGGCTCGCCCCCCGCGTAGGCGGGGATGTCGGCCAGGGGCCTCGCGTAGTCGATCCCCGCGCCCGACTTCGTCTCGCCGTAAACCCGAAACCCCTGGACGTCCCCCGTCGCGTCCAGGAACGTGCCGCCGAGCCAGGACAGGCTCGCCCGATCCTTGATCGCGGGCGAGAGCGAGCCCGAGAAGTCGGTCGACTCCTCCCCAGGCCCGACCGCGCCGACGACGACCCGCGACTTGGCCTCGGGCGCGGGGATCACCGCCCGCCGCGCCCGCCCCCGCCAGACGAGGCCGCCGTTGACGTAGATTTGGAAGCCGGTCCCCTCGGGCGCGGGCGACTCCCAGCTTAGAACGAGATCGCCGCCGAGGGTCTCGTGGGTGACGCGCGTGATCGCGGACGGGTCGAACGCCATCGCTAAAGCCCCTGGAGAACGCAGCGGTAGGACATCGCCCAGCCGCCCTGGCCCGTCGCGAAAAGGAACGCGGGCCGAATGCCCATCGGATCCTGCTGATACTGCTCGCCCATCACGCAGTCGGGGTAAACGCGGCCGTAATTGTCCACCAGCGTCCGCGCGATCCCGTCGCGGTAGGAGAGCAAAAGACCCTCCTGGTCGACGACCCCCTCGGGGGTCACGTCGAAGAACCAGCCCGAGACCAGGATCGAGACGCCGCGCTCGCCGCCGAAGAGGCTCTGAAGCCCATCGACGCCAAAAAAGGCGTTGATCTGCTGGGCCGTGGGCGCGAACGTCGGTTGAAACCGCGTGGCGATCCCGAAGATGTTGTCGCCGCCGAGCGTTCCCATCCCCTCGTCCCCCCTTCCCTTCCCGCGCGGATCAGCCGCGCCGGCCGCCCATCGCCGCCGTCAGGTGCCGCGTCAGGGCGTCCTTGACGACCTCCAGGACCGCCGCCCGCCCCGCGACGCCGATCTGGAAGAATTGAGCCCGCTTCCTGGCCTTGTGGTGCATCAGGTCGGCCTTCTCGCGGTCGGTCGTCCGCTTGTCGGCCTCGGAGATGTAACCCGAGGCGCTGGAGCGCTCGGGGGCCCGACCCGTGCCGTAACGGACCACGACCCGATCGGCGTCGATCTCGATCTCGCCCAGGAGCGATTCGATCGAGAGCATTTGGCCGGTGCGGAAGCCGAACGCGGGGGGCGCGAAGCCGTATTTCCTCGCCTTCATCTCGGCGTAGTCTTTGTCGTTCTTGGGGAACGGGACTCCGTCCGTCTGCTTTTGATCCGCCGCCGCCTCGGCGATCGCCTCGCCGATGGCGTGGGCGCAGTCTTTTCCCATCGACTCCTCAATACCCTGGCGGCGAAAATCGAAGGACTCTATGATTTGAGCCAATTGCGCGGCCACCACGTCAATGTTGGAGGAACTCATGGAGCGTCTCGTCCTGCGCGGATTCCTGTACGTCGTGCTCGTTCTGTCCTCGATCGGCGTCGTCGGCGGCATGTCGACGCCCCAGCGAACGGGCGACGGCGAGTATCTGGTCCCGCTCGCGTTCGCGGTCGGCTGCGCGGCGGCCCTGGCGATCTCGGCCCGACCGGAGGCTCAGGGCCGGCTGGCGCCGAGGCCGGAGGCCGTCACCAGAACCCCCCCGCGTCGGCCGGTCCCTGGCGCGGAGCGCCCTGGAGGGGAGGCTTCGCGGCCGCGTCCTTGAGCATCCCCGATGCCTCAAGCATGTTCTTTGTTCCCGCCGCGAAGTCGCGCATGGCGTCCGCCGCGATCGAAACGCCGTGCTCCTCGGCCAAGAGGCGCGAGAGGCGAAATTGCTCCTGTTGGTCGATCCCCGACCACGACTCGCGGCCGAAGGCGCCGACCGAAGGCGCGTAGGTCGGCTCCTGGAGGCTCTTTTTGTACGGGACGCCCCTGGCGTCGGCGTAATCCATGATGATCCGCTGGGTCTCGCGCTCCAGGTCGATCTTGTCGCCGGTCAGGATCGACGTGAGATCCCAATAACCGGCCTTCTCAATGTCCTCGAACTCGCGCATCCCAATATTCTCGGGATCGGCCCTGAGTCGCGCGTAGGCGGCCCGACGCATGGATGTCATCCATTCGTTCTCGCCCGCGCTGGAGGCGATCTTCGCTTGCTCGACGGCGGCCTTGGTCGCCCGCGCGACGAGCGCGGGGTCGGTCCTCAGCTTCTCCTCGGCCTCGGCCAGGCGGCCCTCGCCGAGCGTGGGATCTTCGATCAACTCCTTGAATCCGCCCCACGCGCCGGTGTCTTCCAAGCCGCGAAACTGGATCATTCTCAGCGCCGATTCTTGATTCGAGTATCCGTGCCGTGTCAGATAGTCGATCGCCTCAAACCCCTCCCCCTTGGCCTTGGCCTCGGCCTCGGCGCGGTCCACGTCGGCCGCGACCAGCTTGGCGATCTCGACCGGATGCATTCCCGCCTTGGCGCCGAGCCCCTTGAGATAAGTCGCCGCGCCGATGTTTTCGGGCTCGTCCTCCAGGCCCTTGATCTTGCGGTCGCCGCTCAGCGAGCCGACCGTGCCTTGTAGGAACTGCCGCAGAGCCGTGCCCGACGACTCGCCGCCGGCCGAGATCGAGAACGCGCTCGTCAGCGCCATCGCCTCCTTGTCCGTCAGGATGCCCGAGTTGACGAACGGCAGTGACATGCCGAACTGTTTGATCGCGGTTCCAAACCCGCCCTTGCCGAAGTTTCCAGGCTGCTGAATGTCGTAAAGCGCGGCGGCCCGCGTCGTGATCTCCTCGGACGTGATCGGACCCATCGCCGACTGGAGGATCATGCCGCCAAGCTCGCCGAACGCCTCGGCGGGCGCGCCCTGAGCCGCCTGGAACTTGCCCAGGCCGATCATCGCCTCCTTCGCGCCCTCGGCGCTGATCTTCTTGCCGTCGCCCTCGCCGACCATCAACTCGGCCATGCCCAGGAAGCCGGTCTGCAAGTCGGTCACGTCCTGGCGGGTCTGGCCGGTCTCGGCCTGAATCTCAAGCGCATCGACGAGCTCGGCCGAGGTGTCGCCCAACCGATCCTTGAGCGCCGCCAATTCGAGCAGCGATTCGCGGTACTCGGCCAGCATTTCCGACGACTCGAAGATCGCGTCCCGCACCCGCTGGAAGCCCGCCTGAACTTCGCTCAGGACGGCCGAGGCCGACGTGAGGCCGATCACCTGGCCCGCGAACGACGTGGCCATGCGCGTCGCGGCGCTCATCGCCTTCTCGCGCTGGTTCGCCAGGTCGATCTCGGTCTTGTGGGCCTTGGTCGCCTCGGCGATGCGCTGCTGGTTGGCGCGGCGGAAAATCTCGGCCTTCGCCTTCTCGGTGATCTCCACGTCGGTCAGGTGGCGATTGTCGAGCCGCTTCTTTTCGGCCGCCTCCTGGCGCTCCTCGGCCGCGCGGCGCCGAGCCGCGTCGCGCATCATCTTCTCGATCTCGCGATCGAGCCGCGCCCGCTCGTCGGCGGCCTCCTTCTCGATCTTCAGCGCCTCCTTCGCCGCGTCGGCCTTCGCCTTCGCCTCCCGCTGGGCGGCGTCGCGCGCCAGTTCGACGGACGTTTTCGACGCCCTGGCCGCCTCCTGGATCCGCTGCTGGTTGGCGCGGCGAACGAACTCGACCTTCGCCTTCTCGGCGACCTCGGCGTCGGAGAGGAGTTGGCCGATCCGCGCCTTCTCGCCCGCGTGGTAGGCCGACGACTCGCGCTCGGCGAGCGAGCGGTCGAGCTTCAGAAAGATCGTCAAGTCGTCCACGCGGCGGTCTCCGTCGTCTCGCTCGAATCAGGTCAAATGAGGTTGTCGACCATCGTCGCCTCGGCTTGATCGCGCAGGCTCGTCACCCATTGCCAGGGCGGAATCGCGCGGCCGAGGGCGACCAGCATCCCCGCGCACGCGAGGGCGTCCTCCAGCGGGAGCCCATCGGGCAAGCCGTTGATCAGCAGCGTGCAACGCAGCCAACGGCTCATGGTTTTGGGGAGCGGCCCTGGAGGACGTCGCCGAGCTTGGTCCACATCTCGACCAGCGCGGGGTCGTCGAAGTCCATCGCCAGCAGCGTCTGGAGCGCGGCGTCGTCGAGATCGTAGTTTTGGGTCAGGAGCCCGACGGCCAACTCCAGCCTCAGGCGGAATCGCTCGACCCCCGCCTCGATGTCGTCGCCCGTTCGGTCCATCAGGGCCGCGAGCGTTTCGCGGTGGGCCTCGCCGAAATCGGCCTTCATCCCGACGTCGATCCCGCCCGACTTGTCGCGAACGGGGAAGAATCGGATCCTGGGCTTGGGGAACGTCCACTCCTGGCCGTCGCCCAGCTTGATTCGATGCCCCTCGGTGAACTCGGGCCGCCGCAAGGCGGCCTCGTCAAGTTTCGCGTCGCTCACTCGAACGCCCCTCCCGTCGCTTCCCGCCTCGTCGCCAACCCGATCCGGCCCGCGCATGAACGGGGGAGGCGAATCCGCCTCCCCTCCCCGTCCGTCCTTTAGGCCGCGCCCGCGTTCGCCTGGACCTCGGGCTCGACGCGTCGGCCGAGGCAAACCCCATCGGGTCGCGTCTCCCAGCGGTAGCGCGGCCGCCCCTCGCGGGGATGCCCCTTGGGGAAAAACATCGTGTCCTGGCGATCGCGGGTCACGAAGTAAAACCACTCCTGATTCCGCGCCCAGGCCCGATCGCCCCTGGAGCGGTCGACGCCCAGAAGGGGCTCGGCCACGTCGAGGATCGCGTCGCTCTTCGCGCGCCCCGTGAGCCCCTTCGGAGTGGGCACCTTCACCGCGTCGACGATCTCGACCGGATCCGATTTCGGTTCGGTCTCTCCCATGAATCCTTAAGCCCTCGTGAATGACAGCGGGTTGGTCTGTCCATCGGCCGAGACGCCGAGGAAGCTCGCCGTCGCCTGGCCGAATTGAGCGTGCTGGCCGCCCATGTCGGTGTTCTCGACGACGCAGAGCAGAGCGAAGACGATGTCGCCAAGCTCCTGCCCCCGCGCGTCCTTGTGGGTCGCGGTGAAGGTGCCCGCCGTCCCAGGGACGAGGGCCATGATCGCCGCGACGTTGCCCGAGGTCACGGACGCGCGGGGTTGGTTCGAGGCGTTGACGGCGACGACGGGAAAACGATCGTTGTCGCCCGAGTAGGTCAAGATTTGACCCCCAGGCGTGATCGTCACGTTGGAGACGCGATTGATCGGCGTGGACGCGAACTCCACGTCCACCCAATTCACCTGCAAGTCGGTCGCGGCCACGGGCCTCCCCCTCCCCTGCTGGGGCGTTTGTCATTCCGCCGTCGAGGCGGCTTGGTCGATCAGGTAACGAAAATGAAACTCGGCGTCGATCCGCCGCTCGGGCGGATTGGCGCGACGCCAGACGTAGCGGCCGAACCGCGAGAACCTGGGCATCGCCAGCCCGCCGAGGTTCGAGCCCGTCAGGACGTTCAACGCGGTCATGAACAGCCGCTCAACGTTCTCGTCGCAGCGCCGGCCGTCCTCGTCGCGGGCGAGGAACGTGATCTGAACCCGCGCGTCGGCCATCGAGTCCAGGCCCGCGCCGCCGCCGTCGTAGCGCGCGTTGATGTTGCCGTCGACCGGCTCGATCGCCGCCGCCAGCGCGTCCTTGGCCGAACGGCCGTCGATCAAGGGGAACGCCCCCAGGTACACGGCGTCGAACGCGCCGGTCGCCTCCAGCGCCGCCCTAATCGCCTCGCGGGCGTCCCGCTCGCGCAGCGCGTTCGCGATCGCCTCGGCCATGCCGGAACCTCCCGTCCCGAGAAACTCACTCCGCGCCGCCGAAGCCCGACGCGATCAGAGCCATCCGAATCGCCGTCTCGTCGACGAAGCGCGACAACGCCTCCGAGGGCAGGGTCTCCAGCAGCGTCGAGACGAGAACCGACCGCTCGCCCGTTCGGTCCTCGATCGTTTCGCCCGTGATGGGATCAACGAAACGCGCGATGATCCGGTAATCGTTCTTGATCGTGATCGTCTTCGGGCCGTCCACCCGCTCGATCCGATATGGATTCACGTCCACGGCGCCACTCCCCTCCCTCTCCCGCGCTCAGGAGTAATCGGCTCGGCTTCGCGTTCCCTTGGTTCCCGTCTTCGCCTGCCTCGCCGCGCGCGGCCCGCGATCGTATTCCTCGGCGTAGCTCCAAAGCCGCTCCCGCAGCCGAGCCAATCCGGCGCGAACGATCTGAGAGACCCGCGTGGCGCTGACGCCGAGCGCCGCGCCCATTTCCGCCGCCGTCTGGTTGCGCCAATACCAGCCCGTGACGAGCCAGCGCGTTCGTTCGTCCAGAACGTCCAGGGCGTCGGCGACGTCGCGCCGCAGGTCGGCCGAGACGCGCTGGGGCGCGGTCGCCGCGACCAGATCGTCCGCGCCGGCCCGTCGCCGGTCGAAGCGCGTCCCCTCGCGCCGCGCCACCAGACGCGCGAAATTCGCGGCGTGGCCCTCGCCGTGCGTGGCGTAGTAATCGGCCGCGCCCTTCGGCCATTGGGCCGCGCGCTCCAGAAGCTCCAGCGTGGCGTCGCCGATCACGTCCTCCAGCATCAGCCCGTCGCGGAGCCGCTTGGACGAGGAGACCGCGCCTCGCCGCACCGCCTCGACCCAGGAATTGGGCAGCTGCATGTTCCCGCCTCGCCGATTCGATCGCTCAAACGGCCGTCGCGGCCAAACCATCCACCGGCTCGGGCGGCGTTCCGTCGACGTTGACCGTCGCGAAGTTCTCGTTCCGCTCCTCGCCCGCCGCGTTGAA
>Ga0180216_1004547_pt1 | contig 10471 bp, 7 predicted proteins | sample eDN3rd37CBELigMG_FD_128879 | JGI IMG/M metagenome (GOLD analysis project Ga0180216, IMG submission 128879) | Enriched Miracle-Growth compost microbial communities from Emeryville, California, USA - eDNA 3rd pass 37_C BE-Lig MG (version 2)... ...
AAATGTTCTTCTAGCGCTAGCTTCAGCTGGTTTGCCGGCATCATGAGGTACCATAATCATAATCGAAATTAGTGACAAAATTCCAAACACTACGTTGACAATGATTCCTACAGATGCAGCCATCTCAATACTTCCTGCCGCGGCCACTGAGCTATACACGGTAGCTGACATGGCTACACCGATTGCACTGCCTAGTGAGCTCGCCATCTTGTAAACCCCTGCAGCCTCTCCGACCTTATTCGATGGTGCATTGGAGACAGAGGTGTCTGTAGACGGTGTTGCATAGATGCCGAGCCCAAGACCAAACAGAACAAAGCCAACGAATACGGCAATAGTGTAAGAGAAACCAGGCAGGAAGGTTAACCCCATTAGCCCAACACCGACCGTCGTAATAATGGTCCCCCATACCATAGGTGCTTTCGCCCCAACTCTTTGTAGGATCTTCTCCCCTACACGGATCATAGCAAGGACAACAACCAAGTAGCCAATCGATAGCATTCCCGACTGAAAAGCAGTAAAGCCTCTGCCTACTTGAACATACGTATTCGCAACAACGAGTGTACCAGCGATCGCATTTAACAAAAAGTTGGAATAGGTTGCACCAGCATAAGGCTTGTTTTTGAATAGGTTGAAGTCAATAAGCGCAATCTTTTTTCCTTTTTCGACTCGGAAGAAAACAATCGCTCCTACAATTGTCACAATGGCTAAAATTATCGTAATTGGACTTGTCCAACCGAGATCTGAACCGAACGTAATGACTACGTTTAAGGCAATCATTGTGACGGCAAATATAGCTAAGCCACTGTAATCGAATTTGAAGGCTCCGTTTCCTTCGACTTTACTCTCTGGCGTGTCTTTAATGAGCCACATAGCAAGCAAGGCAAATACAATCGAAAATATAAATATCCATTTCCAGCCCAAATACGTAGCGATGGCACCTCCGGCAAATGAGCAGACGCCTGAACCGCCCCAAGATCCAATAGACCAGTAGCTAAGGGCACGCTGTCGTTCCTTCCCTTCAAAGTAAGCCTTCATCAATGCAATCGTTGCTGGCATAATACAAGCAGCAGAGATACCTTGAATGACACGTCCGATAATTAACAAGGTCGCTCCTTGAGCAAATACAAGACATAACGAGCCAATTACACTTAACACTAATCCAACATACGTAATTTTTTTACGTCCAATTTTATCTGCGATTCCACCAGCCGCTACGATAAATAGACCAGAGAATAACGCTGTTAGACTAATCGCAATATTGAGTGTTCCGTACGTAATTCCTAGATCAGACTGAACAGCGGGAACTACATTGACCATTGCCTGAGCGAAAAGCCAGAAGGTGATTACCCCGAATACAATTCCCGTTATTAATTTGTTGGTACCTATATAGGTTGTGCTTGTCTCCATCACTCGTCCAATCCTCCATCGAAGTTTTACTGCATTGATCGTGTGACTACTTAGTAAGTAACGATGCAACAAATACAGATTGGGATGTTGACGAAGCTGTGTTTGTTTATCATGTTGTACTTGCTGTTCATCTCATCTTCAGTGTTTAATAAAAAGTATGCTCCCGAGCGAACAGTTTAATTCTCATCAATAAGCTAGACCAAAATGGTTCGTTACGTGATAGAATAAAGACAAACTACAAGCTTAGAATGGAGCATTATTTATTATGACCCTACATTAAAGCTTCTCCTAGAACGGACAACGAAGGTGGGCTGGTTTTATGAATCTACAACATATGAATACCCGAAGCCTATATAGAGATATTATAAGAAGCTGCTGGGCAATTACTATCATTTATCTGATCGGTACAAGCATCGAATTATCCTTTACCGATTATGATCGAACGTTATTTTTTTGGAATGCCATTGCTTTGCCTGCAATAAAAATGATTGCATTAAACGCTACAATGGGGTGGGTGTTTCGGAGAGTGCAACCCTACTCAAAATATATACTAATTACTGGCATTAATCTGTTTATCTGTATCATTATTTTTTCACTTTATAATTTACCTATTGTCATATACAGCTTGATCATTCCAATTCTGCTATCCCTTTACTTTTATAGTAAGCGCTTAATTATTTTTGCATTAGTTCAATCTTTACTGACTGTAGCTGTTATTTTGTTTACATTACCTGGCATTAGAGCTGGACTCAGCTCCAGTAATTTGATTATGCTGCTAGCTCTTCTATCAGCGACCGCTCTAATTATTAACAGCTTGCGTAAGCATGCCTTTGCTCTATTCGAACAACTTATTAAGGTCACACAAGAAAAGCAAGATCTTCAAACAAAAAATGAACTGATGGAGCAATTAAACCGAGTGGATTCTGCAACTGGTTTATACAATCATCGTTCCTTTCACGAACATCTCGTAAAGGTGATCGAAACGCCAGACAACTATGCGTATCCGACTCATCTCGCAATATTAGATATTGATCATTTCAAAAGGGTGAACGATACGTATGGACATGCTGTAGGAGACGTTGCCATCAAGTTTGTCGCTAGACAATTAAGTCTTGCAATGGACCCAAGTGACTTTGTAGCAAGGTACGGTGGAGAGGAGTTCGCTGTCGTATGTATCGATAAACGTACTGAGCATGTCATTGAGCAGCTTGAACAGCTTCGGCAATCGATTGCTCAGCATAAGCTGGATCATTTAGGCGGAGAGTCTGTAACGATCAGCATCGGTATACAGAAGCTGCTTCCAGGAATGAGTAAGGAAGAGCTATTTCAACAAGCCGACGAGGCTCTATATCGCGCGAAAAAATCAGGAAGAAACCAAACGATGGTTGCCGGCCGTGAAGGATGCATGATACAAGAGCAAAGCCTTAAATGCTAAATACACATTACGCGCTAATCTAATAGATACATAAAAGAGCTGCCAGAGGGCAGCTCTTTTGTGTCGTTAACGAGCAGATCGACTATTTTTAATAAATAGCGAGGTCACTAATCCGATAATTGCAACAATGAGCACAGGGATAAACGCATGGTTGACACCATATGCTAAAGCTTCAAGCGGCTGTTCAGCCCCATTTGTTGCAAAATATTGTTTCTGTCCTGCTGTAAATACAGTAATCGCTACTGCAGTACCAGCAGCACCCGCAACTTGCGTTAAAGTGTTCAAAGCAGCAGAACCGTCAGCATATAGATGAACTGGCAGTGCATTCATCGCATTCGTCTGAGCAGGCATAATCGTCATTGATACACCGACAAAGAAAATACATAGTAAACCAACGATTTGCCAGACTGGTGTTATTGCTGAGATCGTTAAGATAAATAGGATTGCTGCAATCGTAATGAGCAAAAAGCCGATTCTCGTATATATCTTAGCCCCTACCTTATCGAAGCTGGTACCTACAACAGGTGACATAACGATATTCAGCACGTTACCTGGCAGCATTAGAAGACCAGCACTGATTGCGGTGTAAGCCAGTACGCTCTTTAGATAAAGTGGTGTAAGAATCGCAACGGATAAGATGATAAACATCGTTGCAAACATCATAATGATACCTAATGAGAACATTGGAAATTTAAATACCGTTAAATTAATCATTGGCTCAGCCATTTTCAATTGTCGCACTCCGAATAATAACAATGCAATGATTCCTACAACCAATGGTACCCATACTTTAGGTTCTGTAATTGAAACCTCTGCCATTGTCGCTAGTGCATATACGATACCACCAAATCCGATCGAAGAGCATAGTAAGGACAAAATATCAATTTTAGGCTTAGTAATCGAGGATACGTTATCTAATTTAGAGTAGCCAATGACTAGGATTGCTAGATAAAGCACGATCATAATCCAGAAAATATAGTGCCAGCTCGAAGAGCTTATAATTAAACCTGAAATCGAAGGACCAAGTGCAGGGCCTGCCGTTAATACAAGACCAACGATCCCCATAACCGCACCGCGCTTTTGAATTGGGAAAATTAAAAGAACGACACTAAACATCAAAGGAAGAAAGATTCCTGTGCCGATGGCTTGTACCATACGGCCTAACAATAAAACGGTAAAGTTAGGTGATAGTGCTCCCATTAATGAGCCAATCGTAGATATGATTAACGCACTAACGATAAGCTGACGTGTCGTAAACCAACGTACTAAGTAAGACGATAGTGGTACGAGGATCGCTAATACGAGCAGGTAAGCAGTTGTTAACCACTGAGCCGTGCTCGGGAAGACCGAGAAGTCATCCATAATATCCGTTAATGCCATATTTAGCGCCGTTTCACCGAACAAACCGATAAATGAGCTAAACATTAAAACAAATGCCATTAATTTGGGACTTTTCACTTGTGTATGAGCTTGCATGTGTTACCTCTATTCTGTTTATATGATTTGACCTAGTTGCTGTGAAATAATATGAAGTGGCCTACTCGTCTTCTTCGTTAAGGAAAGCACAATACCACCTTCGATCGTTGCGGTTATTAGCAGCGCTCGCTGCCTAATCTCATCAGCGGCTAGCCCATCCTGTTCAAGCTTATGAGCGATCATTTGCTCAATACGCTCATACACACGCTCACAGGCTATACGTACATTTTCGCTTAACGAGCCCATCTCACTCACTATGCTTGTAAAGGTGTAGCCAACGATCGTACCCTCCGTATCATAAGCATCAATGAGCTTATCAAGCACTGCTAATAGTGCTTCGCGGGTTGTGTCGTAAGTGTCAAAGATACTTTGCATATCCTGTGAAATCATATCATTTAACGCTTCTAAGCATGTGATTAGCAGCTGCTCTTTTCCTAAAGGAAAATGATGATAGAATGCACCCTTTGATATATCGCAGGCCTGCAACAATTCGGTGAGTCCAACCGTCATATATCCTTTTTTCTGAAACAGTGACGTAGCCGTTTCAATAATATAAGTTTTTGTATCCATACCATTTTCCTTTCACCAGACCAACCAGTCTGTTAGTTACTATAGCAAAATTTTTCTCGTAAAGACAAGCATTTTTTTCTGTACTTTTTTGTAAAAAACTATGTAAGCTCTGCAATGTAGATTTATTATATCGATTTTGTCATGCGTTTACCAAATAAGAGAAGTAGTAGGGAGCCGTAGTAACCTCTCCTTACTGTTAGCGCAATTTATGAATAAAAAAGCCGTATGATTCGATATGAATCACACGACTTTATACTTGTTATCTTGCTTATCTTTCTATGATGCTCTGCTGTTCTTTAATGCGGCATACATTTCATTCGTTTTCTTTGCATTTAAGTTATAGATTAATCCGACACCGATAAGGATAAGCACAAATGCGAACACCGGTAGAGCAGTGAACATTTTCAATATCCCTTCAGCAACCTCTTGGGTTTGAGATTTCGCTCCTGACACAAAGCCAACCCAGCCTAAGGAGTAGCTCCCCACTGCCGCGCCCAATCCCATTCCGACTTTACGACCAAAGGAATAGAGTGAGTATAACGTTCCTTCAATTTTCTGACCTGTTTTATACTCAGTATAATCGATACAGTCTGTTACTAATGCCCATACGAGCATAATGAACACGAATGAACCAAAAGTAGCGATATTGTATAATGCAGCAAATACATATACATTTTCAAACGTAACAAATGTCATTAAAGCTGTTGCAACTAAACTAAATGCAGATGTAGCAATAATCAAATAGCGCTTATTAAATTTCGCGCAAGCTTTGGAATGACTAAAAATAATGCAAAAGTAATTCCCATGCTAATGAATGAATTGATCGCAAATGCGCTTGGCATGTTGTAATACTCAGCGAACACATAGGCAGCTAGCGTATTAGCTCCAGCGATAATTAAAGTCGAACCGAGTGTGGCAACCATCATCCCAAGCAATGGTCTGTTGGAGAATGCTAATTTGAATGCTTGTTTGAAATCATATTCAGACTTAGCACCAGCAGGCTTTTCATCACGAATGCGCTCCGTCGTTAATTTTACGAGCCCTGTGTAGCACAGCAGCGATAAAATACTGAATAAAATAGCGATATAGAAGAATGCCTCTGGCACGATATTGCCAGCTTTGTCGTAGATGAACATTGGCACAAACGATAAAAAGCCAACGCTTACAATCATCCCACCGATGGAACGGGCACGTGATAGCTTTGTACGTTCAACAGGATCATTCGTAATGACGGACGCTAATGAACCATAAGGTATAGCATCTGCTGTATAAGCGACACAGAAAAACAAATACACAGCAACTACCCAAATGTGAATAGCTGTAGACTGCCAGCTAGATACGTCAATAAAGGATAATATACAAGATGCTGCTAGTAGCCATTTAGAAAAGCTGATCCAAGGTAAAAATTTATCTCCGCTTTTACCAATTCTAAAGCGGTCAGTGACAATACCCATAATCGCAGTGATGATCGCATCAAATACTTTTCCAACTAAGAACATTGTCCCCATAAAGTAAGGGCTTACACCTAATACATAGGTACAGAATACAATAAAGAAGGTACTAATGAATATGTTAACGAAACTGCCTCCGATATCTCCGAGTGCATATCCAACTTGGTCTCTGACTCCGAACTTTCTCATGATGCTCTCCCCTTTTTAACCGTTTTCAGTATAGTTAGCTATTAAGTTTGTAAGCGTTATTAGCTTGCGTGGTGTTTACAGTATACATCGAATGCCCATCATACTTTTTCACTACAATTGCACGTTTTTCTACTATAATTGCATACTTATCAACCAAATTGCTCCAGTACATATCCACAAATCGTTGAACCATCATTACGCACCACCATACATACCAATTCTACCTACTCCCTACAACGCAATAGGCATATACACACTTTTGGTTTTTTAGCATAACATGTAGCAACAACTTATCGCTTAGGGGGAGTCCCGATTGCTTATCTATGTAGTCAAGGCTGGTGACACGCTATGGAACATAGCTAACAGCTATCAAGTTAACATAAATGAAGTTGTACAATTAAATGGATTACAATATCCAGATCAATTACTAGTTGGACAATCTTTGATCATTCCAACACCAACGACTTCGCATATCGTTAGATCTGGGGAAAGCTTGTGGTCGATTGCCTTACAATATGGGATCAGCTTACAATCGCTTCTGCAAGCCAACCCGCTCACGAATCCTAATCTGATCTACCCAGGAACTCATCTACGAATTCCACCAATCGTTCATACGATTCAACCAGGTGAATCATTGTATAGCATTGCCCTGCGCTATAACACAACGGTTCAAGCCCTTGCACAAGAGAATCAAATTACGAATCCTGGTATGATTTTCGCTGGAATGACTCTGAATATTCCAAGACCTAAGCCAACGATTGAGGTCAACGCTTATACGTATCAATCCAGTGAAGATGCACTGAATACGCTCAATGCCATTGGATCATTGCTTACTTATTTTAGCCCTTTCGCTTATATGATTAAGGAGGATGGAACATTACAGCCTTTCGATGACAGTGAAATGATTGCTGCCGCAAGCTCTCAAGCTGTTGTACCTATGCTGGCTATTACAAACTTCACCTCAACCGAAGCTGGATCAAATTTAGCTAATGTGGTCTTGTCAAATCCAGCGCTCCAAGAGCGATTAATAAACAATATCGTGCAAGTGATGGATGAGAAAGGATATCGTGCTCTAAATATCGATTTTGAGAATGTATTACCTGAGGATCGTGAAAACTATACTCAATTTCTTCAATTAGCTGTAGATCGTCTTCACCCTAAAGGTTATCTAGTGTCGACTGCTCTAGCACCTAAAACGAGTGCCGAGCAAGGTGGACTTCTATATACGGCACATGATTATGAAGCGCACGGTCGAATTGCTGATTTCGTAGTGCTTATGACATATGAATGGGGCTATCGAAAAGGTCCTCCTCAAGCAATCTCTCCTATCAATGAGATGGAAAAGGTTATACAATATGCGTTAACAACTATGCCGCCAGAAAAGATCTATCTAGGCTTTCAAATTTATGCTCGTGACTGGCTGCTGCCACATGTTCAAGGCCAAGAAGCGGAAACCTTCAGCCCTCAGGAAGCGATAAGAAGAGCTGTGCAATATGGGGCAACGATCCAATACAATGAGCTAGCTCAATCTCCGTTTTTCCGTTATGTGGATGAGCAAGGAAGAACTCATGAGGTATGGTTTGAGGATGCACGCAGTGCACAGGCCAAATTCGACCTCGCTAAGAGATATAATCTTCGTGGAATAAGCTACTGGGCGCTAGGCTATCCTTATCCGCAAAACTGGGTATTGTTAAATGACAACTTTAATATTAAAAAGCTAATGTAATAAAGCTGCATGGCAACGGCTTTGGAAAAGCATAAAAAAGGCGAATGATTTTAGTTAACAATAAAATCATTCGCCTAATATTATTTTAAATCTTCAATTTTTTGAATCTGGTCTTGTAGCTCCAATGTAATTGCATTAAGAGTAGTCATAACCGTAGATAATTCAGTAATTGTTGTCAATTGACCTTCAGATGCAGTAGCGACATCCTGTGTAACAAAAGAGGTGGCTTTTGCATAGCTTTCAACCTCATGGAAGGAGGCTGCCACTTCTTCTGTTGAAGCCGAAACCTCACCAGCTGATGCGGATACCTTTTGAATTTGATCCGCTACGGTATTGATCGATGCATGAATGCTTCCAAAGCGTTCACCTGTTTCCACTACCAGTTCGAGTCCCGACTTCACTTCTTGTATAACCTGTTCCATCGAAACGACTGATGAGTTGGTATCCTGCTGAATGGACTGAATAATATCTGAAATTTTATTGGCTGAAACAACCGATTGTTCTGCCAACTTCCTTACTTCACCCGCAACGACACCGAAGCCTTTTCCATGCTCACCAGCTCTCGCTGCCTCAATGGCTGCGTTCAGCGCGAGTAGATTCGTTTGAGAGGCGATTTGCGTAATTAAATCAACGATGTCGCCTATTTCTCGAGAACGGGCATCAAGCTGTTTGTTAATGTCTGAGGTCTCGCTCATCTTATTATGGATTAACTGCATTTGCTCCGTTGTTTTTTGTATCATGACATGGCCTTCGCTTGCAGCATCGGCCGATTGTACAGAAACCTCAGACACGGACCTCGATGTTTCGGAAATTTCTTGAATCCCTTTAGCAATTTCCTCGATAGCCGTCGTACTTTCTTCTGTTTGTCGTTTTTGAGTCATGGCACTGTTTGAGATTTCTTGAATATTCAAAACCATGCCCTCAATCGCTAATTTGCTCGCTTGGTAGTTATTATTCAATTGAGTAGAAGCATCGATTAGCTTTTCCGAGCTAGTTGAAAGCTTCTCGATAATGCCAGAGATGATTTGCTGCTTTCTGTCTTTTTCGTTTAATACGGCAGCAAGCTTTCTCTTGTGAACAATCTGCCAAGAGATGGCTCCTGATGTTCCAATTAAAAATAGCGCGTGTAGCACAAGCATCGAAAATGGGTAGCTTGTTGCCCCAAAGACATACTCCGTTAATACAAAGTAACCTGCCACATGCTGGACGGCAAATATAGATGACATCACGGTAATCAGCTGGATTCGTTCATAGTACCCTAGAATCGCGACAACCATAAAAATTGAAAAGTGATACTCCACCATTCCTTCCCCACCAGCAATCATAGACATACTACTAAATGTTAGAGTAAGCGTATTCAATAGAGGGATTGCTCTGTGCTCTTTATCTATCTTGTATACGATAACCGTTGCCAAAAATATTAAGATCGGGACGATCAAAAATATATTCGTTATGAAGCTTAATTGTACAGCTTCGTGACTGCCATGCGCATCCATCCAATACACAGAAACATTAGCGACACGATGTAAATAGTGGACAAGCAATGTAACAATAAGTACGATCATTGATAATATAAGCATGATACGGTTCTTTACATATTCCACCTCTAATGTATCCTCCTAATGGTTATCCCAAAAATTGTTTTGATCATTACATTTTTATATCTTATCTAGAACAAATGACTTTTTCACTACTTTATCACTATGTATTCATACTTTAGTCCTTCATATTTTGACAAAATATACTGGTATACTACCATATAAATTAATAATTATCCATATTTTTCTTAAGCGCGCTTTAAGTCCCATATTTTCTATTTAGAATGCACTCCTGATGAATAATTTAAGGAAGTATTCCCCACCATATTCAAGTAGTCTTATTAAAGGGGTGTATACCTATGGAACTAGCTTGGATATGGAAGTCTATTTTTATAGTATTTGCAGGAATGATTCTTTTACGTTTCGCTGGGAGAAAGTCTATTTCCCAAATGAGCGTAGCTACAACCGTTATCATGATTTCGATTGGAACTACAATTGTTCAACCAATAGCTAATCATGCGATGTGGATAGCCGTAGGCTCAGCGACAATGTTCATCATTTCACTTATTATCATTGAATATTTACAGCTTAAATATGATTGGTTCGAAAAGCTTATGAGTGGAAGCTCAAAAGTCCTTATTGAAAACGGACAAATCAATCAACATAATCTTCGGAGCAT
>Ga0180216_1004549_pt1 | contig 10469 bp, 13 predicted proteins | sample eDN3rd37CBELigMG_FD_128879 | JGI IMG/M metagenome (GOLD analysis project Ga0180216, IMG submission 128879) | Enriched Miracle-Growth compost microbial communities from Emeryville, California, USA - eDNA 3rd pass 37_C BE-Lig MG (version 2)... ...
ACATTTTCTTGGGCGGCTGGTCGGGCGCGGGCGCCGGCGCGCTCGGCGCCGCGTCCTGATCCGCGCCGGCCGACGCCGCCGCACGGCGCGCGCGCTTGCGCTGCGCCTTGGCTTCGGCCGACGCGGCGGCCGCCCGCTTGGGCGGTGCCTGCCGCTTCGGTGCGTACGTTGGCCGCGCCCGGTCGTCGTCCTCATTCTCGCCTGTGGCGCCCTCCCGCCCATCCATGGCACGCGCGGACCGCGCTAGTCAGCCGACGCGGCTGGGGCGGCCCAAAGTCGCTTCCGAGGGACCGCAACGCACTCATATAGAGCTCCCCCGAGACCTCGTCGTCGTCATCATCGTCGTCGTCCGCAGCAGCGGACGCACTGCCCTTGCGTGCGGAGGCACGGGGCGCCGCGGCCTTTGCGCGCGCCTTGGCCAGCTCGGGGTCGACTTCTTCCGGGGCGAACCCCTGGAAGACGTTGTCGTCGTCATCGTCGTCGCCGCCGGCAAGCAGCGTCCGCATGAGCTGCTCCTGCACGCTCTCGCCCAGCAGCTCGGCCGCCGCAACGTCTATCGGGCCCAAGCCCGCGTGTCAAGTGCGCCGCCAGCGGTTAGCGGGCGCGGCCAGCCAACAGGCGGCACCGTCCACGGCAGACCTGGCTGGACGGCCGCGCGGGCCTCGGCCGTAATCGTGAATGTGGTGGTGGCCGCCATGATAGCGACGATACCTTCTCCCAACTGGGCCGCGCGCCGTGTCACGTAACGTTCGGGAAGACCACAGCAAATCCCGGCTGCCTTGCTGCGCGATGGTCTCCAATCGCGGCGTCTCCAGCGACCGTCCCCTTTGATATGAACGCCGGCGTCCTCTTCATCCAGCGACTGCGCGTCGTCCGACACTCCCCCTGCTTTGCTGCAGGGTCCTTCTCTTCATGTCCGGCAGCCGCGTGCTTTGCCTTGCGTTCTTTCGCTTGTTGGTCCTCGCACAGTTGTTGGTCCTCGCACGCTGCCTGTGTCACCCTCCTCGTCGTCTGCCCTCTCGTCGTCCTCTGCGTGGTCCCTGGCCTCTCCTTCGCCTGCGTCGTTGTCCGCAACTCGCGTTCGCGCCGACTGTCCTGGCCTTCGGCGTCCGCCGTCAATAACGTATGACGCCGTTGCCGTCCTCCTTGTCCTCCTCCGGCGTGTGTCTCGTCCTTTGCCGGCGTGTGTCTTCCGTCTGCGTCCTCCGCCGTGCCTCGTCCTTGCCTTCCTCCGGCGCGTGTCGTCGCTCGTCCTCGTCGCCGTCGTCGCTCTTGCGCGCCGCCGCTGCGTGCTTCCTCTGCCCGCGTGCGCCCTCCGTCTGCGTCCTCCGCCGTGCCTCGTCCTCATCGCTCGTCCTCCTCGTCCTCGTCGTTTCGCAGCCTGCGTCCTCGTCCTCGTCCTCGTCGTTGCTCGTCCTCGTCCTCCTCGTCCTCCTCGTCGTCCTCGTCCTCGTCCTCGTGCTCTTCCGCGTCTTAATGAACTGGATGAAAGTGGAGGCGTCGCCATCTCCACGTTGGCCACTGCGCTCAAGTGCCCTTTTCCAACACGCTGTCACCCACTTCTGCCGCTGTTCTGCCGTTTGAAGAGGACGACGGAGAGGACGCAGAGGACAAAGAGGACGCAGAGGACAAAGAGGACGCAGAGGACGAAGGAGGAGGACAGAGAGAGAGCGAGTGGACGCAGAGGACGCAGAGGACGAAGGAGGAGGACGACAGAGAGGGAGCGAGTGGACGACGCAGAAGACAACGTCGGACGTAGACAAGGACGACGAAGAGGAGGAGAGGGCAGGGCAGCTGCGCAGGACGTAGAGGACGACAGGGTGTTTGCCACGCGGCAGCAGGGACAGGACGCAGAGGACGCGAGCGACGACCATGGCGGCCGTGCTGCGGACGCACCTGGCAGCCCGGGCAGCCCGGGCAGCTCGGGCGGCGGCCGTGGCCGTGCGGGCGCGCCCGCCGACCGCGCTGCGAGCGGCGGCGCCCGCGGCGGTGCGCCTGGTGACGTCGACGGCGGTGCGACCGGCGGCCCGACCCGACGCGCCGCCGTCGGACAAGCCCAAGTCAACGGGGAGCACGCTGTACCTGTGGGTGGAGAACCTCTTCAACCGCGTGGACCGCTCGCGCCTGCTGCACGAAGGCCCGGACCGGTACGATAGCGCGCGACGCGCCCAGCCCATGCATGAAACGACCCTGCTGAGCGCACTGCTGTCGTTCCCTATCGTGCGACGCCTGCTGCCACGCAGGGTCGGCGCCGAGTTTGTGCTGCGCATGGGCGGCACCATGACCGTGGAGGTGGACGGCAAGCGGCGGCTTGTGAAGGAGCTGGCCGACCTGCCGGACCGCGGCACGGTGACCGTCCGCGAGATCGACATGGCCGCCAACACGGTCACGGACGTCGGCGCGGAGCACTTTGCCGACCTCCACGGGCTGGAGACGCTGCGCCTGCCGGACTCGCAGCTGCTGGGCGACGGCGTTGTCGACGCGCTGCTCACGCTGCCGGCGCTGCGCGAGCTCGACCTGTCCGGGTGCAAGGTCAGCCCGGCGGCGATCAAGCGGCTCGGCGCGGTGCGGTCGCTGCGGCAGGTGCACCTGCGCAACATGCTCGGGTGGAGTGACGCCGACCGCGCCGACGTGGTGGCCACGCTGCAGCGCGCCCTGCCCGAGTGCCGGATCACCGTGTAAATGCAACTGTAGAGCGAAACGAGGAAGCATCTCTTATGTACAGCCCACGCGTCCGTATTTATTTACGTTGCGACGAGTAGCGATAGTGGAGAGAAACGTGGTGTTTTGAGGCTGCCACGTCCCCGAAGGACCGCTACGGGCGTCCACTACGGGCGTCTTCTCGCCTTCTGCCACAAGTCGTTCACGACATGTCGAACCCCATTCACATTTCTCGACATGTCGAAACCCATTTTCTACTTGTTGTAAGTTTCTGGCCGCCTACTTTTGGTGTGCATTCGCCACACTTTATCATCAGAAACGACCCCGCCCACACAGATCTCATAGAATTTTCTGCCGGTCGGCGTCCCCTCTAGTGAAGAACCGGTGTGCATCGCTGTGCAGCGATTTTGGCGCCATTTTTTGAACTGTTGGACCATGGTCCACCTTCCACTGCTGCGGTGGCGCCGGCCTCCCAGGGCCTCCCGTTCGAAATCAGCGCTTTAAGAGCAACAGCCATGAAAGGCGTAGGAGAAGCTGCCGATCCCGATATGCCCGAGCCATGCGCGGTGCGTTTTTCTTGTGTTTGCTGCGGCGCCGAAGCGCACAGGAGTGACCGACAGCAGCCTCGGACGGTATCGGCCGACTGGCTGGCATCAACCGGACAAGGCCACCCGGTGGGAGCACCTCTTTGCAGCCCGTGTCATGGTCGCGCGCGGACACTCGAGAGGCAGCGCGAACGGGCTCAGCGCCAGGCCCGCTCTCAAGCAGTCTCTGACGCGCGTCGGCGCGCACTTGTTTCCTCGCAGCAGCTACCGCCGCCCCCGCCCGCCGCCCCGCATGTCGCACCACCTGCCGGTTCGCAGCCCCGCCTGAGTTTGTTCATTCCCCGTAAGGCCGTCGGGGAGCTCAAGTCGCCCAACGCCGTGCGCGCGCGGGCGCGCCTCCTCGGCGCTGCCGTCGAGCAAGCCGTGCAGTCGACCGGCGCGGTGGGGGCTGGTCTCGAGCTCGAGGCCGTCGTCTTGCGCAATACCGCCAGCGGCGAGCGCACGACGCTCGTGGCCCAGGGCCAAGGCCGCGACGACCCAGGCAAACTCGCCGCCATGGCGGAGGTTGCGGACGGCGGCGGCATCGCGCGCGCCGCGCTCCGCAAGCTGGCCAAGCTTGATGCTGCGTTCCCGCGCTCACGCCGCGTCGGCGCTCAACTCGTACGCGCTCCCGTCGCCGCGCGCCGGTTCCGCGCGCGTGCCGGTTTGCTGACCCTCGCACTCGCCGTGGCGCGGGGATGGCCGCGCACGCGCTGCGGGTGACGCGCTCACAGAACAAGGAGACGGAAGACATGGCGGCGCACGTCCCTGTCCTCCCCATCGTCACTGGGAAAACTGTCGAGCCGATGGTGGGCCCGCTGACCAAGAATGATCTGGACGCGCACCGTCGACCCCTTCTGCTGCTGGCGCAGTACCTCCTCGAGCGGCACCCGCTCTACAACGTTCTGCTCAAGCAGGGCAAGACCCTCCCACTGCGCCTCAGCGGTGATGGCCGCGAGGTCGGCAGGCAGCGGCACAACCTGATGGTGACCGTCGCCGTCCTCAACCTGGGCGGCGACCTGCTTATGAAGCCCGAGCACCACCACACCGTCCTGCTCACCTCGGGCTACGAGTCTTACGAGGAGCTGTCGGTCTCCATGGAGCACCTCACGGCCGAGCTGCGCGAGCTGCTCGAGCACGGCCTCACCACCGCGCGCGGCACCCTCCCGGTCACCGCCTACCTCTCCGGCGACTGGAAGTTCCTCAACACAGTGTTGGGCCTCGCCAGCGCGACGGCGTTGCAATTCTGCCCGTGGTGCCTCTGCCCCAAGGACGAGCGCATGCACCTGGACATCAAGCACGCGGCGCGCGAGAGCGTCTGGACCGAGGCGACAGGCGGCGGTGGCGGCGTGTACGGCCACGTCTGCACGCCCCTACTCGACACGATCCCGCCCGACCGAGTTTTCTCCGACCCGCTCCACCTCTTCCTGCGGCTCAGCGACACCCTCCTTGGCCTTTTCCTCGAGCGCATGGCCACCCTGCACAAGCCCGCTGCCCTCGCCGAGCTGCTGCGCGCGGCCATCTTTGAGGCCACCAACCACGACGTCTATGTGCGTTTATTCGCCGCCCGCCACGCGGCGCGGGTGCGACCATGCGCACGCGAACTGACAGGGGGCGCGAGATGGGGGCAAGTTGCCACGGTCGGGCGCGGGCACGGGCGCGCGCGCAGGTCAAGCACGAGGACGGTGGCGTCGAGTGGCCCGCGCTCCAGGGGCCGCTCAAGCAGCGCCTGCTGGAGCACTTCCCGTTCGGCCGTTTCCTTGGCGAGGTTGACGCTGCCGCGCAAACGCGGCTCGCTCACGGCCTGCTGGAGCTGTACCAGCTCCTTATGGCCCTGGACGTCCCTACCGACGCCAGCATAGCCGTCTACGAGCGCAAGGCGCGCGTCTGGATGGAACTGCTCCGCGCGCGCGGCCACGGCCTGCCCGAGGACGCGGCGTACGACGCGGGCATGTACCCGCTGGCGTCGGTCACGCCGTACGGCCACGCGCTCGTCCAGCACGTGCCCGACCAGCTGCGGCGGTGCCAGCGCCTCGGCCTCCCGCTGCGCGCCTTCTCCTGCGCGCCGGTGGAGAAGAAGCACCACATCCAGGGGTCCTTTTTCTTCAAGGCGACCGCGCGAGATGGCGGCACCGCCAAGTCCAGCTCGGTCGCCGCCGTCCTGCATCTGGAGAACCGCCAGCTGCGTCGCGCCGCCAACCCCCACAAGCAAGGAAAGAGCAAACAGGTACGGCTGCAGGCACGGCCCCGTGCGCAGGCCGCAAGCGCTTCACCAGCCAGCCCCAAGGCAGCCCGCCTGAGCACCGCGAAGCAGGCAAAGGTTTCATTTTTAGCGTCTTATAATCTGAACAGCCGCCGAAGCATTCGTCAGATAGGAAGTACGGTCCGAACAATGCTAAACTTTATCGTCAAGAAGCACACTGTCGTCGTGCGTACGACGCGCTCGACTGGTTCGCCTCGGTACCCCTGTAGTCGTTCATAGTCATCGAGCGTGACCGTTCGCAAGCGGAACAACACGTCGAAGAGCTGCGGCACCCCGGCGGTGTACACGGTCGTGGCCACCGAGTACAGCGTGCCGTCCTTCTTCTCGAGGCGGTTCCAGCGGGGGCCGAGTGCCTCGTCCAGGGTCGCCAGTGCGTCCGCGCCAGATAATGCTGCCCGAGAGGTCCACAAAGTGCGCCGGTCAGGCAGAAAGGGCAACAGGACCAGTGCCGTCTCCCGCTGGCACGGGACGTTGACGACGCCGATCGCGCTCACGCGGCGCCGTCCAAGGCGCAAGCCACGCCGCAGGCGCAGCTTGATGGCGTAGCGGAGCAGGGTCCTCAAGTCCGTCACCTCCGGTGCTCCCACGGCTCTGCGGCCCCTTGCGTCCGAAACGTCGGCGCCACTAGCAGCGCTCTCGTGATGCGGCGGCGTCCGCGTTGCCGCCGAGATGGATGGGCAGAGTTCGCGCGGCGCGACCCGCCCGCCCTCCTGCTCCTGCAAAAGCTGGATCCAGCTGCGGCTCTGCCGCCGAGGCCGAGCAGGGGTAGCCCCTTCCTCCGTCGTTGCGCTTGCTGGCGCACAGAGCCGGCCGCGCCAGCGCGCCGCCGTGGCCAGATGTTGGTCACGTGAATGCATCTCACGTGGAAAACATTCGCCCACGTGGCCCACATGGGCAGGTGGCCGCCGTGGCGCCGTCCACAGCGCGCGCTGCGCCGCGGCCGGCGCTAGGAGGAGCACGGGCCACCGGCCGCGCCGAACGGCGCTGAGCGCCGCTGCTGGACCTCGCTGGAACGGCGGCACGCGCCGCAGCGGCTGGTTAACTGGCCCAGCGCCGCCGCCTTCCGCGGACGAATCCGTAGGCGGCCGCGCCGACCAATGGCGGCCGGCGCCATGGAGGACGACACCGAGGAGCTCCGCGAGTTCCGTGCTCGGTGGATCGACGACCTCACGAAGCGCCGCGAGAGCGCCGTCCGCCTCTACAACGCGGGCCTCGCGCTGGAATCGGTGGGCCAGCTGCGCGAAGGTAGCGACCGACGCTGGCCAGCCTCCGCCGCCCGGCCTGCTGCCCGCCGGCACCTAACCCTTCCCACGGGCTTGGCTGCTGCCGGTCGTCCCTGAGCGCAGCGGTGGGCAAGTACCGGGAGGCGTACCGTCTGGACCCGGACGTCGACCAGCTGGTCCGCAAGAGCGCGCAGCTCTCGCTGGGCCCCGGCGCGCCCGCGGCGCCGGCCGCGGCCGCCACCGGCGGCGCCGCGAAGCCGCCAATATCCGACACGCACGACGACGACGACGGGCACGAGTACCGCTACCGGCCGCACGCGCACACGGCGGCGCTGGTGAGGGCGGGCGCGCCGGCGGGGCGCAGCGAGGAACCGCTGGTGGAGCAGCTGGCCCGCGCGGACACCGAGCTGCAGCCGCTGGACCCCGCGCGGCCGGTGCCCGTTGCGGTGCTGCCGCCCGAGGTCATCGTGCGGGTCTTCCAGCTGGTGGCCGACGACTCGCTGCGCAACCTCGCGCGCGCGTCCAAGGTGTGCCGCGCATGGTACGTGCTCGCGCAGGAGCCCGGCGTGTGGCGGCACATCTGCCTGCGGACGTGGCCGGAGCTCGACCCGGCCGAGCTGCTGCGCTTCGGCGCGAGCTGGAAGCGCATGTTTATGGACCGGCCGTGCGTCCGCACCGACGGCATCTACATTGCGCGCATCAACTACGTCCGTCAGGTGCGGCCCGTGCCCCGGCGGCCAGCCTCGCGGCCCCAGTCGAAGCCAACGAGGAGCAACCCCGGGGTCGGGGCCGCGACCGCGGTCGCACGGGAGGGTTGCAGGGCGAGAGCTACACGTCGTACTACCAGCCGTTCATGCTCATCACGTACTTTCGGTACCTGCGCTTCTTCCGGGACGGCACCGTCTTCGCCCTGGTACGGGTGCGCAGAACCACGCCGCCGGTGCCGGCACGCGCGCGCCTGACCAGCTCGATCCACGGTGCCTGCGCCCGCGGGCGCGATGCGCGCTGCAGCTCTCCTCGGACGAGCCGGCGGACGTGGTGCCCACGTTCTCGGAGGCGACCAAGGACGTGATGCTGGGCCGCTACGAGGCGCGCGACGTGCTGGACCCGCCGGACGGCGGCAAGCCGTACGTCGAGGTGCGGGTGTCGGTGCGGCCGCTGGTGGGCAAGCGCGCCGGGCAGACGTTCCACCAGCTGCTGCGCCTGAAGAGCACGACGCCTGGCGCCAGCAACAAGCTGAGCTGGGTGGCGTACTACTCGGTGCCGGACAACCCCGAGTTTGACCCGACGGTCTACCCGCTGGACCACTTCAAGCCGTACATCTTTAGCCGCGTCAAGTCCTACCAGCCGTCGTGGTAGCCCGCGTTCGGCGGCGGCGCCCCGCCCGCCCGCATGTACAGCATCCGCATGCACCCCGCCACCTTCCTGTACAGTCGACTCGTGTATCGCTACTGCACTGGACGTGCCCACCGACGCCGCGGCCTCTGGCAGGCCCCTGCAGGCGCCGGGCGCTCCACCCGCGCTCCACACTCGCTCTGCCCATGCCCGTGCTGCACCGCGCCGAGACGCTTCATAGGTGACGTTAAACGGGCGGAAGACAACCATGGCGCCAAAGCAGCGGCGCAAGGCGGCGGCGCCCGAGGCGGCCGCGGAGCCGGTCGTGGACGTCGACGCGGCGGCCGGCGTGGACGCGACGGACGCGGCGGACGCGGCGGAGCGGGCGGCGGCGAGCCTGCAGGCGACGGACCCGGCCTTTGTGGACGCGCGGCCCGAGGGCCAGCGCGGCTTCTGGGCGGACGTGCTCCACACCATGTTCAACCCGGGCGTGAACAGCAACGTGATCCGCTTCGCCGACGCGGCGCTGCTCGCGCTCTTCCTCAGCCTCATCGCGCTCGGCGTCGCGTGGGAGTTCAACATCCACGTCGTCGTCCTCCTCACGGCCAACGTCGGCCTCTTCTTCAGCCTGCACTGGTAACGTCTACGGCCGCCGATTCAGAGCGCCCCCGCGGGGACGACGCACGCAGCACGCGCGCTAAGGCCGCCCTGGTACTGCTGCTGCTGCGGCTGCGGCGGCGGCGGCGGCGGCTGTGCGGCCGTGCGCGGTGGTGTCCTGGGGGGAGCGCAGGTTCATCCACGAGCTGAAGACGGCGGCGTACAGCAAGGAGTCGCCGCCGACGGCGCCCGCGGCCACGGCGGAGGAGATGGCGCAGGCGATGGCGGCCGGCAAGCGCCGCAGCAGAAAGCACTGACAGAGGGCGAGGGCGCGTGGCGGCGGCCGGCGCTGCAGCGCCCGTCCTGTGTACAGACGACGCCATAGAAGAACCTTCGTCTCGAGAGTACATGCGGGCCTGTACATGACCGCGACGGTACTGTACACGATGGTGCGGCGCAGGCAAGGTGCTGCGCACGGGTGCTGCTGTACACGGCCACGGCGCGCGCTCAGTGCTTCCTGACGCCGTACTTGGCCTTGGCGCGCTCCCACCCGAGCGCGTGCACCGTGCCGAAGAGCTCCACCAGCAGGAACGCCGCGAGGCCCGCCAGCAGGCCCACGGCGGTGGCGAAGGTGCCGGTCGCCTCGGTAATCGGCGCCAGCACGTCCAGGTTCGCCGCAAACTGCGCGTCGACGGCCGCCGCGTTCATGGCGTTGGCCACGAGGAACGTCGTGGCGGCGGCGAGGCCGACCAGCAGCAGCTGGAAATCCACACAGCGGGGGGGATGCGGGGGTTGAAGGCGCGATCGGCGTCAGCGTCCAGCGCCGCGCCCAAGCGTCCCTGGCCCTCGACAGCACGCGGCACGCGCACGCACCTTGCAGCACAGCAGGAACATGTAGACGCCGATGTAAAAGATGGAGGTCGGGAACGTGGGCGGCAGGCGCGTGGGCGCGCGGGCGGCGCGGGCGTCGCGGCCGGCGGCGTAGACGAGGGCGAGCCAGTAGACGGCCATGATGGCGAAGGCGATCGCCACAAAGGACTCGGCGACGGGCAGCAGGGCGACGGTGTAGCCGTTGACGTTGGCGGCGACGACGGCGGCGAAGTCGCCGCGGAGGAGGCGGCCGAGGAACGCCCACGCCGCGATGAGCAGCGCCAGCTCGGCGCTGTGCACCAGCAGGAGCTTCATGGCGCGCGGCCTCCGCCCGAAGCGCGGCTGGTGCGCCGCGTGCCGGGCGTGCGCGTCGTGTCCGTAAGCTGCTCCTGCCTCAGTCGATGGAGCAGCCGCCGCCGCGCGCCAGCCGCCGCGCGTGACGTAGGAGCATATGAGGCGCACTGGCCACCGGCGGCGTCCCGTCGGTCTGGGAAGCAGACGATGTAGCACGCTCACCAGCAAGCGCCGGCAGCATGCGCGGGGAAGGGGGGAGGGGGGGCCGTCGTGCATCTGCAGGCATGGACGACGGGAGGCATGCATGCATGGTTGGGCGGCAGGTGGAGGGATAGCATCCGACATGGTCGCTTGCTTGCGAATGCCGCCCGAGAGGGTGGACCACGCAAGCACGCACCCGTGCGCGCTAGCGAGCTGCGACTGCATGGCTCACAGGGCGACACGCACTAGGACCGGCTGTACATTGTTGCGCATGCTTTCAGGGGACGTTAACACATGGACAAGATTATTAGCTAACGCTAGTAGAGGGGTTGCGCAAAACGAAATTTTGATCAGAATTTGGTCAGAAGTGTTGATGCCCCTCAAGTGCTGATCAAATTTTGGCCTCTGACAAAAAAAGGGCGCCAAAATTTTGTAAGGGCC
>Ga0180216_1004552_pt1 | contig 10465 bp, 18 predicted proteins | sample eDN3rd37CBELigMG_FD_128879 | JGI IMG/M metagenome (GOLD analysis project Ga0180216, IMG submission 128879) | Enriched Miracle-Growth compost microbial communities from Emeryville, California, USA - eDNA 3rd pass 37_C BE-Lig MG (version 2)... ...
CGGTGGTCGCCGTATCATTTCTGTACGCCGTCTACTGCTTCGCGCGGCTCAGCTGGGTGCTCGGCATCCTCTTCCTGCTCTTCGCCCTCGTGTACGGCCTCGTCCTGTACACCTGGCGGCACCGCATCCCGTTCGCTGTCATCCTCGTCCAGACGGTCATGGACACGATGGTCTCGTACCCGTCGACCCTGCTCGTCTCGTTCGTCTCGATCGTCTTCGCCGTCGGCTTCTCCGTGCTCTTCACGTTTGGGGCCATCTACGCGTGCAACGTCTGGTCCGGGGGCGCCCTCGCGGCCGTGCTGGTCTACTACGTCTTTGGCTTTTACTGGACGTCGCAGGTGCGTGCCGGCGGCGCGGCCGGCCACGCCGCGCTGGATCGCGATCTGAGCGCACCGCTGCGCCGCCCGGCAGAGGGTGCGCGCCCCAGGTGGTCAAGAACTTGATGCACACCATCATCGCGGGCGCCTTTGCCGCGTTCTACTTTTTCCTCAACACGCCGCAGATGCCGGCCAACCCGGTCGCCGAGTCCACCCGCCGCGCGTGCACCTACTCGTGCGACCGTCGGCCCCCCGGGCTGCGGCTGGCATCCATGCCAGCGAGCTAACCAGGCGCGCAGTACGAGATTGAGCGTTGGCCTGCTTGCGCAGGGCTGGCTCGGTGTGCTTTGGCTCGCTGCTGGTCGCGCTGGTGCAGACGACGCACCTGATTCTCCGCTCGCTGGCGCGGGGCCACTGGGTGCTCGAGTGTTGCGTCAACTGCATCTTTGGTACGGGAGCCGACGACGATGCGGGGCACGGTGGGCGATGGACTCTGACCAGGCCATTGCGCGGCTGCTTTGACCTGCCCGCTCGCGCTCAGGCATCATCGAGGGCCTGCTCAAGTACTTCAACCAGTACGCGTTCACGCAGGTGGCCATCTACGGCAAGTCGTACTGCAACGCGGGCCGGGTACTGCCCGCCTTTGTGATGCGGCCGCCGTCCTCCGCGCCTCGCTAACTGGATCGGCCACGGCGACGATCTCGCTCGCTCTGCGGCGTGCAGGATACCGCGGCCATGTTCAAGCGCGTGGGCCTGGACGCCGTGGCCAACGACAACCTGGTACGCCGCCACTCCAAAGCCGGCGCTGGTGCCGCCGCCGCCCGCTAACGCCCGTCGCCCAGCTGTCTTTCCTGTGCGTCCCAGGTCGACCGCCTGCTGGTCATCGCGGTGACGATCGTCGGCTGGGTCGGCTTCGGCATCGGCTGGGCGTGGGCCGTCACGCAGGCCAACACAACCGACTACGGTTACATCGTGCTCTTCGCGTTTGCGGGCATGCTCGTGGCCGCGCTCATCATGAGCACCGTCACCGAAACCATCAACTCGGGCGTGGTCGCCACCTTTGTGTGCCTGGCCGAGCACCCGCACTCGCTGGCCCACACCCGGCCCGAGCTGTACCGGGCCATCCGGGACACGTACCAGAACCTGGTCCTGTAAGAGTCCTGTAAGTAGTCTGTACTTGTGTGTGTGTGCACGCGCCGGGGGGTGAAAGTAAACCTCTGTGCAGTTTATGCGCCTGGCCGGCTGTACAGGGCGGCCGGCGTCTAGTTGTAGGTGTAGAAGCCGCGGCCGGTCTTCTTGCCGAGGAAGCCCGAGTCGACGTACTGCCGGAGCAGCACGGAGGGGCGGTACTTGGAGTCGCCAAACTCCTTGTGGAGCACCTCCATGATGGCGAGGCACGTGTCGAGGCCGATGAAGTCGGCCAGCGTGAGCGGGCCCATGGGGTGGTTCATGCCGAGCTTCATGGTGGTGTCGATGTCCTCGCGGGTGCCGAGGCCCTCGCTGAGCGCGATGATGGCCTCGTTGATGTACGGCATCAGCAGGCGGTTGGCGATGAAGCCCGGCACGTCCTTGGAGGTCGCCGTGGTCTTGCCCATGGCCTCCGCCAGGGCGAGCGTGCGCTGCAGCGTCTCCTCGCTGGTGGCCAGGCCGGGGATGATCTCGACCAGCTTCATGACCGGCACCGGGTTCATGAAGTGGAAGCCAATGACCTGCGGGAAGCGCCCGGCGGCGAGAGTGAAAAACGGCTCGACTCAGCGCCGCGCCGCAGGTCGACGCGGCAGCGTGGCGCGGGCACGCCGCACCTTCTCACGGCGGTCGGTCACGCCGGCGATCTTGCTGATGGAGATAGAAGACGTGTTGGACGACAGGATGGTGGTCGGCGGCGTGACCTTGCACAGGCGCTGGAAAATGTCGCGCTTCAGCTCAAACTTTTCGCTGACCGCCTGCGCGCCCGCCGGCGCCACCCGCGTTGCGGACCCGGGAGCTCGACGTGAGCACGCATGCCGGTACGGCGCTGGGGCTTAACTGGGGGCTGCGCGCACCTCCACGACGTAGTCGGTGGTGGCCAGGTCGTCGAGGTTGGTGGTCGTCGAGATGCGGCTGTGGACCTCGTCGCGCTCCTGCTGGGTCATCTTGCCCTTCTGGATGTTCTTCTCCATGAGCGAGTCTGCCTCCCCCCAGTCCGCCCGTCCTGCCCCGCCCGGCGCGGCGTTTAGGTGAGCACCAGAAGATCACGCGGAGCACCCGTCCGCGGTCAAAGTGCCGCCGCCGGCGACGCACCCATGAACTTGACCTGCTTCTTGATCTGGTCGGCGGACGCGTCCATGACGGTCACCGGGATCTTGGCGACCTGGGCCGCGACCTGCACGATGCCCATGCCCATCTGTGGCCGCCGCCGTGGCACGCGAGCCTGGTCCGTTGGGTTAGCCCGAGGTCGCGCGGCAGCGGGAGGGGCGCGCCCCCCGCAGGCGGCCGCCGGCCCCGCATGCAACTGCGCTGCCGCCACGGCAGCGAAGCCGGGCATGCAGGGGGGAGGCACGGGGGCGCGGGGGTACTGGGTGCCGGGGGCGTCGCGTACCTGGCCGGCGCCGACGACGCCGAGGCGCCGGACGCCGTGCGCGCGCGCTGCCGCCGCCGCCGCCATGCTGCCCGCCCGTCGCACGTGATCAACAGGAGCACGTGATCAATGGTGCCGCTGCCGAGCGCGCCCAGGTAGGCGGTGCGCGGCGACCGCTGCAGGTGGTGGTGCCTGGTGGGCGGTGGATGGCGCAACGGTCTGTTGATGCCTGGGGGGAGTCTGGCGGTTTGGTCGTGGCAGACAAGGTGGCCATCGCGTCATTGCTGTCGGCAGCGGCTGGAGGAGCACTCGAGCCAATCTTCAAAACGCCGGCGTGGTAGGTGCTGCATATTCGATCGCGCGTCGATGGCGCTTCGACATAGTGTACAAATTAGAAAAGTACCGCAACAACGAGCTGAACAACAGTAAAGCTGTATCATCAGAGCACGCTCACATAGTCTTTGGGGATCACGCCCTCGCGCCCGTCGAGCCGCGCGAGCCACCACGCGTTGGACGGGTCGTCCGGCACCTCTTTCGAGACGATCTCCACCACCTGGTCCGCCCGGATGGTGAGCTCGTCCGACGAGGCCGCGTCGTAGTCGTACAGCACCTTGGCCTTGGGCAGCGCGGCGGCGGCGGCGGCGGCGGCGGCGGCCGTTGCTGCCGCCGAGGCAGCCGCTGCGGCGCGCGACAGGAACCCCAGGGACAGCAAGGCACCTCGCCCGTCAACGGCATTCCCTAGCCGCACGAGGTGCGCGGATGGGAGCGCACCCTTCTTCTTGCTGCCACCGGGCGGCGGCGGCCGGGACGACTTGGCCGTCTTGGTCTTGGTCGGCGCGGCCGGCTTGGGCTGCGGCGGTGGCTGCGGCGCCACGTCGACGTAGAGCCGCGGGAACTGGCCCGTGACGCCGGACGGGCCGCGCCCGATCCACCACTCGGGGTCGCCGGTCTCTTTGGAGACCACCTGGATGAGGTCGCCCGCGTTGAACGTCAGCTCGCCGTCGGCCTGCGCGGCGTAGTCGTACAGCGCCAGCACTGCGCCAACGGCAAGGACGACGACCTTGGGCGCCGAACGGGTGAGCGTTCGTCCTTGGACCATCGCCACGCCCCTGCAGCTCGCCTGCACGCACCGTAAAGGCTCGACTCTTGTTGTGGCGGCGGCGCCGGCCGCGCGGGCGGCGGCGCGTACGAGGCGGCCGCGGCGTGCGCCGCGGCGGCAGTGGCCTCGTGGCCGGGCACCTGCGTGCTGGACAGCTGGCTGACGACGCTGTTGACCGTGGACGACGAGGCCGACCGACGGATCGTGCTGTAGCTGCAAAGCCCGGTGCGGCAGAGGCCCAGGCTCGACGTGCGCCAAGCGTGGTCAGCGCCGGCCAACGTCGGTTGGCCACAGGCGGAACTGCAGAGCACGTACTCGCTCACGGAGGCCGAGTCGTCCTCGTCAAGCACGTCCACCAGCTGCCGCGGGAAGTAGCCCGTCTTGCCGTTGAGCCTGACGGCGCAGCCACGGCATCCAGTCGAGGTCGCTCAGGGGCTTTAGAGGACGCCCCAAGGAAGACCGTCGACGCGAGCCCCGGCCACGCACCGGCCCTCCCAAAAGTCGGGGTCGTCCGGCGACCCGCGGCTAATGATCTCGATGGTGTCGCCCGCTTGGAAGGACAGCTCGCCGTCCGCCTCCGAGCCCTTGTAGTGGTACAGTGCCAAGGCTGCGCGCGCCGCGGTAGACACACACACAGACGCACGAGTTGAAATGAGGGATCCTGGAGTTATCCCCAGTGCGACGCCGGCCGTCGCTGTGCGCACCCTTGCCGCCGGACTTGTTGAGCGTGAGGCCGCTGCCGGTCACGGATGCAGTGTCGGCGAGGGTGGACTCGGAGCCCAACGGCGCCACCCGCTTGGCGACGTACGTCACCGGCACGAGGCCCGTCTGGCCGTTGAGGGAGCCCTGCGGCGGCCGCGGTCGACCGAGCCATCGGGCACCTTTCTTTGTGATGAGCGATCGCGTGGCCCTGCGGCCCACGCCTATCACGCGCCCGCACCAGGAGCCACTCGGGCCGGTCCTCGAGGATGGTGATCACGTCGTCCTTCTGGAACGACAGCTCCTCCGAGTCGTTGGCCTGGTAGTCGTACAGGGCGACGCACTGCAGCTTGGGCTGGCTGGCAGACGCGGCGGCCTTTTTCGGCTTCTTCACCGCGACGACCGGGTTGAGCACCTCCACTGCAACGAGAGTACACACGCGCGGGCCGTGAGAACCGGTGGGTTCAGAGAGCGGTTCGCGGCCTTGTTGCTGCGGCTGGCACGGACGCAGCACGCACCGCCGGCCTTGGTCAGCATCGCGACCTGTGCCTCCAGCTTGACCTTTTCCAGCGACATCATGTCGCGGTTGTGCTGCAGCACGTCCACTTGCTGTCGCTCCAAAGGGAGCAAGGCAGTGGGCCCACTACACGAACACCCACTGTGTGAGCGTCCTTCACGGCCAGCGAGGCCCAAACGCCGCGGAGGCCACGCCCACCTCCTTGGTCTCGCTGGCCTTGCCAAACTGCGGCGTGCCTTCGTACACTGCGGTCATCCGGACCAGGCCCTCGATTTCCTTGTCCTTCTTCTCGATGGCTTGCGCGAGCTACGGTGCCGGATTCAGGGAAAGGCAAGCCGGGGCCGTCTCAGCATCGGCAGCGCTCGCACTGGCAGATGACAGCGTGGCGCGCACCTTGGCAATGCGGCTCTGCAGCATGGCGAGCTTGTTCGACAGCGGGACCTTGGTGAGCTCGTTCACGATGATCTCCGACGTCTGCAGAGCCTAGCCAAGCCCAGCACATTGCCGCGAGCGATGGTCAGCCGCGGCCAAGCATGGGTTCCGCGTCCCGGGCCGGGCGCCAACGCACCGTGTTATTGCCGAGGAGCTCCGGCGTGAACGGGCGCGGCTCCTCAAAGACGGAGCTGTGCTCGCTCAAAAAGTCGTCCGACTCGATGTCCCGGTTGATCCGGCTCGCGGCCGTCACCACAGCGGCCATCGCCGCCTGCGATACCGACCGCGAGCGCACCGTGCTGGCAGAATCGGTCAGCGGCCGGACCCGCCGCGGCGTCGGCCGACCGAGCGTTTGGCGCCGTACCGCGCTGTCGCGGGCGTTGGCGGACTCGAGGTCGCCAAACTCGGTCAGCAGGCGCTTCACCTCGTCGTAGTAGACGCCGTCCATGCTCTACACGAGTGCGCACACGCCGGCAGCCGTCCCTGCGGCGTTAGACACCTCCAACGTGCGCCGCAGCATCCATCCAGCGCGACAGCGGACGCACCCGCATGAGCTGGGGCAGCACGACGTGGTGGTAGTAGTGCTGGTGGCTGTTGGCGGCTTCGAGCACGAGCAGGTACTCGTTCTTGGCGTCGTTGGTTTTGCGGGTTGCCGCCTTGAGCCGCTTGCGCGTCTGCTCCAGCTTCTCCTGCGTCATCTGGCCGCCGATGATCCGCTTGAACGTGCCCGTCGACGGCTTGATCGCATCGTCGTACTTGTTCTGCGCCTTCTCCTCCTCCTTGGCGCACTGGTCGTAGAGCTGCTTGAGCTGTGGTCCGGCGGGCCCGGCCATGAGCGACGGGCGGGGCGGCGGGGCGTGTCAAGCCTGGCTCCGCCAGCCCGGTCAAGGACGGCGCCCCGTCGGCCTACCCTTGCGAGCTCGGCGTAGGTGACGTGCAGATCGGTCTGCACCCGCTGCGCGTACTCGGCGTACTGCACCGCCGCACCCAACGGCGGACGACCGGCCCGGCCATCTGGTCAGGCCCCCCCACCGGCCGCATGCCCACGCTGCTGCACCGGTCCTCCAACGTACGCGAGTAAACAGCCGCATCTTTTCGGTGATGTACGGCTTGAGCGGGCCCGCAAACTGCTCCTTGAGCCGCTCCGCAAAGTTGGCGCGGATCCTCGCCTGCGTTCGGCTCCTTCGAAGAGCGCGGTCAGCGCCTTGGCGGTGTGCCTGGACGGGACGCAGCCGTACAGGAGGGCGAGCGAAGGTGAACAGGCCGCATTCGCGCGGATCTGCGCCCGGCGCGCTTTCCCGGGGGGGACGTACTTGCGCTCCTCGCCCGCCGCATTGTGCTTGGTGCTCTTCTTGCGGCTGGCCAGGAACTGCATCGCGAGCTTGCTGAGCTGCTCCTGGTACGTGCTCTCGATCTCGGCCCGCCGCTTCAGGTACTCGCGCAGTTCCTCCAGCAGCTGCAGCTCGTCCTGGTTCTTAGCCGTGAGCCTGCGGTCGCCAGGCCCAACTGAATGGGGAGCTGACAGCAGCTGGTCAGTGGCTGCCGTGGGCGGCGCGCGCCGTCGCCCCCACGCCCCGGGGACCTTTGGATCTGCGCAGCGTGGTTCTCGCGCGCCGTTTTGGCGATCGCCGTCGCGTCCGCCATGGCGGCGCGCGCTCCGGTCCCGCGGCGCGCCCGCACAGCGGGGCGCACGCAGCGTCACGCACCACGGTCGCCGGCTCGCTGGGCCCCTATCCGACCAACTCAACGTGGTTGCTGCGGGATGCCGGTGGTCGCCACCACTTCGCTGTGCAATCTTGGTCGTATTTCCGTTGCACTACTCGAGCGCGTTGCCCTCGTCTCCGTCTCCTCGTTTCCTCCAGCACGGCAGCCTCGGCTGCGTCGTCGTCCGCCGCGACGTCGTCGTTGTCGCCCGCTGCGGCTGCTTCGTTGTCCTCTACTTTGTCCGCTTCAGCACCCTCTCCATCCGCGTCCGCTGCGTCCACGTCGTCCGCTGCGTCGTCCTCCGCCTCTCCTGCGTCGTCCGCTGCGTCGTCCTCCGCCTCTCCTGCGTCGTCCGCTGCGTCGTCGTCCGCCGCGTCGTCGTCCGCTGCGTCGGCACGTGTGGAACGCCAATTTGCGGGGCACGACGGTTGGCGCCAAAACAGATCGCGGGCGAGCGGACGGCGCGGCGGACGGCGCGGCGGACGGCGCGGCGGACGGCGCGCGGGAGGAGGGCAAAGAAGGCGGAGAAGGCCGGGGAAGGGCTGGCGAGGTCAGAAGGGGAGCCAGAAGGCCGTCGGAGTAGGGTGTGGAGGAAGAGTAGACGACCGTGTCCAAGGTGTAACTACATGAGGAAGCGAACGCATGTTCAAGTGGCGGCGCGGGTGGCGATGGGCGGTAAGGCTGGTCTGCTGGTGGAGGTGTGTGACGAGGCAGAACGTTTCTCCAAGGCCTGGGTCCTACGCCGGTCCGGCGCTGCTTCCTGGCGCCGCGCGTTCCCTGGCGACGACGCCGGCCACGCGACCGCCACGCGGTCACGACCGCCCAGCCCGGTCCAGCTGGACGTAAGCCCAGACCGCTCCTCCGCTCTTGCCGTTTTCCAAAAACCAATGGCGGAACCCCCGCTGCCGGCCCTCGCCGGCACGGCGCCGGTGCTGGCGCGGCCCATGCGCGACCACACGGCCGACTACGCGGCGGCCGCTCGCGACGGCGGCCGGCGCGTCCGCGCGGCCCTGCGCCGCGACGGCTATCTGCGGCTGCGCGGCGTCCTGCCCCGCGACGCGGTGCTGGCCGCCCGCCGGTACATTGTGGACGTGCTCGCGCGCGACGGCCTCCTGCGGCCCGGCACGGACCCCATGGACGCCGTGGCGCTCGACCCGGCGCGGTCGGCGGGGCTGCTGCAGCGGCCGGACGTCGCTGGCGCGCCGCAGGTCCGCGCCGTGCTGGAGCACCCGGCGCTGTACGCGCTCATGCAGACGCTGTTGGCTGCCGACGGCGACGGCGGCGGCGACGTCGCGACGGTCGAGTACAAGTGGCTCCGCGCCGTCGGCCGCGGCGGCTTCACGGGCGTGCACACCGACCGCGTGTACCTGGGCCGCGGCACCGACCGCCTGCTGACGGCGTGGATCCCGCTGGGGCGCACGGACCCGACGCTCGGCGCCATGCTCGTGGCCGGGGGGTCGCACCGCGCGCGCCGGTTCGCCGAGCTGCAGCGCACGTACGGCCGCGGCACCGTCGGCAGCGACGGCGTCGAGTCCGGCTGGCTGTCCAGCGTAAGGCCTGCTATTTGAATCGAACGGCGCGGCCGTGGCAAACGCGCGCGCTTAGGGCTGTCCCCCATTTGCTTGCTCAACGTTTGCGCTGCGGCAGGACGGCGCCGCGGTGGCCAAGCAGCTGGGCTTTGACTGGCAGACTGCCGTGTTTGAGCCTGGCGACATTTGCGTGCTGACGCTGGACATCCTGCACATCTCGTCCGCCAACCAGACCGACCGGTACGGCCGTGTGCAGGGTGTTGGATTGCAACGGCGATGGCCTCATCGCACTCCCGCTGCCGTGGCTTGGTCCCCCGCGTCCTAGATACCGGATCTCGTGCGACACGCGCTGGCAGCTGCGCTCGGAGCCGGTGGACCCGCGGCTGCGCCTAGCGCCGCCGCCGGCGTCCAACGGCGCTGGCACGACCGGCACGAAGGGCGGCCGGCGCAAGCGGCGCCACACGAGCGAGGGCACCACAGAGTGAAGATGTGTTGCACCGCCCAGGCGCATAGAGTGTAAAGCATTCGCATTGTAAGCTACCGTTACAGCACCTGTACAGTTGGTCACGAGACGATCTCACAGCGCGCACCACGAACCACCTAACGACGACGTTCCTTCACCCTTGGCAGCCTACTTGTACGCGCTGAGGTCCAGCGTGAGGATGCGCGACGTCTCCTCCTCGCGGTCCTTGTACACGCCCACGAGCGCCTCGGCGCGCTCGTAGAGCAGGCTCTTGTGCGAGATCTGGATGAACTGGACGTTGCCGCGCGCCTGCTCGCGGATGAAGCGCGCGACCTTGCCCAGGTTGGCGTTGTCCAGCGCCGCGTCGACCTCGTCGAGGATGAAGAACGGCGACGGGTGGTACGAGTGGATGGCAAAGAGCAGCGCCAGCGCCGCCACCGACCGCTCGCCGCCGGAGAGCTGGTCCATGTCGCGGAACAGCTTCATCGGCGGCATCGCGTGGTACCGCACGCCGCCCTTGTACGGCTCCTGCGGGCGCAGCGCCGGGGAGGCGGGGCACGCAGCGGCCACGGCGGTGAGCACTTCAACCCTCCGGCGCGACCATCGAGCGGTGCGCCCACACGCACGTTGACGTTCTCCACGGTGAGCGTGGCCGTGCCGCCGCTCTGGAAGTCGGCGCTGGCCGTGAGCCGCTTGTAGATCTCGTCAATGTGCTCGGCGATGTGGTTGAACGCCTCGTAGAACCGCCGCGTCCTGCAAGGGCACAAACGCGAGACGGGGTTGAGGGGACAAGTTCAGCCTGGGTCTCTGGCGCTGCCGCCCGTTGGCCATCCCCGGCCGACGTACCGCTCGTTCTTGACGGCCGTGAACCGTTGCAGCGCCTGCTGCGCCTCGGCGCGCGCCTTTTGGAGCTCGTCCTCGATCTCCTTGCCGCGCAGCTTGACGTCCTCCAGCCTGTAACCCCCCACGCACCCGCCAGGCACGGCAAGGGCGTCGCGGGCAGGTTCCGCTTAGCGGCACCGGCTAACGTGGACATAGTGCCGGAGAGGACCATCAACGTACTGGCCTTGGGCGCGCATGTTGGGCGTCAGGCGGTCGATCGTCACCGTCACCTGGCGAATCTCTTCGGCGATCTTGGCTTCCATGGC
>Ga0180216_1004553_pt1 | contig 10465 bp, 8 predicted proteins | sample eDN3rd37CBELigMG_FD_128879 | JGI IMG/M metagenome (GOLD analysis project Ga0180216, IMG submission 128879) | Enriched Miracle-Growth compost microbial communities from Emeryville, California, USA - eDNA 3rd pass 37_C BE-Lig MG (version 2)... ...
CTACATGCTGCACAACACGCTGCAGACCAACGCGACGCAGATGACGCCGGAAGCGCGCGGCACCGCGCTCGGCGCCTTTTCAGCGGCGCTGTATCTCGGACAAACCGCCGGCGTTGCCGCCGGCGCGGTGGTGTTCGACCATTACGGCGCGGTGCCGGTGTTCCTGAGCGCATCCGTCGCGCTGCTCGCGCTCGGCCTGTGGTGCGCGCGCCGCATCAAGCAGCGGCAAGCCCAAACCGCCTGAGGCGGCCCCGCGCAAAAAGAAGCCGGGGCAAGCCCGGCTTCAACATCTTCGATTGTGGTGCGAAGCGCTTAGCGGCCGCGCGAGACGCGTTCGATCTCGGCGCGCACGATCCGCTCGACCAGACCCGGCAGGTTGTCGTCGAGCCAGGACTTCAGCATCGGCCGCAGCATCTCCTTGACGAGATCCTCGAGCGTGCGGGCGTTACTGCCGAGCACGGTCTGCGCCAGCGAATTGAACGCATTGTCGACCGCGGCGACGGTCGCGTTGGAGATGAGCCCCTGGTCGTAGACCTGGGGCGTCGGCGCGCGCGGCGGCTCTGGCGCGCGGACCGGCTGCGGCTCGGCCGCGCGGTCGGCGAACACGACGTCGGACGCGCCGTCGATGGTGCGGAAGCTCGGCGACGCCTGCGGCGGCGCGGCGACCTGCGCCATCGCTTCGGTCAGATCGAGGACATCGGCGGCAGGCCGCGCCGGCTGCGGCGCGGGTGCGGGCTGGGCTACCGGCCGCGGCGCCATTTTCGGCGGCGAATCGAGATCGGCCAGCATTGCGTCGATGTCTTCCTGCTTGTTCACCGCCGGCGGCGGCGATGATACGCGCGGCTGCGGCGCGGGCGCAGGAGCCGGACGCGGCGGCACGGCCTGAACCGGCGGCGGCGGCGCCACCCGTGGCGGCTCCGGCGCTTTTGGCGTTTTGCTCGCGTCGTCGTCGGCAATGATGCGCCGGATGGAGGCCAGTATCTCCTCCATCGATGGCTCTTGTGCCTTCGCCGGTTGCGTCATTCCTAAGTTTCCCGAACGCAAATTTGCTGAATGCAAGCCTGTCTCGCGCGCCGACGCGAGAAGCCCGACAGGCCTCGAAGCGAATCGTCGCCGCTACCCTTTTATACGCCAGACATGGCTGGCTTGGGCAGAAGAAGCAGCAGTTTCGTTACAAGAATTGTTGTGGACATAAGGCGGCCGTCGTGCGGCCGCCTTATGACTCTTAACGGCCGTCGGGCGTGCGAACGCCGGCCCAGCTGTCGCGCACCTGCTCGTAGTGCACCTGCGCCTGATACACAGGCACGCGCAGGCCAAGCACTTCCGGCACCAGCTTACCAACCGCGGACAGCAGCGTGTACGACGCAACGACGCGATCGCGCTGCGCGGTCACGAGAGACACGCGCGCGTTCACGAGCGTCTGCTGCGCCGTCAACACGTCGAATGTGGTGCGCTGACCGACGCGCGCTTCCTCGCGCACGCCGTTGAGCGCGATTTCCGAGGCCTGCACCGATGCTTGCGTCGCTTCGATGTTGGCCTTGGCCGCTTCGAGCTGACCCCAGGCGGCGAGAATGCTCTGCCGTACGGAATCCCGCGTTGTATCGAGATCGAGACGGCGCTGGCCGAGCGTTTCCTTGGCCTGCCGGATCGCCGAATACTCGGCGCCGCCCTGATAGATCGGCACGCTCAACGTGCCGAGCACCGAGGCGTTGTAGCTTTCCATGATCGAAAGCGACTGCTGGCTCAGCCAGTTCTTCTGGAAGGAGCCCTGCACCGACAAGGTCGGATAGAGCGCGCCTTCGGCAACCTTCACGGCCTGCAGCGCGACGTCGACACTGTATTGCGCCGCGGCGATCGAGGGATGATTGGCGGTGCCGAGCGCCACAGCCTGATCGACATTGCTCGGCGAGAAGCGATCGACGGGCGTACCAGCCGAGAGCTTGTTCGGCTGCACGCCGATGACCTGCCGATACGTCGCGACCGACGCGGTGTAGTTCGCCTGCGCGACGAGCACCTGCGAACGGCCCGTCGCAAGAGACGATTCGGCCTGCGCGACGTCGGTGCGAGTCACCTCGCCGACATTGAAGCGATCGCGCGTCTGCCGCAGTTGCTCCTGCAGCACCTCGACGTTGCGCTTCTGCAGATCGAGAATCGCGCCGTCGCGCAGCACGTTCATGTAAGCGGTGACGGCGTTCAGCAGCACCGTCTGCGTGCTCGCATACAAGGTGGCGCGCGCGGCAAGCACCTGCGCCTCCGCCTGGCGCGTACGGTTCGCGGTCTGGAAGCCGTTGAAGATCGTCTGCGTGATCGTCGCGCCGACGGACACCGGCGAATTGTAGCCGCTCAATGTCGCGTAGGTCGCGGGTATGTTCAGTCCGAGCGCCGTCGATGTCTTCGTGGTGGTCGACGATGACTGTTCGCCGCCGACGGCGGTAACCGACACGCGCGGCCGGTAGCCGGCGAGCGCCTGCGGCACGTTTTCATCCGTCGCGCGCACGCCGGCGCGCTGCGAGTTCAGGCTCGGGTTGTTCTGGTAGGCGAGGATGAGAGCCGACTCGAGCGTTTCAGCCAAAGCCGGGACGGAGAACAGAGAGGCCGCGGCGCAGATCATCGCCCCACGCGCAACACTCCCGGTCCAAAAGCGACGATTAAGGAACGCCATGCAATACCCAATCTTGCACGCAACCGCCCCGATCGATTGCATTGCGCCATTTCAAACTGCGGGAACCATAGGCGGCCCAGCGGTGCGTTGAAACCCCCAGGTACCGGTCCGCCCACAGAAAGCCAACGAACTGGGACTTTTCGGCCACGTTTTGGAACCAAAACGTGCCGTTACGACTGCTTAGAAGGCGAATTCGGCCGCCCTGGCGAACCCCGGCAGCAAAGGAGCTGCTGAATCGAATAAGGAACGGTAGCCGATTTCGTCACCGCTGCGGCGGTAAAGGACAGCCTTAGCGTCCGGTCCCGACCCTAGGACCACTACGAGGCGGCCCCCGTCCTTGAGCTGCCCACACAAGGTGTTCGGGACAACCTCGGTCGAACCTTCGATCAGAATGACATCGTACGGGGCGCTCTGGGTCCAGCCTTGGGCGAGCGGACCGGTCACGACCTTCACCTTGGAGTCGGAGCCGAGATTGGTGCGGGCGGCCTGCGCCAGATCCGCATCCTCTTCCAGCGCCACGACCTCACCGGCGAGGCGCGCGAGAATCGCCCCCGCATAGCCGGTGCCGCAGCCGACATCGAGCACGCTGTCGGTCGCGGCGATGTCAGCCGCCTGCAGGAGCTTGCTGAGCACCATCGGGCGCAACAAGCGGCGCCCACCCTGCCCCAGCGGCAAATCGAGATCGAGATAGGCCAGGCCCGACGACGATGCCGGCACGAATCGCTCCCGCTGCACCTCCTGCATGGCCTGGAGGATGCGCAGGTCGGTCACATCGGCGGTACGTACCTGGCCATCGACCATGTGGCGGCGTGCGGTCGCGAAATCCATCATCGTGCGTTCTCAAGCGGGTTAACGATGCGGGACTTTTCTGGGGCAACGCCCTGGAAAAGGCAAGTGAACGCGGACGCGGGTCCGGGCGTCGCGCGAGGAGGCGGCGAAACGTGAACAGCGATGCGGGGACATGATGAGGAGAGATGGAGGCCGGTGTGGGAGTCGAACCCACCTAGACGGATTTGCAGTCCGCTCCGTAACCGCTCCGGCAACCGGCCAGCCTTGGGTCCGTCTAACCTGACTCACCGAACTTGGCAACGACAGCAGACAGTCAGCCCCCGACGAATGAGGCCGATCGGCGCTTTAATATTAATTGCCGGGCTTCCCAGGCCGCGCGGTCCGGACACAGGCGCAAAATCCCTCATTTCGAACGAGGCCCGCGCCCGGCGCGCGCTTCGATCCAACCCCGCCGGCACAAATCGGGGGCTGAGCTGGGCCTTCATTCCCATGCCGGCCTGCGCCCAACTTCAGCGGCGGGGCAGCTCCCCACAAATTCAGTGCTCGCGGCCACGCATCCGGGCTTTGCAAACTGAACAAGCTTTGTTATTAGGCGGCCCTCGAAACGGCCAAGCGCCTGTTCCCTGGTAGCTCAGCGGTAGAGCATTCGACTGTTAATCGAATGGTCGCTGGTTCGATCCCAGCCCAGGGAGCCACTTCTTACAGAGCGTCTTACAGAGCGCGTCGCCAAGCCGGTTCCACCCCTTCGACAGCAGCCCCTGAAACCGACAGCCTGAGCGCGCAGAGCGCGCTGAATACACGCCACAAAACAGCCCACGACGAGAGATTATTCTCTGCGCCGTAGGATTTCGGGGGGATCGCTTTTGCGCAATGTCAGGATCGCCGGATCGGCTGCTCGGCGGCGCCGTGGTTCAGCACGCGCCCTCACCGCGACGATCGCGGCGAATCTGAAGTGGCCCGCGGCGATCATGCTCACCGCGCTCATGGCCGGCTGCGCGTCCGCGCCATTGGACCGCGCCGGCTCGCTGCAATCCTATGAACAGCTCACGCCGTCGGATGGCATGCTCACCCGCTCCTTGCTGAAAGTGGACAAGGACGAGGTGCTGGCGGCGAAGACCGTCAAGATCATTCCGACCACCTTCTCCGAACCGGCTGGCGCGACACCCTTTACGCCGCAGCAGCGCAGCCTCGTGACCAACGCCGTCGATCGATCGCTGTGCTCGGGCTTGAGCGAACGCTTCCAGGTGGTCAGCGCCTGGGCGCCGGCCGATCTCACCGTCCACGCGGTCGTCACGCATATCAAGCCGACCGATCCGGTTGCCGCCGGCCTGTCGAAGGGCGCCTCGGTCGCCAAATCCTTCGTCCTCCCCGGCGTGCCCGTGCCGGTGCCGCGTATTCCGGTCGGGCTCGGCAGCCTGTCGCTCGAAGCCGAAGCGCGCGATCCAAGCGGCCACCAGAAAGCGGCGATGATCTGGGGGCGCGGCGCCACCGCGTTCCTCGGCTCGGGTCGCGTCTCGGAAGAAGGCGATGCCTATGGGTTGGCGGCCGAGTTCGGCGCCGACTTCAGCCAACTGATGGTGTCCGGCGAAACGCCCTTCGGAGGCCTGCCGTCGCCGCCGTCGTTCGAACGCATCGGCATGCTGCTTGGCGGCAAGCCGAAATATCGGGCCTGCGAGGAATTTGGCCGGCATCCCGGCGTTGCCGGCCTCATTGGCGAGAACATCGGCTTGCCGCCGAAGTGGACCGATGACGGCGCTGCCACACAGCGTGAGGCCGGAAAGAAGTGACGCGCAGCCTCAGTTGAGCAGGCGCGCCGGCGCGCCGTTGTCGCCTCCGGCATCGGCGACGGCGCGCAAAGCGGCGCGATCCATGAGCTGCACGCCGCGGCGTCCCCGCAGCGAGATGAAGCCGAGCCGCTTGAAGCCCGTGAACACGCGCGACACCGTCTCGAGGCTGAGCCCGAGATAATCCGCGATATCGGCGCGCGACATCGGCAGCGACATCGTGCCACGTCCCTCGCCCGGCAAGAGACGTCCGGCGACGCTCAGCAAGAAGGCCGCGACGCTGCCGTCCGCGTCGCGCTTGCCCACGCTCACCGCCTGCTCCTGGCTGCGCGTCAGGTCCCTGCCCACGGCCTCATAGAGCCGCAGCATGAAGCGCGCATTCAAGGCCGCGGCGGCGTGGAAGGCCCAGGTCTGGAAGCTGCGCAACTCGGTCGGCCCAATCGCCTCCGCGTAGCAGCGATAGTGGGGATCGGCGCCGAGAGCGATGAAGTCGCCCGGCAGTTTGAAGCCGACCACCTGACGGCGGCCGTTGCGCAGCATCCTGTAGAGGCAGACCGCCCCGGTCTTCACGAGATAGACGTGGGTCTGCTCGTCACCCTCCATGAACAGCTGCTGCCGCGCGCGCAGCGTGCGGCGCATGCAGCAAATCCGGCGGCTGTGTTCGGAGCAGTCGACCTCGCCGCACGGCGGCGCGCGGTCAGTTCCGACGTTCTGGATGCAGGGGGGAAGATCGCTCACGTATGTACACCAACAATTGGCTGGACACAGACGTTGCTTGAGACACCGCCTGCGCGGCAGCCGCATTGATCTTTGTCAGGACACGGACGCGGATCGAAGATAGCCGAATTTAAAGTTGAATCGGTGCGGATAAGCAATCAATGCGCGGTTCGCGGCGCGGCACGACAGCCGCTCTATACGGGCTTGCTTAAGCTCGGCTTGCTATAGTGCCGCGGCAATATCCACGTGAGACCCGCGATGATCAGCCCTCTCCTCACCGACCTTTACGAACTCAACATGGTCCAGGCCTACCTGGATCGCGGTGAGGACAAGGAAGCCGTGTTCGAGTTCTTCGTGCGGCGGCTGCCGGCGCGGCGCGGCTTTCTGCTCGCCGCCGGACTGGAAGAAGTGCTGGGCTATCTCGAGACGCTGGCCTACGGGCCGCAGGAGATCGACTGGCTCAAGCACACCGGGCGCTTCCACGACAACCTGCTCGATTATCTCAAGGCGTTCCGCTTTACCGGCGATGTCGACGCCATACCCGAAGGCACGGTCTGCTTTCCGAACGAACCGCTGCTGCGCATCACCGCACCGCTGCCGATGGCGCAGCTCATCGAGACGCGCATCATCAACCTGATGCACTTCAACACACTGATCGCCTCGAAGGCGGCGCGCATGGTGCTGGCCGCGCCCGGCAAGATCCTCTCCGACTTCGGGCTGCGCAGCGCGCACGGCGCGGAGGCGGGATTATTCTCGGCGCGGGCAAGCTACATCGCCGGCTTTTCGAGCGCGGCGAACGTGCTCGCCGGCATGCGCTACGGCATCCCCGTCGCCGGCACCATGGCGCACTCCTACATCCAGGTGCACAGCGACGAAGCGCAGGCCTTCGAGGACTTCGCGCGGACGCGGCCGAACGGCGTCGTCCTGCTGATCGACACCTACGACACGGAAGCCGCCGCGCGCAAAGTGGTCGCGCTCGCGCCCAAGCTCAAGGCCGACGGCATCGACATCTTCGGCGTACGCATCGACTCCGGCGATCTCACGGCGCATGCGCGCAAGGTGCGCAAGATCCTCGACGACGGCGGCTTGAAGCAGGTCATCATCCTGGTCAGCGGCGGCATCAACGAAGACGTGCTGCTGCAGATGAAAGCCGAGAACGCGCCGATCGACGGCTTCGGCATCGGCGTCAATCTCGACTCATCGATCGACGCCCCCTCCCTCGACTGCGCCTACAAGCTGCAGGAGTATGCCGGCATCCCGCGCCGCAAGCGTTCCGAAGGCAAGGCCACCTGGCCGGGACGCAAGCAGGTGTGGCGCACCTACGACCGCGACGGGCGCATGGCCGGCGACGTGCTGTCGGTGGAAACCGACAAGCACGCCGGCGAAGCCTTGGTCGTGCCGGTGATGCGCGGCGGTAAGCGCCTCGCGCCCGCGCCGAGCCTGGACGAAATCCGCGCCCGCGCGGCCCGCGATCTCGCGCGCCTGCCCGAGCCGCTGCGGCGCCTCGAGCAAGGCGTCACCTATCCGGTGCAGGTCGCCGAGGCGCTGGTGAAGCTCGCCGAGGAGGCGGATCGGCATACGGCCGGGAAGTAGCCCGCCCGGATCACGTTGGCCGTCATTCGCGCAATCGGGCATCCAGTACGCCGCAGCGTGACCGCTCGCGCACGGACGACTGTATCCCGGGCCTCGCGCTGACGCGCTCGCCCGGGATGACAGTGTGGCGTGGCCCGTCCTCACGGGCCACGCGCTATAACGGCCTTACGCCGCGGCCTTGGCCCACAGTTCCTTGCTGGCGATGCGCGCGCCCTCGGCCAGCGCCTCGAGCTTGGCCCACATGATCTGCGGATGGACGCGGCGATAGAACGGGCCCTGCGCAAAGCCGCAGTCGGTGCCGGCGATGACGTTCTCGCGGCCGACCAATTTGGCGAGGCGCACGATGCGCTCGGCCACCAGTTCGGGATGCTCGACGACGTTGGTCGCGTGGCTGATGACGCCGGGGATCAGCACCTGCCCCGGCGCCAGCTTGGCATTGCGCCACACCTGCCATTCGTGCTCGTGGCGCGGATTGGCGCCCTCGATCACATAGGCGCCGACCTTGATCTTGAGAATGAGGTCGACGACGTCCTTGAGCGGCACGTCGCTGGTGTGCGGCCCCGGCCACGAGCCCCAGCACACGTGATAGCGGATGCGGTCGGCCGGCAGGCCTTCGATGGCGTGGTTGATGATATCGACCTGGCGGCCGAGCCACTTGCGATAATCCTCGAAAGAGGCCGGCGGCACCATGCGATCGTAGGTGACCGCAAGGCGAGCGTCGTCGAGCTGCACCAGGAAGCCCGCGTCGATGATCTGCCGGTATTCGTCGCGCATCGCCTCGGCGATCGCGGCCTGCAGTTCGTCGTCGTTCTTATAGTATTCGTTCTTGCGGTCCGGGATGACGCTCGCCGGCGCGGCGACGGGCATGAAGGCGTCCTCGACCTTCACGGACTTGAGCGCCGCCTTGAAGTTGTCGATGTCGGTCTGCAGCTCGGCGTGGCCCGTATACTTGATCGGCCCGACGCAGATCGCCTCCATCGTCGTGGAGACGGCCTCCTTGGCGTCGAGTTCTTCGTAGAAGGCGGCGAACTTGGTGCGGTCGGCGCCGCGCTTGAAGGGATTGGCCGCCTCGGACTTGATCGGCCGCCGCTCGAAGCCGGACAGGCGCGTCAGCGCATACTGCGCCCACGAGATCGACTTGCCGAACTCGCCGTCGCTCGGCACGTCGATGCCGGCTTCCGCCTGATGGCGCACCACCTCGGCCACGCTGTCGGCCAGGCACTTCTTGTAGCCGGCCTCGTCGTAAGGCTTGCCGGACTGCTTGGCGCGGATGAAGACCTGCAAGTCGTCCGGCCGGATCAGACTGCCGACATGGGTGGTGAGGATGCGATCTGTGCTGTGCTTCATCGGACGTTTCCCTTGCTTATTGTGCGTCCGCTATGCCCTCGCCGGCCGGCAAAGGCAATGTGGGAAGACGTGGAAAAGCGGGGGCAGCGGCCCACGTAAGGCTGCCCCCCGTCATAGCGCGCGTCCGAGCGGCGACACGGCGTCGATGGCCGGGACAAACCCGGCCATCACGAGGCCATGCGCAAGCGGTGCTACGCCTTCACCACGCCGATGAGGTGTTCCAGCTTGGCCGGATCGTTGCGCAAGGTCTCGCTCGGGCCGTCATAGATGATGTGGCCGCGGTCCATGACGATGGCGCGCGGCGACAGCGACAGCGCCAGGCGCGAATTCTGCTCGACCACCACGGTGGTGAGCCCGCCATGTTCCGTCAGGCGTTTGATCGCGCGCGCGAGTTCCTCGACGATCACGGGCGCGAGGCCTTCGGACGGTTCGTCCATCAGCACCACACTCGGATTGCCGACCAGCGCGCGGCCGATCGCCAGCATCTGCTGCTCGCCACCGGAGAGCTGGTTGCCCATGTTCGACACGCGCTCGGACAGGCGCGGGAAGAGATCGAACACCGTCTTGATCGTCCAGTTGCCGGGCCGCGCCGCGACCTCGAGATTTTCGCGCACCGTCAGCGAGGGGAATATCTCGCGCTCCTGCGGCACATAACCGAGGCCGGCCGTGACGCGGCGATAGGTGGCAAGGCGCGAGATATCCTGCCCGCCGAGCACGATGCGACCGCCGTGCAGGTTGGTGTGGCCCATGATGGTCGCGAGCAGCGTCGACTTGCCGACGCCGTTGCGCCCGATGATCGAGATCGTCTCGCCCGGGGCGACCTTGAGCCGGACGTTCTCCAGCACCACGGTCTCGCCGTAGCCGGCGCTGACATTGTCGAGTTCGAGCGCGGGTTCAGCCATGGGATGCTCCCGCGACCTTGTGGCCTTCTTCGCCGAGATAGACGGCGCGCACCTGCTCGTCCGCCATGATCTGCTGCGGCGTGCCGTGCGTGAAGACGGCGCCCTGCACCAGCACGGTGATCTCCTTGGCGAACCGGAACACCACGTCCATGTCGTGTTCGATGATCAGCACCGCGATCTCGGGATCGAGCGCGGCGACGACGTCGAGGATGAGATGGCTCTCCGACGACGGCACGCCCGCCGCCGGCTCGTCGAGCAGCAGCACCCGCGGCTTCTGCGCGAGCGCGATGGCGATCTCGACCAGACGCTGGCGGCCGTAGGGCAACTCGCGCACCAGCCGCAGCGCGTCGTCGGCCAGCCGCAGCGACTCCAGATGGTCCAGCGCCTCCTCGATCACCGAGGGCTTGGCGCCCGCCGGCCGCCAGAGGTTGTTGCACTCCCCGTCCCGCTCGCCGATCGTCATCGTCAGGTTTTCGAGGACGGTCAGGCCGCGGAACAACTGGTTGATCTGGAAGGTGCGCGCCAGCCCGCGGCGCGCGCGCTCGGCCTGGCTGGTGCCGGTGATGTCGTCGCCATTGAGCAGCACGCGCCCGGAATGCGGCTTGAGCACGCCGGTGATGAGGTTGACGAGCGTGGTCTTGCCGGCGCCGTTCGGGCCGATCAGCGCGTGC
>Ga0180216_1004555_pt1 | contig 10460 bp, 6 predicted proteins | sample eDN3rd37CBELigMG_FD_128879 | JGI IMG/M metagenome (GOLD analysis project Ga0180216, IMG submission 128879) | Enriched Miracle-Growth compost microbial communities from Emeryville, California, USA - eDNA 3rd pass 37_C BE-Lig MG (version 2)... ...
GACTCGGTCTGCAGGGCGAGCAGGTCAGGGACCGTCAGCGTGTCGGAGATCTTGGCGAACGAGAGGCGGGATGCTCCGCGGCCGTTCTTGGGGGTGGTGGTGGTGGGGTTGGATGCGTTGCGCGCAGCAGCCAAGGGGATTACCTCCGTGGGCCCGGACGAGGGCTCGTTTCCTTGTCGTGAGTGGAGTGCTCCGGTCCCCGAAGCCCGCGCGCCGCACTCCTGCGCGGGAACAGCGTTCACGCAGGGGGCGCACAGGCACAGCCGACCACCATATGAGGGCAGGGGGAATCCAAGAGCGCAACTACCCACTATACGCGGCTACGCGCGTCGTGTCCACTCACATTCTTGAAAAGTTCCGGATGCTGCGGTATAAGCGGCGGGACGGCATCCGCATTCCCATCGATCGGCATCCGCGTGCCCGGGAAACGGCGACGCATTCGCGCGAATGATGGCGCCGCGGGCCCGTCGGGGGGATGATGTGCACATGACTGGGGTGGAGCACCCCGTGATCCGCACGCCCGATCAGCGGATCCGGGTGTTCGTTAGTTCTACGTTGCGTGAGCTCGCGGAGGAGCGACGCGCAGTGCGCGAGGCGGTCGAGCGGATGCGCCTGGCGCCGGTGATGTTCGAGCTGGGGGCGCGGCCGCATCCGCCGCGCAGTCTGTACCGCTCGTATCTCGAGCAGAGCGACGTGTTCGTCGGGATCTACGGGGCGAGCTACGGCTGGGTGGCGCCGGGAGAAGAGGTGTCGGGGCTCGAGGACGAGTACAACCTCGCGCCGCGCTCGATGCCGAAGCTCATCTACGTCAAGGACGTGCCGGACCGGGACGAGAAGCTCGCGGAGCTCATCGCGCGCATCCAGGCCGACGACACCGCCGCGTACCTGCACTTCGAGACGGCGGAGGAGCTCGGCGAGCGGGTCGCGGCGGACCTCGCGACGCTCCTCGCCGAACGGTTCGACGAGTCGAGGGCGGATGCCGCGGCATCCGCCGAACCGGATCTCGCCGCGCGCGTGCCCGCGCCCTACACGACGACGATCGGGCGCGACGGCGAGCTCGCCGAGCTGCGGGCCCTCCTCGCCGGCGGTGAGCACCGCGTGGTGAGCCTCATCGGTCCCGGCGGCATCGGCAAGAGCCGGCTCGCGATCGTGGCGGCGCACGCGAATGCCGACCTCTTCCCCGACGGCGTCTACTTCGTGCCGCTGGAGGGGGTGCTCGAACCGGGACTCCTGCTGCCCACGATCGCGTACGTGCTCGGCATCCGCGACACCGGCGCCGACTCGCTCGAAGAGCGCATCGCGCAGTCCCTCGACGACCGCCGCGTGCTCATCGTGCTCGACAACTTCGAGCAGATCGTCGACGAGGCACCCGTGCTCGTGCGGCTCTACACGCTCGCGCCGAACGCGTGCTTCCTCGTGACGAGCCGCACGATCCTGCGCATCCGCGGTGAGCGCGTCTTCGACGTCGACACGCTGGGGCTCCCACCGGCGGATGCGCCGGCCACGCTCGCACAGGCGCGGTCGTCGGCCGCGTGCGTGCTGTTCGCCGAGCGCGCGGCGGCGGTGAAGCCGGATTTCGAGCTCACCGAGGCCAACGCGTCGGACGTCATCGAGATCTGCCGGCGACTGGACGGGCTGCCGCTGGCGATCGAGCTCGCCGCCGCGAAGGTGCGGCTGTTGCCGCCCGCCGACATCGCGACGCGCCTCGGGCGCGCGCTCCCCCTCCTGTCGGCGCCCGTGCGCGACCTGCCCGACCGGCACCGCACGATGCGCGCCACGATCGACTGGAGCGTCGGGCTGCTCGCCGAGGACCAGCGCGAGATGCTCGAGGACCTCGGGGTGTTCGGCGCGCGCTTCACGCTCGACGCGGTCGAGGCCGTCGGAGCATCCAGGCCGTGGGGCGACCACGCGATCGAGACGCTCGCCGCGCTCATCGACGCGAGCCTCGTGCGCCAGATGGACCAGGACGGCCGATCCGTGTTCTCCCTCCTGGCGATCGTGCGCGAGTACGCGCTGGAGGCGCTCGAGAAGCGGGGCGACGCCGACGAGCTGAAGATCGCGCACGCCGAGCACTACCTCGGCCTCGTGAAGCGCGTCGCGCCGAGGCTGCGCGGCCCGGGGCAGGTCGACGCGGTCACCGAACTCGGCCTCGAGGTGCCGAACCTGCGCGCGGCGGCGCGACACCTCGTGCAGACCGGACGCCTCGAGGAGGCGGCCGACTTCGCGTGGTCGCTCATCGTCTACTGGTGGATCTCGGGCTACTTCGCCGACGTGCGGGTGTGGATGCTGGAGCTCCTTGCATCAGGACGGCCGATGTCGGATCGGGCGCGCGCGATCGCGGCCTTCTTCACGACGTGGGCCGAGATGTGGCAGCAGCCGTCCGTCGAGGTCGTCTCGACGCTCGGCGAGAGCGCGCGGCTGTTCGCCGAGAGCGGCGACGACCACGCGGCCGCGATGGTGCAGACCGCCCGCGCGACGACGCGACTGCAGTTCCCCGATCTGGATCCGGAGGTCGCGCGCGCCGAGCTCGACGACGCCGTCGTGCGGCTGCAGAGGTTCGGCGACCGCTGGTCGGAGTCGCTCGCCGAAGTCGCGCTCGGCCAGCTCGGCGTCGTGTGCCAGGACATCGCTGCGGCGACCGGGCACTTCGACCGCGCGGTGCAGATCGCCGACGAAGCGGATGACGCGTTCACGCGCATCGTCGCCGGGAACAACCGCGCCCGGTTCCGCTTCCTCATCGGGATGCGCGATGAGTGCGAGGAGGAGTTCCTCCTCACGTTGCGGCTGTCGATCCTGCTGCGCTTCGTCGACGGCGCGACGTACGGCATCGAGGGCATGTGCGCGCTCGCGGCGGCGCGAGGAGAGGCCTGGCGCGCGGGAGCGCTCGCGGGGGCCGCCGCGACGATCCGCCAGACGACCGGCATCTTCGACATCGAGGAGTTCGCGGTGCACCGTCAGCCGCTCGCGGCCATCCGCGCCGCCGACCCGGACGCGGTCGCGGCCGGCGAGCGCGCGGGGCGCGACATGAGCCTCGCCGAGGCGATCGCGCTCGCGCTCCCCGACGCCGATGCCGAGACCCGGCGATCGGCGGCCGCGTGGTGACCGGCGCGCGCGAGCATCCGCGCATCCGCACGCCCGATCAGAAGATCCGGGTCTTCGTGAGCTCGACGCTGCGCGAGCTCGCCGACGAGCGACGCGCGGCGCGCGCGGCGATCGAACGGATGCGGCTCGCGCCGGTCATGTTCGAGCTCGGGGCGCGGCCGCATCCGCCTCGCAGCCTGTACCGCTCCTATCTCGCACAGAGCGACATCTTCATCGGCATCTACGGCGACAGCTACGGCTGGGTCGCACCCGAGGAGACGGTGTCGGGGCTCGAGGACGAGTACAACCTCGCCCCGAAGAACATGCCGAAGCTCATCTATGTGCGTGCGTCGGAGGGCCGCGACGCGCGGCTCGAAGGGCTGATCGCCCGCATCCGCGAGGACGACACGGCCGCGTACCTGCCGTTCCGCAACGCCGCGGAACTCGAGGACCAGATCGCGAACGACCTCGCGACCCTCCTCGCCGAGCGCTTCGACGAGTCCCGCGCCGAGCCGGAGCATCCGGCGCCGGATGCCTCGTCGCTCGCGTCGCGCGTGCCGGTGCCGTACACGACGACGATCGGGCGCGAGCGCGACATCGCCGAGGTGAGGGAGCTGGTCGCGCGCGGCACCGACCGCGTCGTGAGCCTCATCGGTCCGGGCGGCATCGGCAAGAGCCGGCTCGCGATCGAGGTCGCCCGCGCGACCGAGGACCTCTTCCCCGACGGCACGTACTTCGTGCCGCTGGAGGGGGTGCTCGAGTCGGCGCTGCTGCTGCCGACGATCGGGTACATCCTCGGCATCCGCGACAACGGCGAGGCGTCGCTCGAGGAGCGCATCTCGCGCGCGCTCGACGGCCGCAAGGTGCTGCTCGTGCTCGACAACTTCGAGCAGATCATCGACGCCGCACCCGTGCTCGTGCGGCTGTACACGGTCGCGCCGCTCGCGAGCTTCCTCGTGACGAGCCGCACGATCCTGCGCATCCGCGGCGAGCGCGTGTACGAGGTGCAGGGTCTGCGCACGCCCGACGAGGGGCGGTCGGCGAGCCTCGATCCGTCGACCCGCACGAGCGCGGTGTCGCTGTTCGTCGACCGCGCGCAGGCCGTGAAGCCCGGGTTCGAGATCACGCCGGACAACGCGGCGGACGTCGCCGACATCTGCCGGCGCCTCGAAGGGCTGCCGCTGGCGATCGAGCTCGCGGCGGCGAAGATGCGCCTGCTGACGCCGCACGGCATCGCGGAGCGCCTGGAACAGCGACTCCCCCTCCTCACGGCGGGCGTGAGGGACATGCCCGAGCGGCACCAGACGATGCGCGCGACGATCGAGTGGAGCGTGAGCCTGCTGCCCGACCGCGACCGGGAGCTGCTCGAGGACCTCGGCGTCTTCGCGCGGGTGTTCTCGCTCGAGGCGGTCGAGGCGCTCGGCGCGGGACGGTCATGGGACGGCGATGCGATCGACGGCATCGCGTCGCTCGTCGACGCATCGCTCGTGAAGCAGACCGAGGTCGGCGGGCGGTCTGCGCTGTCGTTGCTCGCGATCGTGCGGGAGTACGCGATCGGACGCCTCAAGGAACGCGGCGAGGCCGGCCGCATGCGCGCGGCACACGCGGACTACTACAGCGCGTTCGTCAAGCGCGTCGCGCCGGGACTGCGCGGCGCAGGGCAGGCGGATGCCGTCTCCCGCCTCGGGCTCGAGCTTCCGAACCTGCGCGCGGCGGTGCGCCACCTCGTCTACACCGACCGGCTCGACGACGCCGGCGACTTCGCGTGGTGCCTGCTCATCTACTGGTGGATCGCCGGGTTCTTCGGCGAGGTGCGCGTGTGGATGCTCGAGCTCCTCGACAAGCCGCAGCCCATCTCGCAGCACACGCGGGCCGTCGCGTGGTTCTTCGCCCTGTGGGGCGAGATGTGGCAGCGCCCGAGCGAGCAGGTCGTGGCGGGGCTCGGCGAATGCGTGCGCCTTTTCACCGAGGCGGGCGATGCGGATGCCGCGGCCATGGCCCTCGCGGCGCGCGGCACAGCGCGCGTGCAGCTGTCCGACATCGACGTCGAGCGGGCCGAGGCCGAGCTGCTCGAGGCGGTGCAGCGGCTGCATGAGCTCGGCAACGGCTGGGCGGAGGCGATCTCCGAGGTCTCGCTCGGGCGTCTGTGCTGGAGGCGCGGTGCGATCGACGACGCGCTCGCGCACTTCGATCGCGCGAGCGAGGTCGCGCGTGCGGGCGGTGACCTGTTCACGACGTCGGTCGCGGGCAATCTGCGCGCGCGGCTGAACTTCGTGCGGGGCGAGATCGACCTCGCCGAGCCGGAGTTCCTCGAGACGCTCCTGCTGTCGCTGCGGCTGCACTACGACGAGGGCGTCGCGTACGGGCTCGAGGGCGTGTGCGCGGTCGCGGCCGCGCGCGGCGACGCGTGGCGCGCGGCGGCCCTCGCGGTGGCGGCGAGCTCGGTGCGGCACCGGATCGGCGTGTTCGACGTGGAGGCGTTCACGGTGCACACGCCGCACCTCGAGATCCTGCGGGGCCGCGATCCGGATGCGGTCGCGCGCGGCGAGGCTGCGGGCGAGGAGATGTCGCTCGCCGAGGCGGTGCTGCTCGCGCTCCCCGACGAGGAGCACCACGAGGTCGACGAGATCCTGCGCCACTGGTGAACTCGGCGCGACTGCCGCCGAGATTGCGGGAATCACCGGCGGATGCCGCGGAGCGCCGCCGTTCGTGCGATCTCGACCCCGGTCGGCGGGCTCAGGCGGGCGGCCTCGCGTGGCGGAAGCGCAGCCGCGTGCCGGGCCTCGCCTGCGCGAGGAGGTCGAGCGCGGCATCCGTCGCGACCGCGATCACCGGGTAGCCGCCGGTGACCGGACCGTCCGCGAGGAGGATCGTCGGGCGGCCGCTCGGCGGCACCTGGAGCGCGCCGGGCACCATGCCCTCGCTCGGCAGTTCGCCGTCGCGCCTTCTCGGCAGTTCGGGGCCGTCGAGCCGCATGCCGACCCGGTCGGCGGCGTTCGTCACGGTCCAGGTCTCGTCGAACAGCAGGCGGAGGGCGGACGGCGCGAACCAGTCGGCGCGGGGTCCGGGCGCGAGCTCGATCTCGAGCTCGTCGTCGTGCGGAGCTCCCCACGGCGCCGGCGGCGCGACGGGGATCCGCCCCGCGACGTCGTCGCCCACGGCGATCGTCGACCCGGCGGCGAGCGGCGCCGGGCCGATGCCCGCGAGGCGATCGGTCGCGCGGGCGCCGAGCATGACCGGCACGTCCACTCCCCCGCGCACCGCGATGTAGCCCCGTGCGCCGTGCGCGAACCAGTCGAGCTGAAGCTCCTCGCCCGCGCGCCACGCGTGCGCCGTGTACGGGTCGACCGCGTGGCCGCCGAGCCGCACGGGCCCCCACGCGCCGGTGACGGCGACCCACACATCGCGCTCCGCGACGGCGCGGAACCCGCCCATCGTCACCTCGACGCCCGCCGCGTCGTCGCGGTTGCCCACGAGCCGGTTCGCGACGCCGAGCGCCGTGCGGTCGAGCGCGCCCGACCGGGAGACGCCGAGCGACGCGGCCCCCTCGCGTCCGCGGTCCTGGATCGTCGCGAGCAGGCCCGGTTCGATGACGCGGATGCCGCCGCCCGCGTCATCCGTCGAGACCGGCGCAGCCGACGACGCCGCCGCCGCGGACACCCGCTCGACCGGACGGAACCGCACGTGTGCACCCGGCGGCAGCAGCGCGGGAGATGCGGCATCCGGGGCCCACAGCGGCGCGGACGTCGTGCCGATGAGCCGCCAGCCGCCGGGTGTCTCTCGCGGATACGCGCCCGAGAACGCCCCCGCGAGGCCCACCGCTCCGGCCGGCACGCGCGTGCGGGGCGAGGCGAGGCGAGGGACGTCGAACGTCCAGTCGCGGCTCACGAGGTAGGCGAAACCGGGCGCGAAGCCCGTGAACGCGACGGTCCATTCGGCCGCGGTGTGCCGGCGCACGAGCTCGTCGGCGCTCACGCCGAGCAGGTGCGCCGTCTCGGCGAGGTCCTCGCCGTCGTACGCGACGTCGAGCTCGACGAGCGATCCGGATGCCGCGACCTGGGGTGCGGCATCCGTCTTCGCGCCCGCGACCCACGCCTGCGCCGCACCCAGCGTCAGCACCGCCGGGTCGACGCGCACGAGCACCGTACGAGCACCGGGCACGAGGTCGACGACGCCGTCGGGCCGCGACGCCTCGAGCCGGTCGCGCAGATCGAGCACCTCGTCGAGCGAGCCCACCTCGACAAGGAGCGCGCGGTCGCCCATCGGCAGGATCCGCACGCCGGATGCCTCGCGGTCGAGTGTCACCACGGTGCACGCACCTCGACTCCGGCTCCGTCGAGCGCAGCCCGCACCGCGCGCGCCATCGCGACCGAGCCGGGCGAATCGCCGTGCACGCAGAGAGACGCCGCGCCGACCGCGACGACCGCCCCGTCCACGGACTCCACGATCTGCTCACGGGCGAGGAGCACCGCGCGCTCGGCGACGGCCTCGGGATCGGTGAGCAGCGCCCCGGGCTCGCTGCGCGGCACGAGGGTGCCGTCTGCGCGGTAGCCGCGGTCGAGGAACGCCTCCTGCACGAACGGCAGCCCGCGCTCGGCCGCCGTCGCGGCGCCCGCGCCCCCGAGCCCGAGGAGCGGAATCGCCCGCCCGAGCCGCTCCGACAGGGCCGCCACCGCGTCGGCGACCGCCTCCGCCTGCTCACGGTCGGCGACGATGCGGTTGTAGAGCCCGCCGTGCGGCTTGACGTACCTGATGTCGGCTCCCGCCGCTCGAAGCGCCTCGAGCTGGTCCGCGATCGCGAGGGTGAGTGCTTCGCGCCCGATGTCGATGCCCATACGCCCGAAGCCCGCACGATCGGGGTACGAGGGGTGCGCGCCCACCGCGACGCCGAGCCGCACCGCTCGGGCGGCCGAGACGCGCATCGTCTCCTCGTCGCCCGCATGCCCGCCGCACGCGATGCTCGCGCTCGAGATGACCGCGAACATGGCCTCGTCGTCGGCGGTCGGAATACCGCCGACCGTCTCGCCGAGGTCGGCGTTGAGGTCGATCGACGTCACTCCTCCACGGTATCGCCGCGCGGCGTGCCGGCGTCCGGCGCGCGCCCGCTCGTGCCCGCCGCGTGCGCGGCGATGAGCGAGGCTGCCGGCTGCGCGGTGCGGATCATCGCCTCGTGACCGCGGTCGGGCACCTCGCGCAGCACACCCCGGGGAACGAGCCGCGCCACCTCGCGGGCCCACTCGCGCGGGCTCACCTTGTCGACCTCACCCCGGATCACGAGCGTGTCGGCGTCGAGCTGCGGCAGCACGTCCTCGATGCGGTGGTCGACCATGCGGCGAAGCGTCTTCGCGTACCAGACCGGTCCTGCCTTCACATAGTGGATCGCACCGAGCGCGAGCACCTTCGGGCTCTCGATCGCGATGTCCTGCAGCAGCCGCAGACCCTGGAGGAGCGCACTCCGCTCGGCCGGATTGACCGTCGGCGAGACGAGCACGGCGCGACCGCGAAGATGCGGATGCCGCACGAGCGTCTCCGCCACGACCTGCGCTCCCATGGAATGACCCACGAGCACCCCGTCGCGCACGCCGAGATCGTCGAGCAGAGCGGCGACGAGATCTCCGCACGCGGGCATGTCGAGCGGCCGGCGAGGCTTCGGCGAGTCGCCGAAGCCCGGGAGGTCGAGCGCGACGACCTCGCCTTCACGGCTGAGCTCCTCGACGAGGTCGCCGAACACACCACGGCCCATCCCGATGCCGTGCACGAGCACGAACACCGGCCCACCGGAACGGCCGGAGCGCGTGTAGACGACGACGTCGTCGCCTCGCTCGAAAGTGTGCACGGGAAGGTCGGCCATCCCAGCACGCTAGACCAGGCGCCGGAGCCCCCGGGTAGCGTTGACCTATGGCGCGGGCTCGGGTCGAGGCATCCGGACCATCGGCGCGCCTGTCGGACGGATCGATCGCGAGCATCGTCCGATCGGGCTTCACGAACGGGTGGGAGCTGGAGGTCGCCGGCACACCGCAGTCCCACGTCGACCTCGACGATCCGACGCATCTGCACTTCGAGTACGTCGCGCGCATGGGCGCGGTGATCGACAGGCTGCGGATGCCCGGACAGCCGCTCACCGCCGTCCACCTGGGCGCCGGCGCCCTCACGATCCCGCGATACATCGAGGCGACGCGCCCGGGCTCGCGGCAGCAGGTCATCGAGCTCGAGCCCGAGCTCGTGAACCTCGTGCGCGAGCACCTGCCGTTCCCGCGCGGCGCCTCGATCCGCGTGCGCATCGGCGACGCGCGCGAGGGCCTCTCGCGGCTTCCCGCGGGCCTCGTCGGCAACGTCGACCTGCTCGTGTCGGACGTCTACTCGGGATCGCAGACACCCGCGCACCTCACGACGATCGAGTTCTACACGGCCGCGATGCGGCTGCTCGCGCCGGACGGCGTGCTGCTCGTCAATGTCGCCGACGGCAAGGGCCTCGCCTTCGCGCGACGACAGGTCGCGACCGTGCGCGCGGTCCTGCCCGAGGTCATCGTCCTGGCCGAGGTGCAGACGCTCAAGGGGCGCCGGTTCGGCAATCTCGTGATCGCCGCGTCGCCCGTGCCGCTCCCGACCGAGTGGCTCCCGCGGCTCATGGCCGCGGGTCCCCACCCGGCCAAGGTCGCGCAGGGTGCCGAGCTCGACGAGTTCGTGCGCGGAGCGCGGGTCGCGACGGATGCCGACGCGACGCCGTCGCCGCGGCCCGCGGCATCCGTCTTCGAACGCTGAAACCACGCCCGACGCTCCCGGCGCTTCGTGGCGATTCGCCAGAAAGTCGCCCGCCCGAGCGACCTTTTCGGCGACTCGCCAAGAAGCGAGACCTCGACGAAGGCGAAGGAACTCCTCGGCACGGCGTGGCACGCCGCCGACCCCGCTGGACGCGGGGCACACTGGAGTGGCGAACGACGAGCGGAAGGGAGTCGACGGTGAGCTACATCCACGGGTACGACCCCGACACGCTGCGCGAGAAGATCGATCCGCACCAGTGCAAGGAGCGACTGGAGGAGATCGGCGAGCAGCGCAGCCTGCCGGCACTGCTCGAGCGGGTGTGGCTGCTGAAGGTGCTCGGCCGGCTCGAGGACGCCCTGGTCATCTCGGAGCAGTCGGTGCGCGTCGCGCGCATGGCCGGCACGCGCAAGGACCTGCTGCGCGCCCGGATCCTCCACGCGAGCGTGCAGCAGTACCGCGGCGCGTTCGCCGCCGCCGAGCAGGAGCTCACGACGTGCGCCGAAGAAGCCGAGGGCCAGGGCTGGTCGGCGATCGCGGCGTTCGCGTACCAGCATCGCGGCAAGACGCATTACGACGCCGGCGACTTCGACCAGGCGCGCGACGACTTCAAGCGCGCA
>Ga0180216_1004557_pt1 | contig 10458 bp, 10 predicted proteins | sample eDN3rd37CBELigMG_FD_128879 | JGI IMG/M metagenome (GOLD analysis project Ga0180216, IMG submission 128879) | Enriched Miracle-Growth compost microbial communities from Emeryville, California, USA - eDNA 3rd pass 37_C BE-Lig MG (version 2)... ...
AAACTTTGCCGCAAAAACGAAATCATCGTCGCCTGCACTTCCGCTTGCGCCACACACGTCGCGGCCAGCGAGCATACGCACAGAGCCGTTTTGTGAGTGCGAATCATGGACGACCCCCTGCGTTCATGCGCTCAAGACAGGGTTCAAAGACAAGACCGCTCCTGGCGGACGCAAACCCTTACGCGCTTCCCGCCCTCGACCAGATTCAACCGCGTCTTGCTGAATTTGTATTGAAGTTGCTCGTTGACGGTTGCTTGTACAGTACAAACGGTGGCGGGGGCCACATTCTCTGACCAAAGAATAACAAGGGTACAAAAAATGCGCTGGGCGTGCGTGGCTGTACATGTGTAAGGGTGTGTCGCTCCGTAAGCTAAAGTAGCAGGCCGACACCCGTGGCGCCCTAGGTGCTCTGCGGCACGGGGGACGCCGACGCCGCACGCACCGCGTCGACGGTCGGCGACGGCACGCCGGCAAAGCCCGCGGCCGCGTGGCGCATGCTCGGCGATGGGAACGCGCTGGCCATGGGCGCCGCTGCTCCAGACACCGGCACCGGCGCGGCAAAAGCCGGCGGCGCCGCGCCCACGCGCAGGCTCACCGCGCCAGGTGCGGCGCCGGGCGCTGCGCCGTTGCTGCGCGCTCCGCCGGCGCCCACTCCTCCTCCTCCTCCGCTGCCGGCGTCGCCGGCCGGCCGCGCCTGCGGCAGGATGGGCGACGTCTGCATCGCGGGACTGCCGCTCGGGCTCCGCCCGGGGAAACCGGCGGCCGACGCCGGCGGTGGTGGCGGCGCGCCGGGCGCCGGGTTGGCGGCCAGCACGAGCCGCGCGTACGGCGCAAACTTGTGCGAGCTGCGCACGAGCTTGACGTAGTACTGCTGCAGCGTCTCGGGCGTGATGCTGAGCCGCCAGTCGAGCAGGAGGAGCATCTCGAGCTCCAGCACGTTCAGCTCGGCCATGGTGATGCCGCCGATCTTGGCGTAGTGGTCGTTCGTGTAGTAGCTGTCGCAGAGCGTCTTGGTCGCGACAACGATCGCCGTGATGATTATGCGGTGCACCGTGATGGACGAGACGATCGCGCGCGCGTTGCTCTTGCGCAGCCGGTCCATGTAGACGAGGATGGCGAGGATGCAGCACCGCTCCAGCGCGCAAAACTGCACGAACCGCCGCAGGTAGTCGCGCACCGTGATGTTGGCCGCCGCGCGCGCGTGGAAGCGCGTCACGTCCTCGATCCGGAACGGCAGCTGGTCGTTGTGCGCGATGATCCGGTCGATGTTCTCGGCGGTTAGCTCCACCAGCGCGTCGGCGTCGACCTCGTAAAACATCAGCGGCAGCTGGCCGCGCTGCGGCGGCGCCGCCGCTGCCGCAGGCGCGGGCGCGGCCGCTGTGGCCGGTGCGCCGGCGGCGGGCGGCGCGCGCGGCTGGAACGACGCCGGCAGCACCGTCGCAGCCGGCACCGCCGTCGCGCCCGTGACGCCGGGGCGCGCCACCCCGAGCGCGCCGAGCGGCGCAGGCGCCGCTCCGGCCGCCGCCGGCGGCGCCGCGGGCGCCACGGGCACCGCGTAGCCCATCGCCACAGCCCACGGCGCGGTGGCCGGCCACCGCCCTGCCCCAGCCCCCGACCCCGCCGCCGTCGCCGCAACAAACGCCGGCACGACGTTGTACGGCAGCGGGCCCGCCGGGGGCGGGGGCCGCGCCAACGGTGCCGCCGCAGGGCCCGCCGAGGGCCCCGGGCTGATGGCCATGGGCGTCGTCGGTCCCGACGAGCCCTGCTCCTTCACCGCGGAGAGGTCCAGCCGCGGCCGCACCGTCGTGGGCAGGTCCTCCTTTCTCTGCATGGACTCGGACCGGCCGCGCCGGCCGTCGCCATCGGCCATGGTCCGCCGACGCGCGGCGCCGGCCGCTCGGGCGGGTGCCTCCTCAACCGCCGTGCGACCGACGACGCGCGATGAACGCCGCCCGCAGGGTCCGCTTACGTGGCGCCGGCAGATCGCGCGGCAATGCCTCACTTTACGGTCCGCGTCCGACAGAGCGACTTCCAGCGTCGCTCCAACCCCATGAAACCCGCAATCACCCGGATCCCCAAAGCCCCCGCCTTCGCCTCTCCCTGCTCAGCACATGCCGCGCCGGCCCAGCGTCGCGCGAGCGCGCTCCGGCCGCCTGCCGCGCGTCGTCCGCCGCCGCCGCCGTCGTCCGCCGCGTCCGCCGCCACTTCGCGCCCCTCTAATGACGTCATGCATTCTGACAATATTCTGACAGATCATACGCCCAGCCCTAGCCTCGACGAACCCTAACCCTAGCTGCGGTCTACTGGCCTCTCCCACGCACTATCCGCCAAAAACAAGGCCTCCATGGCACAGCACGAGTAGAGCGCTACTTGATGAGTGTATGTCGCTGCTTCGCTTGCTCCATTGCATGGCATTGTGTGCTGAATCCCTACAACACCGGCTCCGCCTGCCTCAGCGCCCGGCCGATATGCCTCTCTGACAAGGTTCTGACCGCTGATAGGCCAAACCCTAGTGCGTCACTAGTCGATGACGTCATCGCTGGCCAATCAGCGCCGGCGGCCGACGCACGTGTGGACGCGGCGGCGGTGACGGCGGCGACGGCGGCGACGCTGGCGGCCCCGTTGGCGGGACGGGCACGTGGCCGGCAGGCAGCGACACGGTTGGGGAGACGCTGCAGGAGGTGGCTGGCCCGCTGGCGAAGGCGTGGGCGGCGGCGGGCCGAGGCACGGGCGCCGGCCCGCGACCCGGCCGTGGCAAGCGCCCGACCGAGACCGGCCCGCTCGGACGTCCCAGGCAGGCAGCCGACCTCGGGGCGGGCCGGCACGACGTGCCGGTCGTCGGCTTTGCAGCGGAGGCCGCTGGCGTGCCGCTCGTAGGGCGCTGCTCGCCGCAACTCGGCCCTGGGCCACTCGCGGCGCCGCGGCGCTGGCGGACAGCGCCGCACAATGAAGGTACACTGGGGCTGACCTAGCCGGCGTGTTCAGCCAAACGGCTCTGGCTCATACCGGTTGCTCGGCACCCGCCTGCTTGGCCCGCCAACAGTTCGGCAAGCAGATCCAGCAGCAGGCGCTGCCGGAGTGGGCCGACCACTACTTGAACTACAAGGCCCTCAAGAAGGTCATCAAGGCCCAGGAGGCCCGGCAGGCGGCGCGGAAGCGGTCGGACGGGCCGGCGGCGGACGAGCAGCCGTCCTTCCTGGAGCATGTCGACCGCGAGGTCGAAAAGGTTGGCCAGCTTGGATGCTAGCGAGGGCGCTGGAAGGCGACGAGCTCACCGCCTAGGCAAGTAGCGTGTGTGCCATGAATGCAGGTGGAAGCGTTCTACAGCCAGCGCGAGACGGAGCTCAAGGCGCGCCTGGCCTCCCTGACCGTACGCTAGCCAGCCGCGGCCATCCGGACGGGCGGCACGCAGGCGCTCACGCCTGGCGCGAGAGGGACAACTTCGCTTGCGACGATACAGGACAAGAAGGCCGCCATGCTGGCCAAGCCGCGACGGCAGGTGGAGGTCCTCCAGACGTTCCGTGAGGCTTTCGCGACCTTTCAGCACGAAGTCAACAAGCTCCAGGTACCGCAACGGGCACCACTGGAGCGTGAGGCGGCTCCGCTGGCCTGCCATTAAGCAGCGCTTGGCGCGTGCGGCCAGCCGCTTGCGAACGCAGAACTTTGCCGAGCTGAACAACACGGGCCTGCGCAAGATCTTGAAAAAGTACGACCGCCGGATCACGGCCACGATTAAGGAGGTCTACCTGGCCAGCCACGCGAGCGTCAAGTCCATCGCCAACAAGCCCGTCCTGGCCCAGCTGGCCGACGAGGCGGCGCGGCACCTGGCCGAACTCGACCAGATCCTCCACGACCTCAGCGAGGTCCGTCTTGCGCACATCGGTGCCGGCTGGCGCGCACGCTGCATGCGCTCAACCATGGTTATCGGTTATGGCATGCGCCGGACCTCCAGGACAAGGGCGGCTTTGACCGGTGGCTCAAGCACACGGACGTGCTGGAGCAGGACCTCCTCGCCGCCGTCGCGGTGCGTGGCCCCCCCGGGTGCCGGAGTGCCCGCTGCGAACACAAGTTCCCTTATGGTTGTTCAGTCTGTGGTCACCGCTTGCACCAAACAGACGGACAACGCCACGCATGTGGCGTCCATCCTGGATCAGCTCGACCTCGGCGACGACGATGGTGCCGAGCGGGCGCGCCAGGGCACTGCCATCGATCGCAGCGCTGACACACCGCTGTCGGATGCGCCGGCGTCGCGCTCGCTCAGATTCGGGAGCGGCACGGCAGGATGTGCTGCAGCAGGCGCTGCGGCGGGCGTGCCGCCAGGGCCGGCCGCAGACGGTGAGCCTCTTGCTCTCGCGCGGCGCCGACGTCGAAGGCGTCCACGACGTGTCCGGCCGCACGAGCCTCCACGAGGCCGCCATCGCTGCGAACGTGGCCATCATGCAGATGGTGTGCTAGCAGCTGCTCGCTGACGCAAGGAACGCGGTTGCGCGCTAACCGTGACGACCTGCTCGTTGCTCGCACCGTTTCCCAGCTGGTGGCCCGAAATGCCAACGTCAATGCAGAGGACATGCACGGCCGGCGGCCGCTGCACTATGCGGCCATGAGCGGCAACGCCGAGGTGCCTCCCTGAACGCTTCATCAATCCACTGTGCGGCGCATTGCTCACAGCCTGCCGATGCGTGCTGCCGGCCTGGGCTTCGCTGGGTGCTAGGCGGTCCGGTACCTGCTGGGCGCAGGCGCCGTGCTGGTGTGCCTGGACCAGGACGGCTTGACGCCGTTCCTGTACGCGATCCGCCACGGCAGCGTCGACACCGTGGTGGCCCTCCTGGAGCGCGCGCAGCCCCACGAAGCCTTTGGCACGGCACCGCGCCTGCTTGACGAGCTTTCTGTTGGCCCTCGCTAACCCGTCCCCATCGGCCCGCGACTGGCGTGGGCGGGCTCCAGTGGACGCGCTCGGCCGGAGCCACCTGGCGGTGGCCTGCGAGTACGGCCACGCCGCGGTCGTCAAGCTCCTCGTGGAGCGCGGCGCCAACGTCAACACCACCGACGGCCTCGGCCAGACCGCGCTGCACATCAGCAGCCGCCAGGGCCAGTACGCACGGAGCACGGCCCGCGCCCCGTGGGCGCTCCGTGGGCTCACCCCAGCTAGCCGTGCGTTCAGGCGCGTTGGCAGCCGCAGTGTGGGGTGCGTGCAAGCGCTGACGGCGCACGGCGCCGACGTCAACCTGACGGATAAAGAGCAGTGCTCGCCGGTCTTTTACGCGGCCATGGAGGGCCACCGCGAGTGCGTGCGGATCCTGCTCGCCGCCGGCGCCCGCGTACGGGGGCGCAGCGCCGCGAGACCGGGCAAATGGCGTCGTGTGGCTAACGCTTGCGTGCGGTCGTTGTCCGGCGCGCACGGCCCCAGGTGGACTTGGTGGACGAGTCCAACTGGACGGCGTGGCAGCATGCGCTGTATGCGGGCCACATGGACACCGCCGAGCTGCTGCGGCTGCCGGCCGCACCTCCTGCCACGGCGGCGACCGCCGCGGCACCGGCACCGGCGGCGGGCCCGGCGGCCGGCGACGGCACGGCACCGCCGATGGACGTGGACGACATCCCGTCGCTGCTGCTCCCGCCGCCGATCATCCCGACGCGCACCATGGGCCACAGTTATTTGCAGAACCGCGTGCACATTCAACTCAAGCTCGGCATCCCCGGCCGCGCGCCCGCCATCCGGCTCGTGTAGGCTGGACGGTTAAGAGTCGGAAGGAAGCGGGTTGGCTGGGGTGGGCTGACTAGCGTATTCCCGATCCACGTCTGTTTGGCTGCCCAACACCAGGGACACGCGGCAGCCGGCGTCGCTGCGGCTCGTGATCTCGTGCCGGCCCGACGCCGACATGCCGCACTCGGTCTCGCTGCCGTACCACGAGGAACACGAGGCGTTCGCATTTGTCGCCGAGTCCACCGGTACGGAGCCCACAGCTGCGCGGGAATACGGATGGTGCGGCGCACCTTAACTGGTTTGCATCAAACTGCATTGCCGGTTTTGGCGCGCCAGACGGCCTGTCGATCCAGTTTGACCTGCGGCCGTCGTTTGGCACGCGCGTCATTGCGCGCGGCATCGGTGTGTTGCGCTTTCGATGGGACATTTACCGCCGCTCGTGAGCTGACGCTGTTGCTTCCGGCGTATGGCTTGGTGCGCCTCGCTGCAGTGCTGCCCTCTGTGTTTGGGCCGGACCGCGAGACGGGCCTGCCCGTCAGCTCGGGCACGGTGCAGGTGCCGCTGCTGAACGCGTACATGGAGGTGGTGGCCGAGGTGGCGGCCGAGTTTGTCGTCGTGCGGCCGCTGACAAACGTGCAGCCGGAGACCCTCAACGCCAAGATGTATTGGAAGCAGACCGCCAAGGTATGGTTCGCGAGGAGCGTCAAGGGCGTCTGAAAACAAGTCGCTCATCAGTTGCTGGCTGTGACCAAACGTGGGCGTGGGAAATCACAGATCGACGAGCTCCCCGGCGGCGCCGCGAAAAAGGACAGTCGCCCCGGCCTCGTGGTCACCGGGTCGTCGCTGGCGCAGGAGTACACCATCCTTCCGGTGCAGGTAACGAGTCGACCATGGCGAATCCCGCCACGGCGGCGAGGATGCTCATCCGCTTGGCGCTCTAGTTACCACCGCAAGGGTTTGTGACAGATGACCCGCGACCTTGTGCCGATCGTGTCCGGCGACACGTCGGTCACGGTGGGTGGGGTGACGCTGCCGTTGCATGCCGTGACCCTGGATCAGCTCCGGGCCCTCGAGGCAACCCGCTCACGCCGTACGAACTAGCGGAGCCGCTGACGCTGATTGTGCTGTGCGGACGGCTTACGCCGCTGCAATACGGACTGCAAGTCGACCGCGCCGCAGATCCGGAGGAGCCGCCCGTGCTGTCGCGGCGGCGCATCAACGACGCGGCGGCGGACGGCGCCGGCCCGACGTCCGTCACCCTCCAGGAGATCCTGCAGGTGCGCCTTTGTTGAGCAAAAGCATTACTGTCTATGCTGAAAGGCTATAACTCTTGCCGTCGAAACTGCTGCGTTGCGTCGCCTGCAGGCCGACGCAACGACGACGGGCCTGTGCTTGGAGCTCGCGCCGCCGGCGCCGAGCGGCTTTGCCGCGCCGGACGTGAACGCCGCGGTCGACGCGATCCTGCGGGTCGTCTACGACCACGGCGGCGGCCGCTCCATTATGTTCTGCTCCGAGAGCCCGCAGCTGTGCCTGACGCTGAACCTAAAGCAGCCCACCTTCCCCGTCGTCTTCCGCACCTACGCGGGCCTGCGCCCAACGCCGCATGACGCGCGCTGCGCCTCGATCCAGCACGGCGTGCGGTTCGCCAAGACGGCCAACCTCCTCGGCGTCCTGTGCGAGGCGACGCCGCTGGTGCAGGTGCCCGCGCTCGTCCACACGATCAAGAAGGAAGGGCTGATCCTCGGCACGTTCGGTGCGGCCAACCTGGACGCGGCCAACCTCGCGCTCCAGGAGGCGCACGGCGTCGACGCCATCGTGCTCAACACCACCATGCACGTCAAGAATTCGTTGTCGTGGTTGTAAACCTACCGCGCGCTCCTGTGCGCCAACGTGTACAGCACTTGTACGATAGCCTCGTAGAGTGAACGACGTTGTGTATTGGTCGCAGGGGGGGGGGAGGTCGGCCGCGCTGCCGCGGAAGCGTCACCACAGGCCAGCTGGGCGAAGCTACCGCGCGGCGCACGCACGTACAACAACAACAAAAAACACCCAGTACAGCGACGGTCCTAACCACGGGTTTTGGTTAACACAGGGCGACGGACTACAGGCGAGGACGCGGAGGCCGGCACCGCGCCTCTCGCCGTCGCCACGCCGGAGGCGATCGGTCTAAGCGCTCGCCCGCACACCAGGGTGCGCGCTTTAGTAGCCAAACTTGCTCTTGATCGCGGTGGTCCATTCGCCGGGCTTGGCCTTGATGCTGTTGTACTTGGCCGGGTCGTTCTTGCGCCAGTACACCATGGCACCGATGAAGCCAACGAGCGCGACCAGCACGACGACGAGCAGGAAGATGCCGAACGCCTGGCCGGGCGAGCAGCAGCCGGCGACCGACGCCGCGTTGGTGCACATGGTGGTGGCGTAGTTCTCGCACTGGTACAGCTTGGCGTGCTGCGGCTTGAGGGAGCACGACGTGCGGACCTCGTTGCACGCGTCCTGGCAGACGCCGTTGGTGTTTTCGCACAGCGGGAAGGTTTCGAAGCAGACGTAGTTCTTGTACGCCTGCGGGCAGTTCGCGTCGTCGGGCGTGCCAAACACGTTCGAGTTGCCCAGGTTGCTCTCGTAGGCGGCCTTGGCCTGTGCGTCCAGGTTGCTCTGCATCGGGTCGCGCCCCGCGGCACCCTCGAGATCGGCGATAACAAAGGTCAGCGCCTGGGTCGTGGGCACGCGTCCGCCTCCCAAGATCGGATAGACGACGCACCATGCTGGCGCCCTTGACGATGCGGACGTTGTAGCCGTTCATCATCGAGCAGAAGTTGAGGTTCTCAGCGGTCTGGCAGGTGGTCTCAACGGTCGCCTGGCCTGTGCGTCGGGCGCCTCCGATAAAATGTGTCGTGTCGAGCGGCGGTCAGGTACACGTCTAGAAACTGGACGTGGGGCTCGGCACCCAACGACGCCGTACCCTCCGCCGACGACGCGCTCACAATCTGGACGGTCGCGCACGAGTACCAGTTCGTCGCCGACTTGACCTGGATGGTGCAGCCGTCGGGAGGGCACGACACCGGTGGCACGGTGAATATGCTGTCGAAGGTGTACTGACGCAGGTCGCTCGCGCTGGTCGTGCCCAGGTTCACGGGGTCATGAGCACCGGCCGAGCCCGCCGGGTTCTCCGCACCAAGCTCGTTCAGCGTCAACCAGACATCACCTAACCCATGGTGACCAGCTTCCGGTGCTGCCCGAAGCAGAACTCCATTAGCAGTGGGACCGTGTTGCCAAGCGGTGCGGCGCGCTGGACGCACCGTCACCGTCGCCAGCGATCAGGTCCCACTTAATAACAGGTTCTTCGCCAACCACCCAGGTCGCCGAGGGCGGCAGCTTCTTGCCGCCACCACAGGGCGCGGTCTTGCTGAAGCCCTGGTTCCACGGCACCGGGTTGAGCAGGCGCGCGTGGCCAAAGGCGCCGGCCGACCAGCGCCAGGGCGGACGCGGTGAAAAGGGCGGCGCGCGACATGGTTGCGGCGACAGGCGCCAGCACGGCCAGACAAGGAAAAGCTGTGCCTGCAGGGAGAGACGTGCAAGGCATGGACGACGACCACGGTCAGCCCTTTCGCCCGGCGCGGGCGAACTGGCAGACCGCTTCAGTCCACAGCGTAACTGAGCGATGCGCCACAAGCGCTGCATCCAAGCACCCCGCCGACCAGCGCTGCATGCTCTCCTCCATGCGCACGGGCTCGCAGCACGTTCACAGGGCGCTCGCGGGCGCGGGCGTAGGCCGCCCATGCATGCCGTGCACCGTCGCAACCAACGGCATCCGCTGCGTGCCAGCTGCCCCAGCCACGTCCGCGTCTCTGCCTTCTCCCTCCATTCAACGAAAAACTTTTCCCATCCAGCACATCGATCGATCGGGCGCCGCATGCCCCGTCCAATGCCGTGCTCCAAAGCGCCTGTTTGCTAGGCGCTTGCGGGCGTTGGCATAGGCGCGATCGCGCGCCGTTGTTCGTGTTTTTTCGACGCACCGTCGAAAAAGGTGGTGTGAGCGGCAGAAAAGTGGCAGAAAAGTGGCAGACAATCGGCAGAACAGCGGCAGAACGGTGGCCGCGCAGCATCGGCAGAAACGTGGCAGAACAGTGGCAGAACCGGCTGAACAGCGGCAGAAGAGTGGCAGAATAGTGGCAGAACACAGTGGCAGAACCGGCTGAACAGTGGCAGAACAGTGGCAGAATAGTGGCAGAACAGTGGCAGAACAGTGGCAGAGAGCGAGTCCTCTCTGTCTGCGCCATTGAGCCGCGTTGGGCTATCGGCTTTCTTCAAAACGTTCCGGTCCGTCGCATGCTCGAGCGGGCCGTCTGCGACTTGGCTGGTCTGCCAGCGTGCCGCCGCCTGCCTTCCATGGGCCTGCCCTGCCCCACCTTCCCTTCCACTGCGTAGCCTATTGAAACCTGGGGGACGTACCCCGAGTTACCCCGTGCTATTCACCCCCCGGATACACCAAAGGCACACTCGTCCTTCATTTTCATTATCAACGTGCGCCCGAACTGCGGAGGTGCGTCTGATGACGTCATCGTTTTCGCGCCATTCGTCGTCGATCGGCCGATCTTCGCGCCTAGATCAAGTCCCGAAACGGACTAAGGAAGGGCGCTGTACGTGCGCAGCGTTGGAAAGAGCACGTCAAGAGCTACCGAACGGTGTAGGATGGGGGGGGGGGGGGGAAGGGGGGGGGGAAGGATGGCAAAGGCGGGCGGGGGGGGTGGGGGTGGGGG
>Ga0180216_1004559_pt1 | contig 10449 bp, 12 predicted proteins | sample eDN3rd37CBELigMG_FD_128879 | JGI IMG/M metagenome (GOLD analysis project Ga0180216, IMG submission 128879) | Enriched Miracle-Growth compost microbial communities from Emeryville, California, USA - eDNA 3rd pass 37_C BE-Lig MG (version 2)... ...
GGCAATGCCCCTCCAGTTGCATGCCCCTCCAGTTGAAGGCCCCTCCAAAGGGAAATGCCCCTCCCAAGGGAAATGCCCCTCGAGTGAGATGCCCCTCCAGTGGAAGGCCCCTCGAGTGCAGTGCCCCTCCAGCCTTCTGTCAGAAATCGAGTCAGAAGGCAGTGCCCCTCCAACCGAGTGTTCGCCGCGTTGGCGGGCGACGGCGCAGGACGACGCGGGCGGCGGCGGCGGCGGCGGCGGCGGCGGCGGCGGCGCAGGACAACGGCGACGACGCTGCAGGACGAGGGAGCGACGCCGGCGACAGGCGAGGGCCCGGCAGCTGGCACCGCGGCTGGAGAGAGGCGGCAGCGGCGCACCTTGGCGAAGACACCCACCTCCACGTACCCGGCTTCGGCGGTACGCAGGGCCGCACGGCAGGGCGGACGGCGCCGGGCGTGCCAGCCGCTGACGGACGGCGAGGGGCGCGGGCCGCCGTGCTCGCGGGTGGCGATGCAGACGCTGCTGCGGGCTCCTGTCGGGAGCCGCGCCGGCCGTGGGAGCGCGCCATGAAGATCACGCCCGAGCTGGTGGCCGGCGCGCCCCAGTTCCTCAACCCGCTCGGCGACCGCCAGATGACCCTGCGAGGTACGGCGCACGGCAGCGGGGGCTGGCTGCGAGGGCCAATGACAGCGGGACCGCGCCACTCACGGCCGCCCCGCCGGTCCCGCCGCTCTGCCGCCGCCGCCGCTGGCCCACCGGGTCTGCAGGCCTCAAAATCCCGGCCATTGAGAACCTCGGCACCACGCTGGTGCGTCCCAGGGCTGCCTGGGCGAGGCCGACGCGCCGCGGAGGTCATGCTGACGGTGAAGGGGTGTGGCTGGCCGGTTTGGCGCGGCGCCTGGTCCGCGCGGCAGGAGAAAATCGACGTGCTGGACATGTCCGACAACGAGATTCGCCGGCTGGAGAACCTGCCGACGTCGCACCGGCTGGGGACGCTGCTCCTGAGCAACAACCGCATTAACCGCATCAGCGCCGACCTGGCGCAGTCCGTGCCCAACCTCCACACGCTCGTGCTCAGCAACAACCTGGTACGGCCCGCGTCGGGCCCGCTGGCCGGGCCGGCGGCGAGCGTGGCGCTAACCCGCCCTGAACCAAATGCATCGCCGACGCGGCGCACAAGCTGTCCGACGTGCGGGAGCTGGCGCCGCTGGCCGCGCTCAAGAACCTGCGGACGCTCTCGCTCCTGGACAACCCGTGCAGCCGGCAGGCGCACTACCGGCAGTACGTCATCCACACGCTGCCGCAGCTGCGCATCCTGGACTTTCGGAAAATCAAGGCCCAGGTACGGCCCACCATCCAAACCGGATGTAACGCCTGCATGGGGGGTGGGGCGCGCGGCTGATCACCGGAGTGGAGCGAGGAGCCGCGACCACCGTGGGCTTCGCCGCTGCCAGGAGCGGGACGCGGTCCGCAAGCTCTTCTCGGGCGCGTCGGGCAAGGCGCTCAAGGCCGAGATCCAGAACCGCTCCGCGAACCTGCAGTCGCTAGGCGCGGAGGACGCCGACGCAAAGGCGACCACCACCCGACCGGGCCTCTCCGCCGAGGAGCAGGAGCGCATCCAGGTGCGCCGACGCGCTGACGCGGCCAGCCGCGAGAAAGACGCATCGCTCACGACCGGCGTGTGTAAGCAGCGGGGGTGCCCGGGGCGCAGGCGGCGATCCGGAACGCCACGTCGCTGGAGGAAGTGGCGCGGCTGGAGCGTGTCCTCAGGTCCGGCGCCGTACCGGAGGCGCCGGCGCCGGCATCAGCGCAAAAAACGGACGCGGACGGCGATGTAGAGATGGAAGATTGAGAAAGAAAGTGTGCCACTAGACGATCCTGCACTATACATTACACGGCCGGCCCCGGGACACGGCCCGTAACAATGGTACACGGCGGCTGTACACGTGCGCGCGCGCCCGCGCCTACGACAGCTCAAAGCCGGCGTTGCTGCGGATCGCGTAGAGCAGGCGCTCCTTGAGGCGCGCCTGCGAACTGTACACGGGGAGCTTGAGCAGGTTGAAGCACGTCGACGCCGTCGGCAGGTGCATCGTGTCCGGCCCGTCGCGGCCCAGCCCGACAGACCGCGCCAGCGTGGACAGGAAGCCGGTCGCCGAGGGCGCCGCGTCGGCCGCGTCCGTGGGCTGCACGGCGCGAATCGTGAGCGGCGGCGAAAAGCCCGCAGCGCCCGACAGCGGGGGCTACAGGAGAGCGGCGCCCCCCAAGCCGGCGACCGCGCTCAGCGCGTGGCGGACGCGGACCACCAGGCCTTGGCGCACACCGCGTACCTTGGAGCAACTCGTGACGTATTTGAGAAAGAGCCGCTGGTCCTCGCGGCTAAACTCGGCCACTGTCTGCATGGAGGCGCCGGACGACGCGCACGGGGCCGGAGCGGGCCGTCAGCCATGCCCTCGGTGCGCACGACCTTCGCCGCGGGGGCGGGGGCGGCCGCACGCACCTGCCATAGCCACTTGATCACGCGGTGGCCGGCGTGGTAGCCGCCGGCGTACACGGCGTGCCGCTTCAGGTCCTCGACGTCTGTGCGACGCGGGCCCCCCGACGCCCATCCGCGCCCCTCGCACGCGATGGGCCCGCAGTCTCGGGCGCGGCACCCCTTCCGATCGCCGCTGCCGTACCCAGGTCGACGTCGTCGCCAGAGATGAGGCGCTGCACCTCGGGCGGCGAGAACGATTGCAGCCAGTACTCGTCCACCACCGCATAAAAGCCCTGTGCCATCCACCGACGGCGCGGCACAGGCTCGAAGCCATCCAAGTTCACGCTCGCCGCGCCTTAACAACGAGGCTGTCGCCGCCGCCTTACCTGCGCAAACGCCTTGGCGGCGTCGGCGATCTGCGTGTAGAGGCGGTCGTACGCGCGCAGGTGCACGTAGGCGATCTTGTTCTCGTGCGTCACGGCGATGGCACGGCCGCCCGGCTGCAGGTCGCGGGTCGCCACCATCGTCCGGCCGCCTGCCACGCCGTCGGCCACGCATCGACCGGCCGCGGCGCGGTCAACACCAAGCAGCCCGCGCTGGCCTGATCCCGCGGTGCCGGGGGGCGGGCAGCGTTGTACCAGGCGCTGGCACCTCGTGGTCCACGGAAAAGGTGAGGGCGAGGTCGTCCATGCTGCCCTCGTAGGACTTGACAAAGAGCAGGTTGCGGTACAGGTCCGGATCGACGGTGGCCAGGTCGGTGAGGGTGCCGCGCGCGCCCTGCAGCGTGGCGAGGAACACGGGCGCGAGCGGCACGTCCAGCACGACGTCCTCGCGCACGGCCTTGCCCAGCAGGCGGCCCAGCAGCGTGTACAGCGGCAGCGGCGACGCCGATGCGCCGGGCGCGGCGGCAGCGGTGGCCATCGCCGCGGCCGTGCGGCGCACCTCGGGCGTCGGCATCAGCGTGCGCAGGGGCGTGGCCTCGAAGAGGCCCAGCGCCGGCCGTGTGAGCGCCTTGGTGGTCTCCTCGAGGAACTCTTTGAACAGGCCGCGCTGGTCGATCCCAGCCTCGGCGACGCCCTCGGCGTTGACGAAGCGGATGCGGACGGGCCCCTGCCAGACCGACGGCGGCAGCGCGTTGACGGTGCGCACCGCGTCCTCCAGCAGCCTGGCCCGCCGGATCTGCAGCACGGTGGGCCCGGCGCGGCGCCGCGGCGTCGGCGCCGCCGCGGGGAGCGGCGCCGGCGCCGGCAGCGGGAAGAGCAGCGGCGCTGCGGGCACGCTTGCAGTGGCGGCGGCGGAAGCCGCGGCGGATGGCGATCCGGTGGGCCGGCGGCTCGGCCGGAGCGCGCTCCACAGCGTGCGCAGCATCTGCGCCAGCGACGGCTCCGGGTACGCCTCCCAGTCGTCGTCGTCGCCGCGCCGGCCGCCGGTGTGGATGCGCACGGTGGTGCGGAAGACCTGCAGGCGCACGCTGAAGGGCACCGTCCACGGCAGCCAGTGCAGGACGGCCGCTGGGCCCGGCGCGCCGGACAGGAGCGCGTCCTGGAAGGCGGCGGCCTTGTTGGGCCGCACGAGCGGCCACAGGTCCGGCGGACAGAACGGGCGCGCCTCGTCGCGCGCCCGCAGGAGGCGCAGCCACGCGCACAGCCGCTTGAGCAGGTCCCAGAGCCACGGCCGCTCGGCCACGCTGGCGGCCGGCGTGCGGCCCGGCGCCACCGCGGCTGTGGTCACCGCTGCCGGGATGGCCTGGAAGAGGAACGCGTTCAGCAGCCGCGCCTGCTCCACTAGCTGCGCGACCGTGAACGGACGCTGCGCCTCCAGCATCTCTTGCAGGTCAACCACCCTGCGCAAGCGGGGTAGGGTGGGCCGTGCTGCGTGTGTGCAGTGAGCGTCGCGTCCCGGGCCCGCTCCGACCCGCAGCGGGCGGCCCTACTGATAGAGGTGGATGACGAGGACGCTGTAGAGGCGCAGCAGGGGCAGGCGCGGGTCAGCCATAAAGGCGTCCAGCTTGAGGTGGAAGAGGCTTGTGTCCGGCTTGCCGGACGGTGTGGCGGGCACCAGCGCCGCCCACAGCGCCGGCACGAGGCCCGGCCGGAAGGCGAGCGCGTTGCGCACGTCGCGCTCCACCGCGGGGAAAGCGTCGAGGACCGCCAGGTAGAGCTCGGCGACGGCGGGCCGCGGCAGGGGCGCGTCGGGCGCAAACAGCGCAGCGACGGTGGCCGGGCGCCACAGCGCGGCGACCTGCTGCACCACGGTCGTCAGCTGGGCCGCGGCGTCGTCGGCGGCCAGGCTCCGTGGGGGGTCACGGCGCCACTGGTAAAGCGGGTGGAAGCTCTGGCTCGCCGTGGGGGCGTCGTCGTCCGGCTCGGCGGCGCGCGGGACGGCTGCGTGGCACACGAGGCGCAGCCACGCGGCCACCACGGCAGGGGCGTTCCCGTCATGCCCGGCAGGGAGGCCCAGGTCGGCCACGTTGGCGAGCAGCGCGAGCGCAGCGTCGGTGCCGGCGGGCGCTAGCCGCGCCCACGGCTGGGCCGCCGGTGCGGCAAGGGCGGCGAGCACGCCCGGCCACCGCGGGCTGGCGCGCAGCTGCGCCGCCGACTGCAAGCGGCGCACGGCGGCGGGAACGGCGAGCACGGCCACCGCTGCGGCCGCCGCCGCGTCCGCGGCGGTGGCCTGGTTAACCGCGGCGGCAGCGAGCGCGACGAGCGCCACGGCGCCGACGGTCTTGCCGGGGCCAGCGACCGCACGGCCCAGCGCAGCGTGCAGCGGCCGCCACGTGCCGTCGACGTCTGCCCAGACCGGGTCCCACAGTGCGGCCGCCGGGGCGCGCGTCGCGAGCACGAGCCACTGCAGCGGGAGCGGCAGCGCGTCCGCCGGAGCGTCCGCACGCATGGCCGCCGCCCACACCCGCCGGAGAACCGCCTGCGCCCGGCGCAGGAGCCACGGCCCGCCACCCGCGACGGCCGACGGCCAGGCGTCGGTCGCGCGGACGGCGGCCAGCAGGCGCCGCACCAGCGCGTCCAGCACGTCGTCGGCCACGCCCGGGCCCGCCTCTAGGGCGGCGGCGCCCATGGCCAGGGCGCGGACGAGGTCCTCCTCTGGCGGCGTGCGCAGCGTCGCCGCGACGCCGCGCGCCCACCGCCGCCGGTCCGCATTCCGGCGCAGCGCCCGGCGGACGACCGCCGCCGCGACCGCCGCTCGCCGCTGCTGCTCGCGGTCCTCGCGGGCCGCCCGTGCCGCCGCCGCTGTCGCGGCCGCCGACGGCGACGCCCGCGACGCGCCTGCGACCCCCGGTGGCGGCGCCATCCACGCCCGCGGCCGCCGCCGTCCTCGCGCGGCCGCCGCCCGCGAGCGCGCCGTTCGCCGCAGCGCGCCTTCCGCGATCGTCTGTTGTGGATGACGTCATGGGCGATGGCCCGCACCCTGGGCGCGCACCCGCCGGGCGGCCACGCCCACAGCAGTGCGGGGCGCGGGTGCTGGCGGTGGGGGGCGCCCCATTGGCCGGGGTGCGGGTGCTCTCGCGCGTGGCCGCGGTGGGCGCGCCAGGTCATATACATGGGGGGTTGAAAAAAAGAGGGACGGCATCCGTGCTGTACAGAGGGAGGGGCGGGGAGCCAACAACTGTGACTTATCTGGATTGGCGCACCCGCTGCACGACCCAGTCCAGGCCCTCGTGCAGCCTGGGGGGTGGGACCGAAAGGCACGCAAACGCCCACGCACAGGGTCAGGCCATGCCGGCATAGCGCTGGGCCAGCCTCACGGAGCGCGCCCCACGGTACCCTTCGCCGGTGAGGGCACAGCACGGCTGGATGTGCCATTGGATGGTTTTCCGCAGCGACGTCAGCGCCAGCGCGTCCGAAATCTCGGCGCTCGACAGCGCGGCCTTGAGGTCCTGCTTGTTGGCGTACACCAGCAGGCAGGCGCTCTTCATGTGCTGGGGCGCGGCGGCCCTCGCGACCGCTCGCGCACGACGAGTTAGACGCGCGTGCGCGCGGGGCTCGCACCGCCGCCAGCAGTGTACGCACCTCGTGCTCCATCATCGTGTGCAGCTCCTTCTTGGACACGTGTAACCGCTGCACGTCCGTGCTGTCCACAACCATGACCACGACCTGAAGCGCGCCGCAGGGCACCGTGCACCCGCCGCCGTCCGTCAGCCAGCCGCATGGCGCAGCCGCTGGCGGCATGCCAGCGGAGCGCGTACCCGCGTGTTGACGTAGTAGGTCGACCACGACGGCCGGAGGCTCTCCTGCCCGCCAATGTCCCACATGAGGAAGTGGAAGTTGCGGTACTGAAACTCTTCCACGTTGGAGCCGATGGTGGGCGTCGTGGCCACCACCTCGTTCAGCAGCCTGGCCGCCGTTGGCTCCCCCAACGCAGCGGCGCGGCCGGGCGCGTTAGCCTCTGGCCTCGTCCGGCGGCGCGGCGCCGCCGCCGAGCGAGCGCGCCGTACAGCTTGTAGAGCGTGGTCGTCTTGCCGGCGTTGTCAAGGCCGACAATGATCACCTTGATCTCTTCCTGGCCGTACAGCCAGGTGTACAGCTTGGAGAGCACGTAGCCCATGGCGGCCGCGGCGGCGCAGGCCTGCCCGCCGCGCGAGCGGCCGTGGACTGCGCAGCGCTCACCGTGCGCCCCGGCGGACGAGGGCGACTGGCGGAGTGGCGTGGCGCGGCGCGACGCGCCTATTCGGACGCCCGCCGTCTTTGGCCGCCGCCGTCCAGGATGGGCCCGCTCCGCTGCCCGCCGGAGCGCGCGAGCCCGCGGAACAACTTGCGTTCACGTCTTCCCGCTGCCTCGCCCGGTGCCCCTCGTTGTTGTCGCGCGCCGCACAGCGTCCGGCACGCCTGCCCGTCGCGCGTGTGCCGCAGCGCCGTCCGTTGGGTGCCGCCGGTGCCTGGCGCGCTCTGCGCTGGCGAGCCGCCGCTGGTCCGTGCGCGCGGTTGGGTGTTGCCGCCGCACCCCCGGTGACCTCACCGCGCTCGCTGGCCGCCGCAAGGTCCAAGGCCTTCCTGGGGACTACCAGTAGGCTCGTCCGGCCCAGTACGCACACGGTGCGAGAAGGGGAGGGGGGGTGCCGTGGGTCGCGGGGAGGTGCTCGGCCGTGCGCGGCTATGGGAGTGGCGCCGTCTGCCGTGTCTGTCGGTGTACTGAGGACGGCGCCACTCCGGGCAGGGTTCCCCCAGGAAGTGCTAGGGAATCGTGGGGGACGTCGCCGGCACCCCCAGGACGTGCTAGGGCATCGTGGGGGACGCTGCGGGCCGCCCCCAGGATGCCTAAGGGCATCCTGGGGGATCACTCGGTCGTAACGGTCCTCGCGCGCTCGCTCGCCGTCGCCGGTGCGCGCGCGCGCGGCGTGCCGCCGAGGAGGGAGGACGGCGCGGGGGGGGGGGGCCGGGGCAGGCGTCGCCCGAGGCTGGTCGCTACGCGCGGACACGGAGGGGCAAAGGGGGCGGCGGACTACGCGGCCGCGGCGGCGCGCGTCTCCTCCGGCACCAGCCGCGGCGCCGCGCGCGACGCGTTGGGACGAAGCGCGACCACGTTGACGGGCGGCCGCGGCCGCCGCCGCGGCGGCAGCTGCGGCAGCAGCGGGCGCTGGGCGAACTGCAGCGGCATCTCTAGTCCTCGAGGGCGTGCTGTGCGGGCGGTCGAGTGTCGGCCTTGGCGAGACATGCCGGCCTGCTGTGGTCGGGTCACACCCCGCGCGGAATCCGCGGCTGACGCTCTAGGCCGCGGTTGGCGGGGCGCGTCGGTGCTGCAGGCGCGACGACGCTCACAACCATGCAGGACGAGTACGCGGCCGCCGCCCCGGTGCACAAGAAGCGGCCCAAGCCGGTCGAAGGCGAGGCCCCCGCGGCCGCCGGGGAGGCACCCGAGGCGAAGCGGCCCAAGGCCGACGCCGCGGGCGACGCTGCCGGGGAGAAGCCGCCGCGGAAGAAGCCCGGCCCCAAGCCCGGCTTCAAGCGCAAGCCCAAGGTCGACGGCGGCGCCCCGGCGGTGCAGGGCGACGCGGCGGGCAGCGAGTCGGCGCCGGCCAGCCAGGCGGACGCGCCAGCGTCGCCGCCGCGCCACAAGCCCGCGGTCGCCCACGCTGAGGCGACGGCGACGCCGGAGGCCCCGGCCGGCAAGGGCGCCGCCAAGGTCCCGCTGCAGCTGCGCGTCATCGTCGAGGCGCTGAACGTGCGCTTCCTTGTGCGCGTGAGCAAGTCGCTCACCGTGCACACGGTGCGCAACCGCATCGAGGCGCAGTACGCGCGGCTGTACCCCGAGATCGCCAGCCAGTGCGTTTCGTCCCCGCTCCCGCCTGGGGGTGGGCCGCCGATGTCTGGCGTGCTGACGCGGCGGGCGCCTAGACGCTTGCGCGCGGCGCGCATAGCGACGGCGGCGCGCTGGAGGTGCACAAGCTGCTGGACAGCGAGCGGTTCGAGCTGGACGACCGCGACCCGATCGGCGCCGTGGTGCCGGACGGCGGCGTGGTGTACGTGCAGACGCTCGCGAGCTACCAGGCGCAGGTCGCCGCACGCCTGAAGGCGCTGCCGGCGGGAGGTTCGGTACGTGGCGGCGGCGGCGGCGGCGTCGGCGGCGCGGGCGTCTCGGCGGGCGCGCGCGGGGCCGGTCCACGCTGATGACGGCACTAACGGCGCCGCCGTGCCCACGGCCCACAGTCTGCTGGGAAGGCGGCCACCCCCAAGAAACCCAAGGCCGCGCCTGCGGCGGCCCCGGCTCCTGCGCCCAAGGCGCCCGCGCCCCCGGCCGCCCGCCCGGCGGCGGCGGCGGGCGACGAGGACGACGACGAGGACGACGACGACGAAGCCGCGGCGGCCGCGCCGGTGCTCAAGACCGGCGGCGCCAGCAAGGTGGCCAGCGTGCCGCCGCCCAAGCCCGCGCGCAAGGGCGACGTGGCGTCGTTCGAGTCGCCGACGGGGTCGCCGGCGACCAAGGCGGGGGCGCGGCCCACGGTTGCTGCCAAGGCCGTGCCGTCGGCCGCCAAGCGCTTGCCCGTGACCGCGGCCGCGGCGGCGGCGGAGGAAGAGGACGACGAAGCGGACGAGGACGAGGACGAGGACGAGGACGACGTCGCCGCGCGGGCGCCCAAGGTGCCGGTCAGCACCGTCATCCCGTCCACCAAGGCGTTCGGCGCGGGCGCCAAGGGCTTCCCGACGGCCAGCGCGAAGCCCGCAGCGGCGCCTGCCGCGCCCGCCGCGGAGAGCGACGAGGACGACGACGACGACGACGACGACGACCTGCCGCCGCCCAGCAAGGCCGCCAAGCCCGCCAAGACCGGCGCAGGGCTCCAAGCGCTCGCTCGCGACGGTTGGCGCTGTGCGCGCTGCGGAGCTGCTGGGGACCTAGGACGGAGGTTGACCTTAACCTGGCCACGTCCATGTGCGGTCGCTGCCTGCAGGCGCCAAGGTGAACGCCGCGGCCGCACCGGCCAAGGCCGGCACCGCCGTCGTGGCCGTCCCGGGCAAGACTGGTACGAACCGCGCCCGGCGCGCGCGCGACGAGGTTGTCACTAGCAAACTGACGAGCGACGGTCGCGCTGAGCACGCGGCTGGGCCGCACAGCATCAGCCAAGGCTGGCAAGACGCCCGCGGAAGCGCCCGCCAAGGCCGCGGCGGCGAAGCCGGCCAAGCCCGCGCCCGCGGCAGCCAGTGACGACGACGACGACGACGACGACAGCGACTGATGCAGCACGGAAGAAAAAAATAGAAACTAGAACCGCGTTGTGTTCTTTGTTCGGCGCCGAGTGCTGTGTTGAATGATTTGGTCGGGGTTAGGTCTGACGTGTAGTAATATCGCCTTCATTTCGAAATACACGCGCCACCAACGGCTTCTGTACACACACCGCGCCCGGCCGCAGGACGCCGAGGCGCAACCACAGCAGGGCCGGCCGACCGGCAGCCGTAGAGCGCTGCCGACGGCCAACGAAAACCTCATCTAGCCCAACACAGTGACACCCAACGAACGGGCTGACTAGCTAACAACAAACGCGCACCAGA
>Ga0180216_1004560_pt1 | contig 10447 bp, 11 predicted proteins | sample eDN3rd37CBELigMG_FD_128879 | JGI IMG/M metagenome (GOLD analysis project Ga0180216, IMG submission 128879) | Enriched Miracle-Growth compost microbial communities from Emeryville, California, USA - eDNA 3rd pass 37_C BE-Lig MG (version 2)... ...
AAGAGGCATTCTGCACCGCGAGTGAATCTCAAAACCATATGCAAAGAAGAGGATGGAGATAAAGATGACGGATATGAATAAACGTGAAGCTTCGATTGTTCGTACAACGAAGGAAACAGATATTAAGCTGAACTTGGCTGTTGACGGTACGGGAGATGCACAGATCGAAACCGATGTGCCTTTCTTGAACCACATGCTCGATGCGTTTACGAAGCATGGACATTTTAATTTATCGGTTAATGCAAAGGGCGATATCGAAATTGACGACCATCATACGGTTGAGGATATTGGTATTTGTCTTGGTCAAGCCTTGCTGCAGTCTCTAGGAGATAAAGCAGGCATTAAACGTACCGCAAGCGTATTTGTACCAATGGATGAAGCATTGGCTCAGGTCATTGTTGATATTAGCAATCGTCCACACTTCGAATATCGTGCGGAATATCCATCCTCCGTTGTAGGCAGCTTTGCGGTTGATCTTGTACACGAATTTTTATGGAAATTCGCATTAGAGTCTCGGATTACCTTACATGTTATCGTTCACTACGGCTCGAATACGCATCATATGATTGAAGCCGTGTTCAAGGCGCTAGGTCGTGCACTGGATGAAGCGACAAGCATAGACCCTCGTGTTCAAGGTGTTCCTTCTACTAAAGGTGTTCTTTAAGCTGAATTTTGGGAAAGAGAAGGGGGTTTTATATGATCGCGATAATTGATTATGGAATGGGTAATTTACACTCGGTAAGTAAGGCAATAGAACGACTAGGCTATGAGGTAATTACAACCGACCAACCTGATCAAATTCTGTCTGCCGATGCTGTCATATTACCGGGCGTTGGTGCATTTGGTGATGCGATGCATAATCTTAACGAAACAGGCTTAGGCGAGGTAGCTAAGCAGTATGCCGCTTCAGGGAAGCCGATGCTTGGTATTTGTCTAGGTATGCAGCTGCTATTCGAGCAGAGTGAGGAATATGGCTTGCACCAAGGTCTTGGTCTGCTGCAGGGCAAAGTGGTGAAATTTCAAGGGGATTTCAAGATCCCGCACATGGGCTGGAATAAGCTAACGTTCTTACAATCATCTCCGTTATTCAGCTCTCTGGAGGAAGGTCATGTGTACTTTGTTCATTCTTATCATGCGCTCGTTGACAATAAGCAGAATCTTCTAGCGACAGGTGACTACTATGGTCCTGTGACGGCAATTGTAGCTAATGAAAATGTGTATGGTATGCAGTTTCACCCTGAAAAAAGTGGAGAGCTAGGCATGGAGCTGCTTCGAAACTTTTTAGCATTGTCAGCACGCAGCTTACCTGTTTAGTGTGCAGGAGTGAGGCTGCTTAGATATAGCAGTATGAGCTTGATGAACGATGAACAGGTGTTAGACCTGAGAAGGAGGCGTATAGATGTTGGCAAAGAGAATTATTCCGTGCTTGGATGTAAAGGATGGGCGTGTTGTAAAAGGGGTTAACTTTGTTAATTTGAGAGATGCTGGGGACCCTGTAGAGCTAGCTGCAACCTATGATCAGGAAGGCGCAGACGAGCTAGTATTTCTAGATATTTCAGCTTCTGTAGAAGGTCGTGCAACGATGGTTGATGTCGTAAAGCGCACTGCTGGAGAGATTAAGATTCCATTTACGGTTGGCGGGGGAATCTCGAGCGTGGACGATATGACACGCATTCTACGCGCAGGTGCAGACAAAATTGGAATAAATACCGCTGCTGTACTGAATCCAGAGCTAATTACAGAGGGCTCTCGCCGCTTTGGCGCTCAATGTATCGTTGTCGCGATTGATGCTCGATATAATGATGAGTGGCAGGATTGGGAAGTCTATACGCATGGCGGACGCAAGCCAGCAGGACTACGCGCGGTAGAATGGGCTGCGAAAGTGGAAGAGCTTGGAGCGGGTGAGATTCTGCTAACGAGCATGAATGCTGATGGAACGAAGGATGGCTTCGACATTGCTTTGACGAAGGCAGTGAGTGAAAGTGTAGGCATACCAGTGATTGCCTCTGGAGGAGCGGGTAAAGTTGAGCATTTCGCTGAAGTATTTCAGCAAGCAAAGGCAGATGCAGCTCTTGCAGCGACAATTTTTCACTATAAAGAAATGACTATTGCTGAAGTGAAGGAAGATCTGCGAGCAAAAGGGGTAGAGGTGCGATGAGTTTAAGTGAGATTAAATGGGATGCCAGCGGTCTTGTTCCTGCCGTTGTTCAAGATGCACAAAGCAAAGAAGTGCTTATGCTTGCCTACATGAATGAGGAATCATTAAAGCTATCTCAGGAAACGGGATATACTTGGTTCTGGAGTAGATCGCGTAATGAGCTATGGAATAAAGGGGCTACGAGCGGGCATAAGCAACGCATTACGAGCATGAGCTATGACTGCGATGGAGATACACTGCTAGTTAAGGTTGAGCAGATCGGTCCTGCTTGTCATACAGGAAGCTATAGCTGCTTTACACAGCCGTTACAGCTTGAAGGTGGACAGCAAGAGGCTTCAGCAGCCTCAGAAGGTAGTGATCGTTTTGCTATGCTTGGACAGCTGGAGACAACGATTGCTCAGCGTTTCGCTGAAAGACCAGAAGGAACCTATACGACCTATCTATTCGACAAAGGTGTCGATAAAATACTGAAAAAGGTCGGAGAGGAAGCTGCGGAGGTTATCATTGCTGCAAAAAACAAAGATAATGATGAGCTGCGAGCAGAAGCAAGTGATCTTATATTCCATCTTATGGTTCTGCTGCGTGAGCGTGGACTTCCGTTTGACGCGATTTTAGGCGAATTAAAAGATCGACATGGAAAGCCAACAACGAATAAAATGCGTTAAATTTTTCATTTTGTCGAAAAATAGTACTATTTCTTTTTGAATTCTGAAAAATTCAATGTATAATAGGACAAGTAGAAATGCTTCGTTTACATTTAATTTATATGTTTGAAGTACTCAGGAGGGTATCATGTTAAGCGACAAAGTGCGTATTTTTTCGGGCTCGTCCAATCCGGCTTTAGCTCAAAAGATCAGTGAACATCTGGGAATGCCATTAGGAGCTATTAAATTATCTCGCTTCAAAAGTGGTGAGATCTATGTACACTATGAGGAAACGATTCGAAATTGTGACGTTTTTCTAGTTCAATCGTTTTCCCATCCAATTAATGAGCACTTTGTTGAGCTGCTCGTTATGATTGATGCGGCAAAACGTGCATCCGCGCGTACAATTAATATTATAATGCCGTATTACGGCTATGCGCGACAGGAGAGAAAAGCAGCTCCGCGTGAACCAATCTCGGCTAAGATGCTTGCCGACGTGTTAACAACAGTTGGTGCTACACGTGTCATTACTATTGACCTCCATGCCCCGGCTATTCAAGGATTCTTCAATATTCCAGTTGATCATATGACGGCATTAGATCTAATTAGTGCTCATCTGAAAGCGAAAAATATTAAAAATCCGGTCGTCGTATCTCCAGATGCTGGACGCGCGACAACAGCTGAAAAGCTTGCGAATTATTTGGATACTTCATTCGCTATTATGATTAAAAAGCGTTCTGCCCACAATGAATCATCGATTACGCATGTTATTGGTGATGTCGCTGGACAAACACCGATCATTATAGAGGATATGATTGATACTGGCGGTACAATCATTAATGTTGTTGAAAGCTTAAAGGAGCATGGTGCAGAGGATGTTTACGTCTGCGCAACTCACCCACTATTCTCGGGCGATGCGATTAAACGACTAGATCATCCAAGCATCAAGGAAGTCATTGTAACAGACACGATCGCGTTGCCAAATGATACACCTGATCGCTTTAAAGTATTAACAGTAGCTCCGCTTCTAGCAGAGGCTACAAAAATTATTATTGATGGTGGTTCCATTAGCGTATTGTTCAAAAACAATGGGCTGTAATGGGAAACGGATTAAACTGCGGATTGACAATAGTCATCCGCGGTTTTTTATTTGTCATTATATGTTCGGTTGGGACTGTGCTATAATTGACGTATTAAAAAAGGAGGTGCCTTGACCATGAAGAAAAACAAGAAAGTATCAGGAGAACAGCACGGAATTACATTACTACAGCTTGATGCTAATTTATTTTATGAGAGAGCCATTCGCTCCTTGGACCGTTTCCATTATGACAAGGCACTTAAATACTTCCAAAAAGCTGTTGATTATGAACCAAATAATCCTATAAATTATTGCAATATGGCCGGCGTGCTATCAGAGATTGGCAAGTACGGTGAATCTAATCATATACTTCAAAAGGTAATTAATGAGATCGACCCAGATATGACCGAGTGCCATTTTTACATGGCAAACAATTTTGCGAATATGGAGTACTTTGAAGAAGCAGAGCGAGAGCTTCTTCATTATTTGCAAGAGGATGAGGAAGGTCACTTTCTAGAGGAAGCCGAGGAAATGATTGAGCTCCTTCAATATGAGCTAGAGCGGCCGACACCTCTAACGAAAGTAAAGGCTAGAGCTGGTGTGTATGAGCATATTCGTGCTCGAGAGATGCTTGAAGAAGGAAAGTTTCTTGAGGCTATCCGTTTGTTGGAGACGATAACCGAGGAAACACCAGACTTTCTAGCAGCTCATAACAATCTTGCATTGGCCTATTACTATGTTGGTATGACTAACGACGCTAAGCAAGCGATTGAAGCTGTGCTGAAGCAGGATCCCGCAAATTTGCATGCATTATGTAACCTGGCAATCTTCTACCATTATGAGGGTAGCCAAGATAAGCTTAAACCGCTAGTTGCTATGCTTACTAAGTTGGACCCGTTCTATCAAGAGCATCTGTTTAAGCTGGCAACAACGATGGGCATCGTGAAGGAGCATGCTGCAGCACTGCGACACTTTCAGCGGCTAACGAAGCAGGGGGAGGCGAAAAAGGACCCTTGCATTAGCCACTTTGCAGCTGTCGCGGCTTGCAATATCGGTAAGCTAGAGCTGGCAGAGAAGTTTTGGCTGATGACGCGCAGCATGGATGAGCAGTCACAGCTCCCGCAGTTCTTCCTAATATTGCTTAAGCAAATGAAGCCAGGATTGCCGCTTCAGCCTTCGCTATCGTACAGCTACTTTAGTACGGTAGAAGAACAGGTGGAGGCATGGGAGCAGCAGGCAAGGGAACGAGGCGAACAGCTTGAGTCTATATTCAAGCGAGCATATTTGTTCTGGGCCTTTCAATATAGTGATCGTGAAGCAAAGCTAAAAGCTATTAATGACCTGGATGCATGCTATGATGTCGCAGTTGAAGACATGCTAAAGCAATATTTACTGAAGCATGACGAGGATGATTACGTTAAGCGTCTTGTGATGTATGCCCTGCGATCCATGGGCATGGAGGATGCGTTCGATGTTATGCTTGGAGGCAAGCTGATGCAGGTTGATGCGCAGCGTGTGCCAACATTGGAAAGCAGCAGCAATCTCGCAGATTGTGATCCGCTATGGGAGAGAGTAGCAGAGCTTTCGCTTGCACATACAGCGAGGCGTTATAATGCCATCTGGCAGCATGACATGATCACGCTATGGATCAACTATCTATCCAAGGGCTATGTATCGACATCCAAGCTAACTAAGCTGGAGGCTTGGGCAGCCGCTTTGGAGTATTTGACAGCTAAGCTGTACAATAAGCCGATTACGTATCATGAAGCTGCTGTTCGCTATGGAACGAGCATCACGACGATCAGTAAGCGTGTGAAGGAGATTGATGCGGTGTTGGGGATAAAAAGCAAACTAAAAGCACCATGGTATAAGAGGTAATTCAAAAAGTTCAGCTTTGATCACGAGGTTATACTGTGGGCTTAGTCGACGTCGAATTTTGAATTCAGCTTGGCCTTGTGGTGCTCACGTACCCACTACGTACGCTGCGCTCCTCAGGCCTGCGCTTCTTTCAAACTTCTCGGTGCTGAAAGCCGAATTTTTGAACCTTTATTGAAGAGGTAGTTCAAATAGTTCGGCTTTGATCACGATGTTATACTGTGGGCTTAGTCGACGTCGAATTTTGAATTCAGCTTGGCCTTGTGGTGCTCACGTACCAAAAACGTACGCTGCGCTCCTCAGGCCTGCGCTTCTTTCAAGCTTCTCGGTGCTGAAAGCCGAATTTTTGAACCTTTATTGGAATGGTAGTTCAAAAAGTTCGACTTTGATCACGATGCGTGAACTGAGGGTTATTTCGACTTCGAATTTGAACCTAATGACTAGCGATTTTGCTTGCTGTGGTCATGCTTGACCGTAAACGACGGAACGCTTATAGTTGAAATGGAACTTTATATATGAATGAGGTGGAGTCATGTCCGAAAAAATTTATGTTGGTGTTGATGTAGGCGGTACGACGATTAAGCTTGGTATTTGCGATGCTGAAGGTAACTTATTACAAACCTTTGAAGGACCAACAGAGGTCGACAAAGGGTCAGATGCTATTCTTCATAACATTGCGAAATACGTAAAACAAATTGTTGAAGAGTCCTCTTATTCATGGGAACAAGTAGAAGGTGCTGGCATCGGAATTGCTGGATTTTTAGATATTCCTAATGGCTATATGAAGCACTCACCGAATCTATATATAAACGATGTTGATATAAAGGGTGCTTTAGAGAAGGAACTCCAAGTGCCTATTAAAGTAAACAACGATGCGAATGTGGCTGCACTAGGTGAAGCTTGGGCAGGGGCAGGTCGTGGAATCGCTAACTGCGTGATGTATACACTTGGAACAGGTGTAGGCGGCGGAATTATTATTGACGGTAAAATTGTTGAAGGCTTTCAAAGTGTAGCAGGTGAGCTTGGTCATATGGCGATCGTTCCCGATCTTGAAGCGATTCAATGCGGCTGCGGCAAGGTGGGTTGTCTTGAAACGGTTTCTTCTGCAACGGGTATTATTCGTATGGCGGAGGAAGCGGTTGCGCGAGGTGATCGTACGACGCTTTCTAATGTAGAGAAAATTATGGCGAAGGATGTTCTGGATGCTGCTAAAGCAGGAGATGAGGTTGCTACTCGTATTGTTGCGCGCGCAGCTTATTATCTAGGTCGCTCGATGGCAATGATGGCTGTTATCCTAAATCCAGAATGCTTTATTGTTGGCGGAGGAGTGTCGAAGGCTGGAGGCTTCCTATTCGATCAAATCCGTGAAGTATTTGATAAGTATACACAGGACGCTTCTAAGGAAAATGTGAAGATTGTCCCAGCTGTTCTTGGTAATAACGCAGGTATTGTAGGTGCTGCAGGTTTAATTTTAAGAGGATAGTAGGTGTTGCTCATGGAACCAGCAACGAATTTGTCCCAGCTAGTTATTATTACGGGGATGTCGGGAGCAGGTAAAACGATCGCGGTGCAAAGCTTAGAGGATCTAGGCTTTTTCTGCGTGGATAATTTGCCTCCGGTGCTCATTCCAAAGTTTGCCGAGTTGATAGAACAATCAAACGGTAAGATTGGGAAGGTAGCCCTTGTCATTGACTTGCGAGGGCGTGAGTTTTTTACTGCACTTTCTGAAGCGTTAGAATATATGAACGAGCATCATACGATTAATTGTGAAATTTTATTTTTAGATGCAAGTGATGAAACGCTCGTTCGAAGATATAAGGAAAGCAGACGCAGACACCCGATGTCTCAGCAAAGTATGCCGCTTGAAGGGATAAAAGCAGAGCGTGCACTGCTGGAAGACTTAAAAGGGAAGGCGTCTTTAACGATTAATACAAGTGATCTGAAGCCGGCAATGCTGAAGGAGCGTTTAATCAATCATTTTGGTCAGACGCAGCAGCGTTCTCTTATTGTTAATATTACATCCTTCGGCTTTAAGTATGGAATTCCTCTTGATGCTGACCTTGTATTTGATGTTCGATTTTTACCTAATCCGCATTATATTGATGAGCTAAGACCAAATACAGGTCAACATCCGGATGTCTATGAATATGTTATGAAATGGCCTGAAACGCACACCTTTCTCTCAAAGCTCGTCGACATGCTTGAATATCTGATTCCACAATATGATGAAGAAGGAAAAAGTCAGGTCGTCATAGGAATTGGCTGCACCGGAGGAAAGCATCGTTCAGTAGCGATTTCCGAGTATTTGGGCAAATATTTAAAGCTGAAGGACTCGGAGCAAATACGTGTAAGCCATCGTGATTCAGAGCGCGACAGGACATAATGAGAGGGGAGCATGCATATCGTGCAAAAGGTCGTTAGACGTCCCAAAATTGTAGTTATTGGTGGCGGCACAGGTCTTTCCGTTATGCTAAGAGGCTTGAAGGAAAAGCCTCTTGATATAACTGCAATTGTAACGGTTGCAGATGATGGTGGCAGTTCTGGTATATTGCGTAATGAGCTGCATATTCCTCCGCCAGGAGATATACGTAATGTGCTATCCGCATTAGCAGACGCGGAACCACTGCTTGCTGAGGTGCTGCAGTATCGTTTTACGAATGGTACAGGACTTGCAGGTCATACGCTTGGTAATCTAATGTTAGCCGCAATGACAGATATTTCTGGGGATTTTGTAACAGGTATTAGACAGTTGTCGCAGGTGCTTGCTGTTCGAGGCAAGGTGCTGCCAGCTGCTAATCGTGCCATTGTACTAAAGGCGGAGATGAGCGACGGATCGATTGTGACCGGTGAATCGATGATTCCTAAGGCCAATGGATCGATTAAACGTGTGTTCTTAGAACCGCAGGATGTTGAAGCTTTGCCAGAGGCTGTTGAGGCACTGGAACAGGCTGATGCGATCTTAATCGGACCAGGAAGCTTATATACAAGCATTATGCCGAATTTGATCGTTCCGAAGCTGGCACAGGCAATTGTTGAATCGGACGCTGTCAAATTATTTGTATGCAACGTAATGACTCAACCTGGGGAAACTGACAATTATTCTGTAAGCGATCATTTGGATGCAATTTATGATCATATCGGTCATCATTTATTCGATTATGTAATCGTTAATAACGGAGAAATACCGCCACATGTAGAAAGTAAGTATGCGGAAATTGGAGCAAAAGCCGTCCAGTTGGACATAGACGAGGTTACGAAGCGCGGTTATCAGGTTATTGCCGATCAACTCGTTCTATTCCGGACGTTTTTACGACATGATGCAGAGCGATTAAGTCATCATATTTATAAATTGGTTGAAAACTGGATGCTTAGAAAGAGGTGAGAGCAGCATGTCTTTTGCGGCACAAACAAAAAAAGAATTAACGATGGTCGAAACAGAGCCGTGCTGTGAGCGGGCGGAGCTTGCCGCATTGATTCGGATGAATGGCGCTGTTAGCTTATCAAGCCGCAAGGTCGTATTGGACATCTCGACAGAGAATGCCGCAATAGCACGCCGCATTTACACGCTCATAAAAAAGCATTTTGATGTTCATGTTGAATTACTTGTACGTAAAAAAATGCGCTTGAAAAAAAATAATGTGTATATTGTTCGTTTGCCAGAGAAAGTGCAGGACATGTTGACCGATCTAAGTATTGTTTCGGAAGGCTTTATGTTTAACTCGGGCATTGATCGCAACATTATCCGCAAAAACTGCTGTAAGCGTTCCTATCTTCGTGGCGCGTTTCTAGCTGGCGGCTCTGTAAATAATCCAGAGGGGTCTTCCTATCATCTGGAGATCGCATCTATGTATGAGGAGCATTGCCAAGCACTTGTTGAGCTTGCTAATGGCTTTAATCTAAATGCTCGTTGCATCGAACGAAAAAAAGGTTTTATTTTTTATATCAAGGAAGGCGAGAAAATCATTGAGCTACTCAATATTATTGGTGCGCATCAAGCATTGTTCAAGTTTGAGGATGTCCGCATCATGCGAGATATGCGTAACTCAGTGAATCGAATCGTAAATTGTGAGACGGCGAATTTGAATAAAACGATTGGGGCTGCGGTCAGACAAATCGATAATATAAAATTGCTGCAAAAAGAAATTGGACTGGAGAATCTGCCAGAAAAAATACGTGAGGTTGCTGAAATACGATTGGCACATCCTGATCTTAATCTAACTGAGGTTGGAGAGCTGTTAAAGGTTAAGGTAAGTAAGTCAGGTGTGAATCATCGTTTACGTAAAATTGACGAGATGGCAGAAAAAATAAGGAATGGCTCAACTTTAACCTAGTAGAAATGGGCTTAAAATGGTATAATAACTAATAAAGCTCTAAATGTCCGATTATCATATTTGACTTTAAATATAGGGGGTATGTTTTTCATGGCAAGGCTTCCAGTAGTTGTTCGTTTGAAAACAGGTTTACATGCTAGACCTGCAGCGTTATTCGTACAAGAAGCGAACAAATTTTCCTCTGAGGTTTTTGTGGAAAAAGACGAGAAGAAAGTGAACGCTAAGTCGATCATGGGAATCATGAGTCTTGCAATTAGCTCAGGCACAGAAATTACAATTAGTGCTGATGGTTCTGACGCAGAGCAAGCGGTTAATGCACTGATTGCACTTGTAAGCAAGGAAGAGCTCGAAAACCAATAAT
>Ga0180216_1004561_pt1 | contig 10447 bp, 9 predicted proteins | sample eDN3rd37CBELigMG_FD_128879 | JGI IMG/M metagenome (GOLD analysis project Ga0180216, IMG submission 128879) | Enriched Miracle-Growth compost microbial communities from Emeryville, California, USA - eDNA 3rd pass 37_C BE-Lig MG (version 2)... ...
ATAACCCCTCTAAGTATGGATAAAACAAGCCTATCCACATGTGCATAGCGTGTGCATAGGCTTGTTTAGTTGTTCACATTAATTTTTAATTTTTTCTGTAATATTGGTAATGATTTTGTACAGTTCCTGATCTTCTTGAACGAGCTTTGATATTTTTTCGTGCGCATGGATGACGGTTGTATGATCACGCCCACCAAATGCTTCACCGATTTTAGGCAGTGAGAAGTCGGTTAGCTCTCTTGATAAGTACATCGCAATCTGTCTTGGGAAAGCTACAGCCTTTGTCCGCTTTCTAGCTTTGAAATCCTCAAGCTTCAAGCCGTAAAATTCGCCAACTTTCGCTTGAATATCGTTGATCGTAATCATACGAGGCCGTGAAGATGGAATAATATCCTTAAGCGCTTCAGCAGCCAGATGAGATGTGATATCAGCGTTAATAAGGGAAGAATAAGCGACTACGCGAATAAGTGCACCTTCCAGCTCACGAATATTTGTATCAATTTGATTCGCGATGTAATTCATTGCTTCATTAGGGATATCCAGATTTTCTGCCTTCGCCTTTTTCCGTAGAATCGCTATTCTCGTCTCTAGGTCTGGAGGCTGTATATCGGTAATTAAGCCCCATTCGAAGCGGGATCTTAAGCGTTCCTCGAGCGTAGGAATTTCCTTTGGAGGCCGATCACTTGAAATAATGATCTGCTTGCGTTCCTCATGCAGTGCATTAAAGGTATGGAAAAATTCCTCCTGAGTTTGCTCCTTGCCTGCAATAAATTGAATATCATCAATCAGTAGAACATCGATATTGCGATATTTGGTACGGAAGCTTTCCCCTTGACTGTCACGAATCGCATTAATAAATTCATTCGTAAACTTTTCAGATGAAATGTAGAGCACTCGCATATTCGGATTATGCTCCATAATATAATGTCCGATCGCATGCATAAGATGTGTTTTTCCTAAGCCAACGCCACCATATAGAAATAATGGATTATACGCTTTGGCAGGGGCTTCTGCTACTGCAAGCGATGCAGCATGGGCAAAACGGTTGTTTGTGCCAATTACGAAAGTATCGAACGTATATTTGGGATTGAGCATATTGGAAGGAGCTTCTTCGACGTTAACAGGACTGGCAGGTTGTTTCGGTGGAAAAACCACGGCTTGTTCTGCTGATTTTGACTCACCAATGGAATATTTAATATTGATGTTTCGGCCTAAATAATCATATAGTGTCGCTTTGATTAGATTTGTGTATTTATTTTCTAGCCATTCCGCAGCAAACGTAGTTGGCGCAATAATTTCAAGTAGTGATTCATCAATAAACGTTGCTTTTGTCGCTTTAAACCAAGTGTCGTAACTCGGTTTGCTTAGCTTCGTTTGTATGATAGACAATACTTGCTGCCATAAATCATGAGTATGGCTATCCACAGACTGTCACTCCTTATTTCATATTCTTATAATGAAGATGGGCTCGCGTTGGTGTCGAAATTTAGATCCTTTTAGAAGAAGTTGTCCACATTAAGCAGATATGCTCATAAAAAGTTATTCATATATGCAAGATGTTGTACACAATATTATCCACAGGCTGTTAATAACCTTGGTACAATTCTAAATAATCCACAACGAAAACATTACTATCATAGCAAAAGATCCCTTGTATTTCAATGAAATTGAGTAAATTATCCACAATTTCAATAGGTTGTGTACAGACGTTATCTACAACACAAGATATTGTTTATATTTTGTGTAAAATTCGACAACACTCGAAATGATGCGATGAAATCTATCCACATCCTATTCAACACAAGTCGAAACAATGGTTTTATTAGTTATCCACAATGAGAAACGAAGCTATTCATCGATCTGAAATGTGCAGCTTTTACCTATGGTCCTTGATTGACTTTTTAGTGCTGACGTGGTTTAATATTAAAAGCGTGTTTTTGGTTATCTATTTAGCGCTGTATCCTGTGATTGGATTTAGGCGTATGGATAAGAATCATATAGGAGGTGCAGCATAATGGGTCCTACATTTAAGCCGAATGTAAGCAAACGTGCTAAAGTACATGGTTTCCGTAAGCGTATGAGCAGTAAAAATGGACGTAAAGTTTTAGCAGCTCGTCGTCAAAAAGGAAGAAAAGTGCTAAGTGCATAGTCCAGAAGACCACACTCGGTGGTCTTTTTTTTATGGTTTTGCTAGAATTTAGCCACTATAAAAATTTAGCTACTATAATAAGAAGGATTAGCTACTATATAAGAAGGAATGGTGACGAGATCAGTGCGCAGGAAGCTTCGTCTACGAAATCGTGAAGATTATAGTCGTGTATATCGAGGGGGAAGATCGTTTGCTAACGGTCAATTCGTCGTTTATTGGTCAAAGCAGCCTACTGCTGAGCCATTCCGTCTAGGCATATCCGCAAGTAAAAAAGTCGGCAATGCGGTCGTTCGTAACCGAATGCGCCGAGTGATCAAAGAAATTGTAAGACATATGGAAGTACAAATTGTTCCGCATGTAGACTTTATATTAATCGTAAGAAAGCCTGCTATATCGATGAGTTATTCGGAGCTGGAGCGTTCTGTTCGGCATGTGCTTCGAAAAGCTGGCTTATTAAAGGAAAGCAAACGAAAAAGCCCTAGAACCGCTATTCTAAAAGAACGAAGCTAAGGCTTTTTTCTATTGCTCATAAAAGCGACACAGGATGGTTATCGAAAGCGGTTAACTGTTGTTTATTTGTGGAATAATTTATGGTATAGTCTATGTTAGATTTGTGTATTAGCTCTCAGAGAGGAGATTGCATGTTGTTCCGTAACAATCGAAAATGGATTTTAGTGGTTGGTCTGATTTTATCGATCAGCTTATTGGCAGGATGTGCGCCTCAGGTTGACCATACCATGACAACCGAAAACTTGCTCGAGGGTAACTTTTGGGAGCGTAATGTTGTTTACTACTTCGCTTTAACATTAGATACGTTCGCTAATTGGTTCCAAGGCAGCTACGTTCTAGCGATTCTATTACTTACGATCGTTGTTCGTACGTTAATCCTACCTTTAACATTGAAGCAATACCGTAGCTCGAAGGCAATGCAAGCATTGCAGCCGCAAATTACTGAGCTGCGCGCAAAGCACAAAGACAATCCGCAAAAAATGCAAGAAGAAATGATGAAGCTGTATCAGGTGCATAACGTTAACCCGTTAGCTGGTTGTTTACCGCTTATTATTCAGATGCCTGTATTTATTGCGCTGTACAATGCGATTTACTGGAATGAGAATATTCGCTCCAGCCAATTGTTTGGTTGGACCTTGGATGAGACAAGCCCATGGTATTTCCTACCGTTAATTGCAGCTGCTACTACATTTATTCAAACAAAAATGATGCAGCAGACACAGCAACAGCAAATGCCAGGTATGTCTATATTGCTAGGGATTTTCCCAATTATGATCTTTGTAATGTCACTGTCCTTCCCAATGGCGCTTCCGCTTTACTGGGTGTTCAGTAACATTTATACGATTGTTCAAAATTACTTCCTATATGTATTACCGAACCGTAAAGGGAAAGGGAAGGAGAAGAAGGAGGTTCTTGCGAAATGACGAAAGTTCTTGCATCAGGAAAGACAATCGAGGATGCGGTTCGAAATGGATTGGCACAGCTACAGGTGACAGAAGATCGCGTAAAGGTTGTCGTATTAGAACAGCCTGCTAAAGGATTTTTAGGGTTAATCGGTTCAAAGGATGCTAAGGTTGAGCTTGAATTGATTCCTGATCCTAAGGAGGAAGCAGAGCATTTTATTCGTGATGTAGCTCATGCGATGGGGCTGGATGTCCAATTGACTTGGACTGAAACGAAGGATAACATGCTGCTTTCTATATCTTGTAATGGTGATCTCGGAATGCTAATTGGCCGTCGCGGCCAGACGCTGGACGCTTTACAATATCTCGTTACTATTGTTGCCAATCGTTATTCCGACAATCATATCCGAATTGTTTTAGATGCTGAGAATTTTAGAGAACGTCGTCGCAAAACCTTAGAGGATCTTTCTGAGCGGTTAGCAGGACGCGTCGTTCGGACAAGGAAGGAAGTCGTACTTGAGCCGATGGTGCCCCATGAACGCAAAGTTATTCATTCTCAGCTGCAAAGTCATCCTAAGGTGCGTACCTTTAGTCAAGGCGATGAGCCTAATCGTCGTGTTGTCATTACTTTGAAGTAAGCAGAATGAAGCATACATGTAGAAATAGGAGTGCAGCAATGACTGTTGAAGTCATTGCTGTTTTCCGTTTATGAGAGGTGGTTCAATAAACTTGGCTTTGATTACGAAGTCATGCGCTACTGCTTACTCGGCGTCGAATATGTCACGCTACCGAAAACTTCGGTGCTCACGTAGGTCTATCTACGCTGCGCTCCTCGTTTTCTAGTAACGTGCCATCTTCTCGGTACTGAAAGCCAAGCATATTGAACATACATTGAAGAGGTGGTTCAATAAGCATGACTTTGATTACGAAGTCATGCGCTGCTGCTTACTCGGCGTCGAATATGTCACGCTACCGAAAACTCCGGTGCTCACGTAGGTCTATCTACGCTGCGCTCCTCGTTTTCTAGTAACGTGCCATCTTCTCGGTACTGAAAGCCAAGCATATTGAACATACATTGAAGAGGTGGTTCAATAAGCTCGGCTATGATTACGAAGTCATGCGCTGCTGCTTACTGCCGCGTACTGATAGTCAAGCATATTGAACATACAATAGAGAGGTGAATGCACAATGGTTGAGCATGATACAATTGCTGCGATCGCAACAGCTGTAGGAGAAGGTGGAATAGCCATCATCCGTGTCAGTGGCCCAAAAGCAATAGAGGGAGTCGATCGCATATTTAAAACAAAACAACCGCTGCGTGACGCAGCTTCACATACAATTCATTACGGGTATATAGTCGATCCTGCAACGGGAGAGAAGGAAGAGGAAGTGCTCGTCTCGCTGATGAGGGGACCTCGCTCATTTACCGCTGAAGATGTTGTAGAGATTAACGCTCATGGAGGAGTTATCGCTATATCACGTGTAATGGATGTGCTTCTGCAGCAGGAGGATATTCGTATTGCAGAGCCTGGTGAATTTACGAAGCGCGCGTTTCTTAATGGGCGTATCGATCTGATGCAGGCTGAAGCGGTCATTGACCTTATTCGTTCGAAATCTAATCGAGCGTTTGCTGTCGCGAGAAAGCAAGCAGAAGGTGTGTTATCAACTAAAATTAAGGCGCTGCGTCAAAATGTCATCGAGCTGCTTGCGCATATCGAAGTAAATATAGACTATCCTGAGCATGATGTCGAAGAGATGACGAGCAACTATATCCGTGAACAATGTGAAAAGACAATCGTCGAGATTGATCAGCTGCTTAAAACGGCTAGTGAAGGGAAAATATTGCGTGAGGGAATATTAACAGCGATTGTTGGTCGACCAAACGTAGGAAAATCGTCACTAATGAATACATTAAGTCAGGAAAATCGTGCAATTGTTACGGATATTCCAGGTACAACGCGTGACGTTATTGAACAGTATGTTACCTTGAATGGCATACCGCTTCGTCTTCTTGATACAGCAGGTATCCGTGAAACAAGTGATGTTGTAGAGCGAATCGGGGTTGAGCGGTCACGAGATGCGATTACAGAGGCGGATTTGGTTCTATTTGTCTTAAATAACAATGAACCGTTGCAGGATGAGGACAAGGAGCTGCTAGAATCATTGCAGGGAAGAAGTATTATTGTTATTGTGAATAAGATGGATCTGGAGTCAAAGCTGAATTTAGATGAAGTTATCCCTTTCCTTCATGGCGGTTCTATTGTTAAAATGTCTATGTTACAGCAGGAAGGGCTAGATCAACTTGAAAAAGCAATTAGTGAAATGTTTTTTGAGGGTAAGCTAGAAGCGAATGATCTTACTTACGTAAGTAATGTCCGTCATATCTCGCTGTTAAAGCGAGCTAAGCAATCGATGGAAGATGCGATCGAAGCGACTTACATGGGTATCCCTATCGATGTTATTCAGATTGATGCAAGATTGGCATGGGAAGCGCTTGGAGAAATATTAGGTGTAGAAGCGGGAGATTCATTGATTGATCAAATATTCTCGCAGTTCTGTCTTGGAAAGTAAGCTGCGTATTAAGTTTTATTTTACAATATAAAGAAGAATTTTCCATAAATGAATAAGCTAATCATTAATATATTTAATGGAGGTTAAATTATGGGCTATACAGCTAAAGAGTATGATGTCATCGTAGTTGGAGCTGGTCACGCAGGTGCTGAAGCTGGGCTTGCAGCTGCTCGAATGGGCTGCGATACGCTGATGTTAACCATTAATCTTGATATGGTTGCATTTATGCCATGTAATCCATCGATTGGTGGTCCAGCAAAAGGTCATGTCGTGCGTGAGATCGATGCGCTTGGTGGTGAGATGGGACGCAACGTCGATAAAACCTTTATCCAAATGCGTATGTTGAATACGGGCAAAGGTCCTGCGGTGCATGCGCTTCGCGCACAGACCGATAAAGTTATGTATCAGCATGAAATGAAAAAAACGCTCGAGACTACACCTAATCTTACTCTTAGACAAGGGATGGTTGAAGAGCTAATTATTGAGGATGGTCGTTGTGTTGGGGTTGTAACTCAGACGGGTGCCCGTTATCATGCAAAAGCGGTCATTGTTACGACAGGTACGTATTTGCGCGGGAAAATTATTATGGGCGAGCTGATGTATGAAAGTGGACCAAACAATCAGCAGCCGTCTGTTAAGCTTGCTGCATCGCTTAAAGAGAATGGCTTGGAGCTCATTCGATTTAAGACAGGTACACCACCGCGTGTAAACGGTGAGACGATTGATTTCTCCAAAACGGAAATACAGCCCGGTGACGAAAATCCAAAGTTTTTCTCATACGAAACAAAGGAATCAAATGTTGAGCAAATTCCGTGCTGGCTAACGTATACTTCTGAAACAACACATAAAGTAATTAAGGATAATTTGCATCGTGCACCGATGTATTCTGGTGCAATCGAAGGGACAGGTCCAACATATTGTCCTTCCGTCGAGGATAAAATTGTTCGTTTTGCAGATAAGCCGAAGCACCAGATCTTTTTAGAGCCAGAAGGTCGTAATACGCTTGAGTATTATGTGCAAGGTTTATCTACGAGTATGCCGGAAGACGTACAGGTGGAGATGGTTCGTTCCGTACCTGGTCTTGAGAATGCTAAAATGATGAGAAATGGTTATGCAATTGAGTATGATGCGGTTATTCCGACTCAGTTGTGGCCTACACTGGAAACGAAAAAAATTGAAGGACTTTTTACTGCTGGTCAAATTAACGGAACATCTGGCTATGAAGAAGCTGCAGCGCAAGGAATCATTGCCGGAATTAATGCAGCACGTAAGATTCAAGGCAAAGAGCCTGTCATTATTGGCCGTGCTGAAGGCTATATAGGTGTCTTGATCGATGACTTGGTTACAAAAGGGACGAATGATCCTTATCGACTGCTGACATCACGTGCTGAATACCGATTGCTCTTGCGTCATGACAACGCAGATCTACGTCTTACTCCACTTGGCTACGAGATCGGATTAATTACAGAGGAGCGTTATCAAGCTTTCTTGAAAAAGAAAGAGCTTGTTGAGCTAGAGGTTCAGCGGCTGCATGACACGAAAATTAAACCTTCAGATGCGAAAGAGCTTCTGGAAGAGATAGGCTCTGCCGAGCTTAATCAAGGGGGCAGCATCATTATGCTGCTGCGTCGACCAGAGATTACGTATGAGATGCTTGAGAGAATTTCACCTTCTCCTTACGAGCTAACAGCAGAAATGAAGGAGCAGGTCGAAATTCAAATTAAATACGCAGGCTATATTGAAAAGCAGATGCAGCAGGTAGAGAGATTAAACAAAATGGAGCGTAAACGTATTCCAGAAACGATTGAATATAAAGATGTTAAAGGATTAGCCAATGAAGCGAGACAGAAGCTAGAACAGATTCGCCCAATTTCCATCGGTCAAGCGAGTCGAATTGGTGGAGTAACCCCAGCTGATATTTCAGTCTTGCTCATTTACTTGGAGCATTTTAACCGAGTAACGGCTGCGAAAGGATCATAATGGATCAGACAATTGCTTGGTTCACTGAGCAGCTTGCCGCTCATCAAATTACACTTGATGAGCGACAATTCGCTCAGCTTGAACGCTATTATGAGTTGCTTGTGGAATGGAACGAAAAAATGAATCTAACGGGCATTACGGAGCGGGATGCTGTATACGAAAAGCATTTTTATGATTCTATTTCACTTTCATTCTTTGTGAATATGAAGGATATCAAAAAAATGGCGGATATTGGATCAGGAGCAGGTTTTCCAAGTATTCCACTAAAAATTGTATTTCCTCACCTTCAAGTACTTATTGTTGACTCACTTAACAAAAGAATTAACTTCTTGAATCATCTTGTTAACGAGTTAGGCCTAGAGCAGGTAGAGGCGATACATGGACGTGCGGAGGATGTAGCGAGACTGCCGAAGTATCGTGACGCTTTCGATCTAGTGACCGCACGCGCTGTTGCTAGACTTGCCGTGTTGAATGAGTTTTGTCTCCCATTTACAGCAGCTGGTGGTATATTCGCTAGCATGAAAGGCGCAAGTCTTGCTGAGGAGCTGCAGGAGGCTGCCTACAGCCTTTCAGAGCTGAAAGGGAAGGTTGTCCAGCAGTATGAGTTAAAGCTTCCAAATGAGCAGTCAGAGCGGCATATTGTATGTGTAAAGAAGCTTGCTGCAACTCCAAAAAAGTATCCCCGTAAGGCTGGCCTGCCGCTAAAGCAGCCGCTTGTTAAATAAATTGTTCCACGTGGAACGATTATTAGGTATCCATAACACTTAGTTAAAGGTTATAATAGCAACTAACACGGTTAGTTGCTATTTTTTATTGTCATATTAATTGGTGAAAGAGCAGGATTTCTCGGAAATGTGGTCGAATATTTATAGTATATGATTGTTATCGGAATGTAGCCAAGCTATAGGTTTGTGCGTTTCACATGATCAATGACGGTTAAATTGTTTTTTCATCACATGATTAGGTGGTTATAGTCAATATGAAGGATCATATTTCTAAGTTGTTCGGATTCGCTGAGTCGAAGTCAAATCAAGAGGAAGTTAAGCAGATTCCGCTTAGCGAGATTGTAACAAGTCCGTTTCAACCAAGAACGGTATTCGATGACGAACGCATAGATGAGCTGTGCCAAACCATTCGTACACATGGCGTTATTCAGCCTATTGTTGTAAGAATGCGTAACAATAAATATGAAATTATAGCTGGAGAGCGTCGCTGGAGAGCCGTAACAAAGCTTGGACTAGAGACGATTCCTGCAATTGTTCGTGAGTTTAATGATGCGCAAACAGCATCTATTGCGTTAATCGAAAATTTGCAGCGCGAAAACTTAACTGCAGTGGAAGAGGCTGTTGCTTATCAGCGTTTGATTGAGCTGCATCAGCTAACACAAGAAAGCTTAGCTCAGCGACTTGGTAAGAGCCAATCAACGATTGCCAATAAGCTAAGGCTTCTTGCTTTGCCAGAAGCGGTAAAGCAGGCACTTATGGAGCGTAAAATTACAGAACGTCATGCACGTGCGTTGCTAACACTTGATACAGAAGAGCTTCAAATGAAAGTTCTTGAGGATATTATTAAAAACGATTGGAATGTTAAGCAGACAGAAGCTCGCATCGCATTTCTTAAAGAAGCGTCAAAGCCGAAGAAAGCAAAGAGGATTTCGTTCACTAAAGATGTTCGGCTCGCCCTCAACACGATTCGTCAATCGATAGATATGGTATCCGGATCTGGCTTAGCGATCAAGACAAAGGAGCAAGATCATGATGATCATTATGAAATCGTGATCCAGATTCCTAAAAACAAAAAATAACACAATGAAACGGCCATATTACTACATTTTGCTAGTAGTCTTGCCATGTCTCCAATAGTTGTAAACATGAGGTGAGAAGATGTCTAAAGTTATTGCGATTGCGAATCAAAAGGGCGGTGTAGGGAAAACAACGACTTCTGTTAATCTATCTGCTTGCTTAGCATCGTTAGGTAAAAAAGTGTTGCTTATCGATATTGACCCTCAGGGCAATACAACAAGCGGCCTTGGTATTAATAAGGGAGATGTCACTCATTGCATCTATGATGTATTAGTGAATGAGGTCAATCCTAAGGAAACGATACTTGAAACGGCTATACCGGGTCTGGATATCATTCCAGCAACGATCCAGCTTGCGGGAGCAGAGATTGAACTTGTCCCAACCATTTCTAGGGAGCAGCGCCTAAAGAAGGCTGTTGCCTTGGTTAGAGATCGTTACGATTATGTTATGATTGATTGCCCACCATCGCTAGGTATATTAACGATTAATTCATTAACCGCTGCCGATTCTGTATTGATTCCAATCCAATGTGA
>Ga0180216_1004562_pt1 | contig 10440 bp, 13 predicted proteins | sample eDN3rd37CBELigMG_FD_128879 | JGI IMG/M metagenome (GOLD analysis project Ga0180216, IMG submission 128879) | Enriched Miracle-Growth compost microbial communities from Emeryville, California, USA - eDNA 3rd pass 37_C BE-Lig MG (version 2)... ...
CCCATGTCCCCGTCCCTTTGTGAGCCGGGCGGGCCTTCGGGCTTGCTTGGCGTTGTGGCTTGGCACCTGGTCTTCGGACTTGCAGAGGTTGTGTATTGGTGGCTAGCTATGGCTATCGGTGTACAGCCTTGACCCCAAGCGTAACGACCAAGTGGCCACGTGGCGCTTCACTAGAGGGGCATTGACTGGAGGGGCATTTTGTAACGGTGTGGCGCGAAAGTTTCTTTTTTTTTGGTGACGGCGGCCGACGGCGGCGGTCGACGACGCTTGTGCGGGCCCTGGACGGACGCTGGACGGACGCTGGACGGCGCTGGACGGACGCTGGACGGCGCTGGACGGACGCTTGTGAGGGGTGAGGGAGGTTAAGGACACTGGAACGGGCGCTAGAGGGTACTAGATGTCGCTGGACGCTTGTGCGGGCCCTGGACGGACGCTGGACGGACGCTGGACGGACCCTTGTGAGGGGTGAGGGAGGTTAAGGACACTGGAAGACGCTATAGGACGCTGGAGGGCGTCAAAGGAAGCTGGATGCCAATTGAGTCCCACTGGGAGGAGGCCCTTTGGAACGGCTCTCGGCGGCCTACGACACTGCTGGAAGGGTGCTCATAGGCCTTGGGAGGACAACCCTGGACGAGGCCTGCCGGTTGCAGAGTCTAAGTTTAGGGGCGAGGTGCACGTGTAGATCTCCTTGGGTCCTCGTTCGGCCGCTGCTGCACCAGCCACCATGGCGGTCCTGTCGCGCGAGCACGTGCGGCGGCGCTTCCTCGCCGCCGCCGACAAGTACGGCTGGGCGCGATCGGCGCCGCTGAGAGCGACCCGAGCCACGGCGAGGCCAGCGACGGCGAGGCTGCCGAGATCAGCGCCGTCTCGGTACCGTCCGTGTGCGAGGCAGCGGCAGCGGCGGCGCCCGACCTCCCCCTAGCCGACGAGGTGACCGACGACAACTTTGACGACATCCTGCCGCCGGTGCCGGACTTCCTCGTGCGTGGGGCGCCCGCTGGCTGCGCGTCCCCACCGCCCGCCGCTCCCGATGAGGTTGCGCCGGCGCCTTTGCCAGAACCTGTGCCAGCGCTCTCGCCCGCCGGGGCCAGCAGCCCAGGCGACACAACGTGGGAGTGGCGCGCGTCCGCCAAGAGCAGCCCCGCTGTTCCCACGCCGCCCACAGCAGCAGCGCCATCTCTGCCGCCAGCTGCGACGCAAGTGAGCGACGGCGACGAGGACGACGAGGGCGACGCCGTTGCAGGTGCGGCAAGGCCGCGGGGCCTCGTGCCAGTGTGCGCGGACACGACAGCAACGGGAGCGCTAACAGCTAGGCACGGCGAATCCGCCGCGGGGTGGCCCGATAGCGCTGGCACGGCGCCGGCGTCCCAAGGGCCGCGCTATCCTCAGCTCGGACAGCGAGGACGAGCAGCCACGGCCAGCGCCCACGGCGCGCACCCGCGAGCCCCGTGCCCGGCGCGCCGTGCTGGCGAGCAGCGACAGCGAGGAGGCCGAGGCCGCCAGCGCGGATGAGGCGGACGTCGGCGCCGACGAGGGCGACGATTCGTACCTGTTTGACGGCTTTGTCGTGCCGGACGGCGACGGCGACGGCGACGCCACCAGCGGGAGCGAGGAAGAGGCCGGCGATGCGGAGAGCGACGACGACGGGTACGCCACGGCCCGCGAGAACGAGTCTGACGGCAGCGACGACTCCCCCATCAAACCGCCCAAGCCATCGAAGCGCGGCGGCAAAGAGAACACGCCGCCCCCCAGGTACGCGCGCACTGCCATCCATCGAATGCACCGCCTTGCCGCGCTTGCTGATTTTGCCCGTGGTGTTGCGAGGTTAGCGTCGCACCACCTAGGCCCAACCCGACCAAGGCCGAACCGAGCGCGCGGGAGCTCAAGGCATTCAAGGCCACGCGCGAGCTGGCGGCCAAGGCGCTGTACGCGGAGCTGAACCAGGCGGTCTTTGGCGGCCAGCTGCCGGCCGCCCTGGAGATCCGGTGGTCGGTCCACCTCAACACGACCGCCGGGCGCGCCCACCTCACCGAGTACGGAGGGCTTGGGGGGTGGTGCGCGGCGTATCGAGAGAGAGCCGCTGCGGCTAACACCAGAGTCCGCGTGCTCGCTGTCGTCCATGCCTACAAGGACGGTGGCCCCGGGCGGCGAGCAAAAGAGCCGAAACGCGCGCATCGAGCTCTCGACCAAGGTGCTGGACCGCCCGGACCGGCTGCGGTCCACGCTGGCGCACGAGATGTGCCACGTCGCGGCGTGGCTCATCGACGGCGTCAGCCGGCCGCCGCACGGGCCGGCCTTCCGCGCATGGGCGACGCGCGTGGCGCGCCACGCCAGGATCGAGGTCACGACGTGCCACCGCTACGAGATCGCGTTCCGCCACACCTACGTGTGCACGACGCCGGCGTGCGGCCAGACGTACGGCCGCCACTCCAAGTCCATCGATGTACGACCGCGCCTACACAGCGAGCATCCCATGGCCGGACGCGGTACTCACTGGACAGGGGCAATGTGCCTCATCGCGTGCCAACGCAGCTCGTCCGGTCGCGGTGCGGCCGATGCGGCGGCACGCTGGAGCTCCAGGGCAAGAGGCGCGCCGACGGCACCCCCAGCCTGCCGCGCAAGGAGAACGGTGCGCCCAAGGGCCACGCCCGACCACTGTTGGGGACCGACCTTGTGCTCACCCCGACTTCCAAAGCTCAGGCGCATCCGTGCACGTTCCGCCAGCGTTTGCGGCCTACGTCCGCACCCACCTGGCGGAGGTGCGCGCGGCGCATCCGCTGCTCTCCCAAAAGGCCATGATGACGATGCTGGCGGAGCGGTACCGCCGCGAGCGCCACGCCGCCCCCGGCGACGTCGCAGCAGTGGGAGCCGCCTTGGAAGGGCTGACCATGTGAAGTTATGCGCATTGTGTAAAGTCTGTTCAAGTTTGAGCAATTGCACTGTACAGTACCATGACTACTCAATTTCATTGCTGCGTCTTCGGGCGCTTGCCTTGGTGCTGCGGCGTGTGCGACCGCGGCGGGCCGCCACCGGCGTTGGGCGCGTGGGTGCGAGCCGTCCCGGCCGCGGCGGGCTGCGGCGGGGGGTGGTGGCCTTTCCCGTGGCCCGGATGACCCGCCGGCGCGGCGCTGCCGGGACGCCGCGCCGGCGGGTGGGGGCTGCCGTGGCCGTGGCTGCTACCGGACGCGCCGGCGTGGTCGCTGGTGATGTGGCCTGCGGGGGGCGCAGGTCGTGGTGGCTTCACGCCACCGCGCGGGCCGGGCACGCTCGCCTTGTCGGTAGGCGGCGCCGGCGGGCGGTACGCCGGGAGGGGCGGCCAGCCGGCAGCGGGATCTGGCCGTGGGAACGGGAACTCGACCGGTCGCGGCGACAAGTCGTGGAACTCCCTGGCGGCCGCGCACAGGCGTCCGACGGGTGACGCCCAGAGTTAGCGCCTTCGCCTACGGTTGTCTTTCCGCCGCTCGTGTGTCGGCTCACGGACCACGTCGACGCAGCACCGGCGACGGGCACCGTCAGCTGGCGCGTGATGTTCAGGAACGCGTGCGCGGGGCCAGTGACCATCCGCGAGCCCGAGGGAAGGCGGAAATCCAGCGACACGGTAAACACGGCGCCGCCCTGATCCCGCGGCAACGTGTGCATCGGCCCCGAGCGCGATTCCTGCGGCCATTGGACGGGCACGCACACCACGCACGCAGCCTCGATCAGCGACGGAGGAACGCGCGTCTCCGTTAACGCCGGACGATGCCTACCTTGCCCGCGACGGGCGCGACGACGCCCACGACGACCCCGCGGCTGCCGATGGGCACGCCCGGCACGTCAATCGCGCACACGCGATCGCCGAGCTGGTGACCCGGTAGCAAGCGCAACCTAGAAACCACGGTGGCGCCACCAGGGCGCAGCCCACCTGCGTGAGCGATCGACTGGACCTGCTGCTGGCCCGCCGTACATGCCGCGGGCCGCACCGGTCCTTGGCGTCTTCGGCGGTCACGACTTCGACGGGGCGAACGGGCGCCTGCGTAAAGCGGTCCTGCGGCGTGTAGAGCGGCCTACGCGGGGCAGCCCTTGCCGTCCCCGTAGGGCCGCGCTGCGTCAGGACACGAACTCATCAGGAGCGCGCCGTTGCGCGCACGCACCGCTTGATGCGGTCCTGCAGGCGCTGGACGGCCGCGATTTGGCTGGCGTCGAAGCAGTGCGTGTCGATGGCCACGCGCGTCATCAGCGCGCAGCCCGTGCTTTTGATAAAGTCGACGACCGCCTTGAGCTCCGCGCCGCTGCTAAAGAGCTCGTCCTGCTTGTACGACGGCGCGCGGCCCAGGGCCTGCACCTTTTCAAACACCGTGGGGAACTTGCGTCTGTGGGCGGGCGCGCGGCGACGCATCCGCCCGGCCGCCCCGTTAGGGGCGGCGATTGGCTGCTGCTCCCTCCCCCAATCGCCGTTTGCGTACTTGTACTCGTCGAGGAGCGCGAACGCCGTGGCCGAAAAGTACCAGCCGCCGTCCTCAAAGTAGGCCGAGTAGCCGAGAACCTGCGCGCCACATGCGTTGGTGCATGCCACGATGGGTTGTCAGAGCTAGGCCTGAGTCGGGCGCCAGCGTTAGCCCAGACCGTGACGCACCTTCTGTGCCTTGGCGTCAAACTTGATGCCCAGCCCAATATTGACGGGCTTTGGCGGGCCGCCGCCGCGCCCTTCGTTGGGCTTGACCAGCAACGACGACGTTAGCTGTGAGTGCGCCCCGTCCCCCAAAAACATTGGGATGCATCGTTCATAAATGCGCGCCCCCGCCGCTTGGCGCACGCGTAGATGCGGCGCGTACGCAAGACACGACCCAGATGGGGGTGCGGAGCCGCGTCGCGACGTCCTTGAGGCTCATGTAGCCCTTGTGCTCGTAGTACTGCGCGGCGATGACGTCGCCCAACCGCAGGTGCGGCGGGTCCAGCGAGAGGTGGTCGAAAGACACCGTGAGCACGCCGGCGCGCTCGTCCACGGCCACCACGCGGCCCGTGCAGCCGTAGTAGCACCGGCCGGTGGGCGCGCCTGCAACATCCCACGAGCGCGCGCCCGTAGCTGTACCGGTGAGCGCCCGCTGCCTTCGCTAGCGCCACGAGCCCCGAACGTGCGTCCTGCGGCGTACCGGTGCGCGGGTCCACGACCGAGTAGACGTTCTGGTCGACCGACACCACCGACGACTGGTGGGGGAACCGCACGGCGAGCGGCTCCGTCAGCCGCGGCGCGAAGCGCGGGTCCTCGGCAGGCACGCTGTCCACAATGAGCTGCAGCGGCCACAGGGCCACCCTGCTCGCATCCGTGGCATCAAAGTCCTGCACCGTCCGCGGTGCCAGCGAAGAAGGTGCGCGTGTGGGCCGGATCAGCAAACAGTTTGCCACGCAGAGTTTGCCGGAGACGGTGAATCCCCGTACCCGGACGAGGGAGCCGTCGGCGGCGCGCCGCATGCCCCGCAGCTCGACCGTCTTGACCGTCACACGGACCGGCCCGATAACGACGGCGCGCTTGGAGCTCCACGTGTCTGGGTCGCCCACCGCCCGTCGTGTGACCCTGCTCTGTCAACCGTCTCGCTGCAGAGCGCCTCGGCACGCACAAGCCGCTTCGTGGCGCCGCTGCGGCGTACCGACGAGGGCCGTGGTGGCGGCAGTCCAGGCGTGCCGCTCTTGCTGGGACAGCTTGCGCTCCTGGATGGACACGAAGGCGCCGTCGGGCGTCCGGTGCGCGGTGAACTCGCTCGCGCCGTCGCACACCGCGATAATCAGCGCCTCCACCAGCATCGGGTACTTGATAAAGCACCTGCAGGCAGGCACCGCGGGAGTACAAGCCAGTGGCGGCGGCGTTGGGCACGTCCATCTAGCTTCGGCACGGTTTTCGCCGGCGGGGCCGCACCGTCGCAGCAAGAGCGCGGGCGCCAGCTGCGCGAGCGGCGGCACCTCCGTCACCGGCAGCGTCAGCACCATGCTGTCGTTCTTGGACTCGAGCTCAAACACGGTAACGTGGTGGAAGGCCAGCTTGGCCTCGAACGCCAGCGAGCGCAGCGTCGGGAAGCCTGGCGCGAGCGCGCGGCTGTACTGCTTGTCGCCGGCGCCCTGCATTGGGTCGCACACAGGGCGGGGCAACCCCGGCCACTATGAGACCCCCGCAACCCGTCACTGACCCAACTGTGCGTCGCCGCTGCACCTGGTTGTACTCCCACACGCGCTTCTGTAGGGGCCGCGGCGGCGGCGGCGCGTACGGGTGCGCCGTGAAGGGGCCTGGGCACACGCCGACTCCAGACTGGCATCTGGCCTGGTTGGCGTCAGACCGACCGCACGGGCTGCTCACCGCGCCGGCGCCGGGCGCCCGCCGTACGCGCATTGGCGCTGCGCGGGCGGTGCGCGGCGGCGTACACCGTCGAGGCCGGCAGCAGCGTGTTGCGTGCGCGCTCATCGGCGGTGAGCTTGGCGTCCAGGGGCGTCGTGGCGGCAACGATCCGCGCCTCGTCCATGAAGGGCAGGAGGACAACGGCCTCCCAGTCGTTGCGCTTGTCGTTGATGTCCGTCACCAGCTCGCTCGGGAAGCAGTCGGCCAGCGCCGACGTGGGCGACGTCATCAGCTCGGCGTAGCAGGGCGGCAGCAGCGGCGCGCTCGACGGCGGCAGCACCGCCAGGAGCTGCTGGAACGGCTGGAAGGGCTTGCCGAGCGTGAAGGAGAAGACAAAGTCCTTGGCCGCGTCGGGCGACGGCGCGCCGCCGGCCACCGGCGACCACCGGTGGCGGAAAAAGTCGACCATATCGGAGAGCATCGGCGGGTAGTGGTACGGGTAGAACCACGACCACGACGGCACGCCTGGCCCGGACGAAGCAGACGCGGCATGCGTGAGCCTCGTTAGTGGTGCACAGGTCCAGCCCCCGACACGCCCCGCGGTGGATCCGTGCCTTGGTAGTAGTAAAACAGCGTCCACTGGATGCCCTCCATGTACGCCAAGCACATGCGATCGCGCTCCGCGGCCCACTCGGACCCGCGCGGGTCCAGGTGCAGCTAGCACGCAGGTCAAGCAGCCGCCTCTGGCGTGCCACGGGCAGCGTCAGCTGCGTGGGCTCACCGCCGTGCAAGGTATGCGCTGGCGCGCGCAGCGCACCTTGCCACAGTAGTACGCCCGCTTGGCCTCGTACCACTCGGCGTCGGCGCGCCCCGCCGCCTCCTCGCGGTCCAGCTCCCGTTCCTATCGTGGCTGCCGCCCCAGCGCGCCAAAGTGGGCGCTGTGAGCGCACAGGTCAAGTACACTTGCTCAGGTGGGGGACGGCGCGCGCGCACCTCAGCGTCGGTCTTGGCGGCGCGCGCCTCGCACGCTTGCATGAAGGCCGCCATCTCGCGACGCCGCGCGGCCAAGCGGGCCGCGCGAATGCGGGCGGCGCGCGCCGCCGCCGCGGGGTCGGACGGCAGCGGCACCAGCAGGAGCGCCCCCGCGTCCACGTCCTCGACGGCCTCGGCCGCGCGGGCCTGGAACACCGAGCGGGCCGGCGTGGGCGTGCGGGCGGGCGCACCGTCCGCGGCCTCCGCCTCGTCCACCGCCATGGCTTCCAACGCGCCGTCCGATGCGCCGTCCGCGTCGTCGGCGGGCTCTGCCGCGTCCAACCCCTCGTCCGTCGTGGACGCGTCGTCGTCGTCATCGTCGTCGTCGTCGTCCTGGGCATCGTCGTCGTCGTCGTCCGCGCCCACGTCGAGGGCCTAGCGCGCCGCCCTCGAAACAGCACCGACACGGCCGTCTCCTCAGCCGACGCCACCACGCATCGCCCCGACTGGAACGGCACCGTACCGCTTGGGTGAGCACCGATTGACGGCGCGCGCCTTCGCCCACGGTCGCGTAGACGAGGTGCAGCCGCGGCGCACAGGTCATGACCAGGCGCCGCTCGCGTGCAGTCAGCCGTTGCGGCAGCACCAGCGGCGCGAGCCCGCGTGGCGGCTGTGCACGGCACGGGAAAGGGAACTCTGGTGCTGTCGCTATGAGCGCAAGGCGACACCGAACAACGGCGCACGTCATGCGCTTGGGGGGGCGTACTTTGATGGCGTACTCGTAGAGCTGCCGCAGCAGCGCCAGCTCGGCGCGGCGCAGGCGCGGCACGTCGTCCTCGGGGCCCTCGCTCACGTCGCCGCCGGCGGTGGCCATTGCGCTGCTGCTGCCGGCGGCCGCCGACTTGCTCGGGCCACGCCGGCGGCGAGCGCGCAGCTCGGCCTCGGCGACGACAGTGCCCAGGTGCTCGCGCTCATGCTCGACCAGCGCCTCCAAAAACACCAGGAAGCGGTCCACGTGCAGCCGGCCGGGCACTGCCGCCACCAGACCGTCCTGCAGGTAGCCCGCTGGCACAAGCGCGTCGGGAGCCACGGCAGCCAGGCTGCCCGACGTCAGCCCATCGCCTGCTGTCCTCCCAGTTCCCTGCACTGCGCGGGCGTACGGAGCTGGGGCAGCGTGCGCTTATACGCTTCAAACACGGCCGTGAGGCCGCCGGACGGGATGTAGAGCGTGGGCAGGTTGGGCAAAAAGTCGTTGCCGACGATGTAAAAGACGAGGATCAGGTCGTCAATGATCGCGTCCAACCGGTACGGGAACGGGAGCACGCCCGGCGTCTGTGCCGCCCCGGGTGCGCCACGCGACACGCCCAGCACGCTCGACTCAGGTTCACGCATGGGCCGGGGCCCGCGGCTGGCGACGCCCACGCACCCCGGGCGGCTGCCGCTCCCGGTCCAGGCTGCGAAACTCGAGGTCCAGGTAATCGCGCAGGACCGACAGGTGCATGAGCTGCATCCGCGTCGGCCCCGCCGGCTTGTGCCTAGCCACACGAACGGACAGAGTAGGCGGGCACGGTTGAGAGGCTAACGTCGCCCCTCCCCCGCGCACACTAGGGTTGACTGCTTGCGGCGTACTTGGGGTTGCCAAAGGTCACCTCCTCGCGAATGAGCGAGAAGCTGGGCTCGTGCGACGTGAGCCCGAGCATGATGAGGTCGGCGTCCAGCCCGTACAGGCAGTGCCGCTGCGGCTCGGCGTCCGGCGGCCGTGCGGCCAGCTGCTCGCGGATGTAGGCGGCAATCTTGTGCTCGCCTTCGCCAGGCACGTCGTGGCCCGAGTAGATGATCTGCAGCGTGCGCCAGTGTGCATCGTACTGGACCTTCTTCTCAATGAACGCCCGCAGCCGCGCCGACAGCGCCGCCATGAACGCGGTGCCTGCGTGGGCCGGCACCTCCTGCACCATTGCACCGTCCACGGGGTGAGCGCGCGCGGCGCGCCAAGACTGCATCGCGCAGCCGGCGCGGTGGCGCACCGGGGGTGATGGCGTTGGTGTCGAACGCTGGCGGCGCGTCCTCCCCACCGGCGTTCAGCTCGGCGCGCGCCCGCGCCTCCGCTTCGTTCTCCAGGCCGCGACGGAACCGGCGCGCGCGCTGCTGGTTCATCTTGGCGCGCGGCGCCACGCCTGCGAGGAAGGGCGCGACGGGATGGTCAGCGCAGGCGCGGTGGTCAGGAAGGGGGGAGCACAGACGGCCACAGAGGAGCTGTGGCGGGCCGCCAACACACCGTCCACGGCCAGGTACAGCAGCTTGCGCGGCTTGACGGTGTTGACGAGCATGTCAATGTAGACGAGGCACTCGTCCATGATCTTTTCTTCCTTGATGGGCGGCGCATTCTCGGGAGCGCCTTCCGGCCGGGCACACTTGTGAATGATGCCGTTCATGTCCAGGTACAGGTTGTCTGTTGGTGGACGTTATTTGGTCGGTCAGGCCAGGCTGCTTAGCGCGGCGTGAACGAGCGCCGCGGGGTCGGCCGCGCCGGCGCACCGTATTCCGGCTTGATGGTGCCGTCGATGACTTCGGAGCACATGGCGTACCGCTCGCTGCCAAATGTCGGGCGGTGTACCACCAGCCCAACCGCGCGTGAGCAGCGAGCAGCGGGCGCGGACATGCGGCGGAACCGCGCGCGTACCTGAGCCAGCGGTAAAACTTGGGTACGCCCATGGCGGCGGCGGTGGAGCCCGCGGGCGGCGGCTACCGCCGCCTTGCCACTGCTCCAGGTAGTCCAGGGGACGTGGCACCTGCAACGAACGGACCTCCCGTAACACCCCCAACTGAGGCGTCAGTGTCGGCAGCCCGTGGCGCAGGCCTCTCGCCTTAGGTGCCCCCCCACCGCTGGCCACCCTGCAAGCTGCACCTGGACGGGCAGCCGCTGCCGCGGTCTCGCATGCATGCGACCGACGCTGGACACGACCAAGCTCCCTCGCCGTGCCTCCTTCCCCTTCCTTCCCATACAACACGCGCCGCTTGGCCCTCCGCACCGTCCGCAACCCGGCCCCACGGCCGCTGGGACGCCCGGCGACGGCCGCCGTCCGCCGCCCGCCGAACCCACCTGCAACCGATGACGTCATATTATGACGTCACGTTCGCGCCAAAACGTCTTCTGGCTGCCA
>Ga0180216_1004566_pt1 | contig 10438 bp, 8 predicted proteins | sample eDN3rd37CBELigMG_FD_128879 | JGI IMG/M metagenome (GOLD analysis project Ga0180216, IMG submission 128879) | Enriched Miracle-Growth compost microbial communities from Emeryville, California, USA - eDNA 3rd pass 37_C BE-Lig MG (version 2)... ...
ATCTATGATTTACAAAGAACTTCATCCCCAGAGGGGATAGTCACTGGAGGAGCCGGATGCGATGACCCGCATGTCCGGATCTGTGAGAGGCCTATGCGCATGCGCATAGGCCTACTCGATTTAATATGTTTCTAGTTTTTATTATTGTTATTTTCAGATATCGGTGTAAAATTTATGTAGCGACTACAAGAAATGATTGATTAAAATTACAACGCCTCTCGCTAAGCTTTACCTGAGTTACAAGTACAATTTTCCAGATTTTCTTCAATGATAACTATGATAGACTGTTGTATATTCAATCAAAGGGGTGGGCGAAAGAGGTGAGCGTGCAATGATCGTAAAGACTCCATGGCCTCGAAAGCTTTTTAGCTTCATAATATCCATTACTTTGTTATTATTTATAATTTTGACGTTATTCACACCATTGAGTATGGCAGAAGCTCCCGATCATGAAGATCGCATACCAGCATTATTGAATTTAAGCACGGGCTTCGAACATGAATTTTATGCTGATTTAGATGGTGAATGGTTCTTTTTTGAAGAAAAACTACTCTCGCCAACTGACGTTTATCATTATATTATAAGAGATCAGACGAGTACCGTACATATCCCTAGCTCATTTAAAAAACAGATTGGAGCTTCCGATACTTTTGGCACCTATGCAACGAGGGTCAAGATACCTGAAGAATATATCGGAAGAACACTTGCCATTCACATCCCTTTTCAATATAGCGCCTATAAGCTATTCGCGGATCGGGTTGAAATAGCTAGTAATGGTACCGTCGGCACGAATGCTTTAGAGCATCGAACAGAAATGTCGCCTATGCTTGGCTACTTCGTTCCAATTACAGAAGAGATTCTGTTGACGCTACAGATATCGAGCTTTAACGATTTGCGTGGTGGCCTTGAGAATTCGATGTATATCGGTGATGCTGCAGTCGTCGGACAAAATTTCTATACCAACGTTATTTGGATGCTATTTGTCATCGGCTGTATTGTAATTATGGGAATCTTCACCATTCTTTTTGCTTGGTTTCGTAGGCAAGAAAGGAAATTCTTAATTTTTGGACTGTTTTGCATTAGTTATGCGATTCAAGCTTTTTTTGGAGATCCATTCTTTTATACATTAACGTTGCTACGCGTTTCATTTGAGTGGGGAACAAGGCTAGAGTATTTATTTGCTGAGGCAAGTCTGTTAATGCTCATTCTGTTATTCTCTCAATGGTATCCCAAGTTTTCTAAGCGAGTATTAACGAGCGTATTTGCTGTAACGGTGCTTATTATGCTATTAACGATTGTAACTAAGCCCATTATGTTTCAGCAGCTGTTTCAGTATGTTTTTTGTTTGTCGTTATTTGTCGCAGCGTATGCCATCTATATCATACGAATTAGCTTTAAAGACCTAGAAATTCATGATTCACCTAATCTGATTGGACTAATTATTGTAGCTCTTGGCTTATTAAACGATTATATGATGTCGCTTGGCTGGATACATTCTATAAAACTATCCTTGCTTGCCGTAGGCGTCTATGTTGTCGCTCAAGTGTTTATTATGAGTAAAAGCTATGCGAATAAGGTCCAAGAAACAGAGGTTCTCAACAATAGTTTAACGCTATTGAATGCGACATTGGATGAGCAGGTGAATGTAAGAACAAGAGAGCTGAAGCTTGCCAATGAGCAACTGGCACACCAAGCGACCATTGATAGCTTGACGGGATTGTATAACCGGCATCGCTTTAATGCATTTTTCCGGCAAGCGTTTCAGGAAGCACTTGATCAACGGACACCTCTATCGGTTATTGTGCTTGATCTGGATGAATTTAAGAAATATAACGATTACTACGGTCATTTACAGGGTGATAAACTCATTAAGGAAATTGTCCATATAACAAGTCAAAAGCTACCGCCAAACAGCTTATATGCTCGCTTTGGTGGAGAGGAATTTGTCGTAGTACTTCCATATACGCTGCAGGAAGAAGCCGTTAAAATTGCAGAGTGTATGAGAGCTGCTGTGGAGGATGCGAAGCTGCTTCATGAGGGGAGACAGAATGAACGCTATGCCACAATTAGCTTAGGTGTTGCGACTCTCGATCATAGGGCGCAATTTCGCTTCGAGACTGAGCTCATCGATGCAGCGGATCAGCAGCTTTATCGTGCGAAGCGGGAAGGAAGAAATCGGGCCTATGCCGTTTCGTATGAAATGACATGAAGAAAGGGCAGATTGAAAGCCTGAATGCTGTATCATTTACAGCTTCAAGTAAGTCCAATTTGCCCTGATGTTAATGATTTACGGTCTTATCTACGTCCTCTTCCACCGGATCGACCTGGCTTGCTTGCTTGATTTCGTGATCTACTGCTGTTGTTTGAGCGAGTCGAAGATGATTTCTTGGTTGATCTAGGTTTTATACCCTTGGCCAAATCAAGATCAGCTTGTGTAATTTCCCAAGGACTATTTTTCTTTGTCTTCGGTCTCGGTTTGCCCACATCTGCTGAAGCTGGTGATGAAGATGCTCTATCCTGTCTACCTTTCGAAGGCTGCTTACGAGCAGAGTTCATGCGAGATTTTGCTGCGGATGAACTTACAGATGTCCCGTCTTGTTCCAGCTCACGTCGGACAATTCTTTGCTTAATGCTTCGTTCAATAGCTTCCAGCTTATTAGCATCTCTAGCGGTAGCAAGGGTAATCGCATAGCCAGCATGACCAGCTCGTCCAGTACGACCGATACGATGAATATAGCTTTCAGCGTCTAGCGGCATATCGTAGTTATAGACATGGGATACTCCTTCAACGTCTAGACCACGTGCAGCAACATCGGTAGCCACAAGGATCTGAAGCTTCATATCTCTAAAGCGTTTCATTACTTGCTCACGCTTAGCCTGTGTCAAGTCGCCATGGAGCTCGTCAGCATTGAAGCCTTCATCCTGCAAAGCCTCCGTTAGCTTTGAAGCACGCAGCTTCGTACGGCAGAAAATAACCGCTAAAAAAGGGTTGTTTGTGCGAAGCAGCTGAATAAGCGCACCTTGCTTTGCTCGGTCAGTTGTCATCACGACACGCTGCTTAATGTTATCAAGCGTGACTTGCTGAGACTTGATCTCAATATATTGCGGCTTGTTCATTAGCGAACCAGCGAGGTTGCGGATAGCGTCAGGCATCGTTGCCGAGAACAGCATCGATTGCTTTGCTTTAGGTGTTTGCATAAGTATCGATTCGACTTCAGGCAAAAATCCCATATGGAGCATTTGGTCGGCTTCATCTAGCACCATATGCGTTAGCTTTCCAATATTCATGCTGCCGCGTCTAAGATGGTCTAATAATCGACCAGGTGTTGCAACGACGATTTGTGGAGCGTTTTTAAGCTTCTTAACCTGCGCGATAACATCTTGTCCACCATAGCAGGCAAGAACAGATGCGTTAACTACGCTAGCTAATTTCTTTAACTCACTAGTAATTTGAATCGCGAGCTCGCGTGTCGGTGTTAAGATTAGTGCCTGTACTTGATCTTTGTCCGTTCGTACCTGCATTAAAATGGGTAGGATAAAGGCTAGAGTTTTGCCTGTACCTGTCTGAGCTTTAGCAATAAGATCTGCTCCGTTCAGCAATGCGGGTATAGCTTCTGCTTGAATCGGGGTAGGCTCGGAGATTCCATGTAGCTGCAGTTGGGTAGCAAGCTGCTCGGTTACTCCTAATTGAATAAATTTGTTTGTCATCACGATATGTCCTCATTTCTTTTCATCTGTATTAGTATACCAGTTGTAACCAATGAGTGCATCATTTGCTTTCATATGTTATGCTAAAGTATCTGTGTTATTTTTTCACTCAGCAAAATGGAGGTGTTTCTTATCGCATTCGGTATCACGCGAGCTGAATTAGAAGCTTGGAAAGCAGCTATCGACCAAGGCGAAATCGCTTTTTTAACTCATTATTGGCGAGATGCACGCTTCCCAAACAGCCGAACCGTTACGAAAGTTGGCTGTCGTGATGTCAATAAGCTTGCTTCATGGTGCATCGAGCATCATTTAGATCCTCAATATATTCATTATAGAGATAAATATCCGCATTTTGATTTACTCGGCCCTTATCAATATAAGGTTTTGCAGCAACTTGGTCTTCATGATCATATTGTACGTTTTGGACTACATAAGCAACGTCAATAAAACTACGAAACAATGAAGAAAGTGTGGTGCAGCCAATGTTCTACCGAGTATGGCAAGTAGCTCTAGTTGCTGGACTGTCATGTGTGTGCGGCATAAATTATACATGGTATAGATGGTTCGATTATCAAATTCTTGGAATTAATAAAGGGTCGTTATATATAAGCCTGCAAGTATGGGGGTACGTGCTGTTAGCACTGGGCGTGCTTCTGGCGCTATCCATTCCAGCTAGAAAGTTTACCAACGTTAAAATGATCGACAAGCAGCTGGAAATCGTGGTGGTCGTCGTATTCGTGCTTCAGCTGCCGATTGTAAGTCTTTGGTTTATGGCACTGTTTATGCAGGGGGGAGAAGCAGTAAGTGGTGTGCTCATTCATTTAATATTGCTTGGGCTTGCACTTAACAGCTACCTTTCAAGTTATCCTCCGAGTAAGCAGCAGGATTTGCCCGATACAACTGAGGAGGCACCTCATGTCTCTTGACTTGACACTGCTTTGCAGGATTAATATAATCAATTATAAATGTAAACAGTAATGCAACGAAGAGGAATAGTATGATCGATCTCAAGCTTCAGAGAACCGGCGGTTGGTGAAAGCCGGTGCTTGAACGAGCGGAACTCGCCTTGGAGCAGTGTATGAACACCAATTATGGTAAATACACCGTATGTCTGCGATAAAGACAATAAAGTGAACAGCTCGTATAGCATACGGCTGTTAACTAGGGTGGTACCACGTGAGCAATCCTCTCGTCCCTAGCGTTAATCCGCGGGGAGAGAGGTTTTTTTGTGTACATTAAAGGAGGAGTATCAATGAGTCAAGAGCAATCAAGACATGGCTACAGTCCATTATCGATTGAACCAAAATGGCAAAAGTATTGGGATGAGAACAAAACATTTAAAACAGGCGAGGACAAAAATAAGCCGAAGTTTTACGCGCTTGATATGTTTCCTTATCCATCTGGCGCTGGCTTGCATGTCGGACATCCAGAGGGTTATACCGCAACAGATATCGTCTCGCGCTACAAACGTATGCAAGGCTATAATGTTCTCCATCCGATGGGCTGGGATGCCTTCGGTCTACCTGCGGAGCAGCATGCGCTGAATACAGGTCAGCATCCAAGAGATATTACATTTGTTAACATTGATAATTTCCGTCGTCAGATTAAGTCACTCGGCTTCTCTTACGACTGGGATCGTGAAATTAGCACGACAGATCCAGAATATTATAAATGGACGCAGTGGATTTTTATTCAGCTTTATAACAGAGGCTTAGCGTATGTTGATGAGGTGCCTGTTAACTGGTGTCCAGCGCTTGGTACCGTGCTTGCTAATGAAGAAGTTATCGATGGTCTGAGTGAGCGTGGCGGTCACCCCGTTATTCGCAAACCAATGCGTCAGTGGGTACTGAAAATTACGGAATATGCAGAGCGCTTGCTAGAAGACCTAGAGGAGCTTGATTGGTCAGAAAGCATTAAAGACATGCAGCGCAACTGGATTGGCAAATCTACCGGTGCAGAAGTAACATTCTCTATTGATGGTCATGATGAGTCGCTTGTCGTATTTACGACACGTCCGGATACTCTATTTGGAGCAACTTATTGCGTACTAGCGCCTGAGCATAGCCTTGTAGCGCAAATTACAACAGAAAAGCAAAAAGCTGTTGTAGAAGCATATCAAGAGACAGCAGCTCGTAAGTCTGATCTTGAGCGTACGGATCTTGCGAAGGAAAAAACAGGTGTCTTTACTGGTGCATATGCGATTAACCCAGTTAACGGAGCTAAGCTTCCGATCTGGATTGCTGATTATGTATTAGCAGGCTACGGCACTGGTGCGATTATGGCTGTACCTGGTCACGATTCCCGTGACTATGAGTTTGCTACGCAATTTGAGCTGCCAATTATAGAGGTCGTTTCTGGTGGAGACATTTCTAAGGAAGCCTACACAGGCGATGGAGCTCATGTCAACTCTGAGTTTTTGAACGGTCTTAACAATGAAGATGCTATCGCTGCGATGATTAAGCATCTAGAGGAAACAGGCAAAGGAAAAGCGAAGGTTACATATCGCTTGAGAGATTGGCTGTTTTCACGTCAACGTTATTGGGGAGAGCCAATTCCAATTCTACATCTTGAGGACGGCACAATGAAAACTGTTCCGGAGGATCAGCTTCCATTATTGCTTCCTGATGTGGATGCGATTCAGCCTTCAGGCACAGGTGAGTCACCGCTTGCTAATGTTGAGGACTGGGTGAACACCATTGATCCAGAGACAGGTATGAAGGCGCGTCGCGAGACGAATACGATGCCGCAATGGGCGGGAAGCTGCTGGTATTATCTGCGCTTTATCGATCCAAAAAATACAGAGCAGATTTGCTCACCTGAGAAACAAGCAGAATGGCTACCAGTTGATCTATATATCGGTGGTGCTGAGCATGCGGTGCTGCATCTGTTATATGCTCGCTTCTGGCATAAAGTACTTTATGATATTGGCGTTGTAAATACAAAAGAACCATTCCAAAAGCTTGTTAACCAAGGAATGATTCTAGGTACGAACAACGAAAAAATGTCTAAATCGCGTGGCAATGTTATTAATCCTGACGATATCGTAAACGAGTATGGTGCAGATACACTGCGCATTTACGAAATGTTTATGGGACCGCTTGAAGCGACGAAGCCATGGAACACGAACGGGGTAGAAGGCTCCTATCGTTTCCTAGGTCGGATCTGGAGACTATTCGTAACAGAATCTGGTGCGCTTAACCCACGTATTTCCGATACAGAGCAAGCTAGCGAAGCCTTTATGCGTACATGGCACCGTTCGATTAAGAAAATTACGGACGATGTAGAGCATCTACGATTTAATACAGCGATCAGCCAAATGATGATCTTTGTTAATGAAGCGTATAAAGCTGATGTGCTGCCTCGCAAAGCGATGGAAGACTTCGTTAAAATGATTGCGCCATTCGCACCTCATTTAGCTGAAGAACTATGGGAGCTGCTTGGACATTCAGGTACGATTACGTATCAATCATGGCCTACGTTTGATGAAGCTTGGACTGTAGATCAGCAAGTGGAAATTGTCGTTCAAGTAAATGGTAAAATAGTAGAGCGTTTATCGATTGCTGCAGACTTAGATGAAGCAGGCATGGAAGAACAAGCGAAGCAGCTGCCTAAGGTTGCAGAGCTTATTCAAGGAAAAATTGTTCGAAAAGTTATTGCCGTAAAAGGTAAGCTTGTAAATATTGTAGCTAACTAATCAACGATAGTAAGAGATAAGAGAGGTAGCGGGCATAGCTGAAGCACAGCTATTGCTCGCGCACCTCTTCTTTCTTAAATTGAGCACTAACAACCTCAACATCTTCAAAGTACTTGGCATGAGTTGTGCGAATCAGGCTATTGAATAAGCCTGTCGAGTCTTTTTTGAGCATTGCTAAAGCTTTTGCTGTTATACCTCCAGGTACTGCAACTCTTCGTTGAACCTCTTCTGGTGTCATCCCACCTTCAGTAAGCAATAAGCCAGTACCGAGCATCATATTGCTCGCAATCATCATCGCTGCATCGCGTGAGATTCCAGTTTCCTCAACGGCTGCATCAACAAATTGCTGCAGAAAGAACGACATAAACGCAGGCCCACAGCTAGATATATCTGAAACGATTCTTGTATAGCTTTCTTCAATACGGATAGGCTCGCTAATATGGGCAAGCAGCTGCTCCAGCATCGTTTGATGTGCCTCATCGATTTGATCGCTATATATACAAAGTGTTGCTCCGCTCCACATTTTGTTCGTTATACTTGGGATTATTTTAGCAATATGACAGTTTAGCTCCTGTTCCAAATGTGACAGCTGCACAGGGCTCGTAATTGATACAATTAGCTGTTCATCTCTTACGAATGGTTTGATTTCCGAGATGACATGAGCAAACTCATGAGGCTTGATACATAAAAAAACAATATCTGCTTGCTGTACGACAGCTGTATTGGTTTGCTTAGCCTGCAGGCCAGGAAATTTGCATGCGAGCTGCTCAACCTTGGAATATGTTCGATTGCTCACACTTATCTGGTTCGGCTCCACAGCCTCAGCTATTATAAAAGCTTCTATTAATAGGCTCCCCATACTTCCTGCTCCGATAAATCCAATATTCATCACGTTCCCCTCCTATTTATGAAAGTGTGAAAGCTCTATTCATCCTATCGTATTCGATACCGCTTGTTTGTTATGTCAGAAATATACAGAAAGAGGTGAGCTCTTATGTTATCTATGAACAACGATAAAGATCGGATGCGTTACATCCTAATTGGTATTTTATGCACAGGCTTTCTATGCGTGATTATTGCCTTATGTCTCCAGCTTCGCGGCGATGCCGTTGGGGAAGAAATTGCTGTTGATGAGCTTCTGCAGCAATACTGGCAAGAGCAGCAGGTAGCTACTATAGATGAGCAAGCGACAGATGTAACAGCTTCAGCTCCCGGAATAAATTCAGGTACAGAATCAGAGCTGGATAGTAGTAGTGTGAGCGTCACGGAAGCTGCAGATTCACTGAACGAAGAGAAGATAGAGTCAACTATTGCGGTCATGGCGGAAGATGATGCCGGGAAAATAGATATCAACCGTGCAACAGCAGAACAATTGCAGCAGCTGAAAGGGATTGGTCCGTCTAAAGCTAAAGCGATCATCGATGACCGAGAGCATAAGGGAAGCTTCCATTCTATCGAGGATATAAAGCGAGTGAAGGGTATTGGTGAAAAACTTTATGCAGGGATTAAAGAAAGTATTGTAGCAAATCCATAGTTGGTTCATAATGGTAGGGAGTCATGATAAATAGGATATATTACCACTTTAGGAGGAATGTTTTATGTCTGAGGAAAAAAAGCTTTCTCTAGAAACGTTATCTATTCACGGAGGTCAAAGCATCGATCCAACTACGATGTCTCGTGCAGTTCCTATTTACCAAACAACATCCTATGGCTTTAAAGATACAGATCATGCAGCTAATCTATTCGGATTAGCAGAGTTTGGTAATATTTATACTCGTATTATGAATCCGACAACGGATGTTCTAGAAAATCGTGTGGCGCAAATGGAGGGTGGAGCGGCAGCATTAGCAGTTGCATCTGGACAAGCTGCGATTACATACGCAATCCTTAATATTGCGGAATCAGGTGATGAGATAGTTTCTGCTACTAGCTTATATGGCGGTACATACAATTTATTCGCCCATACGTTCAAAAAGTTAGGCATTACTGTTCGATTCGCTGATCCATCTGATCCAAACAATTTCCGCGAGCTTATTAATGAAAAAACGAAAGCGGTATTTGCTGAGACGATCGGAAATCCTAAGGGAGATATTATTGATATCGAAGCGGTTGCTGCGATTGCTCATGAGCATGGCATTCCTTTCATTGTCGACAATACATTCCCAAGTCCATACCTGTGCCGTCCTATCGAGCATGGAGCTGATATTGTTGTTCATTCAGCGACGAAGTTTATCGGTGGTCATGGTACATCCATTGGTGGTGTAATCGTTGATAGTGGTAAGTTCGATTGGGCTGCGAGCAACAAATTCCCAGGCTTAACTGAACCAGATCCAAGCTACCATGGTGTTGTCTTTACACAGGCTGTAGGACCGATTGCATATATCATTAAAGCACGCGTGCAGCTTCTTCGTGATATGGGTGCTGCTTTATCGCCTTTCAATGCGTTTTTATTGCTGCAAGGACTGGAAACGCTTCATCTACGTATGGAAAGACATAGCGAAAATGCACTTGCGGTTGCAAAATACCTAGAGGCACATGATGCGGTAGAATGGGTCAACTATCCAGGCTTGGAGAGCCACCCGTCCTACGATCTAGCTCAGAAGTATTTACCAGAAGGACAAGGTGCAATCATGACCTTCGGCATCAAGGGCGGCGTAGAGGCAGGTAAAAAGCTCATTAATGCAGTGAAGCTATTCTCTCATCTGGCGAATGTTGGAGACTCCAAGTCACTTATCATTCACCCTGCGAGCACTACACATCAGCAGCTTGGCGAAGCAGAGCAAATCGCTGCCGGTGTACTACCTGGTATGGTCCGTCTATCTGTCGGTACGGAAGGGATTGACGATATCATTGCAGATCTAGAGCAAGCGATCGCAAGCAGCCAACAAGCCTAATTGTCATCGATATGGTCTCACCTGCGCAAGCTTTGCAATCCTACGCGTATTGGGATTATAATATTGCTAACATGAAATGCGAGGAAGGGAAGATCAACATGCAAAGCAAGCAACGAGAGCATGCTCGTAAGGATTGGGATAC
>Ga0180216_1004567_pt1 | contig 10437 bp, 6 predicted proteins | sample eDN3rd37CBELigMG_FD_128879 | JGI IMG/M metagenome (GOLD analysis project Ga0180216, IMG submission 128879) | Enriched Miracle-Growth compost microbial communities from Emeryville, California, USA - eDNA 3rd pass 37_C BE-Lig MG (version 2)... ...
CCGCCGAGCCAGCGGTGATTCATATAGTATTGCGCGCTGCGCCGTGCAGCCTCGGCAATCGCCTCGGAGGCCTGCCGCTTGGTTCCGACCAGCAGGACCCGCCCACCCTTCGATACCACGTCCGACACTTGTACCAACGCCTGATGCAGCATCGGGACGGTCTGCGCGAGGTCGACGATATGGATGTTGTTGCGGGCACCGAAAATGTACGACGACATCTTCGGGTTCCAGCGGTGGCTCTGATGGCCGAAGTGAACGCCTGCCTCGAGGAGCTGACGCATATTGAAGGCGGGAAGCGCCATGGTTGTCTATCCAGGTTTTCCGGTTGTTCCGCCGCGCTTCCCAAGAAGGTGACCCCGGCAAAGGGGAACCCACCGGAGCGAGCGGCGGCAGATGTGGGCCGATGCTCGCAAGAAGCGCGTGTGAGGTGGCGCCTCTTTAGCTGCGCGCGGACCTCTTGACAAGTGTTCGTCCTTGGCCGACCTCCCTTTGAGGGATCGGGCGTCCGGCCCGGGTTTTGCGGCTGGCAGTCGACGCGGGCGATTCGCCATTCGGGGGGCGATGCCGCTTTCGTTAAGGTTCGAATAATCGTATAAGGCGCACCCTCCCCTTGCTGCATCGCGGCAAACACGGTGCCGGAGACGCATAGTGGCTCAAGCCTCTGCGACGCCATCGAGCACAGACAGCGATCACGGTCCGGCACACGGCAAACTGTGGGCGCTCGCGCTCGGGTCGATCGGGGTCGTCTACGGTGATATCGGCACCAGCCCTCTCTACGCTTTCCGCGAGGCCGTGACCCACGCAACCAAGCACGGGCTTGCCGGGGAGGAGGCCGTGCTCGGCGTGTTGTCGCTGATCATCTGGGCACTCCTCCTCATCGTCACACTGAAATACGTGCTGATCCTTCTCAGGGCGGACAACAACGGCGAGGGCGGAACGTTCGCCCTCATGGCGCTCGGCCAATCGGTGGCCAAGCGGTCCAGTCCGCTGCTTTTCACGCTCGGCGTGATGGGCGCCTCGTTCTTCTACGGCGATGCCCTGTTGACGCCCGCAATCTCTGTTCTGTCGGCGGTCGAAGGGCTGAAACTCGCCACGCCCTGGTTCGACTCCCTGGTATTGCCGCTCACAGTCGTGATCCTGATCGCCCTTTTTGCGATGCAGGCCAAGGGCACGGACAAGGTCGCTGCCTATTTCGGCCCGATTACGCTCGTCTGGTTCCTGATTCTGGCGCTGGGCGGAATTCGCCACATCATAGACGACCCGCGCGTGTTCATGGCGCTCAATCCCTACCACGGGCTCGATCTGCTCGTGCGCAACGGACTTCTGGGGCTTGCCATCCTCGGCCTGGTGTTCCTGGCCGTCACCGGCGCCGAGGCGCTTTATGCCGATCTCGGCCATTTCGGGCGCCTTCCGATCCAGGTCGCCTGGTCCGGCATCATCCTGCCCTGCCTGGTGATCAATTATCTTGGCCAGGGCGCACTGGTTCTCGCCGATCCGAACGCGATCGCCAATCCGTTCTACAAGCTCTACCCGCAGTGGGCCTTGATGCCGATGGTGGTGATGGCAACCATCGCGACGGTCATCGCGAGCCAAGCTGTAATTACAGGGACCTTCTCGATTACGCGTCAGGCCGTGCAGCTCGGGCTGCTTCCGCGTTTCGCCATCCACCACACGTCCGAGAGCGTCGCCGGCCAGATCTACATGCCGCGAATCAATCGCATGTTGCTGATCGGCGTCCTGCTCGTGGTGGTCCTGTTCCAGGAGAGCAGCAGCCTCGCGGCGGCGTACGGCATCTCCGTCACGGCAACGATGGTCATCGACTCGGCCATGGCCTTCTTCGTCATCTGGAAATACTGGCGATGGCCGCTTTGGGGCGCCATGCTGCTGATCGCCCCCCTGCTGTTCGTCGAGCAGGCGTTTTTGATGGCCAACATGCTGAAGATCGTCGAGGGCGGATGGTTCCCGCTGACGATCGCGCTCGGCGTCGCCGTCACCATTTTCACCTGGGTGCTCGGAACGAAGGCACTCGCCAAGGTGATGAAGAAGAACGAGGCGGAGATCGACTGGCTGGTTCGTCACCTCGAGGCCAAGCCACCCAATCGCGTTCCGGGCACGGCCGTTTTCCTGACCGGAGACCCTTACGCCGCTCCGACATCGCTGATGCACAACTTGAAGCACAACCGCGTGCTGCACGAGCGGAACATCCTCCTCACCATCAAGACGGAGGAGAAGCCCCGCATTCCCCGGCATGAGCGCGTCCAGGTCGAGCGAATCGCCGACGGTTTCTTCCGCGTGATCGCCCATTACGGCTTCATGGAAACGCCGAATGTGCCGAAAGTCTTCGAGCAGTGTCGGCGCAAGGATCTAAACGTGGATTTTCCGGCGACGTCGTTCTTCCTGTCCCGGCGGTCGCTCAAGCCCACGAAGAGAACGACCATGCCACGCTGGCAGGAGATGCTGTTCATCAAGCTCGCGGGCCAGGCCGATGATGCCAGCGAATATTTCCAGATCCCACCGGATCGCGTTGTCGAAGTCGGCACGCAGGTTCAGGTTTAGAGCGCGTTCATTTCGGATGAGCCCGGCGACTCCAGTCGGAGAGATTGTTGGTGGAGAGGATGTGACCACGCCTCCCCGCCCCGCTAGGGGGAAGGGAATGGGCTACGGTGAAGATCAAGTGGTGTCGCTCGAACTCCGCAACGCCGGCCACGCGTCCATGTGAAGTCAGCAGACTCTGGAACGCGCCACAAAAGAATATTGGCCCCCTCACTGTAAGGGGAGCTTAACCGCCGGTTCTGGCATCGCTGATAGATGGATCCCGGCGACGAGTGCCGGGAATAACACTCAAATCTGATACCCGCGCCGCTCCGCATTTCGAAAAACGATCGCCCCGACTCATTCATCGAAGCGACGGCCGGCTCCAACGACGTTGCCCACCGATGACGTGGCAAGATTGATCAATCTCAGAATCTTACCCACTTCCACGGCCTTCGCATTGGAAACAAAGACGGAGTCCTTGTCTTCCAGCATGAAAGACTGAGCAAAGAAATAGGAGCGTGCGTGAGACATATCTATCCGATAAACGGTCGGCACGCGCCCATTCAGAACCCTCGCGTACTTTGCACCGATTTTCTCGAGGCGCGCTGCATCCTCATAGCGGAACACGAACAGGCCCGATGAGTCGGCACGGCTGTCGAGCAGACCGCCTGCGCTCGCGACGGCTTCCAGTACGTTCACTTGCGCCGCATCGAAAAGATAGATGCCCGGTTTAGTGACCGCGCCGAGAACCGTGTAGCGCTTCGGATCGTGCGTGAGATAGATGCGATCTCCGCGCCGGACGTAGATATTCTCCCGCTGATCCTCGATGACGGTCTTCACGAGTTGTATGCCGGAAACGCCATCGCGCATGAAGGTGACATACGTCTCCCGCGCCGGGAACTTGGTTCCACCCGCTGCGGCGATGACGTCCAGAATGCGCTCGCCTTCCAATGCGATCGGATAGCGGCCAGGGCGAGCCACGTCGCCGCTCATGACGATCGTGTTATGCTCGTTCTTGACGATATTCACCATCGCCTGGGGTTGGATCGCCTTGTGATCCAGCTTCTCGACGATCAGGTTTTGAACCGATTTGGGCGTCTTGCCGGCAACCTGCAAAGGCCCGGCGTACGGCAGCGAAATTTCACCACCCCGGCTGACGATGACATGGGGAAATGTGGCACTCTTCGATTGCTGACTGGAGAAAAGCCCGCCCTCGCCAGCCTCCCAGATCGTAATGCTCAACGCGTCCCCGACGCCAATCGTAGCTGTCGGCGCAATCTTTTTTTCCGACTTATCCAGCCATCGGCTCAGCCCGACGTTGGTTTCGCTGGCCAGGATGCGAACGATATTCGCGTCCACGTCCACCGTCACATAATCATTATCGGCCGACTGGCTCTCGATCTCCCTGGCGAGCGGGCCTTCGCGCGGCACGAACGAGCACGCACCCAACGACATCGCCAGAAACGCGACAATCGCGATGCACGCGAACGCACCCACGCGCCCCGAGTCATACGAGATTATCCGGGATAAGCCCACTGCGTTCCCCCGCCACAGCCCTCAGCCCCGAAGGCCTCACATACACATTCCCCCGGGCGCAGTCAGCGGATAGCGGTCCGTGGCATAGATCATATTATCAATTGCCGCATATCGATGCGTTGTCCAATTGAAACTTCCACGGACGGAACCTCCGTCGGGGGCTAGTGCTCGTCTTGCAACATTGGGTGCGGCTTTCTCTCCATCGGGCTTTCCAAGGCACTCCGCGGGGTGTTGCGGATGGGGCGCGAGACGCGGGGAGATGCGTTGCCGAACCCAATACGAGCTTGCGGACAAAGCATGCACCGGTCGATGCTATAGACCTGAACCCACAGCGATGCTGACGTCGTGCTCGGGGGTCCGTATCAGGCAAGGCTCTCGCGGGGGCTTCGTGAGCACCGAACAGCAGAGAATTGCAATTCTTTCACCGGGCATCTGGCAGCTTCGCGACGCCGTCCGCGAGATCACCCGGATGGAGCCCGTTCGATGGATGCCGCTTATCAACAAGCGGCCTCGGTTCAGCTGCGTCGCAGGCTGGGGTCTCAAACGGACAACGAGACGCGCGCGCGCCTTGGCGAGCAGGCGAGACGTCGATTTTCTCGCTCTCGAAGACGGCTTCATACGATCGCTGTTTCCGGGGCCTGACAGCGCGCCGGTGTCGCTCGTTGCAGATCGAAGAGGCGTTCACTACGATGCCAGAACACCGTCCGATCTGGAGCACCTGATCAAGGCATCCGCGTCCGATTTCGATCCATCCCGCCTGCACAGAGCGGCTGGCGGAATGGCGCTTCTCCGCCGGGATGCGATATCGAAATACAATCACGCGCCGCGCCTTTCGGAGTCCGATCTCGGTCTGACATCGAACGGACGAACCAACCGCGTTCTCGTCGTCGACCAGACGAGCGGCGACAGCTCGATAAAGTACGGCATGGCATCCCCCGTCTCGTTCGGCGAGATGCTGAGCGCCGCAGAGACCGAAAATCCGGGCGCTGAGATCCTCGTCAAAGTTCATCCCGAGGTGGTGGTTGGCCGGAAAAAAGGACACCTGACAGGCGCCAGCGGTCCCCGCGTGCGCATCATCGCTCGTGACGTCAATCCATGGTCGCTGATCGAGATCGTCGATAAGGTCTACGTCGTCACGAGCCAGTTCGGCCTCGAAGCGATGATGGCGCGAAAGCACGTGATCTGCTTCGGCGTGCCCTTCTATGCAGGGTGGGGCCTGACAGACGATCGCCAATCGATCCCGCGCCGCAGCGCACGTCCGACACTCGAACAGCTTTTCGCGGCGGTCTACTTCGACTACTCCCGATACATATCGCCCGATACCAAGCGCGAGATCTGTTTCGAAGACGCGGTTGCCTGGATCGCCAAGGAGCGGGCGACCCATCAGGCGATGTCGTAACGTCGATCCCATCGCCGCAAGCGAACTTAGTTCCACATGCACTTAAGTGCTATTCCGAGGCCATCGCCGAGAAGGACAGCGTCGCAGCTGACAAAGGCAAGAACAAATTCCACTCCCATGCGGACCGGAGCGCCTTCCTTCTCGCCTTCGTCGAAAACGACTATCGAACCCGCCTCGGATGCCTGGACTGCAAGACCTCAGCCGAGCCACTCGCCAATCTCCGGAGACACAACGCCGGCGCGGGCGCCCACGAACGATCATCTGCGGACCGAGCGTCCGTGGGTTTCCGCCTGCGCGGAAGTCACACTTCCTTGTGCGTGAACGGACAGGCTTCGGGCAGCCCGACACGGCTTTTCAAGAATACGCCTTCTCCGCCGCCATGGCCTTTTGAACCGACGGCCTCGCGAGCATACGGTCATGGTGTGCCTCGAGTGCGGGATAGGTCCCTTTCGGCGCATCGATGCCGGGCCGGAAGCGCCAGTAGATCCGGAAGAGATGGAGGTCCGCAATGGAGTAGCGGCCGATCGCCCAGTCGCGGCCGGCCAGCTTCTTCTCGGCGACGGTGAAGGCCGCGGCAACGGCTTCGGTCCCCTTGGCGCGCGATCCGTGCAGCGTGGAGGCCGCGAACGACATCCACGAGATAACCTGCGCCTCAGCCTCGATATCGCCCTCGGGCCACAGCCCGGCGGCCGGATACTTGCGCGCGATATAGTAGAGCGTGGCTGCCACCTCGGTCAGCGCGTTACCGCCGTCCGTGATGAGCGTCGGCACCTTGCCTTCCGGATTAATTGCGAGATAAGCGGGCTTCTTCTGCTCCTCCTTGGAGAGCAGTGTCGGGACGAGCTCGAAGGATGCACCAGTCTCGATCAAGGCGATGTGCGTCGCGAGCGAGCTCGTTGACGGGGAGAAGTAGAGTTTCAGCATTGTCGGCGCTCCGCTGTGCGTGAAACATCATGCTTCCATGTGCGCCGCTCCGCAGCAAGTCTTGGCGTGCGCATCGCGATATCCGAAAACATGTTCTCGCTACATTGCTGTCGTGACTGGCCTTGTCGATCTCATCTGCTAGCCTTCAGGCTTCGCGCTTGCACCAACCGGACGTTCGCCAAGGCTTCTCATGAACATACATCTGCTCGGCTGGGCAACCGGCGCTCTGTTCTTCTTCTACGCATGGGTCCTGCGCGTGAGCCCGAGCGTGATGGTCGAAGAGCTGATGCGCGATTTCTCCGTCGGCGCGACCGCGGTCGGCAGCCTGTCGGCGATCTACTTCTACGGCTACGCGGGCATGCAGATCCCGGTCGGGCTGATGATCGACCGTTTCGGCCCGCGTCGCCTGCTTGCGATTTCGGCACTCATTTGTGGCGCGAGCTGCCTGCTTGCGGCCTGGAGCCCGACGTTCGAGGGTGTGAGTCTCGGCCGCTTCCTGATCGGAGCGTCGGCCGCGTTCAGCCTCGTGGGCGCGATGGCGGTTGCCGGACAATGGTTCGATACCACGCGCTTTGCCCTGCTGGGGGGTCTCGCCATGGCGGCCGGCATGGCAGGCGGCGTTCTCGGACAAGCCCCGGTGCGTGTGCTTGTGGAAGCCAACGGTTGGCGCCCGACCGTCGCCGTGATGGCCTTCGGTGGCCTTGTGCTCGGAATCATGGCGTTCGCGTTCGTGCGTGACAGGGCGCGTGGCTCGGGCGGCATCGGGCAGGTGCTTTCCGGCCTGGCCGAAGTGCTGCGCAACCCGCAAACCTGGATCATCGCCATCGCCGGACTTGGCGTGAACGGAACGCTTCTCGGGTTCGGTGGACTATGGGGCGTGCCGTTCATGGGAGCCGCCCATGGCCTCGACCATACGGCGGCGGCATTCGTGACATCCCTGCTGATCGCCGGCTGGGGATGCGGAGCGCCGCTCTTCGGATGGCTCTCCGGTCACATGGGGCGGCGCCGGGCGCCCTTCCTGATCGGCTATGCTATCTGTCTGCCGAGCTTCATACTGCTGGTCTATGGCCCGCCCCTGCCGTCGGCCGCGGTCGCTGCGCTGACGTTTCTCACCGGATTCGGCGGATCGGCGCAGATCATGTGCTTCGCGACGGTCCGCGAGGTCAATTCGCCGGCGCTGACGGGCACCGCCATCGGCGTTGTGAACGCGTTCGTGACGGGAACCGGCGCGGTCTACCAGCCTCTGATCGGATCCATCCTCGATCACACGTGGTCGGGCACGATGGTGAATGGCGCCCGCATCTACGCGGCAGACGACTATCGCGCCGGCTTTCTGGTGCTCGTATGCGGGTTGCTGGTCGGCCTTGCCTGCGCAATCTCGATGCGGGAAACGCGTTGCAGGCCTGTCGAACGCTTCCAGGCGAGCGGCACATCGAGCATCGCGTGAACCGCCGCCAACGAAAAACGGGCGACCGGCCTGCGCCGTGTCGCCCGTCGCAAACGCTTCAGTATGATGCCGCCTATTCCGCAGCGCGTGCCTTCAACAGGCCCGCGCCCGCGAGCGCAGCGTCGACCGTTGCCTTCGTCGATTCCGATACCGGCGCCAGCGGCAAGCGGCACTCGGGGCTCTCGATCAGGCCCAATCGCCACGCCGCGTATTTGACCGGCCCGGGGCTGGTCTCGACGAACAGGGCATCATGCAGCGGCAGGAGCACGTCCTGCAGCTCCAGCGCCCGCTTCCAGTTGCCTGAGAGGCACGCATTCTGGAACTCGGAACAGAGTCGCGGCGCCACGTTCGACGTAACCGAGATGCAGCCGTTTCCGCCGTGCGCATTGAAGCCGAGTGCCGTGGCATCCTCTCCCGACAGGTAGGAGAACGGTTTCTTGATCAGCAGCCTGTGCTGCGACATGCGATCGACCTTGGCCGAGGCGTCCTTCACGCCGGCGACGTTCTTCAAGGTCGAGATCCGAGCCAAAGTCGCCGGCAGGATATCGACTACGGTCCGAGGCGGCACGTTGTAGACGATGATCGGCAAGTCAACCGCATCGCTGATCGCTTTGAAATGGAGGTAGAGTCCCTCCTGTGTCGGCTTGTTGTAATATCCGGTGGAATGCAGGGTCGCATCGGCGCCCGCCTTCTTGGCGAACGCAGTCAGCTCGATCGCTTCCTCGGTAGAATTCGATCCTGCGCCGGCAATGACCGGTACCCGTTTACGCGCTGCTTTAACGCAAATCTCGACAACCCGCTTGTGCTCATCGTGGCTCAGCGTCGGCGTTTCGCCCGTGGTGCCCACCGGAACCAGACCGTGGGTGCCCTCGGCAATCTGCCATTCGACAAGCCGCTCGAATGCCGGCTCGTCGACCTTGCCATTCTTCATCGGCGTAATGAGTGCCGTGAACGAGCCCTTGAACATGTGCGCTTTCCTCCATGGCGGGCGGTTGGCCACCGCCTCGAGCTGCCTTTCTTGCCGCGCCGGACGGCATGAAAAAGGGGCGCGTGAGGCGCGGGACCGGCGGGCGGAAGAGTGATTCGCGCACCACCTTGATCCATTGGCAACAGTATGCCTTCGCCTCGGACGCCGCAAGGCTCGCCTTGAGCCATGGGCGCCAGCCTGTTAAAAGGGCAAATTGCTCGAGCGACCGGAAAGAGTCGCCGTTTCGAAGCGGCCGCAAATGCCCATGGGGCAGCGGCCCGGGTGGCGCCGCAGACGTGTGCCACATTGGCAACGATCGAATCGCGCACAGTATCAGCCGGACAATCGGGGGAACGAGCCGATGAGGGGGAGGGTCTTTCTGGTTGCTGCGCTGCTCGTCGGGCTCTGCGCAGGGTTTCTCCATGCCGAGTCGCGTGCAAGCTCTCCAAACGCGGCAGCTGCAAATTCTGCGACCGATTCGCCTCCTCTTCCCGTCGAGCATCCAAAACGGGACAGCAAGGGCACGATCGACACGGCGGCGCTGCGCACCTTGACGCCACCGGCCGACGAAACGGCCTATCGCGCCAAGGTCCGTGCCCTGCTCAAAGATCTCGTCGACTTGACGCCTTCGACCAGCGAGGCCGACGCCCTCAAGGACGCTTTGAAGGCACGCACGGTCGCTGCTGCCAATGGGCTCTCCGACCCGATCGCGCGGAAGCTCGCCCTATGGCAGGCCTACAAGACCGGCGCCGGAGATGCCGACGAGATGGTGCGGTTCGTCACGCAAAACCCGGCGTGGCCGGACTCGCAGGTCATTCTGCGGCGCGCCGAAGAGCAGTTGCTCGCGCGCGGTGGAAACTCGTCCGAGATCCGCGCCTTTTTCAAGAATCGCGAGCCGGTCAGCGGCTCCGGCTGGGCGGCACTCGCCTCGGCCTATCTTGCAGAGGGAAACGAGGCGGCGGCGCGCCGCCACGCCGCACGCGCGTGGACCGACGAGGAAATGGCCGCGACGTTCGAGGCCGGCTTTCTCGAGCGCTTCGGCAAAATGCTGACGCCAGCCGATCACAGGCAACGGTTCGATCGCATCCTCATCGACAATGTTCGCTTCTCTGCGGACCGTCGGGCACGCTCGGCGATCGCACGCCGCGTCATCCCGCATCTGGCCGAGGGCGAGCGCAAGGCGGCCGAAGCCCGGCTCGCGGTATTTCTGCGCAGCAAGAATGCGGCGAAGCTGCTGGCGGACCTGCCCGCCGAGTCCTCGACCGACTGGGGGTTGGCCTTCAGCCGGGCGGCGCATCTTCTCGGCACCAATCATCTTGAGGCTGCCGCGAAAATCCTCACCTCCATTCCCGACGACGCGGACAAGCTCGTCAGCCCGGACGAATGGTGGCATTTGCGGCGCGACGCCGCCTACGATGCCCTGGCGGCAAAGAAGCCTCAACTCGCCTACGACCTAGTCAAGAGGTCGGGGCCGCTTTCGGTGAACCCGCTGAAAGAGCAGTCGCACATGGCGGGCTGGATCGCGTTGCGGCTCCTGAAGAAGCCTCAGGTTGCACTCAAGCACTTCGAGACGGCATTGAAAGCCGCCGATGGCCCGCTCAGCCGTGCCCGCGGCGCCTACTGGACCGG
>Ga0180216_1004569_pt1 | contig 10436 bp, 15 predicted proteins | sample eDN3rd37CBELigMG_FD_128879 | JGI IMG/M metagenome (GOLD analysis project Ga0180216, IMG submission 128879) | Enriched Miracle-Growth compost microbial communities from Emeryville, California, USA - eDNA 3rd pass 37_C BE-Lig MG (version 2)... ...
AAACAGAAAGGGCATTTACAGAGCACTTCTCTACGGTTTAATGATTTTGGCTCGATGGTTAATTGATATTCTTCAGCAACAGATAGAATATTAGGAAGCATGACTTTTCTCCTCCACCAATTTCCCAAATGAGATGGCTTGGCCCGGAACGGGAATTTGATTCCACGACGGGCTTAACGCGATTCTACGATTCATACAGACCACACGATTACCGGACAAATCCTTCCACCACAACCACTGCTTAAACACATCTAAAGCTACTTTTTCGTGCCAACAGTGTTTCCGTTGTTTACTGGCCGGGCATTCATGTGCGATAATAATCGTGTCATTTGTAAGGGAGACACCAAGTAGGTACTCTCCCTTTCCAGAAGATGAGGGAAGTGCCAGATAGAGGGTCTGGTTACTTCCTTCTCTTTTTTCCCACGCTGCAAGTACCTCGGGTTTCGTTTTCGTACACATCACTCATTCACCTCTTCGATGGATTTAAGTTGATGGATTCCGTTGACTTTTTCGGTCACAATTCGATAGAAATTCCCTTCTGCAAGATCCATCGTAGCTACCTTTTCGTACATCTCACCAAAGGCATGAATTTTAGCGTCTTTTCCGTCCTTTTGGAACACCATCTCACAGTAATCAAGATCCTCTGCTGATACACCAAATCGCATAGCGACTAATGCACAGATAAATGATGGATTGTTCCGGTTTGGAAGGTTTACTATTTTCCCCTCACCGGGTTCATCACTATTTCTGGTGGTTTGTGAATTGGTTTTTCGATAGCTTCCTTCTGGAAGTGCCCAGGTGGGTAATACAGGAGAATCCCAGTATCCTTTCACGCCGGATTTTTTATCATCGATGTAGAATTGACCCTTCTCTTTCACATCGACCCAGTATTCAGGCAGATCGTATAGATATCGTCCAATTCCCCACTCAACGGCTGCGCGTTTTTGAGAAGCGCTGAAACCACCTTTGGTTCCTTCGACTCCGGTCGCATCAGCTCCGTCGAATTTGGTTACCCATTCTCCATTCCACAAGATGGAGATTCCACACATGACACCTTCATTACGCCATTCGTGAAACTCATTTTTCCACCCAAAAGGGCTAAAGAGATTATCCAGACGTTTTTGAATGGCACGATTCGTGATGTAAGCCATGACAACGGCTTTGTCTCCATTTCGAGTTTTCACACCACGCTGGACCCTCCATTCAATATCGTTTAGATCGAAGGGGGCTTGGAGTGCTTTCATCACTTCCATTGCATCCATACTTCCTTTCGTTTGCGTTTGCGTTTGAGCTGCCATTTGGCATTCCTCCTTTGAAATTTTTGATATAAAAAATACCCAACTCTTTCGAGAAAGGTAGTTTTTAGCGGAAAATAAAAAAAGGCGCACAAACCCCGATTAGAGGTTCATACGCCTTTTCGTTGACCGCCCAAAAAAACGGGCAGACTTATCCAATTTTGGTTCTTCCTTCGACCAAGACATGCGATAAATCGAAGGGTATTACGCCGTATTCCTGTTTTATCGGAACAAGATATACAACGGGACCTGACTACATTATGTTTTGTACCGTGGGGCGTCCATAGCATTCTATCATTTGCTATCCTCACCTACTCACGAAACATAAAGAGCCTGTGCTATCCTCGTCTACATGGGGATCAATATATGATCAGGTTCCCCCAAGAACGTCCATAGCAGTATCTTTCCTTCCTCCTACACTCGATTTGAATAACCTGCTAAGTGTAAGATTTCTCCGCCTATTCTCTCAAAATGAATCTGCACCATCCTCATCTACTCACGGATGTCCATGGTATATAAGAGTCAGCTAGAAAAGATACGATGTAAATAAATATAATTATATTATATCTATTCGTGATATTATTTTCCACCTATTAGACTAAAATTAACCCGATTTTTTAAAGATCGGAATAGAAACTTGTTTCCATACACCATCTGATAATTTGTGGAAGCTAGTCGCCAATTCTCCTTTTAACAAATGATAATCGGTGGTTACCCGAATAAGTGGTGTATAGATTGAATTAAGTTGATCCGCTTCCAGTAATCGTTCTACCACTAATAATGTTTTCATTTGTTCCTGATGATATAAGAAGTGGTTTTGTATAGCACCCGCATTTCCCCTAATTACACCAACCCGGAAGTCGTTTCCCAATATATGCAACGCCCCATCAAAAGGGTTTGGAAATGGCAGTACCTCTACTTGAGGATCCACCTCCAAAAAACGAACAAACAATTGGGATAAAAGCATTTTTTTTAGAATTTCCTGTGCAACTAAAGGTTTTGAAATGGCATCTAACCCGATTTTCCCTGCGTACGTGGGGGATAAAGAATAGAATGGTATGCGTGCACCTGTCGTTTCCTCCTCTAACAAGTGCGGTACAATAAGTCCTTTTTTACGAAGGTCATTAACAAGATCCTTTCCCTTTCTTAGCTGTCGGTGGAGTTGTTTGGCTAACTGATTGGTTGTACACACTTTTAGTGTAGCTAATCGCCTTAGTGATAATTTTTGAGCATCATTTAGCTTCACTTTCATGTGACTGGGTGGATTCTCTTCCTTTCCCCATATCACTCGATATGACTTTTGCATGGAAAAGGGAGAGATCCCCATGTTACCTGTCGCTTCCATAGGAATCTCCCTTCTACTTTTTTAAATTTTTTTCATCACTTTTGCAGCTATCCTTTTATTTTTTATAGAAACATCATAAATCCGAACCAACACCCTGTCTCCTTTTTTTACTCCCCCCACATCGTGAGATGGTTGTGCGGATAAGCAATCTACTCCAGGTTCTAAATTAATGAATACCCCGTATTCTGCTCTACCGGAAACTATTCCAATATAATCATTGTGTGGAAGAAAACGTCTGGCACAATCCGGCCAAGGATTAGGCAGCAAATCTTTGTGACTTACTACAAGGCGTTTCGCCTTCTTGTCTACCTCTTTCACACGCACCATAATTTCTTGCCCTAGAGAGTATTTATCACGTAAGTCATCAATCCACTCATAGGATAGATCCTGCTCAGTTAACTGAACTTCTATCCCACCTATATCCAAATTAATATATCGCGGAGTTACATCGATGACTTTCCCTACTACTTTTAACCCTTCACGCAGCATATCCCATGATAGACCACGTTGATGTTCTACAGCTTCTTTTCGATTAGCGACAAAGGTTTCTCCTTGACGATCCAATGTTACCACTTTGAACACGATTTCTTGACCGCCCATATCCCTAAATTTACTTTGCTTTTCATAGCCCGAGAACTCAAAGGGCAAAATTCCTTTTACATTTCCAATCCAAACAACACCGCAAAGTTTCCCATTAATTTTTTCAAACCCTCTAAGCTCTGCCTTCATAATCGTCCCATTTTGTCTAGCGGCATATATTTTTTCCCATGACTCCTGAGTTGGCCGTTTGACAATCTGTTCATCACTCTCGGGAACAATTTTCAATAAAACATCCATTTCGCTTGCCATTTTTCAACACTCCTTTAATTTAGTTGATTTTTAAAAAATCCATCGTCCTCAACCAATTCCCTATCATTGGTATCTTTTGACCTTGTATCATTATGGTTTTGAATTACCCTGGGCTGAGGAGGATGGATTTGCTGTTCATGTTTCATCTGTTGAATCACCCGCTGTGGAGGAACAACTCTCTTTCTCGTTGGGATAAATGGTTGTTGTTCCAGTGGTTGTTCAGTGGATATTACTTCAACTTGATTGACTTGCTCAACCCTTTGCGGGTTATCCTCTTTCACAGTTTCAGGGGCTGGGTGGTCTGCTGATTTCCGCAACTTATCCCATAATTCCTTGATCTTTTCGGGATCACGCATTTGCTTGAAATCAAAGGTGAACTTTTTATCATTCACCAGCTGTTCCTTCCAATTTCTCGGGACAAAGTTTCCTTTGGCCAGGCCGGGTGGTTGTGGGTGACCTTGTTGAAGCAATTTATGAACATAATGGAATCTTGGAAGACCATCCATCAGCTGTGTCTGGTAAAATCTATATTTCTCCTTTTCAGTCAATCGATAACTGCTGGGGAGAAGATGAGGGATGAGTCCCCCTTCATACGTCTTTTGCTTCTCCATCACGAGGTCTTTCCCAAATTCCTCAGCAAACTCCTTGGCATCCTGGGCTGAAAGACCACCAAAGGCAATTTTGTTACGGCAGGAAGTTAGAATGGCCTGTTTCATAGCCTTTGGACCAATTTTCCCGGATTCCACTTCCAATTGTGCTAGAGATTGGGTAGCGAAGATCCCCGCCACTCGGTACTCGGCTGCAATGGATAAAAAGATTTCTGTTTTCGGATTGATATACCTCGAATACTCATCAACAATCAGGTAATGCGGTACCCTCGTTTTCTCGGTACCCTTTCTGCGGAACGTTCCGCTCTGCAGATGCATGATGACAAACTGTCCAAAGGCATCCCCAGCTTCCTGCAACAAACCTAATGATGTGGATACGGCTAAAACGCCGCCTTTTTCAAAGTGATCGGCTATTTTTATATCCGAGTTGCCTTGCATCACTCGTTTTAAGTATTGGTTACTGGTTAGGTTCTCAATTTGCGCTCTTAGACCCAATACCAACTTACGAAAATGATCTTTTAGAGAGCCCAATAATTCCGCTTTGAAGAATTGAACAAGATCCGTTTCTCCTTTTAATCGTTCTAATTCAGAAATCTTTCTATTAAGCTCCTCTTCATCTCTTAAGCAACGAACGACATCCACAAGGTCAATAGCATCTCCATGCAATTCCTTTAAAAGTTTGGTTACATTTCGGGCCGACAGCTCTTGGACGGTAGCAAAAAAAGCCTCTTGTTTACCAAAGAGACTTTTCAAAACGGCAACGGTTGCTTCGGCCACATCATCGGTATCACCCTGCATAGGGTTAAACACATGGGTATCCGATCTCGACGGATCAACGTGGGTAAAGGGGATTTCCATGGCTTCGCACATTTCCCTTACCATGGCTGCTACATCTCCCTTTGGCTCAACCACACTCATTCCTACGGGTTTTCCAGCTTTTTTCGCCTTTAAGATTTGATAGATCATCGGTTTGAGCACGGTTGCTGTTTTCCCGCAGCGTGTGGGTCCCACCACCATCATATGCGTAAAGGCATCATCTCCGCCCCATTGGAGCATGATTGGCTTCAACCTCCTCTCCCAAAATAAAATCAATGGCGTTATTCTCTTCTTTTTTCTGTACACCCAAAAGTTTCTGCAACCATTCCAGCCCCTTATACCCTTGCCTGGATGATGGCATGGCTTGGGTAGTTCGATAATAAATAAAGGCAATGGGGATATTCATGATCAGCATGGTAAGGGCAGGGGCTTTAACAAATAGAAAGTCCCAATCCCCATTTCCCCAATCTGAATAAAGTAAAGTTCCTAGCCACCAAATTACACAATTCCAAACGGCAAGAACATACCACACCCTCCCACTGTTAAATCGATTCTGGATCCAAAGGGCAAGACAAAATACAATGCTTATGGGCGGGACCCAAAACGGGATGGTCATGGACATGGATTTGAGGCTAGTGAACAGTGTTAGAAAGAAAAGGATGATCCCTATTATTAAAGACTTCATATGATTCTCTCCCCTTTCGTGTGGTTTTAGGCGGGTGCCTATTCCCCATCAAACATTCCTCCTTTTTAAGAAATGATGAAAAAAGCCCCTTATAGGGACTTATATCGAATATTTAGCAGATTTTTTTCACATGAATCTTATGCTTGAAAAATCGCCTCAACCTCCGCTAAAACATAAGGCCATTTCCGAAGATAGGCCGTATATAGTTGGTGGCTGCCTTCGACTAACAGGAAACGTGTGTCCGTGATTTTCCTAACCGTGATAGGAGGTAGTGCATCTGGATTTTCGTGCAGGAAGTAATGGGCTAAATGTTTCGGATCTTGAGGTTTGTCCTCCATACTCTTAAACACCCAACTTGTCCCATAAATTTGATTCACTGGCACTTTTTCTATGGGGTGTTCTTCTGAGAGAGCAAAATCATCATCCTCGTAGTTTAAGATTTCGTAATGTCTCTCAAGAAAGTTTGGCATTTTATATTGGTTTTTAACGAAAAAGTTAGTTAAATTGATTATATCTTTTTCCATACCAAAGAAATCTCGGATAAACGCCTGCTGAAATTCCTCTACTTTCCACTTTCCAATCATTGGCTATCCCTCCTATTAACTAATTAATTTCAATCCTTTTTCAATTGCCCCAGTTGCCCCAAAACCCTCTTGGAAAGCCAGGGGTTTACCCAACTTCTCAGCTAGATCCCTAACGGCCCACATGCTATGGTGACAAACGGCACCTTTCATGATAACTACGGCATCTGCTTTTTTGACCAAGCTCACAAATTGCTTTTCAACCTTCCCACCCCCGGTCTTTCCATCGTGAAATAAGATCTTACAGTGATTCTTTTTTCCCAGCTTCTCTAAGGTTTGCTTTTGGGATCCTCCGATAATTGCAATGTTTTTCATGTTTAAAACTCCCTTCGTTTTTGTTACTGATATCGTAAGGTCATTTTCCAAAATGACAATACAAAACGAAGAAGGTTTTTGGACAAAAATAAATAAGCCTTTTAAAAAGGCTTATCCAATAATTAGCTTCTCTATTTCAGGCCTAATTCTAGGTAATTCCTTAGAAACGACTTCCCAAACTATTTCCTCATCTACCCCAAAATATTCATGTATAAGAATGTTTCGGAAACCACTCATCTGCCTCCAAGGTATTTGAGGATTGGCTTGTTCAAAGTGATCCGGGATGTGACGAGTGGCTTCCCCGATAATCTCAAGATTTCGAATTACCGCATCAAAGACGAGTTCATTTTGTTCAAAGTCCTGAAATGACATCCCTTGTGTGAATCTTTGGATTTTATCTATGGAATGGAGCATATCCTCCAAAAACATTTTGTAATCTCTTTTATTCATTGGAAAATCACGTCTTTCAGAATTTGATCTTTTAGTTGGGGTTTTAAAGCCCTCATGGTTACCAAATCAACCTTCCGTTGAAAAAGAGATTCTAAGTAATCCTTTAGAGTAATAAAATCAAGTCCAATAGGTTTATCAAAAGTTACGATTAAATCAACATCACTATTCTCAGTTTGCTCGTCTCGGCTAAAGGAACCAAATAACCCAATGGTTGCCACACCGAAACGTTCCTGCAAATAAGGTTTACTTTGTTGAATCTTTTCTAGGACTTCTTCTCGTTGCAATGCCAATCCCACCTCACATGATTATTTTTTGGGTATAGCTATCGCACTGTTTATGGTCAATACACACATATTTTGACTCCATTAATTTCTACCAATCAAAAATAAAATAAGCCTCCAAAGGGGAGGTTTTTTAAAGAATCTATAAATAGACACAGCTTGCGCAAGGAATTTGTCAATACCTATATTAGCAAATGTATACTTACTGATCAATAGGTATTTGCAAATTTTAGGTTTTTTTCAAAAATTAATCCCTGTCCTAGATTAATTCCCCATCCCCTCGCCTTTCTTACTAAGTTCTCTTGATCAATCCACTCCAAAATGATTGGCTTATGCCTCTTTATGATTTCGTTTATGAACCTTTCCACCATGCATTCGTCCTTAAAATCAGCTAAGGAAATTTTATATCCATCCATTTTTTGAAACTTCCATTGCAACCAGCTGCTAGGTGTGATGTCATCGACCCAAATCTGCATCCCCCTTTCTTTAATCTTTGGGATGATGATGGGAAGGAGACGGAAGATATCATATTGCCTTGGACCCCACTCCGTGATTTCCAGAGCGCCTTCCCACTCCCAACTCGTTTCCAAGAAATAGGGCAAAGAAGAGAGCGTAATATTGATAGCCTTTGGTACGGTAGATTCCTGTTTCAATGCCTGCTGAATACATGCCGCTTCTCTTTCCCATAGCGTTTCAACATCCGAAGTTGAAAAGTATTCCTGGACTGATTGACCTATCGGACGACAAAGCCATTCTTCTATGACGACTTGACCTGTTTTAAGATCGACAATTGGTTGAGGGACCATTTTTATCATCTACTTGACCGTCCAATAGGTTTCTTTTCGGTTATCCCATGTGATCCTGCCTGTCTGTATATCGACATGGATCATGGGTTTGAAATCATTAGAATCATTTTCCTGTATATTTCCTTTACTTATTACGATTTCATTAATTTCTTTTTGCATACAATCTCCTCCCGTTCCCCTTTTGATGTTTATAGCAGAATATTTCACCATTAAACCGCTCCATACTGAAACGCATAACCTTTTCTGTAACGGCTTCACCGCAAACTTTGCACGTTGGACCTATTTCCTTTCCTTCTTCCTTTTCTTTTTTGGATTGGTCTAACTTTTGATGGGCTAGCATGGCAGCGATGTGATCGATCTGATCATTTGTTAAAATTTTCTCCTTATGTCTACGTAAATGAATACCTAAACCAAGCCCACTATCATAGACGGGCATGGAGCACTCCGAAACTTTAAGCCATTGAGCCTTAGTGAAGATGACGATAGGATAGATTATGTCTTTTAGCGGAAGCCCAATGGAAAAGCCCATTTTCTCCAGCCATATGGAAAGCATGGCAGCATGACGTTGATTTTGTTTGGTAGGACTGGGGCATTTCACCCATTTTCCACCCTCTTTTCGTTTCCAATAGTCTTTATATCCGGTATAGGCGCCAGACCAAGCCTTTGTTTCGATGACAAATATACCGGGTGGACCAATAATAATATGATCATTTTGCGCGAATTGATTGGGTTCAGTTTCTATGACTATATCATTCATAATTATCCATTCGTTTGGAAGAAGAAGCTTTAGTTTTAGAAAAACATTAAATTCACCGGATTCTCCTCGATCTTGATTTTTACTCTCCTTCATATCCAACGCCAAACTAGCAAGAGGTTTTACCGCCCAAGAAAGAAAAGAGGGGACTTGTTCGTCAATTCGGTTGATCTTTTGCTCTTTTTCTTTTTGTACCATTTCCTTGATTCTTCGTTGAAACTCTTCCTTTAGGACCTTATCTTGTTTTATAAGCCTAGCCAATAAACCCACCACCTTTTTCTTTAGAAATTTAGTTGGTCGCCCAAACTGTATTGAACATACTTTATGACACCTTCTTTGCTCGCTGCCTTATACACCGTGTATTGCGTTTCCCTGTATTCCCTCCCCTGAATTTCTTCCTCGGGATCATCCAAGACATCAAAAAAGATCGGTTTCCCATCTTTTTCCACAACAAAATCCGGTTGGTATCCTAACCACCGGTTCGTCGGATTATATGGCCTGATTATCTCCATTTCCCTTTCCTCCAACAATTGGAGCAATTTCCATTCACCTTCGTTATGCAACAACCACCCACGATTGGTGATTCGCCATGCTTTTGCAGGGGAGATCGTATACGGTTCTGATTCTCCATTCCCAAAATTCACACGAAGAGCAACCAGTTTATCCCTTACCCTATATGTCGGTAAATGATCTGTTTTGACAATAACGGGAATCCTTTGTTCCCCCAGACCCTCGATGAACCATCGCTTGCCAATGTCCTTAATATCTTCTTCCTCTCTCACCCATCCGACAACCACTCGCTTCCATTTGGGAGATTGAAACTTTTGGTTTGGGATATACCCTTTGTAGAAAAAGTCCTCCGTTCCAATCCAAATCTTATGTTGCAGAATCAAACTTTGCATAGAACGTAGAAGGGATTCTGGTGTTCTTTTCTGTTTCTTACTTCTAAGTTCTGATACCGCTTCTCGATACCAATGGTAGATAAAATCTGCGAAAGAAAAAGGGGCGAATTGGGACGTTTTTTTCACTTCCTCCGGATTCGTATGGGTACGACGGTCAGGTAAAGAGGCCCCTTCTCCTCTCCCATCAATGGTTAATCCCTCCCCCCTTTTTCTTTCATGGAATAATTGGAGATGAACCACCATTTTTTCCCCATCATGTTGGATTGCCTCTTTATATTCTACTTTTCTAGCAGCTCTTTCATATTTCCCATAAAAAAAGCAAATAGGGGTATGCCTTTTAGAATGACCAGGATTATTAACCAAGGTATACTTCCCACCTTTGGTTTTCCGAACATGCAATTCTACCTTGGAACCATATTGTTGACATCCGCACTGTATCACGACATTGGAGGCTTTCCACCTTTGCAATGTAGAAAAAACATATTCTCCATCCCTCAAATACTGCCCTTCATCCACCCATTGTTTATTAACGATGAGCCCGCTCACGCCACTCCACCACCTCTTCCAATTGGCTGTTCAGATCCTCGATCTTTTGTAAAAGAGAATTCATTTCCTCGCGCATGATGGCATCTGGGTGATCGATAATGAGATCAAAAAAGGGTACTAGGTTTCGGCAAACCGAATCAATTTGTTTTTCTGCCTTTCTGACTTGATCCATGAACAGTCTCTTACGAACATTGACCGCATTA
>Ga0180216_1004570_pt1 | contig 10435 bp, 3 predicted proteins | sample eDN3rd37CBELigMG_FD_128879 | JGI IMG/M metagenome (GOLD analysis project Ga0180216, IMG submission 128879) | Enriched Miracle-Growth compost microbial communities from Emeryville, California, USA - eDNA 3rd pass 37_C BE-Lig MG (version 2)... ...
CCGTTTTCTCCGTCGCCGCTTTTAGCCTTGTGCCATGACCATTTTCACCCTCCCCGCCGCCGTCTTCGCCGCCGCTGCCGCCGCTGCCGCCGCTGCTGCCGCCGCTGCCGCCGCTGCCGCCGCTGCTGCTGCCGCCGCCGCCGCCGCCGTTCGCCTTCTTTTCTCGCGCCAAATCCTGCGATGACGTCATGCCGTCTGAGCGGCGATCCGTTAATCGGGTCCACTTGGACGTCTGTTGATCAGGTCTATAGGGAACCGTAGCGCATTGTACGCGCACGCGCCTCACCAGCACCTTTGACGGGCAGGAGCATCTGCACGCGCGTGAAGCCATCTTGTCGTGCACGCGCCCCCCGTGTAGCGCATACGTGTCTTTGGGCGCAAACATCCCTTTGCGCGACAAAAGCAGCGCTGTGACAACGGAACAGCGTTCAACATCGCCACCACCTTCGCGAGTGACACGGACAATGCCACCCTGCCTTTAAGCAGCTCAAGTGGACAATGTGCAGTGCAGCCTGTACAGCAGCAAACCAAATGCATCTGTATACTAGACACGGGGCGCAGATTGCGAAAGGATGTGCTGGAACACGCCGGGTAGCGTGCTGGGGTCCATGCACAGGAAGGCGCGCCCCGCCGGCAGCTGGTCCACCAGCACCTGCGCCTGCGCGCCGAGGCTGCCGATGAACAGGAGGTACGTCGCGACCCGCGGGTCGCGGTCCATCGCGGCGCGCAGCGCGTCGGCGCGGATGCCGTAGCGGTGCAGGTTGGCGTCCGAGAGCACGACGACGATGTACTCGTCGGCGGGCTGCGCCACAATGTCGGTCACGGCGTGCTCGATCGACTCGAGCGTAAAGTCGCCCGAGGAGCAGTACTGCGTGTGCGCGACCATGCGCTGCACGATCTTCCAGCGGTCGCCCGCGTGCTCGGGCGGCTGGCCGAACGCGACGAGCGGGATCCACGGGCTGTCGCCCGAGTGGCCGCCCATGTCGTACACGAGACGCCGCGGGTCGAGCCCGGCCAGCGCCTCCATCAGCAGCACGGCGGCCTCGGTCTCGCGCGCGAGCCGCCCGTCGACGCCGTCGAAGCGGTACATCGAGCCGCTCAGGTCGAACACGAAGCGCAGCCGCTTCGGGTGCGCCTGCAGCAGGCCCATCTCAAACGGGTCCTCGCCGCGCCGGCGGAACACGGTCGTCTCGCCCGTGATCGCGTCGACCAGCCGCCGCTCGTCCAGGTCGCCGTCCGTCTGGTTGGGCAGCCACACGCGCTCGCGCTGCCGCGCCTGCGCGCGCTGGAAGATGGCGCGCACCTGGCGGATCTGCCGCTCGACCGCGGTCACCAGCTGCACGTACTCGTCGCCCTCCGCGGCCGTCATGCCGATCTCGTGCAGCCGCTCCCGCAGCCCCTGCTCGGCCATCGCGCGCGCCGCGCGGCGCACCTCCTCGGGCACCGCCGCCTTGACGTCGTCGGGCACCTGGTGCACGTCAAAGCCCTTGTCGAGCCGGTACGGCCCGCCGCGGCCGCCCAAGCCCGCGGTGTCGCGCCCGCCCGTGCCGCCCGCAAACGTGTTGCCGCCGTGGTGCTCCAGGTTGTCCTCGCGGCCGTGTTTGGGCCCGCCCAGCTTCTGGTCCGCCGACTGGTTCTTGCTCTGCTTCTCGCCGCGGCCGTGGCGCGCGCGCAGCGCGCCGGCGCCGCGCCGCCGGGCAGCCGCCGTGCCGGCGCCGCCACCGCCGCCGCCGCGGATCCAGTGCGCCCACTCGCGCGCCTCCACCTCCAGTTGCCGCGGCGCCAGCTGCCACAGCGACACCAGGCCGTCGGACCGCACGGCCGCCACGAGGCCCGCCGGGCCGCCAGGCACGTGCTCGAGCGCCCACGTCGTGCCCCGCGCCGCCTCGAACGGCAGCGGCACCGTCGCGACCGTGCCGCCGTCCAGGTCGATGGTTTCCAGCACGGGCGCGCTGCCCGCCGGCGCGTCCGGCCGGCCGCGGAGCGCTACGACGAGCTGCTCGCGCGGGACGACCAGGGGGCCGGCCACGACATTGGCGGCGGCGCCGTTCTCGTGGTCCGCAACTGCGTAGCGCACCACCGCTGGCAGCGCGTCCGCCCCTTCTGCGGTGAGCGGCACGCCCAGGGCGAGCTCCAGCTGCGCGCCGGGCGCGCCCAGCACGGCGACGCCCGCGCTGCGCCGGCGGTCGCCGGCCGGCCAGCCGGCCACCGCAGGCTCGGTGAGCGGCAGCGGCGAGGCGCGCAGCGCCGGTAGGCCGGGCACCACGGGGCCAGCCGGCGGCGGCAGGGCGACTGGCGGGCGCCACTGCAGTGGCGGCGCCGGAGGCGGAGGCGGCGCGCCATTGGCGCTGCTGAACGGTGGCGGCGGCGCCACCGTCCACTGCGTGCCGTCGCCGGCGACGGTGAGCAGGAGCTGGTCGGTCAGCGGCAGCCACGCCGCGTCGCGCACCCCGCCGGCGGGCGGCGGCAGCGCCACGCGCGTCAGCTGCGTGGGCGCGCCGTCGGCGCCCACGGCCACCGCAGGGTCGATGCCAAACACGCCCACGGCGCCCGACGCCGGCGGGACGAGCGTGGCCGCGCGGCCCACGCCGCTGGCGTCGCTGTGCACGTACAGGCCCGGCGGCGCCACGTCCGGCCGTGCCTGCTGCGCCGCGCCACCCGCCGCGGCGGCGGCGTCGCCGGCGCCGTCTGCGGCTCCGAGCGGCAGCACGCTGTTGGCCAGGCGGGCGAGCGAGCGCAGCCGCGACGCCGGCTCGACGGCGGCGGGCCCCGCCGTGGGCGCAGCGCTCGGCAGCTCGGGGGCCGGCAGACGGCAGACGCGCGCGCGGCCCGCCGCGACGTCGACGCGCGCCACGACGTTGGCCATCGGCGAGTAGACAACGGCGCTGCCGTCGGTGCCCAGCGCGGCCACGTGCACCTCGGCGCCCGTGCGGCCCCACGGGAAGATGTCGGCCAACGACGTGGCCGTGTACGCCGTCGGCAGGCCCGCGGCGCTCAGGTGGTACGTGTGCAGCACCGCGGGCTCGGCCGTCACCACGTGCAGGACGGACTGGCCGACGGCGTCGTCGCCCTCGGCCTCGCTGTCGCTGCCCTCCGCCGCCGCGGCCGCCGCGCCGCCGTCGTAGGGCGCCGCCGCGACGCCCAGGACGCGGGCGTTGCGGTTCAGGCCGGGCAGCTGGAAGGCGGCGACGTGCTCGGTGAACTGGTGCAGCCGCGCATTAAAGTGCGGCACCGACGCGATGCCGGCGCCGCTGCCCGGCTTGACGCTGCCGCCCACGTGCTGCTGTGTCAGCGGCACCCGGTCGCCCGGCCCGCCGATCCACCGCAGGATGCCCCGGACCGCCGGGGCGGCTCCTGACGGCGCGGACGGCAGCGCCGTCCACCGGCCCGCGGCGGCGGCCGGCACGACCACCTGCGGCTCGGGCAGCGGCCGCCGCGCTGCGAGGCGCACGGCCGCGCCGCTCATGCCGCTGGTGCCGGCGTCGTCGGTGTGGAGGTGGTCGGGCTGCAGCGACGTCAGCGGAAAGCCGTGCCGGCGGAGCAGCTCGAGGAGGAGCGGCTGAAAGTCGGCGGTGAGCGCGTCAAAGTCAAAGACGTCGCGCAGGGCGCTGACGAGCGTGTCGTCCGGGTACGCCTCGAGGTGCCGCACGATCGCGACGAGCTCGCGGAGCGAGTACGGGTAGGTGATCTGCCCGTCGGCGAACGCGGCGCGCAGGTCGTTGAACACGCCCACGAGGCGCTGCAGCACGTGCCGCGGCACCGACGGGCCGACGCGCGCGAGCAGCGCGAGCTCCGAGGCGGGCGTCGGGTTGTCCACGACGTGCGTGGCCAGCACGTCGCCGAGCGCGGCGTAAAAGTCGTTGCCCAGGAACGGGAAGCCGGGCCGGTTGGCGAGCACCATGAGCCGAAAGTCGGGGTGCAGCGGGATGTGGCGCGGGTCGGCCGGGCCCGCGGCGGCGCCGGCGGCCAGCGGGGCGATGTAGCGGCCGTCCGGTAGGACCATCTGCCCGCTCTCGGCGAGCGTCTTGAGCGCGGCGGTCACGTAGACGGGCGCCTTGTCAGCCTCGTCGATCACGAGCACGTGGCCCGCGCGCGCCGCCCGCACGAGCGGCGTGTCCTCGTAGATGATGCGGCCGCCGGCGACCTTGGCACTCACCACGAGCGACTGGACGGTGCTGTCGCGGTGCAGCTGGATGTACTCGCGCGGCCGCTGCAGCAGGTGCAGGAGGCGGTCGGCCAGCTTGTTCTTGCCGACGCCCTGGTTGCCGATCAGCAGCAGGTGCTCGTTGAGGCGCAGGTCCTTGAGCATCTCGCGCATCACAAACGAGTGCTGCGCGTTGTCGTGGAAGACGGTCGTCGGCACCAGCGCCGCGGCCTCGGGCGGCGGCGGCACGATGGGCAGCGCCACGTCGCCGATCACCAGCTGCTGCTGCGGGCCGTCGCCGAGCGGCGCCACGCGCGGCGGCGGCGTGGCCTCGAGCGCGGCCGCGGCCTGCGGCGGCACCGGCGGCACGCCGGCCTGGTCCAGCAGCTGTGCGTACGTCGCGCGCGCCAGCGGTGGCATGAAGCCTACGAGCGCCGTGCGCTCGATGGCGTCGCGTAGCGGGTCGGCAGGGTACGTCGCCACGCGGCGCGCGATGCGCAGCAGCTGCCGCGTCGTCAGCGGCGGCACCAGGCCCGTGGGCACGCCGCCTTTGCTGTGGCTGGCGCTGTTGGGTGATGCGCCGCCGCCGCCGCCGGCGGCGGGGGGCTGTTGCTGCCGCGTGAGCCGCGCAAATCGCAGGAGGGGGTCGAGGTGCGCGGGCGGGCAGCCCGTTGCGTGCGCAACGAGGTCGGCCTCCTCGGCCAGCGACATCGGCCGAAACTCGACGAACTGGAAGAGCGCGCCCAGCTCCTCGGTGCACCAGCCGCTGGCGCCGGCGCCAGCGCCGGCGCGCGGGCCCGCAGCGGGCGCGCCGGCCCCGCCCGTGGTGCTAGGCGCCGCGGTAGGGCCAGCGATAGCGATCGCGCGGAAGGATGGGTGGATCGGGTAGATCTGCCGGTCGGCCAGGACGCGGTCGGCGGCGGCTGCGTCGCCGTGCGCGGCGGCCAGCGTGGCGCGGCGCACGGCGGCGTAGGCGTCGGCGCCCAGCAGGAGCGAGCCGTCCGGCAGCGACAGGTAGCGGTCCACCAGCAGCGCCTGCAGCGCCGCGAGCGTGCCCGGCGCCAGCTGGTCAATGCCGTCCAGCACGGCCAGGTGGCCCTGCAGCGCCGCCGTCACGAGCGGGGCGCGCACCCACACCGTGCGGCGGCCGCCGTCCGCGCCTGCGCCCGGCGCGGGCGCCGCAGCGTCGACGGACCGGCGCACCAGCAGGTCGCGCGCCGTCATGTCGCGGTAGCACGCAATGTACGCCACGGGGTAGCCGAGCTGCGCCGCAAACTCGGCGACGGCCGCGGACTTGCCGACGCCGCGCGGGCCGTGCAGGCACAGGTCGCCCTGCGCATGCGCAACGAGCATCTGCGCGAGCGCGTTGGCGTGGTAGTCGGTCGCCTTCCAGCCGGGCTGGCGCCGCCCGAGCGGCAGCGGCCCCACGGGCACGTCCAGCACCACGGGCGCCGCGTCGCTGTTGCTGCTGCTGCTGCTGTTGCTGCTGCCGCTGCTACCGCCGCCGCCGCCGCCGCCGCCGCCGCTGTGGGGCGCTCCCGCGGCCGCGAGCCACACGCGGCCGCGCTCCGGCGCAGCGGCGTCGCGCTCGACGCGGCCGGTGAACCGGTACGGCCCCGCGGGCGCCCCGCCGTCCAAAAACACGTCCGCCTCACCGCCGGCGCCCTTGGTGGGCAGGAGCTCCTGCCGGCGCAGCGCCGCGGCCAGCTGGGCGGCGGCCGCCGGCGTTAGCGCGAACGGGTACGACCGCCGCCATGCGACCGCGAACGGCTCGTGCGGGAGCGCCTGCAGCGCGAACGCCAGTGCGTCCAGGCCCGGCTCTGGCAGCGGCGGCACGCGGTCCGCGTTGAGCAGTGACGCGGCGGTCGCCGCGGTGCCCGCGGGGCCGGCGGCGGCCGAGCTGCTCGGCGGGGGCGGCGGCGGGGGCCGCGCGGCCGCCTCCAGCGCGGCGGCCGCCGTCACGAGGCCTTTGAGCTTGGCCGGGTCGGCGCCGGGCGCCCGGCGGCGCAGCGTGGCGAGCGCGTGGTCCGGGTCGGCGAGCGGCGCCACGAAGCGCACCTGGAAGCGGGAGCGGAACGGCGGGTCCAGAGGCGCGCCCTCGTACGGCGGGCACGGCAGGCCGAGCGCGATGACGCGGAACGCCGGCGAGACGCGCACAAACCGCGCGGCGACGTCGTCGGCGGCCCCGCCGGCGGCGGCCACGAGAGCGTCGTAGCGGGCCGCCGGCAGCAGGTGGCGGCCGTCGTCCAGCGTCATCTCGCGGTTCTCCAGCAGGTTGTTGAGCGTGGGCAGGACGTTGCGCTCCGCTTTCTCGATGCCGTCCAGCACCAGCAGGCGGCCGTGGATGGCCGCGCGCACGGCGGCCTGGTCGACCAGCCGCAGGTCCTCGCCGACGACCTCGCGCCGCTGCTTGAGGTCCGTCTCGGTGGTGTCGCGCGAGATCGGCACGTACTCGATCTCGCGGCCGGTCAGCGCCGCGTAGAGCATGACCAGCCGGCGGCGCGCCGCGCCCGGTGGGCCCAGGAGGAAGACGTCCTGGTGCAGCCGGTCCTTGCGCATGAGCCACTGCAGGTGCTGCAGCGTCGGCAGGTCGAGGTCCAGCGCGCCGGCGTCGATCTCGTGACAGCCGAGCCGGACGGGCCGCGCGCGGCCGTCGCCCAGGAGCACTACCGGCGGCGCCGGCACGAGCTCGGGCCGCGCGGGCGTGTGCCGCGGCACGCGGACGTCGCCGATCTCGAGCCACTCGCCCGTCTCGGCCGCGTGCAGCGGCGGTGGGCCCGGCGCCGGCGGCTGGGGCGGCGCCGGCGCAACCGTCGCCATGGTCCGGGGCCGGCCGAGCGGCCGGCGGGCGGCGCCGCGTGACCTGGCGGCAATTCCGGCCGGCAGCAGCGGCCGTGGCGGCCACGCCGGCACCGTGGCCAGCGCCCGCTGCAGCAGCGGCGGCCGCCGAGCGCCGCCAACGCGCGCCGCCGCCGCCGCCGCCGCCGCCGCCGCCGCCGCCGTCGCCGCTGCGGCCGCGCGCCACATGGTGACGTCATCACTGAAAAAAGCGCGCCAAAAAACTTGGTCGTCATCGCGGACGCGCATCCGCCGCAGCCCGTGTCGTGCTACTAATCTACATGTGTACATGGGCTGTACAGCGGTGTGCGTCGTCCTGCTATGTACATGAGACGGGTTAGGCATAGTGGGCGGCGGCGGCCGCCGCACCGCCGTCGTCGTCGCTCTGGCTGTCCGTCGACCAGCCACCGATGCCGACCGCGGCGGCCGCGGACGGCGCGCGCAGCGCCGCGGGCTCGGGAAAGTTGCGCCGGCTGAGCAGGGCGCCCTTAAGCTCGCGCACGGTCGCTTTGAATCCTTCCACGTCTTCGCGCAGAGCGGTGCGCAGCGCCGTGAGCTGCGGGCCCCACGGGTCGGCAGCCGCAGCGGCCTCCTTGGCCGCCGTGCGCAGCTGGCCCACGGCGAGGGCCTCGGCCGCGATCCGCGACTGCAGCGTGTTGAGCTCGCGCTGCGCGTCGCCCACGGCCGTGCGCAGCTCGCTGCTGGCGTCCGCGCTGCGCTTCAGCAGGTCCGCGCTCTCCGCTGCCAGGGCCGCCAGCTCTGTCGACAGCCAGCCCAGGCCGTGCGCGCGCTCGCCGGCCAGCAGGTCGCGCGCCGCCGTGTATGCCCGCAGGCCCGGCCCCAGCTCGCGCTGCATGGCATCCCGTGCAGGGGAGGGGGGCGGGGATTGGTCAGGACGCCGAGTCGGGCACCGCAAAAAGGAGGCAGCGCAAACGCCAGCGTACGTAGGCCAGCGCGCCCAGGCCGCCCAGCGTGGCCGTGCCCATCGCCGTCAGGGCGAGCCAGTCCCTCCAGCTCGCCAGCAGCGGCGTTGCCCCTGACCGATCCACACCCCGGCGCGTCGTTCAAACTACACGTTAGGGACGAACTATACTCGCCTGACTGGTTGGCCTGTCCTCGTCCGTACAGGGATCGGGTGGCAACGGCGCGGTCGCTAGCTGGGCGACCCAGGCCGGTCGTGGCGGCACGGTCTGCCACGGCCTAACAGAGAAACCCAGCGACCACAAGGGGTCAGCAACCCAGCCGCGGCCTGCTTCGGCCGCCGCCAGCGTAGGGTCGTACCGGTCGCGCGTAGATCGGCAGAGCCGGCGCGGGCGCTGGGGCCGCTGCCGCGGGGGCCGCGGGGGCCGCCGGGCCAGCGGCGGCGACGGCCGCGTCGATCTCGGCCGGCGTCAGGCCCTTCCTGGCCAGGAAGGCCTTGCGGTCCTCGAGCGACCCCGCCTGCACCTTGGGGTTGGTCAGGAAGGCTACCGCTGTGCGGACCAGGTCCTCACGCAACGCTGCGGGCGCCGAGGCCGGTGGGGCCGCAGGCTGTGCGGCGGGCGACGCGGTCGACGTTGCTGGGGGCGAGGCAGTCGACGATGCTGGGGACGACGCCGTCGACGGTGGAGGCGGCGACAATGTTGGAGTTGGCGCTGGTGGTGGCGGTGCGTCACTCGCGCTAGCATTGCCGTTGCTGCTGCTGCTACTGGCGCTGCTGCTGCTGCTGTCACTCTGCTGTTCCGCGGCCGCGGCGGCCTCGGCCTGCCGCCGCCGCAGCGCCGCGCGCTGCGCCGCGCGCTCCTCCGCCGACAGCGCCATCATGTCCTAGGCGTGGAGGGTAAAATCAGGTTAATCTTACCCTCCAACTCATCATACACCAAACCCTAAAGGCCTGATCATAGCCCAAACCCTAAACTGCTGATCGTACCCCAAACCCTATAGGCCCGATCGTAGCCCAAACCCTACGTTGTTGATGATAGCCCTAGCCCTACCTTGTTTGATCGTACTCCTAACCCTAGACAGCTTATTGTACCCCAAACCCTAGACCCTGCTCAGCCAAGCCCTTAGGCTGCTGATCGTACCCCAAACCCTCGCGGCGTGTCTGGTGACCGGTCGTACACCAAACCCTAACCATAACGACTAGGCGCGGATAGCGAAGTGGCCGCAGACAGACGACCGCAGACGACGACGACGACGAGGGCGGCGGCGGGGGAGGCGGCGGCGGCGAGGACGGCGGCGGCGAGGACGACGCGGCCGCCTGAGGACGACGAGGACGACGCTGACGCAGCACACTGGGCAAGAGCGTCGTCGGGCGCCGCACGACGGTGGCGTGCAAGAACCCAGCCGCCATCATCCAAGGTGCCATCCAGCGCGACCCAAACGAGGAGCTGGACCGCCGAACGGTGGTCGGAGGTGGCTGGTGGCAGAGCTGGAGCAACGGGCCAACGGGCACGGCGGGCGTGGGACGGTGACGCCAACAAGAGAGAGCGGAGGAGCTGCGGAGGGTCCGAACCAACCAATTTTGCCGCTCGCTCGACCGCGGTCTGCGGTCTTACGGCGCACCTGGGCTTGTGGAGGTGACACGCGAGCCGCAAAACGGCAAGAGTTCGATGGCGGGCACGTGCTGAGGCTGCCCGGTGTCCGTCGGTCCTCCACCGCTGCACGGCGCCTGCGCCGTGCCGGCCGCCGCCGCCATGACCAGCCTGGACGGCCGCCGCACGCGGCTGCCGGCGGGCGCGGGCGGCGGCCTCCGCTCCAGCTCGACGGATAGCACGGCGGCGCTCTCCATCACGCCCGGCGCGCCGACCCCGCCCAACTCGCTGGGCTCGACCCGCGCGGGCTCGCCCAACTTGGCGGCGTTGGCGGGCGGCGGCAGCACGACGATGAGCCGGCGGCCGTCGTACCGGCGGCGGCCGTACTTTGGCGACGCCATCCGGCAACTCCTGGTCTACGTCCACCCCGAGTGCACCATCACCGAGGGCGGCGCCGACTACTTGGACTTTCACGTACGCGCCCGCCTGGGCATCGCAGGACCGTGAAGCATGTGCTAACGGTACGACCCACCTCCAGCGGCGGCCACTGCAACCAGCTGGTTACCTGGCTCAAGCAGCTGGCGTGCATGGGCGTGAGCACCTGCGACGACGTCCGCGAGCGGGCGCAGGCCATTCTGCCCAAGGAGATGGTCTTCTTCGCCACCGACTTTATGGAGACCGTAGGCTGCGCGCCCGCAGGGCACGCATGCGGGCGGGCGGCGCCGCTGATGCGCCGCGCGCCGGGCCGTTCGGTGCCGTACCGCGGGCAAACGGCAGGTGCTGGAGGCGAACCGGACGCTGCTGCGCAAGGCCGGCAGCGACAACCGCCGGCTGGCCGAGTCTGTGGACGTGCTCGCGCTGCCCCTGATCTGCGCGCTGTCGCCGTCCTACTTCAGCGACGAGGTTTGCACGAGCGTCGCCGGTTGGGGGCGGGCGCGCG
>Ga0180216_1004571_pt1 | contig 10431 bp, 8 predicted proteins | sample eDN3rd37CBELigMG_FD_128879 | JGI IMG/M metagenome (GOLD analysis project Ga0180216, IMG submission 128879) | Enriched Miracle-Growth compost microbial communities from Emeryville, California, USA - eDNA 3rd pass 37_C BE-Lig MG (version 2)... ...
CAGATAATTCCACATCGAAGACCTGGCCCACGGCACTTTCGATCACACACCGCCACCCCCTCATTGCTGCTTCCTCGTCTTGTGCTGACTTCGGTACTGAATTGGACAGCGGTGGTAGATACTGGAATCCGACTTCCATCATTTTGTCCATCACCGTAACAATTACAACAATTGTAATAAGTACTCCCGACTATTCGCGAGAGACATACAAAATAGATGATCTCCATCAGATGGGGATAAGTCGGAAAACCCGCCAAGAGACGCTCAGGCTTGCAGCTTACAGCAACCTATACTTGCACCTTTGTAACAATTATCCGCACCTCTCAATCGATCAGTCACTATTCATGCTGGTTCAACAAGCATGAATAAGGCTGCCATGACCCCTCCGGCCATCCGCGGTACTGCAAAATTTACTTCCAACCGATCTTCAGAGTTGCCCGCTGCCTTGGCCGCACTTCCCCGGCTGGTTGGCCTGTGGCCAGGCGAAGTTGTCCATATTGCCGACCCGGCGTTTGCTGGCCTGCTCGCCAGGCTGCGTTGCGCGCTTCGGGCTGAACGCCAGCGTGGTATCGCCGGACACTGGAGCTACGATCTGGCGCGCCACTCTGAGCTGTTGACTGTCTACCGTATCCTTGTTGACGCGCACCGCCACTGCGCGACCGGCATCCGTCGGCACGCCGTCAAAAGAAAATCGGCCCTGCACTGCTGAGTGCAAGGCCGATTGGCACTGCCGCTTCTGTCTCCTGACGCCGCTTACTTTTCGCGGCGTGTACCCAGTCCCATTTTCTTGGCGAGATCCGAGCGCGCCTTCGCGTAATTGGGCGCCACCATCGGATAATCATGTGGCAAGCCCCACTTCTCCCGATATTCCTCAGGAGACAGGTTGTAATGCGTACGCAAGTGACGCTTCAAAGATTTGAACTTCTTCCCGTCTTCAAGACAGATGATGTGATCAGGCATCACCGACTTCTTTATAGGAACCTTTGGCCGCAACTCTTCGCGTTCGGGCGGAGCCACACCACCTGAAGCGCGGGCCAGGGCCGAATGCGTCTCACTGATGAGTTGGGGGACATCCGCAGCAACCACAGTGTTGTTGCTCACGAACGCCGACACAATCCGCGCGGTCAATTCGACGAGCTCCGGGCGCGAAGAATTCTCCATCACAGTCCTCTCTGTTGCGGGTTGAGCGACTAGCCGCGGTGTCGCCTCGCAATTTCAGCAAGTTAATGCACGAAATCATGCCAGTCTTGGACAATGCAACGCTAGAAAAGCGCTAACAGTCACTGTATCCGTCTAGAATTGGCAACAAAGCACCACATGCTTCAAGTCTTCCTTTCTTGGTCATAGCACGCTCGAATTGTCAACTAAAAACCAAGTCGTCGAGGAGACGAGGACTACAGAGACAGTGAATTTCTGCTCACGAATTCATAAACGTTGCACAGAATTTCATGGCTGACGTTGCTGGTCGGCGACGCGTCATCGCGCTACCAAGACATGCTGCAATACTTTACGAAGGTCACCTCGCGTAGTCAGACCCAGCAACACCCTCCTTCATAAAACACGGTGGTTCAAACCGTGGAGCCTTGTTATCGATTGGCCTCCCTTCCTGACGCACTCGATCCGGAGTTTCCCATAAATGACCGTTCCCTCCCTCAAGCCAGCCGGCATCCTGCCCCCGACTGCCGCGAAGGTACCCACGACTGCCACCCATCATGGCATCACGATAGTGGATGAGTACTCCTGGTTGCGTGCGGACAACTGGCAGGAAGTCATGCGGGACCCCGGCAAGCTCAACCCGGAGATCCGGGCGCACCTCGAAGCCGAGAACGCGTATACGGATGCAGCCCTCGCCAGCACCAAAGCCCTGCAGGAACAGCTTTTCGAGGAGCTCAAGGCGCGGATCAAGCAGGACGACAGCACCGTTCCCGCTCCCGATGGCCTTTGGGCCTACTCCTCTCGCTTCGTTGCCGGAGGCCAGTACCCTCAGCTCTGCCGCGAACCCCGTTCGGGCGGTGATGCCACAATCCTCCTGGACGGTAATGAACGCGCCAGAGGAAAGCCCTACTGGAATCTCGGCGGCAGCGCTCACAGCCCCGACCACAGGCTCCTGGCCTATGCAGAGGATGACAAGGGATCCGAACTTTACACGATCAGATTCCGCGACCTTGAGACCGGTGAAGATCTGGACGATGTAATCACCGATACCCGGGGCGACTTTGTCTGGGCAAATGATTCCAGAACTGTCTTCTATGTCCGGCTGGACGAAAACCATCGTCCGCTGTCCGTCTACCGACATGTACTGGGTACGCCGGCAAAAGATGACGTTCTTGTTTATCGGGAAGCTGACACCGCATTTTACGTCGGCCTCGACAAGACCCAGTCGGGGCGCTTCATCCAGATCATCGCTCATGACCATCAGACGAGCGAAGTCCACCTTGTCGATGCGGACCAGCCGGCCTCTCCCTTGCGCATGATCTCGGCTCGTGAAACCGGACACGAGTACTCCGTGGAGCACCGCGGCGATGAGTTGATTATTCTGACGAATTCCGGCGGTGCAGAGGATTTCCGCATTGTCACCGTTCCGGTTGGCGCACCAACACCGGAAAACTGGGTTGAATTGATCCCGCACAGGCCCGGCTGCCTGATCATCGAAGTTGTCGTTTACGACGAATATCTCGTCCGCCTCGAACGCGAAGACGGCCTTCCGCGCATTGCGATCCGGAGATTTGCAGACGACGCCGAGCACCAGATCGCCTTTGACGAGGAAACCTACGCCCTTGGCCTGTCGAGCGGCTACGAGTTCGCCACCAAGACCCTGCGCTTTACCTATTCGTCCATGACCACCCCGGCCGAGGTCTACGACTACGATATGGAAAGCCGCCTTCGCGTGCTGCGTAAGCGCCAGGAAGTCCCCAGCGGCCATAACCCGGACGACTACGTCACGCGCCGCCTCTATGCTCCGACCAACGATGGAGAAACCGTCCCGGTATCGATCCTTTATCGTAAAGACACACCTCTCGATGGCAGCGCACCTGCACTCCTGTACGGCTATGGTTCGTACGGCATCTCGATGCCCGCTTCATTCTCCACTGCCCGCCTCTCGCTGGTGGATCGCGGCTTCGTCTACGCCATAGCTCACATTCGCGGCGGCAAGGAAAAAGGCTACCGTTGGTACAAGGACGGAAAACTCGAAAGAAAGACCAACACCTTCACCGACTTCATCGCCGCCGGTGAGCATCTGGTTCGCGAAGGCTTTACCAGCCGTGGACGCATCATCGCCAATGGCGGCTCTGCCGGCGGCATGCTCATGGGAGCAGTCGCCAACATGGCGCCTGGTCTCTTCCTCGGCATCATCGCATCCGTGCCGTTTGTCGATGTGTTGAACACCATGCTGGATGCGTCTCTCCCGCTCACTCCGCCTGAATGGCTGGAATGGGGCAATCCTCTCGAGAGTCCCGAACAGTTCGAAATCATCCGATCGTACAGTCCCTATGACAATGTAACGAGGCAGAGCTATCCGCATATTCTCGCCTTCGCCGGCCTGACCGACCCGCGCGTCACATATTGGGAACCCGCCAAGTGGATCGCCCGGTTACGCGAACACAACACCTCCGACAGTCTGATCCTTCTGCGCGTCAACATGGAAGCTGGTCACAGTGGCGCTTCTGGACGCTTCTCGGCGCTCAGGGAAATCGCCCATGATTACGCCTTCGCCTTGCTGATCGCCGGCAAGGCAGACGCAGACGCTTGAGAGATCGAGCACTCATCGATCACCAAAAAAGAAAGGGGCAGCCTCAGGCTGCCCTTTGCATTGTTGGCTTCTGGCCATCCGGCCAAAAGAAAGGGCCCCTTTGGGGGCCCTTCCAGATGCCTGGATCTCAGGCGACTTTCTCTCTGAAAGCCGGCGTACTCGCAACCTCCTCACGCTCCGCTGCGGATCGCAGGGCGATGCCGATATATCGGACCCTGCCTGCGATTTTCGCTTTCTGGATTCCCAACTCTCCAAAATCGCGACCAAAAGTCGGAAGTGCTAGAGGTTCCTTTTGCTGTTCTTCGCACCATGCGCAATAGTCTTCATACAGCGCAGTTGCGGTAAGGCTCGATCCATCCTGGGCTTCGATCTTTTCCTTGTAGTAGCGCTCCACGTCGTTTTCTGGAGCAATCAGCCTCTGCGGAATGAGCGTCGGCTTGTCGATATTGTCGTTGGCACCCGAACGCGGCTTCTCGATTGCAGCAGGTACGGAGACCGGAACCACACTCGGCGCCGTCACTTCCACTGGTACGGAAGTCTCGGGTGCGGAGGTGACCGGCGTCAGAACCGGAGCGGCGGGTGCCTTGCGCTCGTAGATGCGCCACTGGCTGAACGCAATGTACATGCCAAAGCCGGAGCCGATTTCCAGCAGCAACGCAACAAACAGCGTCATCGCCAACTGGACCTGGTCCATTTCCAGACCCGTGAGCTGTGCGATCACGGCTGCCTGCGGATCGGCCTCAGACATAACCGCCGCTGAATTCAGCTGAGCCAGGTTTGCCTGAATCTCGGCAATCCGGGTTTCGAGGACAACCGCCTGCTCGGCAGAAGCGAGCTCTGATACGAGACCATGATATTTCTCGCAGAACGCACGGCTTTTCGCGGTGGTGACATCCGTGCAGCCCTTGCTCAGCTCCCAGCGCCGTTCGCCCTTTACGCTGTCAATTTCGGCACGAACCGTCCCGACTGGTCGATGTTGCGGCACCCAGCCAAGCTGCTCCTTGGCGCGCGCGAGATCCGAGCTCAGATCATTGTAGAGCGTCTTCTCATGCGCCCGCTCGCCCGCTACGTCGAAGCGGTTGAGAGCAGCGTATCCAAAGGACGACGTCAACGAATAAGCAGTGACGACGGTCCATACCACGAGCGATGCAACCGCCTGGCTCCATGCCCTGTTTTTTATTGCGGCGAATAGGAAGAATGGTAGCAGCGCTTTCAAACAGTCTGCGGCAGCGCTTGCTGCACCGTAAATCTGGCCGTCAAACTCGGTTCGGCCGAGACTGACGCCAAATTGCCAGTTCATGGCGGCGGACACCGCCAATAACACACCGGCGGCAAAGATTCCTAATACCCCTAGAGCATGCCTCATAGCCCTCATTCCCTCAGTAGGGCTGGCGTCACGCGCAACAAACCTGTCCAGCCTTGTGCACTCGACCTGCGGAGAGGCGCGCAGGTAGTCCGGCCGACGCTCGACTTTGCGTCATCAACAACGCCCCTGCCTTGTTCTTCTGTGAGCTCCAGGGCCATCCCCAAATGGCCTCTGGCAGGAGGATCAAAGCGTGACCTTGCGGACGCAACGGTTCCCGGACGCCCTCGTTCGGTAGAAGCAGTCCACAGGTGCAATCGCCGCTTGATTGCAAGCTGTGGAAACTCTTCTTACGGAACGGGAACCACTTGAAATCGACTCAGTACCGAGTCCCCTCGGTTTCGAGGACTACTTGATTCGCAGCTTATTGTTAAGGGAATCAGTTTTGTAGCGAATTGGACAGAAAATCATCGAAAATTCAGCATATATTCGGACGCTGTCCGGCCTTCCGCGATTTCAACAGTGCCGCGCTGAATGACTCACAAATCATCCACACCTCGGGCCTAAAACTTCCCACAGCATTACGCTGTAGTTTTTTGGCAACATCGAGGGATCAGAGAGCCTCACGAACGCTGGGGCGCAGGGGCTAAATGCCCGGGGAAATGTCGCGTCCGACTTTTGTCAACAAGCCTGAATCTTCCGGAATGAAGTCTGGCTGTTTGCTGGCGCTGCCGGTAGGCTGCTCAATGGGTCTGACGGGCAAAAACCGGAACCAATGGTTCCAGATCTCATTGTGTAAAGATCAGACCGAGAGGACAAGGGTTCTCTGATTATGCGTAGTTTGCTCGGACTTTTAATGATAGCTGCAGGGCTTGTTATCGGCGCTTACTCATATTTTCCCGAAGCGGTCGAAGATCACTTCGGACTTGTCCGGCTAACCCGCATCATGTCGCCCGTTTCATCCGACGAACGATTGGTTGCTCCTTTGTCGCGGACCTTCTCTCCATCGTCCCCCTTGTTCGTTCATACCTTCTCTGACGCTGCTGACCCATCTACGCAAACAGGCAAGAACACGCATCCCGTCGCCGTTGTCATCACCGGCAAGAGCCTCGTCCAGCCGGTACAGATAAGTGCGACCGCACCGTCAAACGGGATGCAAGTCACACCCGGGTACGCATCAACTTCTGCCAGCGCGTCGACTCGATATGCACTTATCGTTGATGTTCAGCAGGAATTGAAGCGTATTGGATGCTATCAGGGCCACATTGACGGCGATTGGGGCCCCGGGTCGAGGCGCGCCATGCAGGCGTTCATCCGCAAGATTAATGCCTCCTTGCCCGTCGAAGAACCAGACCCTGTCCTTCTGACTCTCCTGAAGTCCCACACGTCAGCAACGTGCGCAGCCGGATGTGCGCCGGGAGAAATCGAGAATGCCAGCGGACAATGCACACCAGCTGCGGTATTCGCTGATACCACCGTCGCTCCGCTGGATACCGCCAGGCTTTCTGAGGCGGCTCCGCCTGCATCCCGCTCTCTCAGCGGCGTAACGGGCTTCGGCTGGGAGCCTCGTGTCCACGTCAGCCCGGATACCTATACCCTGCCGAGCCTCGTTGCCGTGAGCGAAGCGCCCGCCGCACTGCCTGGGCGTATGGCCGTCGGCGCCCCTCTTCCTGACGAGCACGCAACGACAGACGGCGAGACGGTCGTCAAGACCGCGGCCATTCCGGCTGATGATCTAGCGCCAGGCGCCCCCACCGTAGAGCGTGAAGCGGTTCGCCCTGCAGCGACACCGAAAAAGCGCCACTCCTCGGCGGCAAGCAAGCGTTCCAGGAAGGAAGCTCGCCAGAGACAACTCATGCGTCAAGCCTTCGGAGAAGGCTTCTAGTATCGCTCGGCCAATGCCTCAGACAGGCTGCGTTTGCGATAGCAGCCACGCGAGATATCCTTGTGCACCGCTTGCAATCTCAAGTACCAGCACTGCCGGCGTGTCATAGGGATGAAGAGCCTCGATCTCGCTGACAACACGCGACGCCAGCGACGAGCGTGTCTTGATGAGCATGACCGCTTCCTCATCCCGCAAGAGCTTGCCTTCCCAGTGATAGATGGACGTCATCTGTGGAAGTATATTGACGCACGCCGCAAGCTCATCACGGACAAGCCGCTCACCAACCTGCGTTGCGGTAGCGGTATCGGGAAAGGTCGAGTAGATCATAACCATCCTGGTGTCGCCGTTCATGTCCCACCACTCTCCTTTCGTAAGCGCAGTTTCCTTCAACTCGGGCAACCTGATGCCAAAAACCGGCAAGACCTTCGACCGCATCGCCTTTGTCGCCTCCGGTGTGCCAGAAGCCAACGACGCCCTCCGCCGGCTTGCGCATCGCTATGGCAACGTTTCCCCGTCAGACGCGGATGCAATTGTCGCACTGGGCGGTGATGGCCTGATGCTACAGACCCTTCATCGCTACATGAACAGCCGAATTCCGATCTTCGGCATGAACCGGGGTTCGGTTGGCTTTCTGATGAACGAGTATCAGGAAGACGATCTCCCGGCCCGTCTGCAGAGAGCCCGGATTTCACGTATCCATCCCCTCGCGATGCATGCCTACGATTGCAGCGGCAAAGCCCACAAGGGCCTGGCGATCAACGAGGTATCGCTCTTTCGGCAGATCTACCAGGCAGCCAAGCTGCGCATCTCGGTTGACGGAAAGGTACGCATGCAGGAACTGATCTGCGACGGGATCCTCGTCGCAACTCCTGCGGGCTCAACCGCCTACAACCTCTCCGCCTACGGCCCGATCCTGCCAATCAATGCGCCGCTGCTGGCTCTGACGCCGATCAGTCCGTTTCGGCCGCGCCGCTGGCGCGGAGCGCTGCTTCCCAACAGCGCTCGTCTCGTCATCGAAGTCATGGAGCCAGACAAGCGGCCTGTCAGCGCCGTCGCCGACCATTTCGAGACCCGTAACGTGGAACGTGTCGAAATCGAGCAGGCGCGCCATATCGAGTTGCTGATGATGTTCGATCCTGGTCACGACCTCGATGAGCGCATTCTGGCTGAGCAGTTCCGCTATTGATCGGCCGCCGGCAATCTCTGTCAGATCATCTGCAATTCGAACCGGCGGACGAGCAGCTCTTCTCGCGCGGCCTACCCTTGCCAGTAACTCACAACCTCACTCAGAGCCGGCCGCTCCCGCTCCTCCTGCCGTTGACTCGCCGAACCGACATAGACAAAGCCGGCGACCCTTTCATTGTCCGCCAGCCCGAGTGCTGCACGCACCATCGGACTGTAGGCAACCCATTCCGTGATCCATGCCGTTGCAAATCCCATGGCATTGGCCGCCAGGCACAGGTTGTAGGCCGAAGCTCCAGCTGACAGGATCTGTTCCCATTCCGGAACCGCCGTTACGGGCTTCACTGCCGAGATTACGGCGATCACAACAGGTGCTCTGTTGAAGCGTTCCTTCTCGAATGCTATCCGCGCCTCTGACGGCGCATCGCTCTCTTCCGCCGCACAGGCCTTCGCAAACACCTCACCGGCACGGCTGCGTGCCTCCCCTGCAAACACGATGAAGCGCCAGGGCACAAGCTTCTTGTGATCCGGGACTCTCGCCGCGATCTCCAGAATCTGCTGCAACTGTTCATCGCTTGGACCAGGTGCGCTCATCATCGCCGGCTTTGAAGAACGGCGCGTGCGTAGAAATTCCAGGAGTTTGTTGTCCGGTATCAGTGTCATGAAAACGTGTCCCTGAAAGTGTCGTCGTAAAAGCTCAACCTCGGGTGTTGTCCTAGACGGCCCGTCTCGCTATCGCAAACCCGAACGGCTACAATCATCGCCATGATCCGCGCGAGATTCTCAATGACCTTCCCGCTCCCGAAGTGGCTGATCCTGTTCTTGATCGCGATTGCATGCCCGCAAGCCGCGACAGCTGCCGAACCTGCCGGAGGTCCAACCCTTATCGTTCTGTTCGATAGTTCGGGCTCGATGTGGGGTCCACTTCCTGGCGGGCAGCAGCCCAAATACGCCGCCGCTCGCGATGCCCTGCTCAACGCGCTCCCGGCTCTCCACCTGAATGCCCGCACCGGCCTCGTCACCTTCGGCCGGGGTTGCAGCGGCATTGATGTCGTGCTGCCTCCCGACATTCGCCCCCAGGATCGCACCATCGCTCCTTTGAACGCCTTGAACCCACGCGGCAAAGGACCGTTAGGCCAGGCTCTTCTGCGCGCCGCCGAGCAGATTGAACCCGATCGCCGCGCAAGCCTGATCGTCATTCACGATGGCCCTGACAATTGTCGGCAGGATTCATGTGCAATTGCCCGCCGGATTGCGGCATCGCATCCGGGTATGCCCATCCATCTCGTCTCCCTTGGCCTCGACGAAGCCGCAGCTGGCGCCGTGGCGTGTATCGCCGAAGAAACCGGCGGCAAGATTTTTCCCGTGGGATCTCTGTCCGACATTCAGCCGATGATCGATCAGGCCGTGAAGCTGGCCATGACCGGTCCTGTTCCGGTACCCTCGCCGGTATCGCGTCGCGAAGCTCAGCAAGCCGAAAGAGGCCGTTCCGCGCACCCGAATATTCCTGCCGACGGCCCTCCGCACCTGTTGGTATCCGCCACGCTGGGCAAATCGACCGTCGTCGATAAGCCGGTCCATTGGCGCATTCTCCGCTCCGGTGAAGATACCACACCGGTACTCGATATCCTCGATTCCCGGTTTGCCGTCACTCTGCCGGCAGGCACCTACATCGTCGAGGCGGCCCTGGGACGTAGCCAGGTGCGACAGGCGGTCGAAGTCGCTGATAGAGGCCCGACAGAGATCACCGTTGCTTTCAACGCCGGCATTGCCCGCGTCACGACACGAATGGGCACGGACCCGGCGGTCAAGCTTCCTGTACTCGTCAATGTGGCGGCCCTGAATGATGCCTCGGCCGACACTGCTCTGAAGCCTGTTCTGGTCATTCCTTCGCCATCCAGCGAATTCGTGCTTCCCGCAGGCAAGTACCGCATCACTGCCGAAAGTGGATTGGGCCGGGCCTCACGGGATGTCACGATCGAAGCCGGGCAAGTGGAGCCGGTCACTCTCGATCTCAATGTCGGACAACTGCAACTGCGCGCGGTTTCATCAGCCGGCGAGCGCCTGACCGGCGATCTGACGTATTTTCTTTCCGTCGATGATCCCGGCGCCCCCGGTGGGCGCCGCGAGGTCATGCGGACTTCAGCCAGCGATCCCGTTCTGGAGCTTCCTGCTGGCACGTACTACGTCAAGGTGCAATCCGGGCACTACCAGAAGTACGACCAGATCGCCGTCGGCGCTGGCAGCGTCGTGCAACGCTCCATCATTCTGGACGCCGCCCGTCTTCGTGTCCGCGCCAATGTTTCCCTG
>Ga0180216_1004576_pt1 | contig 10422 bp, 8 predicted proteins | sample eDN3rd37CBELigMG_FD_128879 | JGI IMG/M metagenome (GOLD analysis project Ga0180216, IMG submission 128879) | Enriched Miracle-Growth compost microbial communities from Emeryville, California, USA - eDNA 3rd pass 37_C BE-Lig MG (version 2)... ...
AATATCTGAGCGATGCGAAGGAGCTCGCGCGAGCGGACAAGGAGCTGCGCGCGCGCGGTATCGTTCCCTACTTCGGATCTCGCGGCCTCGATCGGCTGGAAGCGCCGGGCGAAGTGCCGGCGGCCGAAGCGTCAACTCCGCCGGCGCGAGAAAAGGAAGACGAGCGGTAGTCTGTTGCATTGCCGGTTCAGGCGTACCGCCTGTTCCGATCCAGATATTCTCTCCGAGTCCATCCCTGCTCAGTCGAGCCTTCGCTTCAACCAAGCAAGGTGCGGCTCGGCCTTCGCGAATACCGTCTTCGGAGTTCCCGGAAACCGCGTGCAACGCGGTTATCCGGGACCTTTCGCGTCACATCTTTGACGGGCGAAGGCCCCGGCTCGCCGCGCTGCTCCCGCAGCGCTTGGCCGGGGACCCGGACTTTGGGTTTGGTCTCTTCCGAGACGTCGACATCGCTTCAGGACGCAATTTGCACGGCTGGAGAGCAAAGCCTGTGCATGCCCTGCTGGATGCATCCACCCAAAATGAACGCGCCCCAGTTCGGTGGATTTGGCGTTCGTGCGGAGCGTGCCGCAAGGAATGACGAACTTCGGCATCGGGACGCTAGCTGTGCAGCAACGGATTTGCGGGACCGAAGGCGTCGATCGCGGTGCCGGTGATGGCGCTCGCGGAGTCACTCGCAAGGAACAGCGCCACTTCGGCGATTTCCTCCGGTCGCATTGCTTTTGCAGCGGGCTGCCGGCCACGGCTTGCCATCAGGGCACGATAGCCTTCTGTGTCGACCGTACCCGGGCAAATGCAGTTCACCTGGATGTTGGCTTGTGCCAATTCCGCGGCCAGGCTCTCGGTCAGATTGATCAGCGCGGCTTTGCTGGCGCGGTACGCGCTGCGGCCGCGGCCCCCTTTGCGTCCGCCGATTGAAGACACGTTGATAATGTGGCCGCGGCCAGCCGCTCGCATTGGCGGAATTGCGGCACGGGCCAGCATCGCAGGCGCCACGAGATTGACTTCAATAACTGTCCGCCAGTCCTCCGGCGTGAAGTCTGACAGGTCGCGGGCCGGATGGATGGCGCCCGCATTGTTGACCAGCAGGTCGAGGGTGCCGAAGCGCGCAAGCGTCGCGGCAACCAGCGCGTCGGGTGTTTCCGGCGCAGCCAGGTCACCTGGCACGGCATGGATCGCGTCACCGAGTTCGCCCGCAAGTTCGTTCAGAGAAGTCATATCGCGACCGGTTACGACAACCCGGGCGCCTTCACGCACGTACGCTCGAGCTATCGCACGGCCGATACCTCGGCTTGCGCCGGTGACAAGGGCGACTCGTCCGTCGAGTTTCATGTTCTTCTCTATCTCTAAGCGAAACGTCATGCGCCTCGACCAAGTGACGCCGACCAACCCAGGCGAACATGGACCGCGGCGGATGTCTACAGTTTGGCAGGGGTCCTTCCCAAGCATGCCAATGGGTGCCAATTTACAATCTCTGCGCTGAGCGGGCGGCACGTGTCATGCTCGCACAATGCATTTTCAGGTGGGTTGCTCATGTCCCTTGCTGCTGCCCGGATTCACGATGTACCCGACGATCTGCTGGGCGCAATCGACTACTGCTATCAGCAGGGCTGGACCGATGGCCTTCCTGTCGTGCCGCCGGTCGTCGATCGGGTCGACGCTATGGCGGCGCGGGACGGGCGGCCGCCCGAAACGGTGATAGCACGGCACCCTGCGACCGGGCTCACTCTCTCGCTGCACGCGGCCGCAACGAACGCGGTGATGGCCGGGTGCCTGCCCGAGTATTTCCCGGTGCTGGTGGCTGCGTTCGAGGCAATGGATGCACCTGACTTCAACTTTCACGGCTCGACCGCCAGCACCGGCGGATCGGCGCCGTTGATCATCGTCAGCGGCCCCATCGTCGACGAGATCGGCATGAACGCTGACGTCAACCTGTTCGGTCCCGGTAACCGGGCGAATGCCACGATCGGACGCGCGAGCAGGCTGATCCTGCGCAACGTCTTTCAGATGATGCCCGGTGTTTCCGACAAGTCCACCCAAGGCAATCCGGGGAAGTACAGCTTCTGCATTGCGGAGCGCGCGCGGGATAACCCATGGCCCCTGCTCTGCGCCGCCCAAGGCTATCCCGACGGCGTTTCGAGCGTCACCGTCTATGCAGGCGGCGGCTTCTGCAATGTCGAGAACCATGGCGGCAATACTCCGGAGCAGGTGCTGGGCGCGATTGCGGATGCGATGGCAAATTATGGATGCATCACCCTTGGGCAAAGTGTCGTGATCCTCGCCCCGGAGCACATGCGGATTATCGGCGGCGCCGGCTGGAGCAGAGAGAGAACGCAGGAGTTTCTGTTCACTCAGGCAAAGCGCTCGATCGATGGCATGAAGAGCGTCGGGAAGTACCGCGACAGCGAGTACGACAAGCAGCACGCGGACGGCGCACACCACCTCGTCGAGGCCGGCTTCCTGCATCGCGGCATGGGCCCTGACGATATTCTCGTCACCATGGGCGGCGGCGACGCCGGCGGGCATTCGTGCTTTATCCCATCATGGAGCCGGGGACGCGGCTCTCTCATGCAGCACAAGGCGATCGGCGCAAGCGCGCACAGCGAGCAAGCCCTCAAGTAAAGGAGCGATTCCGATGCGGCTCTACGATCCCACCTCGTCGACGGCGAAAAGGTCCCTGACACGCGCTGCGCGCCTAGCGGATCTCGAAGGCAAGACGATCGGCATCCTGGACAACGGAAAGCTGAACGCGGTCGAGATGCTGGGCGAGGTGGCGACATTATTCGAGCAGCGCCATGGCTGCACGGTGAAGGGCGTCTATCACAAATCGAACGCCAGCGCCCCGGCGCCCAAGAGCACGCTCGCTGTGGCCGCAAAGGAGGTGGATTTTCTCATCACCGGCCTGGGTGATTGAGGATCCTGCTCAACGTGCAGTTTGCACGACGGAATTACATTCGAGCAGATGGGCAAGCGGGCGGTGGTGCTGTGCACCCAGCCGTTCGAGGTGACGGCCAGGAATATTGCGCGGGTGCTCGGTCTGCCGACCTATCCGTTTCTCAAGGTGCAGCACCCGATCGGCAGTTGCACGCTGCCGGAGCTCAAGGCGCGCGCCGAGGTCGCCTACCAGCAAGCCTTGCCAATTCTACTCGAAGGTTAGGTGTAGCTGAACGAGAACGAGGCATCAAATGGCCGACGTCGCCCATCACCGCGCGCATGTCGTTGCAGGTGGCTTTCCGCCCGGCTCCAGCGCCGGACACGATCACGACTATGCGCGTCTGCGGCTCCTCACGTTGCTGGCGGAAAGGGAAATACCGGCTTCGGTCGCCAACGACTTCGCGGACATGGAGAAATGGCTGCCCGTAAGCCGGCTCCTCGTCACCTATGTTGCGGGCCCTTATCCGAATGCGGAACAGTGCACCCGATTGCAATCCTGGCTCGAGGCCGGCGGACATTGGCTGGCGCTGCACGGCACCAGTGGCGGGCGCGCCGAGCGCGTCGATGGCCTGACGCAGCGCCGTACCGTGAAAACCGAGCATCATGCATTGCTCGGAAGCATGTTCCTCACCCATCCGCCGGCGTGCCGGTTCCGCGTCGACGTGTGCGATGTCGAGCACCCGGTGACGCGGGGGGTGGGAGAGAGGTTCGAGGTCGAGGACGAGCCCTACTTTATCGAGCTGCAAGCCCCCGCCTCGGCGCAGATCCTGCTGACGGCGGATTTCGGTGCCGCTGGCACATGGCCGGTGGTCGAGAAGCTCTATGGCACCGATACCTCGTTGCAGTCCGATGGGAAGACCCGCGTGCTCGGCTATACGCAGCAGGTTGGCGACGGCGCAGTGACGTACCTGGCGCTGGGCCACTGCCACAATCCGAACTCGCGCATGCGCCCAACAACCCCGGCGAGCGCCGCTTCGCCCGCAACGTTCAGGGGTGCATGGGAGTCGCCTGCATTTGCGGCCCTCCTGGGCAACGCGATCGCCTTTTCGATGGCGTGATCGGTGTCTTAAGTTAAGAGAATAGATAACTATAGACGCGGTAGCGTCACATGACGTACGGCGGATAACTCTCGTCCAACCCCGCGACGAGCTTGCCGAGCACGGCGAGGTGATGGTGGGAAAACAGCAGATGCTGGCGCGCGGTCTGGACGTCGCCGAGCGCTCTCAACAGGTGACTCCCGCGATACGCGGCAGCGCCGCCACCGAGGTGGTGCGCGGTCGACGTGACCTCCACACTTGTGTCGCAGGCTTGCAGACCGGCAAGAAAGATGCGGGCCTGTAATTGCCGTCCGACCGGTTCGCCCCGCTCGGCAAGCGTAAGCGCCTGGTTCACCGCATCCCGCAGCCCGGCCCGGGCTGCTCGCAGGCGGGTATCGGCGAGCGCGAACTCGGCCAGCGATATCGGGGCGTCGCCGAGTTGTCCTCGGCGGGCATTCCGACCCTCGCGGGTCTGTCGCGCGATCTCGTCGACGGCGCCCCGGGCGATACCGAGCGGGACCGCGACAAGCGTCGGAAAAAGGATCGTGTAGAGTGGTAGCCGCCATAACGCGCCATCGGGCCACGGCTTGTCCGAAAAGCGAGCGCTCCAGTCGCGATCGATAGGGACGTCCGTCGCCACGACGTGGTGGCTGCCGGTGCCACGCAGGCCCACAACGTCCCACGTGTCCTCGATCGCCAACCTGGTCAGAGGCACGAAGACCACGTGCGGGACGGGGTCGACACCGTCGGCGTTGTGGAAGCATGCTCCAAGGCCGGCCCAAGCGCTGTGAAGACAGTTGCTCGTGAACGGCCAGCGTCCGGTCAGGGTGGCTTGACCCCGATCATCGGTCACGCGACCGGCCGGAGCGAACATGGTGGCGCTGGCTTGATCCGGGTCGGCAAAAATCGTCCGGGCGGCACTTGGTGGCAGATAGCCCGCGAAGACATTGCTGCCCGCGCCGATCGCCGCGCACCAGCCGGTGCTGCCATCGACTGCGGCGATGCGCTCCACGACGTCCATTGCGTCGGCGACCGCGCTTCGACTCCGCCGAGGGACACAGGGATGAAAAAACGGTTGAGGCCCGAACAGCGCAAGGCGTCGACGACCGTGTCCGGAAGGCGGCGGCTGCGTTCGATTTCATCGACGACCCCGCGGATCGAGCCGATCACGCTGTCTCCCACGCGTTTCGTTTGAATCATGGCGTGCTCCATCGGCCGCATAATCGGCAAAGCCGCGCCGCGATCTTATCGCGGACGCGAAGCCCAGCTTTCCGGGTGCTGCGAGGACGGATCCGGCCCGATAGGGCCTGCAAGGCGTACTGCAAAAGTCGAGAGAAAGGCCGTCTGTGACATGTCGCTCGCTCCGCCTCGTCGAGAGTATTTCCGCCGAGCGTCGGTTTCGAAGGTCAGAATGCTCGGCGGAGCAACTCGGTTGCGGAGCGCCGCCATCGACCTCGCGTAGTGTCGTTGTGTCGCACAAAATATTGAGCATACCGAGGATGCGGGTCGCCGCCATCTTGACCGAAGTTGCGGAAGTGGCCGGACGGCTGGCCGACAAGCGGGACTCGATGCCTCGAGCTTACGGTTGAGAATTGATTAAGACGCGCGTTCTTTGTGAAGATGCCGATTATCGCTTTGTTCAAGTCGCTCTGCGAAAATTACAGGAAAGGATTAATCGGGCGCGAGCTTTTTTGCCGATGAACAAAGTTTTGAAGCGGATCCGCCGGACTTGGCTCTACGTCTTTAGTGCGCCCGTTATCCTCGGTATCACCATAATAGCCATGCTGTGGGCAGGCGTGTTGGTGAAGTATTGGCACGACGCGGAAGCCGACTATCACGATGAGTTGCGAAATGGGCGCAACCTTGCGCTGCTGTTTGAAGAGAACGTGCTGCGCTCGCTCGCCGAGGCGGACAAGGCGATCCTTTACTTGCGCCGCCAGATCGAAGCGCGCCTCGGCCGTGTGGATTTCCATCAGCTGGTCTCGAGCTCCGATATTATCAGCAAGCTGATTGTGCAGGTGGCGATCGTCGACGCCAATGGAATCATGCGCGCATCGAACGCCGGTCCGCAACCCGCCCAGCCCATCGACTTGAGCGACCGGGAACACTTTCGATTCCATCTGCGCAAGACAGGTGACGAGCTGTTCGTCAGCAAACCAATGATCGGACGCGCATCAGGTAAATGGTCGGTGCAGCTGACGCGCAAATTCCTCGACAAGGACAGGGCGTTCGCTGGTGTGGTGGTCGCCTCGCTCGATCCCGAGCACTTCACCGAATTCTACGGATCGATCGATCTCGGCCCCGGTGGCTCTGTGTCATTGATAGGCTCGGACGGGATTGTCCGTGCTTCGGGCGGAACCGGCGGCAAAGGACGCTTCGACCTGGGCCAGGATCTGAGCGCTACGATGCTGGGGCAAAAGATCGGCCAGGAGCGTGCAGGCAGCTTTATCGAGCCGGTTACCGGCCAGCAAGGCGATCGATTGGTGACGTTCCGCACCGTCCGCGGACAACCGCTCGCGGTCACGCTCAGCGTACCGACTGCGCAAATCTACGCGCCTTCGATCAGCGACTTGAAAAGAAATGCTGCCATCGCATTCTGCCTGAGTCTGGTTGTCGTGGGCGTTGTCATGCGCAGCCTGCGCGATCAGATTCGATTGCGCCGCGCCCAGGGTCGTTTGCTGCGCAGTCAGCGTCGCGCACAACGCACGTCGGAGCGCTTGCGCCTGACGTTGGACAATATCAGCCAGGGCATCATTCTCGTGACCGGCGACGGACGGCTCGCGGTCATCAACCGGCAGTTCGTCAATTTGCTGGAGCTCCCTGAACATTTGCTGATCGGGTCGCGCCGCTTTGACGAAGTGGTGCAACATCAGGTCGAGCGTGGCGACTTCAATCTATCGAAACTGCCCTCGGGCGTTACTCCGTTGCAGTTTTACACCCGACGAGACGAGACGGGAGAAATTGCCACCTACGAACGAACGCGACCGAACGGAACGGTTTTGGAAGTTCGCACGACGGCGTTGCCCGACGGTGGCTTCGTGCGCACGTTCACGGATGTGACGGCGCGCCGGCATGCCCAGTCGGAGGTCGATCGCCTGGCTACCGAGGATGCGCTGACGGGATTGCCCAATCGACGTTTGTTTCAGCAATCCCTGGTCCGCTACGCACGGCCGCAAGCGGGTGGCCGTGCCGACGGAGACAGGCCCGTGCGCGGGTTCGCGTTGCTGTATCTCGATCTCGATCGCTTCAAGGAGGTGAACGATACGCTCGGTCATCCGGTGGGTGATTGCCTGTTGCAGGCTGTTGCCTTGCGCATCAAGCAATCGTTGCGTGCGGATGATCTTGCGGCTCGCCTGGGCGGCGATGAGTTCGCGGTCATCCTGCCGACCGAGGGTTCGGCTGAAGAGCCGGCGTTGATAGCTCAACGTCTGATGAAGAGCCTGGCGCAACCTTTTGCCATTGGCGGACACCAGATCAATATCGGCGTCAGCGTGGGCATCGCTCGCTATCCGCAGGATGCGCAGGATCCCGATCTTCTGCTGAAGGCTAGCGACGTGGCGCTCTACGCGGCGAAAGCCGCCGGTCGCGGTGCCTGGCGGTTATATGATGCCGGGATGGCCGAAGAGATCGCCGCCAAGCGCAGCACGGAAATCGAGTTGCGCCAGGCCATCGCCGAGGGGCAACTCGTTCTTCACTATCAGCCGCTGTACGATCTCGGCGCTGAGAAAATCGTCGGATTTGAAGCCGTCACGCGGTGGAAGCATCCGGAGAGGGGGATGATCCAGCCCGGCGAATTCATCGCGCTTGCGGAAGAGACCGGGCTGATCGTCCAGCTGGGGGAATGGGCCCTGCGAGCCGCATGCCGCCAGGCAACGACGTGGCCGACCGACTGCCGCATCGCGGTGAACGTCTCCTCGATCCAGTTCAAGAGCAGCGATTTACTCGCGACTATCCGCTCCATCCTCGCCGAAACCGGTTTGGCCGCGCATCGCCTCGAGCTGGAGATCACCGAAAGCGCTCTGCTCCAAGACACCGAAGCCATTCTGCGCACACTTGCCGACCTGCGCCGGCTTGGCATCAGAATCTCGCTCGATGATTTCGGCACCGGCTATTCTTCCTTGAGCTATTTGCGCACTATTCCGCTGACCGGCATCAAGATCGATCGATCTTTCATCAAGGATCTGACCTCGACCGCGGAAGCCAGGGTCATCATCAAATCGATCAGCGAAATCGCTGCGGCGCTTGGCATGTCGACCACTGCGGAAGGCATCGAAACGGAAGCGCAATTGGCGAGTGTGCGTGCCCTTGGCTGTCGCGAAGCGCAAGGCTTCCTGCTCGGTAAACCGGCTCCGGCCAATGAGATCGCCGAGTTGCTGCAAAACTGGCCCGTACGCCGGCCTTGGGCGATGCAACGCTCTCATTTCAAATACATCACACGGGACGGCGAGCACACGGTGGGCGCATCGCGCGTTGCCCCCGATGACAGAGTTCGCGCCATCCCGGGGTAATCGCCGCTCGCGTCTGTCAGCCGATAGGAACGGGATCGACAGTCGAAATTCGTGGACTGCGGGCTTCGATCTCCGCGCCCGCGGCGAAGAGAATGTCCTCGCGGAATCGACCGGCGACGAGTTGCGCCCCGCAAGGAACGCCGTTCGCGACCCCGGTGGTGACGGTCAGGCCGGGGAGGCCGACGAAAGGCAGCCCGACTTGCGTGAGCTGGGCCTCGATCACGCGCTCGAAGCCTTCGGGCGAGGAAACGTCGAGAAGATCGGGAAACGGCGTCTCGGCGCTGACCGGACAGATCAGCACGGGGTATTGCTCGAGGAACAGGTTCCACTCGCGGACCAGGGTGTTGCGCTTCTGGAGAGCATCCATGTAGTCGTCGAAGCTTGGTGCTGGGGCACGCTGCACCATCCGGGCGTAAACGAACGACGAGTCGGGATCGGCTTCCTGGTCGATGGCTGTGGCCCCGGAGCGCCGATAGTCACCGAGCCATAGAAGCGCCTGCAGGCGGGCGGGCTCGCGGAGTGGCGGGCATGGCGTCTCGACCACTTCCCATCCGGCATCGGCGAGCCGCGCAGCTGCATCGCGCAGTGCGGCTTCCACCGCCGGCTGAACCTTCAAGCCTTCCGGTGCGATGGTGAGAGCCGCCCGCTTCGGAAACGCGCCAAGGTCGAACGGAACGGGCGTCCACCATGGGTCGCGCACGTCGCGCGCCGACATGGCTTCGAGCGCGAGACGAAGGTCGGCGATCGAGCGCGCGAGCGGACCCTGCACGGCCATGATCTGCGAGCCGATGTAGCGATCGGGGCCGCTTGCATTCATCGTCGGAACGCGGCCGGTCGTGGGGCGAATGCCCTGAATGCCGCAAGCATAGGCCGGGTAACGGATCGAGCCGCCGATGTCGTTGCCGTGCCCGATGGCGCAGATTCCCGAAGCGACGGCAGCCGCCGCACCGCCGGACGACCCGCCAGGAGTGAGCGCCGGGTTGACAGGATTGCGCGTGTGGCCGTGAAGGCTGTTCCGTGTGAACCAGCGTAGAGAGAACGCCGGTGTGTTCGTGCGCCCGACAATGACAGCGCCGGCACGTTTCAGGTTGGCGACAAGGGGATTGTCCGATTTGGCGACAAGATTGGCCTGCATGCGAAGCCCGTTGGTCGTCGCGTAGCCTTCCTGGTCCACATTGACCTTGATCGTGATCGGAACGCCTGCGAGCGGACCGGCATCCATGCCATGAGCCACGGTTTCATCGATCCTGGCGGCGGTTGCCAGGGCCTCGTCGTCCGTGCGCTGGACCACCGCATTGATCTGCGGATTGACTGCCTCGAGGCGGGAGAGCGCAGCGCGGCAAACCTCGGTGGCGGAGGCTTTGCGTTGGCGAACGAGGTTGGCGATCTCGGTCGCTTGGAGCTGCCAGATCTCTGCCATGATGAAGTCTCCGCCCTTGCAGGTTCAACGCATGCCTCCATTCCGCTTTGTCGGATGCGAGCGAGGCGTCTGCCATTTCAGCATGGCTTGGGGCTCAATTCGAGAAAGGTTAGGCTTCCCCGTACGTCGTCGGGAGGCAGAAGCTGCTCTCCGACCACGCGGGGAGGTGCGAAATGCTGCTGATGTGGCTGCTGGTCCTCGCGATCGGCCTGGTGGCGGGGACGCTGGGGGGCATTATCGGCTTCGGCGGGTCGACGATCCTGCTGCCCGTTCTGACCTTCGTCTTTGGCCCGAAAGCTGCGGTCCCCATCATGGCGATCGCCGCTGTCCTCGGGAACGTCTCTCGCGTTGCCGTCTGGTGGCGCGAGGTCCGTTGGTCGGCAGCCTTGGCCTATAGCATCGCGGCCATGCCGATGGCCTGGCTCGGTGCGCGCACGATGCTTGCGCTCGATCCGACTGTGCTGGAGGCCTTTCTCGGAGTTTTCTTTATTTTCATGATTCCGCTCCGGCGCTGGCTGGAGAG
>Ga0180216_1004577_pt1 | contig 10421 bp, 11 predicted proteins | sample eDN3rd37CBELigMG_FD_128879 | JGI IMG/M metagenome (GOLD analysis project Ga0180216, IMG submission 128879) | Enriched Miracle-Growth compost microbial communities from Emeryville, California, USA - eDNA 3rd pass 37_C BE-Lig MG (version 2)... ...
ACGCAGCGGACAACGCAGCGGACAACGCAGCGGACAACGCAGCGGACAACGCAGCGGACAACGCAGCGGACAACGCAGCGGACAACGCAGCGGACGACGAGGACGAGAAGAACGCAGCGGACGACGCAGCGGACGACGCAGCGGACGCCGACAAAGAGGAAGGCGACGCAGCGGACGACGCAGCGGACGACGTGGACGAGGAGAACGCAGCGGACGCCGACAAAGAGGAGGGCGACGCAGCGGACGACGCAGCGGACGACGCAGAGAACGACGACGAGGAGAACGCAGCGGACGACGAAGTGAAGACGCGACGATGAGCAGAGACGGGATGAAGGAGACGGGCCAAGACGACGCTTGACGACGACGACGCTGGAGGACGACGAAGCAGGAGGCCGGCGCTGCCACGGAGGAGCGTGTTCGCTTGTAGAAAGTATAGTCTTCGTCCACCTCCCTTCAACCGTCGTTCCGGCACCGCGCCGTGCGGTGGCCTGCAGCAACCGACCATATGGCGGAGCCGCGGCCCATGTCGTTCCTGGGCAAGCTGGTCACCTACTTCCTGCGGCTGATTCTGCACATCTTTTTCCGCGACACCAGCTGCTCCAACATTCACAAGGTCCCACAGAATGCCGCCGTCATCTTTGTGTGCGCGCCGCACGCGAACCAGGTGTGATACTGCGCGGCCGGGCCGGCCCGCACGGCCCTGCCCGTCGAAGCCTAACCACGCCCGTCGCCGGCCTTGAACGCGGGGCGGCGCGCGTAGTTCATGGACCCGATTCTGGTGATGGACCACTGCCCGCGCGACATCGGTTGGCTCGTCGCGGCAGCCTCCATGAAGCGGCGCGTCGTGGGCACCTTTGCGCGGGCACTCAACTCCATCGCAGTCGCGCGACCCCAGGACATGGCCGTTCGTGTATGCGCCCTGCACGCGGGTGCCGCGCCGCTCTGCGCTCTCGGCGGGATGAACTAAACCAGCCGTCCGAGCCGCTTAGGGCCACGTCGGTTGCGGTGCGCCAGGGCACGGGCAAGATCACCGGCGACGGTGTCACCATCAAAGGCGCCGGAACCAGCTTCAAGCGCGCGATGACGACCGAGCACCAGCTGGCTGTGGGTGGCAAGGTCCGAGCGGAGCACGAACCCCGGCTGTGTGCGTGTCCGCCTGAGAGTCACCAAGGCACGCCCGCCCGGCGCACCGGTCGCGGCCCCCGCAGGCGTACGTTGTGGAGGAGATCGTGTCGGACACGGAGCTGCGGCTGAAGGCGCCGGGCCTGCCGGACCCCATCACGGAGCCGGCCTCGTACAAGATTCAGCCCAAGGTCGACCAGACCGAGGTCTACGAGCAGGTAAGGCCAGGAACGCACGGAGGTGCCCGCCCCTCGCTTGGTGTGGCTGAGCGTCGCGCGCACCGTCCTTAGCCCCACCCCTTCGCCGACGCATTGGGCAGGTGTACAAGCGGCTGGGCGAGCGCGGTGCCATCGGCATCTTCCCAGAGGGCGGCTCGCACGACCGGACGGAGCTGCTCCCGCTCAAGGCCGGCTTCACCATCATGGCGCTCGGCGCCCTGGCGCGCTACCCGGACCTGCCGCTGTTCATCGTGCCGACGGGCCTGTACTACTTCCGCGGCCACGCCTTCCGCAGTACGCGACGGCGCGTTCTCGGGTCTGCTGCACATCCAAGGAGCAGTGGCCTGACGCGCTGTTTTTATATTGGATGCGTCCACCGTGTGCCCTGCCGCGGTAGGCACGGCGCACGTCGAGTTTGGCGACCCGATCGCGATTTCGCCCGAGCTGGTGGAGAAGTTCAAGGCCGGCGGCGAGGCGAAGCGCCAGGCCTGCGGCGAGTTGCTCACCACGGTAGGCCGCCAGAGTTGTCCGTGGTAACAAATGTGACGATTGCTGACCGGAAGCGACCGGCCTGCCCGAGGTTGCCTGCGCTGCCAGGTCCAAACGGCGCTGCACGCCGTCACGGTGATGGCGCCCGACTACAACACGCTCGAGCTGTACCGGGCGGCCCGGTGCGCGAACAACGCGCCAAGAACACATCGGGCACTCTTGGTCGGTTCCTGACAGTCCGTACCTGCGCACTTGCTCGTGCATTGCATTGCGATCCGCAGGCGGCTGTACAAGCGCGACGGCCGCGAGCTGACGGCCGCGGAGAAGCTGCGCCTCATCCGGCGGTTTGGCGAGGTGCGTCGCGGTCGGCCGAGCGGCGACGTCGCGCCGCACGCCGAGTGCTGAGCCGGCGCGGTGCGGGTCGTATCGCTCAGCTCGCGCGTCCACAGGCGTACGAGCGCTGGCAGACGGACCCCAAGGTGATGGCCTTCCGCAATAACCTGGAGACCTACAACACGCTCCTGAAGCAGTTCCACCTGCGCGACCACCAAGTCACGAGCCTCAACCGCTACGCGAGCGAAGCCTTCCTGGTCCTCCTGTACGACTGCGCGGCCTTCGCTAGATCGACGAGAGTCCCAGCTCGTGCTCACGGCGGCGGTTGCTTTCTCTCTGTGGTGGCGCCCACTCGCAGCCTGCGCCTGTTTCAGCTGTCGGTGCTGCTGTTGCTGGCGCTACCGGGTTTCCTGCTTGGCCTCCCCGGCGCCATCGCGGCGAGCACCATCTCGGAGCGCAAGGCCCGGCAGGCCGTCGCCGGTAGGCTGCGGCGCGCTGGGCTCCCTACGTCCGCAGCGCCTGCGTGCGTCTGACTCGGGCACCGCGGTCGCCCGGGTTTCCCAACGGATGCGCCAGCGTCGACTGTGAAGCTGGCCGGGCGCGACGTCCTGGCGTCGTGGAAGGTCATCGTGTCGCTGATCTTCTTGCCACTGGAGTGGACGACGTACACGCTGGCCTTTGGCGCGCTGCTGCTCTTCTACCCCGACGCGCCGTTCCTGGTACCGCCCCGCGCGGACATCGCTGGGACGAACGGCGCAGCGCTCGTCTCACGCGAATGGCGGCACGCGTCTTGGTTGCGAGCTGGGCTCGCAGCCGGCGTTGTCCGCCAGCGGTCGGCTGGCGCTGTGGGCGTTTGGTTCCGTCTCGATTCCGTTCATGATGTACACCGCCATGCGCCTCATCGAAATCGGCCACTTTATCTTCACGTCGCTGAAGCCGCTGACCATGGCCATCCTCAAGTAAGCGCTGCACAACCGAAGACTGCTCAGTTGGTCGACTTGCTCACATGCGCACTGGCGTTGCTGGTGATCCACATGACCAACCGCGCAGCCGCGGCTTTGCGGACGACCTGCGCCGCATGCGGCGGCAGCTGCAGCACGACCTGCACGACCTGGGCTCCGAGGTCCGCCTCTGCCGGCCACTGGGTCGCTCTCGCGCGGAGCGCGCTTCACCTTTGGCTGACCACCGCCGTCGATTCTAATGGCCGGCCGCACCCCGCCAGTTCGGCCCGCAGCTCTTTGCGGACATGGAGGAGATGCCGGCGGTGGTGCCCGAGGACCCCGTCGGCGACATCCTTGGCGACGACTACCTGTGGGGCAACCCGCTGGGGCCGACCGTCTCGGCCGACACGACGCCCGGGAGCGACCTGTCTGGCTCCGTCGAGGCGACGTCGTTCGAATCCAGCGGGCTGACCCAGCGCAAGTTCCACCTGGGCAATGTGTACGTTCCGTGCACGCGTTCTACCACCGCCTGACCTGATCTGACCGCGCCTTCAGTGACTCTGGCTCAATTCGCGCTCGCACAGGCCCTCGTCACGCTAGAGCCGTTTATGCTACAAGCGCGGCGACATACAAGACATGGTCGGGTTGCCGCTCTTGCACACGCACGCGCACGCCCCACTGCTCTCGCCACCGCGGTCTGTACACTTGTATGTTACAAAGTTTCGATATAATGCACAGTCGTTGAAAACTTAGTGCCGCCGGTGGCGTCGGTGCGGAGGCCGGTACGGTTGGTACGGGTGATACGCATTTTGGTTGTTCATCAGGAACAGGGCGAGCTCCGCTGCGTCCTCGGCGTACGGGGCCCCCGGCGGGGGCCGCGCCCCGGCGGCCAAGAAGCCTGGTGGCAGCGGTGCGAGGAAATTTGGTCCGCCGGGCGGGCCGCCCGGCCGCGCTGGCGCGCCGATAGGGCGTGGCGGCGGGCCGATGGGGCGTGGCGGCGGGCCGATGGGGCGTGGCGGCGCCGCGCTGCCCGCGGCCGGTCCGGCAGGCCCGGCGGCCCCGGCGGCGCCACCACCTTGCAGGAGCTCCTGCTCGGCGCGCCGCCGCTCCTCTTCCACGGCCAGCTCGTCGTCCTGCACCGAGTTGGTGAACGTGAGGCACTTGCCGCACTTGACCGTGCAGCCCTTGCCGGGCGTGTGGCTGTGCTGGCAAAAGTGCTCGTAGCCCGTAATCGGCTGGCGGCAGATGTAGCACATGTGGGCGCCGCAGCGGCAGGTCATCTGTGCGCGACATGCCGGCGGCGGAAGAAAAACGGCGACGTGAGCGGCCATTGGTTGGCTACTTGGGAGGTGTGCATCCGACGCGCACCTTGTTGCAGCCCTCAGTCTTGTAAAAGGGGGTGTGACACCTCCAGCAGTGCCGCACGCGCGCCGCCGTCATGCGCTCCTCGCTGCGCCGTTTTTGAAGCGTCATGTCAAACTGAGAACGCGGCGTGAGCACTGAACAGCAGCGACCGCGTGCGACGCCCGTGCAGGACGCACATGGACAGCCGCTTCTTGGTGTCGCTGGCCTTTTCCACCTCCTCGCAGCGCAGCGGAATGTGGTTCTCCTCCTTGCACAGCCGGCAGGACGACTGCCCTTGCCGCGGCGCCACCGGGCATGCCCCCCCACCGAGGGTCAGAATGGCCATACGCGCGCGGAAGGGGATGGCACAGGCGACTGCGCACCTTGAGGCACTCGGGGTTCTTGCAGTTCAGCACTTTGTCATCCGGGTTCTCGTTGATCTCTGGGCACGACCGCGCCGTCGCATGGGCATCTCCACGATGACGCTCGTCAGCGGGGTCCGCTGGCCCGGCCCACTTGGCCGGTCGCGGAAACGGCCAGGAGGACCGTACCGGCATAGCTGCAAAACGGGCACTTGACCAAGTTCTCGATGCCCACCATGCTGGCCTCGGCCACTCGCTCTTCGTACTTGGCGAACAGGTGCTCCGGCAGCGCTTTCTTGAGCTGGAGAGCGGTGCGACAACTATGTACACGGGGAGCGGCGTGAATTTTGCGGACAGCGCTTTCTAGAGCTGTGCGGCCACCGTACCTGGCTCGTCACAAAGGCGCCGTCGCAGCCGGCGGTCATGCACTTGAGGTTGACGCGGCCCGTGCCAAAGATAGTCTCCTCGGCGTACCTGCGGGGCTCGGCACCTCCGCGCGACAACCGCAACCGGTCAGACGGGCCGGCCGCCGTCGTTTTCCACTCGGCCCGAGGGCGCGGACCGTTTGAGGCAGCTGGTGCAGAAGAGGTCGCCCTGGTCGCACTGCACCATGCGCTCAAAGGGGAACTCGTCGAAGCAACAACCGCACTCGATCAGGTGCCCCGCGGCGCGCGCTTGCTCCATCGCCAGCGCCATGGCCGCCTGGTAGTTCTTGTCCGCTTCGAGCTTGTCCCGGTACTGTCGCACGGCGGCGACCTCTTCCTTGAAATCAGTCGGCTGAGCACGACCGCGCGCTGGAATCGTAGCGCCCGGGGCGGGGCGACGTCAGCACACCTCGCGAAACGCGGGTCCCACACATTGGCACATACCCAGTTGTCGCCAACGTGGTTCTGCACCGCGGGCAACGGCTTCTTGGCGGAAACCTTGATGTGCTGGCCGCTCTGCCGCAGGTCGCTCAGCTTTTTCCATGTGGGGGCATAGCGCCCTGCCGCAGAGGTCCAAGGCGTCCGCAGTCGTGCTGCGCGTCAGCGTGAACGTTCCGACGCGCTGCGAGCATTCCGGCGCAGGCAGCAGTGGGCGTACAGCGGCACTGGGCAAAGGTTTCGCGAATGATGTTGACTCTGAGGTCGTAAAAGTCGATGCGGAGGACGCTCATGGCCAGCTCATAGTAATCGGTGCCCGGGTGGGGCGTGTTCTCCGGCGGCACCTTAAACAACTCCTGCGCGGGCGCGCCAGCCAGCCCGCGTAGCTCCGGCAGCCACAGGTCAGCGATGAGCGCCGTGCGTGGCGCTCCGCTGTCCGCGTCCGCCGCGTACGTCGATCGACCGCGGCTTGGGCTGCGGCTGCGGCTTGGCCTGCGGGGCCTTGGGGTACGACTTGGCTTCGAAGAGCTGGTTGATGACGTGCAGCGCCACCTCGGCAACGCCCTCCGCCTTTGCTTCGCAAATCAGGTCCCGCAAGTACGCCAGATCGACGTCCGGCACAACCGCCAACTATATGAGCCCCTCCAGCACGGAGGCGAGCAGAGTATGCGGTACGTGAGATCGCATGATGGATACCGCTACGGCACCCGGCGCGCCGCGGCCGACACGCACCACGTCGCTCGTGGGATCGGTGCGCGCCCGCTTGGCCGGGCCCGGGCTGGCGTCCGCGTCGATGACGACCGGCGCAGTCGAAGGGGCAACCGGCCGGTTTGCTGCCGCGGCCGAGCCCGCGGCCGCAGCGGCCGGCGGTGGCGGGACGGCCATCACGTCGGCATGGTCTCCGTCCAGCAGGTGCGTGATCAGGCCCTCGACCGTTTGCAGCTCCGGCAGTTGTGTGCGCACGAGCTTCTCGATGACGCTCGTCGGTGTCGTGGTGAGCACGAGCTGAACCTGGCTGATGAGCTCGCGCTGCGCCGCCGTGAGCGGTGGGCGGCCATCGGACGGCTTGGGCGTCAACTTTGGCGTCGGTTGGGGCTGAGGGCGCTGCTGCTGCTGCTGCTGCCGTGGTTGGGGCTGGGCGCGCTGCTGCTGCTGCTGCTGCGGCGGCGGCGGCGTCGCCCGCGGCGGTTGGGGCTGGGCGCGCTGCTGCTGCTGCTGCGGCTGCGGTTGGGGCGGCGCCGCACGCGCGTCGCCGGCGGAGCGTTGGTCGCCCGCCTTGCCTTGCCTTGAACCTGGCGCGCGCTCGGCCGGCTCCGGCTGGTGCTGCGGCCGCGCCTGCGGGGGCTGCACCGTCAGCGGTTCCGCCTTCACGGCCGGAGGCGGCGGCGGAGCGCTGGCGCTGGCGGCGCCAACGCTGCCGTCGTTGGGGGCAGTCCGCTTGGATCCCGCGACCGCCGGCGCCGGTGAGCTTAGCGTCGGCGGCAGCCGGCGCGGCGTCGACGTGCGCGCTGGCCGGGCAGCCGCGTCATTGCCAGCAATCGCAGCGTCAGCGCGGGGCGGTTCCGCCGGCGCCAGCGGCGCGGCGAGGTCGGCAATGGCGTCCAGCGCCCGCTGCGATGGCCGCAGCGCGAACAGCGGCGGCGCAGGCAGCTCGTCCTTGGTGAGATCGACGACGCCGTCATCGTCCTCGGCGGCCACGCTGGACGCCGACGCCTGGCTGCTGGACGAGCGGATCACCCACGGCCGGGCCACGCCGCCCCACCCAGGGCCCGCCATGCTCGCGGTTGGCGGCGACACCCCGCCGCAGTGCAGATCCAATCGCCGACCAACGGAGCCAGATGCTCAACGTTGGCGAGCCCGTGTCTACCGTTTCCTTACTGCGGCACACCTTTCCACTGAAGCGCGTCCACGCCTTCCTCTCCACGCGAGCGGTCCTCCGCTACCCGCAGCCGATGCCGTTGGCGTCCTTCCGCGGCGCGCCGTGCTCCGCACCCAGCCCCCCGCCTGCCTGCCTCCCCAATCCAGCCCAACGTCATGATGCACCCATTCCAAGTTCCGCCGCTGTCCTGCAGGCGTGGGCGGTGAAGGTGGGGCCGCAGCAGGGAGGCCGCCACGCGCGCGTCGCAGCGCCGCCGTCGCCGTCGCACAGCGCCGCCAACCAAAAAAGTGTTTCGCGCCAAAAAACTTTGAAAAAAAAATGGGTTCTCGCGCGCGAAATGACTGCCGGCCACGGCAGGGCAAGGACCGCAAAGACGTTGGGAGGGCCATGTGCTTTTGAGGCGAACGGGCGCCAGTGCACACGAGATGTATTGAGCCCAAAGTGGGGCCAAAAGTTCCAAGTCCAGTTCACCGGTACATGTACAAGTTCGCAGCAACTCGGCACAAGTTTCGCGGCATGTCATTGCGTGGCAGGTGCAAGCTGCACCCCGCCAAGTTAAGGTCCACCCAGGTTGGCCATAAGGAGGACGTGACCAACCTGCGCTCAGACGGCGTGCTGCTCTTCTTGGGGTTTTTCCACCACAAGACGGAGCGGCTGGAAAGCTTAATCAACTTGAGGCGGTTTTCGAGGACTTTTTCCTGCCACTCTTCCGCGAGCTCGGGGTCACGCTCAGACTGCGCTGAGCGGGTCCGATTTTCGTCGGCCACCAAGGAGGCGCAGCGCGCCCGTCAGCGAACTGCTGGCCGGCCCGCTACCACGCCATCGCGGAAGCCGACGCGCTCGTACCGCGGCAAGACGTTGACTGGGCGCAGCCCCTAACGGCTTGCTCGCGTGCGCCGTCGCCTGGGATGCGTGCACACAGCAGGGTGAGTCCCAACCAGCGTGAGTATGTTGCCTGCTGCGGGGCCACCGCGCGCGCACGCAGAGCTCACCGGCGTGGGCGCGCTTTCGCCAGCAGTCGGTGGGCGCGAGCAGTGCCGCCGTGCTGCTCGGCTTCGCCGACAAGGCAGCCGCAGACGCCCTGCCCGCCAGCGGCGTACCGCGCTCCGACGACGCGCTGCCGGCCCTTCTTGAGCGGTTCGCGCTGCGGCAGCTGGCGCCGCCCGCCAGCCCAGCGGCCGCGTTCAGTTTTGAGTACGGTCACTGGCACGAGGCCAACGCCCTGCTGGTCGTCATGACCGCCCGGCAGCCGAGTTGCGTGACTTTACGACGATGGCGAGCTCGCCGCGGCGCCCGTGCCAACAAGGCGCCAAAGAAAGTGAACGCGACCGACGTGCGCTCGCCGGTGGGTGTCAGGCCACGTCGGGCGGGAGGTCAGGCCACGTCGGGCGCGAGGGCTGCGTCGCGCGTGAACCACGGGTTGCCGCCGCCCAGGTGCCACACGCAGAACCGGCGCGCGCCGGCCTCCTCGGCCACGCGGCGCTTGGCGTCCAGGCTCGCGGCCGTCGACACGAAGAAGACGCGCCCGTTGCGGCGGAGCACGCGCTCGCCCGACTCGGGGTCCGCGGGCGCGGCCGCGATGGCCTGCGGGTCGCCGCCGGCGCCGTCGCGCAGTGCCTGCGCGTAGGTCAGCACCTTGACGTCGGCAGGTTCGCCGGCCTCGAGCTGCGCCGGCGCGAGGTCACGGCAGCTGTACGAGTAGGCCGGCAGGCCGACCACGAGCTTGCGGTCGGCGGCCGCCGGGCCCAGGTCCTCGCGCAGCCAGCCGACGACGCGGCGCACAAAGTGAAACGGCGCGATCGCGCGGCCGGGGCAGTCGTACTGGTAGTCGTACGCCATCACCGTGACGTAGTCGCACGGGTGCGCGTCGCCAAAGGCCGCGTTGGTCCAGTGGCGCGGGCGGCTCGGTGGCACGGTGACGATGAGCCGGCGGCCGGCCGCGTGCAGCGCGTCGGCGAGCGCGGCCGACCACCGCACGTAGGCGGCGAACTCGTCGGCGGAAAACTGCCACGCGCCCTCAATGTCAAGCTCGGCGCCGTCAAAGTCGCACGCGACGACGAGGTCGCGGATGGCGGCCAGCGCCTGCGCGGCGCGCTGCCGGCCCTCGGGGGTCGGCGCGAGCATGGCCGCGGCGCCCGTGTGCTCGCCGGCGACGGTGATCCACGCGGCGCGGGCGTGGGCGCGCACGTCGGCGGCGTTGGCGGGTGAGTAGCCGTTGGTGCCGTACTCGTCCTCGTCCATGCGCTGAAGGACGCCCTCGCTGCTGAGCAGAAAGTACTGCACGCGGAGCGACGGCCAGCCGCGGCGCCCGCGGGCGCGGTAGACCTGCTGCGCGTCGTCGGCGGGCGGGCCCGGGTAGATCCACGCGGCGGCCGCCATTCCTACGCGACTGGCCGTGTCGGCCGGCACCAGCTCGAGGTCCTGCCGTGGTCGACGGCGGGCATCCTGCCGCGTGCCGTGCGCGACCGGGTGCTCTTTCCCTCCGCCCTCCCCTTGCCGACAGACGACGACGAAGGAAGGGAAGAGCGAAGAGAAGAGTGAACTGGGGGGACTGAGCTAGGGTTTGGGCTATGACGTCGTACTAGGGTTTGGGCGATGATATGCAGCTAGGGGTTGGGCTATGACGTCTATCTAGGGTTTGGACTATGAAAGAAGCCTAGGGTTTGGGCTATTACGTCTTCTCTTAGGGTTTGGACTATGAAAGAAGCCTAGGGTTTGGGCTATGAAAGAAGTTTAGGGTCTGGACTATGACGTTCTACTAGGGTCTGGGCTATGTAGTTAAACTAGGGTCTGGACTATGGCCTCACTGTAGGGCTTGGGCTATGAAATCAGTCTAAGGTTTGGGCTAGGATGTCCTACTAGGGTCTGGG
>Ga0180216_1004579_pt1 | contig 10420 bp, 9 predicted proteins | sample eDN3rd37CBELigMG_FD_128879 | JGI IMG/M metagenome (GOLD analysis project Ga0180216, IMG submission 128879) | Enriched Miracle-Growth compost microbial communities from Emeryville, California, USA - eDNA 3rd pass 37_C BE-Lig MG (version 2)... ...
AGCACCCAGTGGCGCGGAGCCCCGGTACCTTGTCGGCCAGGCGGTTCATCGAGTCGTTGAACGACTTGGGCACGGTCCGCTGGTGGTTGCACAGAATGGCGGCCTGCCGGTTGGCGCGGTTGTACGCCAGCACCAGCTCCGGGATGCTCGTGGTCTCCGGCGTCTTGGTCAGCTCCTCCTGGAAACGGGCGGCACCGCCACTATCGCGGGTGCACCACGGCCAGTCGCCCCGTTAGCGCATGCAGGCACGCACCAACGCGCTGGCCGCAAGCTCTGCCGCACGCGCGCCACGCACCTGGAAGGTGATGGACGCGTTGTATGTACGGAACACCTTGGCGGTGAGGCCCGGCATGAGGCCGTTCAGGTGCTTGTTGACGAGCGACGTCGTGATCCGGTCAAAGAGCATGTCGCCCGGCCGCTTGTTGTCGTCCTTGTTGCCCCGCTTGAAGATGGACAAGTTCTTGAAGACGATCGGCTCGACCTGGACCTCGTTGTAGTAGCGCATCGAGTCCTTACCTGCCACACAGATCGTCGAGGGCCACAACGGATACCGACGTGCGCGGTTAGCGTCTTACCACGCACCGACGGTGGGTGTGCCAGGCGCCGCACCGAGGAAGTCAAAGATGACGGTGTTGGGCTCGCGCAGCGTGATGTGCTCCACGCGCAGCGAGCAGCAGCCGACCGTGTCGGCCTCCTCGTCGGTGTCCTTCTCGTTGCCCGCACGAAGTGCCAGCTGTGCACCGCCCCACCCGGACGCCGCGCTGCCAACAGCGCGTCGTGAGCTGGAGCTGAACGAGTCCGCCCTCCGCGTCGGCCGACACGGCCAGCACGCACCTTGTCGATGAGGTACATGGCGGTGGCCCGCTGCCGAATCACGGTCTTGGGGTCCCGGAGCTCCTCGTTGTACACGCGCCGGATCTCGACGATGTGTTTCTGTGCGCGATCGCGCTTCGCTACGAGGAACCGCCCGGCGACTCAGCGCTTGAACGGCGCCTGCATAGCTCGGCTCGTTCGTCAAACGCACCTTGAGTTCGCGCGCCTTGTCGTACTTCTTCATGTCGCTCTTGCCCTTGAGCGTCGAGTTGGCGGCCAGCCAGACGTACTTGGTGTTGCCGTTGACGTTCTCGGTCCACGTCGCGAGCCACGTCACCTTGTTGTCGTGGACCACGCCGCCCCACCTGGGCGCGCGACGGCACGCGGCACCGACCGGCCGTTCCGGTGAGCACGCGCACGCCCCCTGTCGTCGGCCGCTGGCGCGCGGGGGGGAGCGCACTTGTGGCCCGGCGGCGGCGGCGGCACCTTGGCACCTTCGCCGATGTTGATGGTCACTTGCTCGGGCATGACGCGGCGCTATCCCCGGAAACAGAGGGCGACAGGCGCCGACCGCCTCAGCTGCGCTCGCCGGGCAGCCACCGCGCTGCCGTGCGCTCCCGTACCTTGAGCGAGCCGGCCTTGGGGTGCGCACCGCGCCCTCGGAAGAGGCCCGGCGGCTCGATGCGGAAGTTGCCGACCTGTTGCAGAGGCACGGCCGCTATAGCCGTGCAAGCGTTAGCGGCGCGTGCGTGCTCTCCTCCTCTTGGTCGCGCGGCATGGCACCTTCTCCTTGCGGCCGTCAAGGATCGCCCAGCCGTACTTGTCGTCGATCTTCTTCTTCTCGGCCTTCTCCGCGAGCTTCTCCTCCTTGGTCCGGGACTTCTTCTGCTCCTTCAGCTGCGCCAAGTAGTCGGCGATCCGCGAAAAGTCGCACTTGGAGAACTCGCGAATGTCCAGCTTCTGAGCGGCGTGGCCCCCGACCCGCCGGGTGCACAGAATGCACCGGGATGTCAGTCGCGGTCCGGCCGCGCCGGGCGCGCCCGCGGCACTGCAGCGCGCGGCCGTACGGGGGCGCCTTCCTTCTCGCACTCCTTGAGCACGACTTGGAAGTCGCGGAAAAAGTTCTTTTGGAAGGTCGGGTTGCGGCCCCAATCCGTGTCCACGAGCGCGGCGAAAAAGGTGGCGACCTCCTCGGCCGCGGGCGGCAGGACGATGGGCTTGCCGTCGTAGATGAGCGGCAGGCCGTGCGGCACGTAGGCCGGCGGGAAGAGGACGCCGTTGTGCTCCAGTGTCGTCCACTTGACCTCGTCGTTCTCGTCCATGTTCTCCCACCACTTGTACTCGTCGTCGTCGTCCTCGCCGTTGCCGTTCTCGTCGTCCTCGCCCTGCGAGCTGCTCGCCTTGGACTTGCTGCTCGCCCAAGAGTCAAGCAGCGGCTGGAAGCGCCTTCGTTAGCGCCTCGGCGCTGCCGGTGGCGGCTGGCGGCGGCCTGCCCCGTCTCGCACCTCTTCTTGGACTTTTTGCTGGGCGACGACGGGGCGCTGCTCCCGTTGGCGGCGGCCTTGGCCTTGGCGGCCTTGGCGCTTGCCTTGGTCGTCGCGGGGGCGCTGGCCTTGGCGGCCGCCAGGCGCTGCGCCTGCCCCGACCGGAATCGCCCCCACCCCCTCCCCGCAACCGCGTGTCTCACCGCGTGAGCCGCTGCGTCCCCTCCGGCACCGCGGCCGCGACAGCCCAATCGGGACGGACCAGGGGCACGTCGTCGTCGTCGTCGTCGTCCTCCACCTTGGGCGCGTGCGCAGCCGGCACCTTGGGCGCCGCCGCTGCGGGCTTGGCCGGTGCAGGCGCCTTCGTCGGCGATGGCGCCTCCTTCTTCACGGCCACCGGCGCCGCCTTTGGCGGGGGTGCGGCGGGCGCGGCGCCGCCGACCTTCTTGAGCCGCACGGCCAGTGGCAGATCGTCGTCGTCGTCGTCGTCCTCCGCTGCGGGCTTGGCGCCGTTGGCCGCGCCGTCCTCGGTCTTGGGCCGCTTCACGACCGCAGCCACCCGCTGGGCAAGCGGCACATCGTCGTCGTCGTCGGCCGCCGCCACTGCGCTCGGGGTGGTCGGCGTTTCAGCGGGCGCTGGCCGCTTCGCCGCCTGGCGGAGCGCCAGGGGCACGTCGTCCTCGTCCATAGGGGCGGCCATGACTGGTCGTTCGCACTGCGGCGGCCGCGACGCGCGCCGCTAGCTCGCAGTCCACGCGGGCGCGTCGGTCGGGCAGCGCAGCGCGTGGGCGCTCGCCTTCCTCGGTTCAGGCTGACGTGTGCTGGCCCAGCCCAGTGGCTCGAGTGGCGACGCACGCGGCGGGGTCTAGCGTGCACTCCGCCACACACCCACACGGCCGAGTGCAGTGATTAGTCAATAGTGGCCTGCTGGGTGGGGGTCGCTGCCCTGCACCCGATGGGCCCCCCGACTGCCCCAGACCAACTTCCGCCGCCCGCGTGCGCCAGCGCCCGCGCGCACGCGGTCGATGGTGCGCCCGGCCTGATCCGCACCGTGCTGCAGCACCACGCTGTCCTTCCTGCCGTCTCACCCGCTCTGCCACGGCCACGTCCTTATGGCTGTGTCTGCCGCACGTGGCGGCTGCTCCACGCCGGCCCGCCCGCGCTCCCGTCCGGCCGCCTCCGGCCCGTCGCCCGCCACGTGCGGCGCCGCCGCGGCCAAGTCCAACGCCCGCGCCGGCGCAAGTCGCCTCCTACCTAGCCCTGCCACCGCAGCATCCAATCCCTACACTTGCCTAGTGAACCTGAAAGCACGGACTGCCCTGCATCGCGTGGTGCACGCCGATAAGTCTGGGGCGGAGGTCGCCATAGGCGCGATGGGCCGCTCAAAGTGCGTGTTCGACGTACGAAAAACCGTCGAAAGAGGAAAAAAAAATCGACTTCGCGCCAAAACTGAAGTGGGGGGTCATCCCAAACGTGGGGGGTCACTATGGGGCACGATAGCGTCGACGGAGCGGGGCATACGATGAGGCGCACGCATGCGGGGTTGCGCCGTGCGTGGGTGCACGCTGAATATGCTCTGCAGGCTCACTGAGCACGAGGAGGCAGAACTCTGGCTTCAATGAACCGCGTCAAGGAGAGCGTAGCTGTACAACAAAGCTCACGAATATAAAAATGGACGACGCACTCACTCGCATGGAGGTGTGCTGCACGCCCATCTGGCAACTTCAAAGGACGCGGCACAATGTGCCATGCGCACCAGCATCGGCGAATATTCGCATACGTTGTCCCACTGTACACAGCCGCAGCGCTCAGTTGGTCGAGCGCTTCATCCGGTAGCGCGGCGGCTTCGGGAGCGCGGCCTTGCGGACGGCCGCGACCATCTTGCGCAGCGCGGCCACAACGTCGTCGACGTCGGCCAGCAGCTGGTACCGGGTCACCGGGCACGCGGCGCACGCCGGGATCGACCCGCAGTCCTCGGCGGTCTTGACACCGTGCTGGTCCTGCCACTCGGCCAGGCAGTCCGGCTCGTCCGGGTGGAGCGCCACCGCGCGGCCGCGCTGCCCGGTGTGCACGGCGAGGTAGCGGAGGCCGCGCCCGCGGGCCAGCACGCTGAACTCGTCGGCGACCGAAAAGTAGTGGAGCAGCTCGACGACACCCGCCCACGGCGGCAGCAGCACCAGGCTGCCCAGCGCCGCATCGTGCGCGCCGACGAGGATGTCCGTCTCGGCCAGCGCCGTGCGGATCTGCGCCGGCGCGGCGTCGAGCTCGGTCTCGGCGTCCCACCGCACGAGCGCGACCGCGACGTCCGGCAGGGCGCCGGCGACGGCGGTCACAACCTCGTCCACGTTGAAGACGTGCCCGGCGCCCGGCCGGTCAACGACGGTCACCCGCAGCGGCTGCGCGGGCGATGGCGGGCTGGGCAGCCATGCGGTGCTGCCGCTGGGCCCGCCGCTGACGGCGTCGCGCAGCGCCCGCGGCAGCAGGAGGCCCGCCGGCGCCAGCGCGGCGGCCATCCGCATGCGCAGGTACGCGTAGTCCGAGTGGCGGCCCACGTCCTCGGTGTCCGGCATCGTCAGGACGTGCTCGAAGCAGTGGAGCGTCGCCGCGCGGTCGGGCGCGCGCGCGGCGTCCGCGGCGTCCAGGTAGCGCACGGGCACGCCCGGGACGCTGGCCGCCGCGACCGCCTCGGTCCACACGCTGTGCTGGCCGTAGAGCAGGAGCTGGTCCACGGGCAGGCCAGCGGCCAGGAGGCCCGCGACTGTCACGGCAAGGGGCGCGGCGACGCGGCTGTACCGGCCCATGTCGCCGTCCACGCTGGGCACAAACGTCGTGCCGCGGTGCCACACCACGTTTGCACCGGCCGGGATGCGGTCGAGCATGCGGCCGCCGCCGTCGCCGTTCCGGCTCATCATGGCCAGCGAGGGGGCGATGGTCGCCGGAGGGGCGCACTTGGCGCCCGTGGTGTCGAGCCACGGCTGCAGCCGGCCGCACGGCGCGGCCTCGTGGCACGCGCCGGTGCCGCCGCTGCGGGATTGGAAGTAGATCCAGCTGTCCGGCGTCTGGTTCCCGGCGGCCGCCGGGTCAATGCACACGTTGGACGCCGACGCGATCCGCCGTCCGGCAAAGGTGCCGACACCCACCAGGGTTTCGTGCGCGTGGCAGAGCGGCGTGACCGCCGCGAGCTGGAACCGCACGGCCTGGAACTGCAGCATCTGGCCCTGCGGGTACGGCACGCCGTCCTCGTCCGTCGTCCACGGCGGCACAATCTCCGCAGCGGCCGTCGCCGCGGCCGCCTCCGCCGACGCGGCCCCGACGGCGGCAGCGGCGGCGGCGGCGGGCGCCTGCGCGTCGTTGTCGCTGGCGAGCTCGGCCGCGACGAGGCACTCGGGCAGGTCGGGCTGTGCTGCACAGTCGGGCCCGTCGGCCTCCATCGCGGGCCGCCGCGTGGTGCCGATCGACGGCGACGCGGCCGCCCGCGTCGGCCGGCCGTACGCTTGCCGGTCGAACGCGGGGCTGTCCCGGGCAGCGTGTCGGGCGCGCCACGCGCGCGTGGACAGCGGCACGGCGTCCACCGTGTCGCCGTCGCCGTCGCCGCCAGCGTCGCTGCTTGCTGGCTCGCTCTTTGCCACGCTGTCGTCGCTGTTGCGCGTCAGCGTGAAGCTGAGCCCGATGGCGCCGACGAGAGCGGCGATGATCAGCAGCCGGACGACGAGGCCGAGGCGTGCCATGGCGGCGGGTCCGGTGGCGGCCTGGGCAGCCGCTTCCGTCCGAGACGTGGTCGATTCGCCGTGGGGGGGTCCGTGCGTTGGCGCCCGGTCCTGCGCCTGGTGCGCGCCGCGTCGTCCGCGCTTTACATGCCACAAAACAGCCGAGGCGTCGAAGTGTGTTACGCGCTCAGCGTGCGTCTACGCCCGACGCGGGCGCTCTCCGTGGGGTCGCTATGCGGGGTCTGCACGTAGGCGGGTTGCAGCGGCCACACGACGTCCGACGCGCCGCCACGTGAACCGGCGCCACGTGTCAGCGCCGGGGTCGCGCACGGGCATCGATCCGTCAGACGGGCGACGATCGTGACCCGTCGGACGGACAATGAGTAGGATTAGGCGATCCGTCGGACGGGCAATATGAGCGACCCGTCGGACGGGCGATGATGGCGACCCGTCGGACGGACGAAATGAAAAACCCGTCAGACGGGCGATGATGGCGACCCGTCGGACGGGCGATGATGGTGACCCGTCGGACGGGTGGCACTGGCCAGACTCGAGAACGGCCGCCATAAGGAACAGGCGGGCGGACGACGCCGCGGCAAACGCGCCCCTTGGAACGTCCTACCACGGTCGGCAAAGGCAAGACGGTGACGAGGAACCGCAGCGACAAGGCCACGACAGGCTGGCGCAGTCATGGACAGCGAGGCCGCCCTCCAGGCCGCGGCTGCAGAGGCCATGGACACTGCGCCTCACCGCCGCCCGCGCGAAGAGGACGAGCGCGAGGCCGCGGCCGCCGCACCGCCGGCCAAGGAGGCCCGCACCGACGGCGGCCCGGACGACGCCGACGAAGCAGGCGCCGGTGTCGGCGCTGCCGCCGCGGCGGCACGGGCGGCGCCCGAAGACGCCGAGGGCCGCAGCGCGTTGCCGACCAACATTGCCGACTGCGAAGGTGCGCGCACCCGTGCGCGGCGCGGACCGCCGGCTGCCCGTCCGCTAATGGGCGTGGCGAACGTTTGATCTGCGGCACCGGCCTCAGACCTGATTCGGCAGGTCGACCCGACGCAGGCGTGGCCCGGTTACGTGTCGTTCCTGGACCGCTACTTTACGCGGCAGTACGCCGTCGGTACGCCCGCGCACCCGCATGGCGGGCGGAGCGCGGGGGTCGCCAGGCTGCTAATGGGCTACGCAGTCGTCGGCTGGCTTGGCCTTCTGCTGCCGCAGACGTCATGGGCAAGACGGGCGAGGACCAGTTCGTCTACGTGCACTCCAACTGGTTCGCCTCCCGCCTGCTAGGCTGCGCCACGCGGTGGCCGACGTAGCTGACCCCGCGCCCACCGCGCCCGCCACGTTGCCTGCCACCGCTAGGCTGTGCATGGTCGGGCTGGCGCCGTCCCACCCGATTCTGCGCGAGGGCAAGGCGGTCAAGGCCGTCGACTTCAACGTCAGCGGCCGGCAGCGCCGCGACCTAGTGTCCGTGCAGGTCCGCGGCCGCAAAAAGTCGGTACGTGCCGGCGTGCCGCTGGCGCAGCGTCTAGGGCCGTCGTGTTGGCTCACGCCCCGGGGCTCCCGCGTCGTCCAGTGTATGCGTCGCGTGACCGGCACGTACAGGGCGCGTGGCCGCTTGGGCCGGACTCCAACATCTGCCGGATCACGTGCGAGGACGGCTCGGTCTACATGCTGCGCAGCTGCGTCCGCGGCCGCCTACTGGAGGTGAACGCGCGGCTGCTGGAAGACCCGGGCCTGCTGACGCGGGCGCCGGACACCGAAGGCTACGTCGCGATCCTGCAGCCCAGCCTGTCCGAGGGCAAGCACAAGGCCGCGCAGCTGCTGGAGCACCTGATCACGAAGCAGGCGTACGAGGCGCTGCGCGCCGCGCCGCCGGCGTCGACGTCGGCGTCGGCGTCGGCGTCGGCGTCGGCACCGGTCGCGCCGGCGGCGGAGGCCGCGGAAGCGCTGTAAGCATGGTAGACCTTGCAAAGCCGCCTGTACACTACTGTTACACGCAATGCCGCTGTACAGAACTTTACACGCAGCAAACTAGGCATCGACGTTGCAAAGGAAGGGCAAGCGCAGCAGCAGGTCGGCCGACGGCCGCCGTTGCGGGTCACTGTGTCGCCACGGCACACATCGCACGGCGCCAGGTAAGCTGGCGCGTCACCGGGGTCACCAGCGGGCACGGTGCTGGCGCCGTACATCTCCCAGCAGGCGGTCAGGAGGCTCACGGCCTCCACGGGCAGGCCCGACGGCAGCTTGGGCGGGCCGCGGCCGCTGCCAATGTGGAAGATGACCTGCGCATTCTCCCAGTGCGCCCACGGCGGCCTACGTACGGCCAAAAGAGACGGAGATGTGCAGACGCGTCGTTAGCCAACTAGAGCCGAGGTGAAAGGTAGGTAGCACGCGCGCGCGTACGTCGCGGTGAACATTTCGTAGACGGTGCAGCCCAGGCTCCTGGAGGGACAACGTCGCCACGACGAAGAGCGCACGCCCGCAGCATGTTAGTGGCCTCGTCGCTGGCTCGCTGTGCCCGCTGACGAGATGCGCTCGGACCAGATGTCGGCCTTGCGGCCGTAGCCCGAGCCGCGCACGACCTCGGGCGCCATCCAGTTGGCGGTGCCCGTGAACGTGTTCAGTTTGGACGAGTTCAGCACCGACTGCGGCGGACGAAAGAGCAAAGTGCATCGGCTGGCCTGTGGTAAGCCCCACGATGCACTTCATGCGCCTCAGTCTGTTCGGTCCGGACCGAGAGCCGGGTGGCGCCGTCAAAATCGGTCAGCTTGGCGATCCCGTGGGTCATGTCCACGAGCACGTTCGCGCCCTTCACATCTCTGGGCCCATGCGACTCCAGCAGAAAGTGCGGAGGGGGACAGATTAGATGCTCGGCCTACCGTACGCCCGCCTCCTCATCGCCGGCGTCACCGTGCCTGTGAACGATTCGGTGCTGGTGCAGGTACGCCAGGCCGCGGGCGATGTGGGCAGTGAACTTGGCCACGGCGGGGCTCTCGAGCGGACCCATGGACTTGAGCAGCTTGTCCAGCGAGCCGCCGTGGACGTACTCCATGAAGATCGTGATGGTGTCGTCCGTGTGCTGCATGCCGTACTGCGCCACGATGTTCGGGTGCCGCAGGTGCGAGACCAGCTGCAGCGTGCGCTTGTACCGCTCCAGTTGCTGCGCCGCATGGCCGGACAGCACATGGTGATCGCCATGTGAGGACTAAGCCGGTGCCAACGAGGGCCGGTGGGGCTGGCGGCCGTACACGCTGCTGCCGGGCGTGCGACTTGACCTCCAACGGGATCTCCTTCATGGCCATGATCGCACCGGTCTCGCGGTAGAGGATGGTGTAGACCTTGCCGAAGCCGCCCGAGCCCACCAGCGTGCCGCGTTGGTACGTCACGTTGGGCACGAACAGCAGCTCGCCCGAGCGCGACGCGTCGTCGCTCTCGCTGGCGTCCACGCCGACCGACTCGGGCGGCTCTGCGGATCGCCGTTGCTCGCGTGCGAGTTCGCCCCGAGCTAGTCAGCCCATGCTGTGGGCACGGACGCGGTCCGTCACGCAACCCACCGTCCGCATCTTCCAGCGAGCCCGGCTCGGGCCACGGCTCGCGGGGCTCGACGTACAGGCGGCGCAGCGGGGGCGCGGGCAGCCGCGCCAGCGCCGCGACGGCGACGTCCAGCTCGTCCTGCGTGCCGACCAGCACGAGGTCGCCCTGGCAGAGACGGCGAACGCGGGCGCGCGCGAACGTGCCAGTCGCCTAAGCAGCAGCACGGCGGCGCTGGCGTGGGAGGCCGCCTCTCCTACCTCGGGGTCCTGAAAGGTCACCTGCACGGGCATGCCGTAGATCGCGAGCAGCTGCTCATGGAGCGCGGCGTACGTCGTGCCCTCCGGAAGCGAAATCTCCCTGAACCCGCATGACTTACAGGATTTGCAGCGTTTGCGATGACGAAGGTGAGGACGGCCCCCCGGCCTGCCGGCCCGCCGACCGCCGACCGTACCGGGTGTCGTCGCCAAAGGTGACTTGGACCAACATTCCGGCGGTCGCGCCCGGCCGGGCGCTTGGCGAGGCCTGCTGCTGGCAGACTCGCGCTCCCCGGATAGTACAGTCACACACACGCACACACACACACACAAAGGCCCTTCGGCCGTGTCTGCGACTCCACGCGCGGCGGCCGCCCTTAGGCTCCGGGCGGACGTTTGTCCAGAGATCGCGCGCGCGCCAGGACGCCGCCGCGTTTTGGTTTGGCGCGAACGTGACGTCATCCATGCGATTTGGCGCGAAAATTCAAATGTTCTGCCCGGTTCTGCCGCGATTCTGCCACGATTCCACCCTAGTTTCTTCCGTTGTTCTGCCACGATTCTGCCAGTGTTCCGCCTCGTTCTGCCGGTAGCGCCACTTTGTTTACGTTCTGCCGGTTTTCTGCCG
>Ga0180216_1004580_pt1 | contig 10419 bp, 9 predicted proteins | sample eDN3rd37CBELigMG_FD_128879 | JGI IMG/M metagenome (GOLD analysis project Ga0180216, IMG submission 128879) | Enriched Miracle-Growth compost microbial communities from Emeryville, California, USA - eDNA 3rd pass 37_C BE-Lig MG (version 2)... ...
AAACGTTCAAACCTTTTCGCGATTTTTTCGGGAGGCGACGCGTCGCACCTCACCGCGCTTCCGCAGCCGGCAAGCCGATCATCGACGCAAAGTCGATGGCATAGCTGACAAACGGATGCGTTCCGCCGGCGCGGCGCGAACGCTAAGGCGCAGCCGTCGCGCTCGCGACAATGCGTTCCTTGCGAAGCGCCGCAAGGATGACGTTGAGGTCGGACGCGGTCGTCATGCCTTCGAACTGCAGCCGCAATGCACCGCCCTCACTGCCGACCACCGCGGCGCGATAGCTGCTCAGCAAGGCTGAAATGTCCGACATCCGCGCTTCCGGCTGGAAAGTGACGGTGGCGATCACGTCCTTGGCCGTTTTGGCAGTCGCCATCGAGCGCCGAACCGCCGACGGCGCCGCGGATTCGGCCTGCGGCCGCGTCACCGTGGCATCGGCGGGCGCCTCGTCGGACTGCGACAATGACGGCGGGGCCTGTTTCTGCGCCGGCGAAGCAGGTTGGCTCGCCGGGGCGGACGCGGCGGGCGGCGGCGCCGCATCGAGCCGCCGCTCCAGCGATGCATTTGGCGGGGCAGATGTCTTCGCAACCGGTGTCTCCGGCGACGACGGCGTGCGCGCAGCCGGGGCGGTTTGTCCGACCTGCTCGTGATATTCGGGACTCTGGAAGGCCTGGAGACCGGTCCGCATCAGGATGGTCCCGATGATGCCGGCTTGCAGCACCAGCGCCAGCGCACCGAAGGAGGCCGACCACGCCAGCGTGCGGGGCGAGAGGCTGGCAAGCAGCGCCGCAAAACGTCCGGGCCGCTTGGGCGCGACGGCCGGCGCCCGGCCCGCCGGCTCGGTCTCGATCGCCGTCATCAGCTTTTGCAGCGCGCGCGTCGATGGTGCTCCCAGGTTCTCGTTGAGACTGACGGTTTCGATATATTCGTCCTGGATCGCGGCATACTGCTTTCTGAGGCCCGGATCCTGCCGCAGCGCCTCCTCCACGCGCCGGGTGTCGCGCGGATTCAGGGCGCCCGTGGCGTACCACGGCAATAGCGCCTCGATATCTTCGGGTTCGTCGTCCATGATCTTGTTATTCGTCGCGCTCATGGCCAGCCTCGTTCAATGCCTGCGGCCTGGAGCAGAGCGGCCAGTTTCTTTCGCGCATAAAACAGCCGCGTCTTGACCGTGTTCTCCGGTATCCCGACGATTCCGGCGACCTCTTCCACCGATTTCTCGTGATAATAGACTAAGTCAATGATTTCCCGATGCTCCGCCGACAAAGCGGTCAAGCAGGCGCGCAAGGCGTCGCTGGTATTCTTCTTCTGGACAGTCACTTCCGGATCGTCGGCGCCATCCACGATCGCCACGGCGGTTTCGTCGTCCAGCTCCGCCTCGCTACGACGGCGCAAGGCCGACAGTGCCTTGAACCGCATGATCCCGAGCAGCCAGGTCGAGACGGCCGACCGCCCCTCGAACTTTCCCGCCTGTCGCCAGACGTCGAGAAAGACTTCGCTGATAAGGTCTTCAGCGAGTTGTTCGTTCCGTACCAGGCGAAGGCCGAAGCGGAACACGCGCACATGATGGCGCCCGTAAAGCACCTGCATGGCCATCTTGTCGCCTTGGGCGATCCGGGCGATCAGGGCTTCGTCAGAGGTCTCCGTCGGCGGACTCAATGGCGATCTCGCAAATGGGTCGGCTTGAGCCGAGCGAAGGTTCGAGCACAACCCGCTCTTTCGAACGGAATGAGGCGTGTGCCTGCAAATTGCCCCAAATTCGCCAAGCGGCGCAAGCCGGTGCTCTCCGGAGGGAAACGTCCGCTCAAACCGCCCCGGTCGCGCTGGAACAACCAATCCGCCGTGAAGGGGTGCGAAGCTTGCCGCGGAGTGCGGATTAAGCCGGGAAATCAGGTCAGCCCGCAGGTAAATTCCTTTGCACCACAGAAAGATACCAAACCTAAAGGCTTTTACCCGTAAAGTTCCCAAAACCGATTTGACCAACAGTTCATTTTTGACGGCCCATTCATGCAGACCGCCGCCGCACCGTTGTCGGACGTCTCCGCCGGGAAATCCATGCTCGGGGTCAAGCCAGCGGCGTTGGGGGCACGGCGACGGCGCATCAAGATCCGCCGGCAGATGCTCGGATATGTCTGCATCAGCTACTTCATCGACGCCATCCTGCTGACCGTCTTTGCCGAAACCGGCGCGCTTCCGCTCGCCATCGCGCCGGCCTATCTCGCTTGCGGCGTCGGCTCCGCGCTTGGCTTCGGCATCGTGTTCGAGACCGGCGCCAATGAACGGCTGCGCGATCCGTTCCTGGTGATCCCGCAGGCCACCGTCAGCTTGCTGATCATGCTGGCGTTCGCCTGGTTCGCTCCGCAGGCCGGCTTCCTGTTTCTCTGCAATCTGTTCATCGTCTTCAGCTTCAGTTCGCTGCGCGCCTCCGCGCAGGAAACGGCGATGGTCTGGACGACGATGGCGATCGGCCTCCTGATCCTTTTCCTCGGCGGCGACAAGCCGATCGGGATGCCGGTTGCGACCTTCCCCGACCGCGTCGCCACTATGGTTGCCTTCGCGCTGACCATCGGCCGCTGCATGTTCATCGGCATCTTCAGCAATTCGCTGCGGGAGTCGCTCTACAACAAGAGCGTGCAGCTCAAGGAAGCCTACCGCCGCATCGAGGAACTGGCGGAGCTCGACGAACTCACCGGCTCGTTCAACCGCCGCTGCATCATGCGCATGCTGGATGACGAAATCGCCCGTGCCCAGCGCAGCCACCTGCCCTGCTCGGTCGCGCTGATCGACCTCGACTGGTTCAAGCGGATCAACGATTCTCATGGCCACCCGATCGGCGACGAGGTGCTGCGCACCTTCGCGATCACGGTGTTCGCCAACATCCGCGCCAACGACCGGTTCGGCCGCTATGGCGGCGAGGAGTTTCTGCTGGTGATGCCCGAAACTTCGGCGGAAGCGGCCGCGAACATTCTTGATCGCCTGCGCCTGATCGTTGCCGATCTCGACTGGAGCGCCTTCTCGTCAGGCATGACCGTAACGATCTCCGCCGGCGTGGCGGAAATCCAGGCCGGGGAAACCGCGGATGCGCTGCTGACCCGCGCCGACGAAGCTCTCTATGTCGCGAAGGAGGCCGGACGCAATCAGGTCGCGCGCGCCTGATCGGCTCGTCATCTCGTCAATTTGCAGGGGGCACAGAATCTGCCCCGCTCACGCGAGTGAGTTGCTCCAGGATAGAGTTCCGTATGAGTACGACGTCAGCCCCCAAGGGCAACCTGCTGGACGAATTGCAGACCGCTCTGGCCCATGGCACCGTCGCCCGCAGGGTGGAAACCCTGCGTCGCGTCACCGACCTGTTTCTCCGCGCAGTGGACGATTATTCCGACGAACAGATCGATCTGTTCGACGATGTCTTCCAGTGCCTGATGCGGCACATCGAGATCTCCGCGAAAATCATGCTTTCGACCCGGCTGGCGCCGGTTGCCAAGGCGCCGCCGCAGACCGTTCAGACGCTGGCCTTCGACGACGTGATCGAGGTCGCGGCCCCCATGCTGTCGCAATCCGACCGGCTCACCGACGAGATGCTGATCGCCAATGCACGCAGCAAAAGCCAGGCGCATCTGCTGGCGATCTCCGGCCGCCGCATGCTCAGCGATACGGTCACCGACGTGCTGATCGAGCGCGGCAACGGCGACGTGATCCAGAGCACCGTCAGCAATCCGGGCGCGACATTTTCCGAGAACGGCTACCGCGACCTGCTCGCGCAGGCCGAGCGCGACGAGACCATCGCGGTCTGTCTCGGGTCGCGACCGTCGATTCCGCGCCATCATTTCCTGAAGCTGATCACGAAAGCCTCGGCATCGGTGCGGGCGCGGCTGGCGCAGGCGCATCCCGCCCGCGCCGCCGATATTGCCGCAGCCATCAACGCCGTCACCAAGCAGGCCTGTGCGGCCCCGGAAGCGATCAGCGCCGCCACCGAGATGGCGCACGGGCTGGTCAAGCTGCTCTACGATGACGGTCGGCTCGACGAACAGGAAATCTCGAAATTCGCCGCGGCCGGCAAGTTCGACGAAACCAACGCCTCCCTCGCCTGCCTGGCCAAGGTGCCGGTCTCGCTGGCAGAGACCATGATGGTGGAGTCACACACCGAAGGCGTCCTGATCCTTGCCAAGGTCGGCGAATTGTCCTGGCCGACAGTGCAACTCATCATCGAGATGCGGGACAGGCTGGCCGGCACCTCCTCGACCGACATCAAGGAGACGCGGCAAATCTATGAGCGGCTCCGCCTCTCCACCGCGCAACAGGTGCTGCGCTTCTACAAAATGCAAGAGTCCACGGCGCCGAAGCCCGGACCTTAAGCCGACCGACTCTCAGTACCGTAGCATATGCCGGCCAGCGATAGCGCCGACGCCGGCGACGATCGCCACCGCGATCGAGTACCAGACCGCAACGAACAGCGGCGAGTCATCGGCGCAATGCGCAGCATAGAGCGTCGCGCCCAATCCCGCCGCCAGCAATCCTGCAACGGCGCCGGCAAGCTCCGGTCGCGCGGGCGCACCGCGGCGCAGCGCCAGCAGCGCGGCCACCAGCACGGGAGCGGAAAACAGCGGAATCGACATCATGCAGCTCATTGCGTTGTTGCCGATCAGCCGGGTCAGCCATGGCCGCTCATGCGGCATCATCATCTCAGCAACGATCCCGAGCCCGACCATCGCGGCCGGGATCGCCAGCAGCCAGGACCACCGTTTGAAGGAGGCTTCGGGCCTCGCCAGGTGCAGGCTGACGGCGATCGCGCTGAATGCCAGCGCCAGCGTCACCAGGAACTTCAGGTCGAAGAACGGATTATGCATCGCGGTCCGCACATCGCTGCGCACGCCGAGAACCAGCATGAACAGCACTGCGGAGACCGGGAGCGCCAGCAGCAGCGCCCAAGTCAGCGTTGTGCCGATCCGCGGCTGGCGGATCTCGGCGTCTGCCGCCAGCGCCTCGATCAGGCGATCGGTCTCCATGATCAGGACTCCCGCAATTTGCCGGCCAGGCTGGCAAGGCCGCGATGCAGCGCCACCCGCACCGCGCCTTCGGACATTGAGAGCCGCGCGGCCGTTTCCTTGATCGATGCACTCTCCACCGCGATCGATCTCAACACGTCGCGCTGCCGTTGCGGCAAGCCGTCGAGATGGCTCGCGATCTCTGCCGAGGTCAGCGTCTCGGCGGCCGCCGGCGCCGCCATGGTCTCCGAGAAGTCGTCGATATTGATGAAGACGCGGCTGCCGCGCCGGCGCAGCGCGTCGATCAGCTTGTTGCGCGCGATGGCAAACAACCACGGCGCGAACGGCGCCGTCGCGTCCCACGTCTGCCGCTTCAGGTGCACCGCGAGCAAGATCTCCTGTACGATATCTTCGGCTTGATCCACCGGCTGCCCGGCGCGCGCGAGGCCACGATAGGCCGCGGCGCGCAGCACCGGCGCCACGGACCGCAGCAACCGACGATAGGCTGCCTCGTCGCCTGCGTTCGCCGACCGCATCAGAACGGTCCATTCGTCGTCACGTCTGCGCACGCACGCTCCTGCAAAGCCATTCGTCCGGCGAACGACGTTATTACGCGCCCCCGCCATGATCACGCTATCGTGAAGACTCCTCATCCCGCCTCGCCGGCCGGATGGCTGTTTTCGCAATTCCTCTGCGGGGTCGGTTCATAACATCGATCCGAACGGCTGGCACGGCGGACGAAAGCGGGCCTTTTCAGGGATTTGTCGAAAGATTCCCTCATTTTGCCGCGCTGTGGTCACGACTTGAGTCTTTCTGCGCAGCCGGGGATGGGCGATAACGGGGAGACTGCCATGAGATTCAAGGCCAGCGGGCGCTCGGCATTGGTCGTCGCAGCAGGAATCTGGATGTGGTGTTTGGGGCCCCTGCAGGCTCAGCAGGCACCCAATGCGGCCGCGCCGGCCACGGCGCAACAGACACAACCCAACCCGCTGCAGCAGTTTTTTGGAATCAAACCGGCTCCGGCCGCAGCTCCGGCCGACCAGGCCAATGCGGAGCCCGGCATGCCGATGGCTCTGCAAAAATACCGCAAGGCATCTTCCCACCACAGCCGCCGCCATCGCGTGTCACGCACGACGAGGCACTCAAGGCGCTCGACCGTCGCCAAATCCAAGCCCGCAGAAAAGGCCGACCCCGAAAGGGAGGCGCGCGTCGCCGACGCGGACAATACCTCTGCTCCGGAGAGCAGCACCCCGCCGGCGAAGTCGGCTTCCCCGGCACAGGGATCCGCGCCGCAGCAGAGCTCCTCGGCGCAGCTGTCGACGTCCGTCGCCAACGCCCGCGCACAGCTGCTGGAGAGCAATCCGGCGGCCGCCACAGCGCCCACCATGCCGCCGACTGGAGCTCCTGCGCCGTCTGCCGCAACCGCGGCAACAGCCGCCCCTGCCGGTGGCGAAAATGCCGCGCCGCCGCCGACCAATACCGCCAAGGCCGACACCAACGTCGTTCCGTCCGATCAGTTCAATGACATCGATCGCGCAGCGACTGAAAGCGCCCAGCCGACGCCAACGCTGGCCTTGGCGTCGATGGAGAAAGCCGTCGGCACCACCGGCCAGGGCGCGGCCGCGAGCGACGATCACTCGACCTGGTCCCAGGCCTCTTTCATCGGCAAGATCTTCATCGCCTTCGGCGGGCTGCTGACGTTGGCTTCGGCTGCACGCATGTTCTTTGCGTAGCCTTGAAGCCTTCGTGCCGCGCCGCCGTTTTAACCTCCCGCGGCGGCGCGGCGTTTTCTTCGATCGATCGCACGCCGGCATTTTCCCAATCCACTGTGCATTTCTGCGCATGCGGCGGCCTTGCAGCCCGCGCCGTCTGCGGGCACATTGCGCGCGCCGCGGGCCCTGATCGTCAGCGCCCGCCAACGAACTCAGCGTGAGATGGCATCATGAGCACATTCGAACACATCATCGTCGAGAAGAAGGGTAGCGTCGGCATTGTTCGCCTGAACCGGCCGAAAATGCTGAATGCACTGTCGTTCGGCGTGTTCCGTGAAATTGCCGCCGCGATCGATGACCTCGAGGCCGACGACGCCATCGGCTGCATCGTCATCACCGGCAACGAGAAGGCATTCGCCGCCGGCGCCGACATCAAGGAGATGCAGCCCAAGGGCTTCATCGACATGTTCAATGAAGACTTCAAGCAGATCGGCGGCGACCGCGTCGCCACCTGCCGCAAGCCGACCATCGCGGCGGTCGCCGGCTATGCGCTGGGCGGCGGCTGCGAACTGGCGATGATGTGCGACTTCATCATTGCCGCCGACACTGCAAAATTCGGCCAGCCGGAGATCACGCTCGGGACCATTCCCGGCATCGGCGGTACCCAGCGCCTCACCCGCGCCATCGGCAAGGCAAAGGCCATGGACCTTTGCCTCACCGGCCGGATGATGGACGTCAACGAAGCCGAGCGTTCCGGCCTCGTGAGCCGCATTGTGCCGGCCGACAAGCTGATGGACGAAACGCTCGCCGCCGCCGAGAAGATCGCTGCGATGTCGCGTCCCGCCGCCGAGATGGCGAAGCTCGCGGTCAACCGCGCCTTCGAGACGCCGCTCTCCGAAGGCATGAATGTCGAGCGCGACCTGTTCCGCGCCACCTTCGCGCTGGAGGATCGCGCCGAGGGCATGGCGGCGTTCATCGAGAAGCGCAAGCCCAACAACAAGAACCGCTGAGCGATCGGCCTCGCGAGCCTGTTGCGCCCTCTGATGCCCGGCCTCGTGCCGGGCATTCGCCTTTCAGAATGCTGTTGCAGACGCGGATGCCGCGGCGATGTCAGCCGTGACGACGACAACAGTTCGACGGAGTTGATCTATCCCGTGCGTGCAAGTGCTGCCTGCACCAGCGCGCGATAGAGCCGATCCTTCCAGGTGACCGGCTTGTCCAGCCCAAGGCGCGCCAGGGCCGGTGTGTATGCGGCATTGGACCGCGTCATGCCCTCCCAGGCCAGACTCGCCAGTCGCCACGGCGATACCGATGCCGCGCTCAGCACCTGCAGTGCCGGGATCAGCCGCTGCTCGACCTCGGTGAAGTCGCTGCCGAACGGAAACGCCGGCAAATGGCCGTGCTCCCGCGCGGGCTTCAATGCTTCGCCGATCCGTGCCGGAACATTGTCACGGAAGGCCGCGGGAATCTCATAGCTCTTCGGCAGTTTGCCGGCATCCTTGGCCTGCCGCATGAGCTCCGGCTGGAAGCGCGAGTCGGCGACCTGCAGCATCGCCGCGATCACGTCGGCATCGGACTTGCCGCGCAGATCTGCGACGCCGTATTCGGTGACGACGATATCGCGCAGATGACGCGGGATCGTGGTGTGGCCGTAAGTCCAGCGGATATTGGATTCGGCCTTCGCGCCGACACCGCGCGTCGCTTCCAGAGTCAGGATCGAACGCGCGCCCTCCAGCGCGAAAGCCTGCGCGACGAAATTGTACTGACCGCCGACGCCGCTCACCACCTGTCCGTTGTCGAGACCGTCGGACACCGCCGCACCGAGCAGGGTCGCCATCATCGTGTTGTTGACGAACCGCGCGTCGCGCCGCGCGCGGCGTTTGGCATCTTCGTCGCCATAGAGCTGGTTGGTGAACGACACCGGCATCATGCGGATCTTCGTCAGAAGCTCCGGCGGCATCTCGCGCAAGTCGCGATAGAAGCCTTTGGGCCCTAAGAAGAATGCACCATGCAAGCGCACGCCATCGACCTCGCGCTTCACGATCTCGGCCTTGAACAGCGCGAGGAAGGCTTCGGTCAGCATTTCGCTGACGCCATAGAGCCCTTGATCGAAGGGCGAATCCTCCAGCGGGCGCGTCGAGGGCGACAGTCGCGTCATCGTCCGGCGATAGGCGGTGGTGTCACGGTGTCGCAGAATGAGACTCTGCGCCAGCGCGTCGCCGACCTGTCCGATGCCGATCTGCAGGCTGCCGCCATCGCGAATGAGGCCTGCGGTGTGCAGCCCGATGGCGTATTTGTTGTCGCTGATCGGCTCCGACGGCGGCGCGAACAGCGGAAAATCGGTTTCCGGGCTTTCGAGGATGGCGCTGAATTCGCTGGCCGGCAGATCGCCGGGCCCCGGCATGAACGGGAGCTCGGAATTGACCTGTCCCACGAGATGGAACGAGACCTTGCCCGCGGCGCGGGCCTGCAGCAGATCCAGCGTCGTGTCGGTGTTGCAGCTCAGGCTGTAGCGCGTCTCGCCGTTGACCACGCGCTTCGCCACCAGTTGCGTGATGACATGAAGTCCGCGGGTCTGCAGGTATGAGGCGGCATGGGTGTAGTTGGCGGAGATATAGTGCTGCTGCGCGAACGGCACCCGCAGCCATTTGCCGGCAAGGAAGAAGAACTCGATCACCTCGACATTCTTCGGCAAAGCATGCGCGTGCAGCGCGCTGGCATAGTCCAGATCGGGATAGCCGCCGAACAGCCGATCGATCACCGGGCCGATGAAACGTCGCTCGAGATCGGCGGCCGGCTTGGGTTTCTCCAGCGTGAGCGCGGAAAAGAATGTCAGCTTCAGCGCCGCGTCCCGCACGGCGCGGCGATACAGCGCGTTGACGATATGATTGGCCTTGCCCAGGCCGAGCGGCAGGCCGACGACAAGTTCGGGACCGATGTTGCGGATGAGGTCCTCGGCAAGCGCTTCCGCATCGGTAAACAGTTTCGGCATCGGTCTCCTTACCCGCGCTGCGGCCACTCCGGCGAATCGTGTCCGAGCGGCACCGCCGGACGAGACCAGAAGGCGGGCGTTCGCGACAGGAGGGCCGAATGCCGCACCGCATTGAGCCGGCCGAAACCGGACTGGCTCTCCTCGAGAAACGGCGTCACGGCCTCCGGCTTGATATCCGGCGCCTCGAGTCCTTTTGCAAGCCGGCCCAGATTCCACAGCCAATGGCCGGTCTGCGCCAGCGAAACCTGCACATGCCAGCTTCCGCCCTCACGCGCCTGCCGCGCCCGGGCCATCATCGCGCCGAACGCCATCAGATAGCCGGTCACGTGATCGAGAATCTGCATCGGCAGTTCCTTCGGCCCGTCGATGCCGGCGGCCTCTGCCTCCGCGTGATTGAACCCGGTGGACGTCTGCACCAGGGAATCGAAGCCACGCCGTTCCGCCCACGGCCCGACATGCCCGTAAGCCGACAGTGAAACATAGACGATGCCCGGGCTGAGCAGCGCGGCAGCGCGCGGCGAGAAGCCGAGCGCCGCCAAAGCCTGCGGCCGATAACCCTGCACCACGATATCGGCCTCGCTCATCAGCTTGCGCAGCGCAGTGCGGCCGTCCTCGCTTTTGAGATCGAGCGAACACGACAACTTGCCGCGACCGGTATCGATCACCAGCCACGGAATCGACGGCAGCTTCGGTCCGGTGACCAGCATCACGTCGGCGCCATGCGCGGCCAGCG
>Ga0180216_1004581_pt1 | contig 10419 bp, 13 predicted proteins | sample eDN3rd37CBELigMG_FD_128879 | JGI IMG/M metagenome (GOLD analysis project Ga0180216, IMG submission 128879) | Enriched Miracle-Growth compost microbial communities from Emeryville, California, USA - eDNA 3rd pass 37_C BE-Lig MG (version 2)... ...
ACCAGACCCTCGGCATGCTGCTGACCCGCCGGATGGAGCGGATGGGCCATGGCCCCCTCGGCTTCCTCGGCACTGACTATGTGCTGGCCACCTGGTCGGCCTTCCCGCCCGAAGATCTCGATCACCTCTTCGCCGAGGACCTGTTGGGCGAGGAGCTGGAGGAGTGGATAGCGGAAAGCTCAATGCTCCGCCGGTCCTTCCGCAACATCGCCACCATCGCCGGGCTGCTGGAGAAGCACCATCCCGGCCAGGAGAAGTCGGGCCGGCAGATGATCATGTCCGCCGACCTGATCTACGACGTGCTGCGCAAGCACGACCCGCAGCACATCCTGCTCCGTGCCACCCGCGCCGAGGCGGCGGCGGGGCTCACGGATATCGGGCGCATCGGTGCGCTGCTGGCCCGCATCAAGGGCCGCATCCGGCATCGCGCGCTGGACCACGTCTCGCCGCTCGCGGTGCCGGCGCTGATCGAGGAAGGGCGCGAATGGGTCGGCGGTAGCGCCGAGGACGCCCTGCTGGCGGAAGCCGAGGCACTGGTCGAGGAAGCCACCGAGGGCGCCGAGCACTTCACTGGCACGCTCGGCCTCGACATCTTGCCGCCCGCCCCGCCGCGGCCGGAGCGGCGCCACCGCCGCCCGCGCCCCCGGCGTACCCAACTGCGCGCCGGTTGAAGTCGCACATCCTTGCGCCTGATGCAGGCCGGACGCGACTTCCCCCTTCCCGCCCGGCCCCCGGTCCGGTAACGCACGCAAAGCAATGATTTCCGCGCCCCTGCACCTGGCCGGCGAACGCCTGGCCCTCGATCCGGCGGGCGTGCTGTTCTGGCCCGCCCGGAAGCTGCTCGCCGTCTCCGACCTGCATCTGGAGAAGGGGAGCCACTTCGCCGCCCGCGGCCGGTTCATCCCGCCCTATGACACGCGCGAGACGCTGGCCCGCCTCGCCCCGCTGCTGCGCCGCTACGCCCCACGGCATATCGTCTTCCTCGGCGACAGCTTTCACGATCCTGACGGGGCGGCCCGCCTTCCCGCCGCCGAGCGCGCCACCCTCTTGCAGATACTGGCGGGGCGCGAGATCACCTGGGTGCTGGGCAATCATGATCCGTTGCCGCCGGAAGCCCTGCCCGGGGTGGCGGTCGCCGAACTGCGCCTCGGCCCGCTGGTGTTCCGCCACCAGGGCATCCCGGGCCAGGGCGCCGGTTTCGAGTTGAGCGGCCATTTCCATCCCAAGGCGAGCATGCCGACGCGGTGCGGCGCGGTGACGCGGGCCTGCTTCATGACTGACGCCCGCCGCGTGCTGCTGCCCGCCTTCGGCGCCTTCACCGGTGGGCTGGCGATCACGGAGGCGCCCATCGCCGCCCTCTTCCCGCGCGGCGGGCGCGCCTTCCTCCTGGGCAAGGAGCGCCTGTTCAGCGCGGCGGTCGGGCCGATGAAGCATCTGGCGGCGGCCCTGACCAAGCCCGCTGCCGAACCCACATTCCTGGCATGACCGAAGCCCCGACCCTGCTCTGGCTGCGTCAGGACATGAAGGCCGCAGGATGACCTCTTCCCCCGCCGACTTCCTGAAACGGCTCCGCCACGACTTCGCCGGATTACGGGTGGTGGGCGACGTGCATGGCGACGCCGGCAGCTTTGCCGCCGCCATCGCCGGGGCCGAGGAAAAGGGCCTCTACGTTCTGCAGCTGGGCGACCTCACCGATCGCGGCCCGGACAGCGCGGGCGTGCTGCGCCTTGCCTTCGCCCTGCGTGACCAGGGCCGCGGCCTTTTCCTGCTCGGCAACCATGACCACAAGCTGCGCCGCGCGCTGGCGGGCGCCCTGGTACGACCTGACCCGGAGGGACTCGGCGTCACCCTGGCACAACTCGACGCCGCACCGGACGGGGCGGAGCTGAAGGCGCGCGCGCTGGAGGAGATCGGCCATGCGCCGGCCTGGCTGCGGCTCGGCCCCTGGATCTTCGTCCATGGCGGCTTCCATCCGCGCATGCTGCGCGAGCCCTCACCGCCGGATGCCGGCCTGCAAAAGCCGGAGGGGCTGGTGCCGCGCGCCCTCTTTGGGCAGGTGACCAGCCGAACCCGGCTCGACGGCTATCCCGAGCGACTGCACAGCTGGGTGCATCGCATCCCCTCGGGCATCACCGTCTATTGCGGGCATGAGATGCGCAGCCTGAACGGCCGGCCCTTCGTCGCCGTTTCCGCCGCCGGCGGACGGGCGGTGTTCCTCGACACCGGCGCCGGCAAGGGCGGCCATCTCTCCTGGATCGACCTGCCGTGGTGAGAGCACTGCACCCGTCCCGGCCAAATTAGCCGGGAACGACAGCGCGCTCCGGCTGTTCTCTCTCCATGCCACGGGAGGGAACCCATGCCGGCTGAAACAGAGCCCACTGTTGTGCCGGTCACCGAAGAAACGATCGAGGTCAAGAAAGCCGAACGGGAGTCCGGCCGGGTTCGCGTCCTGGTTCACACCGAGACAGTGCGAGAGATGGTGGAGGAAACTCTGCGCAGCAGCAGCACGGCCATCGAGCGCGTGGCGGTCGGTCGCGAGGTCGCTGAAATTCCGCAGATCCGTGAGGAAGACGGCGTTCTCATCATTCCCGTGGTCGAAGAGGTGTTGATTGTCGAGCGGCGATTACTCCTCAAGGAGGAGATCCGCCTTCGCCAGACGGAGTTGGAGAAGACGATCCGGCAACCCGTGGAACGCCGGGTGCAGCGCGCGGAGATCGAAAGACTTCCGCCCGCTTCGGGAGAATCCTCGTCCGCTTCATCATCGGACGTGCCTTAGACCACCCCCCCCCAAAATGGAGGAGAGATCAAATGGCTTGTACCATTACCGGGCTGTTCGACACGCGTGAAGCTGCCGAGGCTACGGTCCGGCATCTGGTTGAAGAGGACGGTATCGACCGGGACCGCGTACGTCTGCATGGCGTGGAAGACCGCACCTCCGGTACCACAACGGACAGCGGCGACCAGGGTGTCTGGGCTTCCCTGAAGAACCTGTTCATGCCGGATGAGGACCGCTACGCCTATTCCGAAGGCATTCGCCGCGGCGGCATTGTTGTCTCGGTCGAGGTGGATGACAGCCACGCCGAGCATGCCATGGATGTATTCGAGGCGAATGGCGCCGCTGACCTGGATTCGCGTGAGGCGGAGTGGCGCAGCAGCGGTTGGACCGGCTACACCGCGGACACAGGTGCTGTCTCGCCGGCTTATGCCGCCGGCGGCATGAGCATGGCCGGCAGTGACCCAGGGGGTGCCGGAACGACCGGTGCTGCGACGGGCACACCGATGGCCAGCACCTCCACCCCCGCGGGCAGTGATATGGCCGGGACTGACATGGCGGGCACTGGCAGGAGCGGCACGGATGTAACCGGCACCGGCGTGGCGGGCGCAGACGTGACGGGCGGCCGCACCATCCACACCGCCGCAACGGGAACCGGCACGACGGGCCTCGGCATGGCCGAGCCTGATAGGGCAGGCCGAACTGGCAGCGAGGATGTCATTCCGGTTGTCGAGGAACAGCTCCACGTCGGCAAGCGCGACATGGAGCGCGGCAGGGTGCGCGTGCGCTCATACATCCAGGAGCAGCCGGTGAGCGAGAACGTCTTGCTGCGTCAGGAGCATGTGAACGTCGAGCGTAGGACCGTGGACCGCCCCCTGACCGATGCGGACGACGCCTTCCGTGAGCGGAGCATCGAGGCGGTCGAGCATAACGAAGAAGCGGTAGTCTCCAAGGAGGCGCGGGTGGTCGAGGAGGTCACTATCAATAAGGATGTCAGCCAGCGCGAGGAGACCGTCCGTGACACGGTGCGCCGCCAGGATGTCGAGGTAGAGGACAGCCGCGAAGACACCACCACACCGATGCCGCGCAACCCGGCCTGAGGTTTCGGCACCTTCTCACCGGTCCTTCCCACGGACCGGACGTCGCGGGGTCGGTTCGCCGGCCCCGTTTTCATCTGCGGCCTGCTGCGCGCTGACCAGCCCCCGGAGGTCGCGCTTGCGCAGCGTCTCCGACAAGCGTGCCCCCTCCTGTTGAAGCTCATGGAAGGCAGCCTCGGTGAAGCTGATATGCGCGCGCATCGCTTCGCGCGCAGCGACGGCATCGCCCCGCAGGATGGTGTCACCGATCGCCTGGTGCTGCTCCAGGATGGCGCCCCGCAACGCGTCCCGCTGCCAGTACTGCTCGTGGCTGAGCAGGATGCCGCGCCGCAACAGACCGGAGAACACCCGCAGCACGTGAAGCAGCACGAGGTTATGGCTCGCCTCGTGCACCAGCTGGTGCAGTCGCAGATCCTCCGCCGCCTCCAGCACCGGCTCGGCGCGCGCATGCGCTGCCTCCAGCGCCGCCAGGCAGTCCTGCAGCGCCGTCCGCTCTGGCCCGGTGATGCGGGTGGCGGCCAAGGCGGCAGCCTCCGGCTCGATCAGGCGGCGATACTCGAAATAATCGCCGGCGATGCGCGGGCTGCGGCCGAAAAGCCCTTCCAACGGCGCGCTGAGCGGGGTCATGAAATCCGCCACCACCGTGCCGGTGCGGGAGCCGGCCAGCAGCCCCTTCTCCTCCAGCTGCGCCAGCGCCTCCCGCAGCGAAGGGCGGGAGACGCCGAGCGCCTCCGCCATTTCGCGCTCGGGAGCCAGCCGCTCGCCCGGGCGGAGCGCGCCTTCCAGGATCAGGCCCTCGAGGTGGGCGGCGATGGCGCTCGCCAGCGGCGGTGTGCGGATCGTCTCGGGCATGGCTGCATCGCAATCTGGTCAAAAGACTTTACCAAGAGCCGCGCCGGGGTGACAATGCCCGCGGAAGCCCTGAGGAGCCGCCATGCCGCCCGTCACCAATATCGAGGACCTGCGCCGGATCGCCCGCCGGCGCATCCCCCGCGCCATCTTCGACTATGCCGACCGCGGCTCCTATGACGAGGCGACCTACCGGGCCAATCGCGAGGATCTCGCCGCGCTGAAGCTACGCCAGCGGGTGATGATCGACGTCTCCGACCGCAGCACCGCCAGCACCATGCTGGGCGAGCCGGTCACCATGCCCGTTGCCATCGCTCCCACCGGCCTGACGGGGCTCTTCCACGCCGATGGCGAGATCCATGGCTGCCGCGCCGCGCAGGCCTTCGGCATTCCCTTCACGCTCAGCACCATGTCGATCTGCTCGATCGAGGACGTGGCAGGGGCGGTGGAGAAGCCCTTCTGGTTCCAGCTCTACGTCATGCGCGACCGCGGCTTCGCGGAGTCCCTCGTGCAGCGTGCGATCGCCGCGAAATGCTCGGCCCTGGTGCTGACGCTCGACCTACAGATCCAGGGCCAGCGCCATCAGGACATCAAGAACGGCCTCGCCGTACCGCCGAAGCTGACACTGAAGAATGCGCTCGACATCGCCACCAAGCCCCGCTGGGCGCTGGAGGTGCTGCGGGGCAAGCGCAAGACCTTCGGCAACCTTACGGAGGCGCCGGGGGCAAAGGAGGGGCTCAGCACCCTCTCGCACTGGATCGCCGGGCAGTTCGACCCCTCGCTCTCCTGGAAGGACGTCGCCTGGATCCGCAGCATCTGGCCGGGCAAGCTGATCCTGAAGGGCGTGCTGGATGTGGAGGATGCCCGCATTGCTGCCGATTGCGGCGCCGATGCCATGGTCGTCTCCAACCACGGCGGACGGCAGCTCGATGGGGCGCCCTCTTCCATCTCGGTATTGCCCTCGATCGTCGAGGCGGTCGGCGACAAGACCGAGGTGCTCTTCGACGGCGGGGTGCGCTCGGGGCAGGATGTGCTGAAGGCGCTGGCCCTCGGCGCGAAGGGCTGCTGGATCGGCAAGGCCTGGCTCTATGGGCTTGCGGCCGGCGGTGGTCCGGGCGTGACGCAGGCGCTGGAAATCATCCGCAAGGAGCTGGACGTCTCGATGGCGCTCACCGGCACCAAGGACGTGCGCAACGTCACCGCCGAGGTGCTGCACGCGCCGCGCCACGGCGATGTCGTGCGCCCGGCGGAATCCCGGCTGGAGCACGCCTGAGGCAGGCGGCTCCGGCCCGGCGCGGAGCCTCAGTCAATTGCCTGGGCGTTGAGGAACAGCGCCTGTTCCAATGCCGAGAAGAAGTGGCGGAACGGCTCCGGATCCGCCATTTCCTCCAGGTTGTACTGGCCGCTGATCCGGACGGCGGTCTGCGTGGTGCCGCGCGGGCGGACCGTCACCGTCACTCGCAGGACATAGCCATCCAGCTTGGTCGCGCTGACCGTGCCGAGGCTGTCATCCGCCCGGTCGATGACGAAGCCGAGGTCCTGCAGCGCGGCCAGCGTCGCGCGCAGCACCCGCATCTGGTCTGGCGTGTCGAAGGCGCGCGTGGAGATGGCGCGCATATCGACCTGGCTGCGGCTGGTCGCGAGGATCTGCTGCCGGGAGTCGGTCTGGCAGGCGGCGAGCAGCAAGAGCGGCGCAAGAAGGACCGGGCGCAGGCGCATCGTCAGATCTCGTTGGCCTCAAGGAAGGCGGACTGCGCGAGTGCATCGAAGAACGTGCGGTAGATCTGGGGATCCTCGATCGTCTCGACGCGGGAAACCTGGTTGTTCGTGTTGGTCACCACGCGTTGGAAGGCCGCTCGCGCCAGGCAGCCATGGCCATCCTTCGCCTCGGTCACCACGACCGCGACGCGGATACGCTGGTCACGATCCCAGACGGCCTGATGCTGCGTCTTCGCGAGGGCGGCCAGCAGCACAAGGAGCATCTGCCCGGCGACCTGCTGGGCCTCAACCGCGTCGCGCTCCTTCGATGCGACGATCAGGCCGGCATTCGCCCGGGCATCATCGATGGCGAAGCCGAGATCCTGCATGACACCGGCCGCGGCCTGCAGCAGAAGGCGCTGGTCCTGCGTGTCGAAGCGCCGCGACTGGAGGCGGCGCAGCGCCAATGCCTCCGCAGTGGGCGCCATGGCGCTGGCCTGCAGCGCGGACTGGTCCTGGACGCAGCCGGCAAGCAGCATCGCGAGGCAGGCGACAGCACAGCGGCGCATCAGCTTCAGAAGCTGCTAGAGCGATAAGCGAAGTCGCGCACGCGCCCGTCGTTGTCGTAGCGGATGATGACGGTCAGCGTGCGTTGCGTCGTGCTGGAGGCACTGGCGCCGGCGCTGACGCCGGCCAGGCAGAGGGCGTTCACGCCGCCCGAATTGCCGCTCCGGACGGTTTGCGTGGCAATGCGGTCATAGACCCAGTTCTCGCGCCGATGCTCATCGGTGGTGATGACGTTGGGCGAGCCCAGCACCTCGACCACCTCGGCATTGGTCATGCCGATGCGGATTTCGCGCTGCACGGTGCCGACGGTTAGCCGGCTGCCGGCCTCCTGCCCGCGGGCGACTTCCTCCGCGTGGTACGAAGCCGGGGAGCAGGCGGCGACGAACAAAGTGGCCAAGAGGGCATGGCGGCGCACGAAATGCGCGCTCCGGCGGTAGGGTGTCATTGGGCGGCGGCAACCTTGGCGGGGCGAATGGGATTGTCGGGAGGCACGGCCGGCATCGGCGCCTCGTCCTCCCGCTCCGGCGCCGCCATGGCGGCGAGCGCTAATGTCTGCGACAGCGGCTCGAAGAACAGGTTCCGATAGAAGAGCGGATCGTCGATCTGCGTATCGCCGGCGCCCATCGGCAGGAGGGCATTGGCGCGTACCACCGTCTGCACCGTACCGCGAGGATAGACCGAGACGGTCATCCGCAGGCGGCCTTTCTTGACGGCGGTCACGCTGCCCGCCTCCGGCGAGACCCGGATGACGGCATAACCGAGGTGCTGCAGGGTCGCGATCGCGCCGCGCAGGACCTGATCGCGGTCCGTGGTGTCGAAAGTGCGAGACTGGATGCTGCGCAGCTGCACGGCACTCATGGTGCTGGCGATCACAGGGCGCTCGGCCTGACCTGCCGCGCAGGCGCCGAGCAGCAAGAAAAGCCCAAGCGAGGCGGCCGGGATCTTCACAGACGGTGCTCCTGAGCGGCCAGGCTCTGATTCAGTTTCTCGAAGAACTGCTGCTGCAGGCCCGGGTCCCGGAGCGGCTCGAAGCGGACCTCGCCCTTGTTGTTGCGGATCAGGCGCTCGAAGGAGATACGCATCGCCACGTCTGGCGAAGCCGTGGATGCGCGGATCAACCCGGCGCCGGCGCTCGGCCAGGTCGTCAACGTCACGCGGATGACCTGATCCGTGTCCCAGCGCATGTTGGCCGCGCCGAATAGAACGCCCACGACGATCGCCCCGACGACCTGGCCTGCCTCGGTCGCGTCCCGGTGCTTGCTGGCCGCGAGCACGCCGGCGGGGCCCGAGGATTCCGTGATGGTGTAGCCGAGGTCCTGCAGAACCTGCGTCGCCTCGGCGAGCAGAACCCTTTCGTCGCCGGAGAGGTGGCGTGTCTCGAAGTCGCGGATCTGAAGCGCTTCGGCAGGCGGCTGACCGATGCGCATCGCCTCCTCATTGGCGCTGACACATCCGGTGAGGAGAAGTGCCGCCACGGCAATACAAGCCGAGCGAAAAGTCAGTGCAGTCACAGCGAGCCGCCTTCAATCCCGGCCCGAAATTAGACATCACGGATTGGTGATTGCAAGGGTTCTGTCGACAAATCGACCAAATTCTGTCGCAGACAATCAACCATAGGATCTATCGAGCTTCAGTCAGTGCCCCGGGTTGGCCCACCTGCGCTTCCCTCTCCTCAGTCCGCCTCGTAGCGCACGACACTGCCGTCGTCGCCGCGCATGGAGAAAGCGACCCAAGTGCCCTTCGCGTCGTAGAGCGCTACCATGCCGCGCGCCGGCCATTCCCAGCGGGTCAGCGCCCCCTCCCGACTGTGACGGGGTGCGCTCGCCAGAGGCTGCCCGGTCGCGGTGTCGAAGAGCGGCCGGTTCAGGCGCTCCGGCGCCCACCAGGAGAGTGGCGCCGCCTCGGCGGGAAGCCGGACCGGCCCTTCCGGCCCGTCGCCACGCAAACCCTCCGGCGTGGCGACCAGCCTCAGCCGCCCTTCGGCGCCGTTCCGGACCGTGCGCGCGGCGAAGCCCACCAGGCGGCTGTCCTGCCAGTGTTCGGCATAGTCATGCGTCATGCGGAACGCCGTGAAGGAGAGCAGCTTTACCTCCAGCACCACCAGCGTGCGGATGACACCACCCGGCTCGGGCCGCACGGTATGGGTACCGATCTCGCGCCCCTCCCGCAGCAGCCGGAAGCGGTAGCCGCTGGCCGGCAGCGCCCAGGTGGCGGCCGGAAGCGCCAGCAGCGGGGCGGCGAGCAACGCCCGGCGGTGCATCAGCCTTTCCCCCACGGCCTGGCACGCCCATCCGGGACGCCGAGGATCTCGCCGCCGATCCGGAAGGTTGCGGGCTGCGGCCGCCTCGTCCCTGCGCCCGAGCACAATCTCCATTCCGCCATGCGCCTTTCCTTCCGGCTGCCACACTCCTTTCCCGACATGGGGGTGGACCGGAAAGGCGAAACCCCGCCATGACGCGCTCCCCCCGCGACAGCGGCAGCGCGGCATGCCAGATTGCGGCCATGCGGCAATTGCTCCTGCTGCGGCACGCCAAATCGTCATGGGACGATCCCAGCCTGCCCGACCATGCCCGCCCGCTGAATGCGCGCGGGAAACGCGCCGCCGCCGCGATGGCGGGGGTGATGCACAGCCTTGGGCTGGCACCGGATATCGTGCTGGTTTCCTCCGCCCGGCGCACGCTGCAGACGCTGGAAGCCCTGGCGCCCCTGCCCGACAGCCCAATCGTCGAGCCGATGGATGATCTCTACCTGGCGCCCTGGCCACGCCTGCTGGAAGCTCTGCACGGCGCACCGGAGACGGCGCGCAGCATCTTGCTGGTCGCGCACAACCCAGGACTGCACGACCTCGCTCTCGCCCTGGCCGGCCCCGCCGGAATGGCCGGGAGGGCGCCAGGCACGCAGCGGCTGGCGGCGGGCTATCCCACGGGCTCTCTGGCGGAATTCACAGTCGCCGCGCCATGGCGGCAGCTTGAGGCCGGCGGCGGACGCCTCGTGCGCTTCGTCGCACCCAACGATTTGCCTGAGATGGCCAATTGAGCATGAACCTACGGCTGGCCCTCGCCCTGGCACCCGATTCGGTGCAGGCGCTCTGGCGTCACCCCGCCTTGGCCGGTGCCCCGCGCCCGCGCGGCAAAGTGGAACGCTGGGCTTGGTTGGACACCGCCGAGGCCGGGCTGGCCAGGGCGGAACTGGCCCTGCGTGAGCTGCCCCAGGGCAATCGGCGTCTCTACCGCCCGCTGCCGTCGACGGGCTTGCACCTGCCGGGCAGTCCCACGGCTGCCGAGGAACTCCTGCCGGCCGGCGTGGCACCACCGGAGGCCGCGGGGGCCGCTCTACAGCCGATCGCGCATTACACTGGCCGGTTGCAGCAACGTCCGCCAGGGGCCGAGGGGGTAGCGCTAGTGCTGCGCAGCGGCAGCGTGACCGCCGGCGCTG
>Ga0180216_1004582_pt1 | contig 10413 bp, 9 predicted proteins | sample eDN3rd37CBELigMG_FD_128879 | JGI IMG/M metagenome (GOLD analysis project Ga0180216, IMG submission 128879) | Enriched Miracle-Growth compost microbial communities from Emeryville, California, USA - eDNA 3rd pass 37_C BE-Lig MG (version 2)... ...
AAGTTGTTCCCCATGGTTAATAGGGAACAACGTTTACAAAATTTATATATTATTTAGGTTTTAATTTGGATTTAATTTGTACCAATATGGTCTACGATCCTTAGAAGTAAGGTTACCGCTTCAGCTCTAGTCGAGTTACTGCTTGGAGCAAACTTATTTTGACCCTTCCCTTTAACTATACCCATTTCCGTACCTGCTGCAATCGCTGGGTAAGCCCAAGCGGGAATTTGGTCTGCATCATTATAGGCTAGCGCTGGACTCACTTCCATCTCATCTTCGTACCCTATCGCGCGCATCACCATCACTGTGATCTCAGAACGTGTAATCCACTGAGAAGGTCTAAACGTTTCGTCACCGTAGCCTTTTACCAAGCCGGCTGCAACAGATTGTGATACGTGAGCTTTTGCGAACTGTGGAATTTGCGCATCATCCTTAAACGTATGATCTTGATCAGAGGAAGCTGTCAATGCTAGTGCGCGCGCGAGCATAGTAATGAATTCTGCTCGAGTAACCTCTTTGTCTGGTGCGAATCTCCCATCTGGGTAGCCCTTCACCCATCCCTTCTCGGTTGCTCTGCTAATGCTTTCCTCGGCCCAGTGACCTGCCGTATCTATATAGCTCGTCGTCGATATACTAAGCTTCGATATCAGAGCTGGCTCAGAGGTGATGCTGCTGCCGTCATTGTCAACCAGCTTGACGCGCGTTAATTGAACGGAAGCATCTCCCTTTCCAATGGCCTCGAAGCGCAATGTAGCTAAGTGCATATCCCCGTTTTCACCGACGGCATTGCCCACCTTAGAATGTGCAAATATAATGCTCCCATCTTCAACAATCGGTGGGACCGTGAAGCCCTCCCAAGCTGTAGATGCTTTACGGAACTCTAGCATATTAGGATCATAGGATAGACGAAGCTCATATCCATAAACGTTCTTCGCGCTATGGCCTTCGACCGTAACTATTACTTCATCTCCAACATTTGCTTCATTGATGGAGGTAGTTAATATAAAGGATGGCTTGTCCTCTGCATACGCCATAATCGGCATCATCGCAAATAACAGAAGCATGGACAGCAGCAACGGGATTTTTTTTATCTTCAATTGCAATCGTCTCCCTTTTCTTAGAAATGGCTGGGCAAGAAACAGCTCCAAGGGTACCAGCTGCAATAAGCATAGGTGATACCCTTGGACTGCCTTTTAACGATTAATTCGTCAGAATAAGACGAGCTAATCCAACTAGATCTTCAATATCGATGGCGCCATCATTATTCAGGTCATACTTCTTCACTTGATCCCAATCTGGGCTGTCGGAAGTTTTGCCGTATGCTTTTGCAAGTAGAGCCAAGTCGCCAACGCTTACTCTGTCGTCGTTGTTGAAGTCACCTGGAACTGTTGGTTTATTGATTTGAACGATATGTGTGTCCCCGTCCACTTCCACCTCTACACCTTCGCCATCGGCTAGTAGTAGCTGTGTCACCTCAATATTGGCAATGCCTGCAGTAGCTTTTGCTGTGAAGCTTAGTTTAATAAGATCTTGATTCGGGTCATTCACGCTATCATTCAAGTGAATACCTAGAATGCGAATTGATCCCTCCTGCTCATCCGTCTCTACGATGACAAACTTGTCAGCATCTACCGATACTACATCTCCGTTAAGCTCTAGTTTTTCAGCATCGTACTCGATTGTTATGTCTTGTGCATACACCTCTTGATTCAAGCCTTGCAGACCGTAGATTACATCAAAATCTTGACCCGTTTGCACAGCTTCTGGACCAGATAGCTTTGCAGAGCTCGTTGCAACAGAGCCGACTGTTACAGTAGCGGTTGCTTTCTCCACCATACCTTCAATCGTACCCTCTACTACAAATACACCTGGTGCACTATAAAGCTGTGGATCAATCGCATTCCACACAACTGAACGCTCTTCCGTAACAACGCCATCAGCGCTGCGATTGACTTCGACAGCCACCGTTGCAGGTAATACTGGAGCAACTCCTGCATCTGTATTAACCTCTACATCAGCAATTCCTTTAATTTTGCTTTTTGAGAACAACCAGTCGATAAGCATGCCACGCTCCGGATGCACGTATTCGTTGTAAACCGGTAGCCAAACAGCATGCCCGTCAAATCTATGGCCATTATAAGGAGGATCATTCAATTGGTTAAAAGGAATAATCGTCAACAAGGAGTCGTTCCAATAAGGTGAATACGTTCTGTCTGTATTGACGACAGAGTTGTATAGGAAATCTTCTTCATCAACGAAGGTCCACAGCGGCAGATTAGCAACCTTCATTGCATTGTCCACACTGCCAGGACCACCAGCAGGGCAGAGAGGCGCTGCTGCTGCTGCGACATCAGGGTATGTTTGTAGGAAGGTCCAAGTGGAGCCTCCACCCATAGAGAAGCCAGTAATATAGATCCGGTTTGGATCGACCTTGCCGTCCTCAATCATCCCATCAATGATAGCTTTTACTTTGTGCATGCTTGAAACCGTGGTTGCGTTGCGAGGCGCTAGAACATGAGTTGGATACTTCTCTTGATTTTCAGGGTTAGCCCATACTGTACCACCATTACTGAATCTTATCGGCGTATAGATATCGTTCCCCTGTCCGCCCCCATGGAAGAAGACGACTAGAGGCAGCGGACCGTCAGCCTCCTCATTAAGGAAATAGCTGTAATCTAGCCCATCATGGTTTGCATATTGGTATTGGTCTAGAACAGGGCTCACTACATCTGTCTGCACCAATGCTTCAGGTACAATTGAAGTACCATCAACGTACTCAATCTGTGTTCCTTTATAAGTAACCGTGTATTGTAAATCAAAGGTATAACCACCGTCATTTGTCGCTCCGCCATCACCGAAGCCGTTATCATTAAAATCAATAACAATATAACGGCCCGTATCAGATGGATTCTCGGAATCATTGACCTGACTTGTATATACATCCATAATTTCGCGTGTATCGTCATATGCCACGAAGCTTGGATCGACCTTTCTTGTAGCTTTTACATGGACGTCAAAATCTGAAGCAGAAATCGAGGAACCGCTTACATCTTTTCCCGCATCTATAATGACGGCATCCGTACGTTCAATAAACGCAAAGTTCTTGTTGAGTAAAATAAACGGCAGCGTGTTTTCATCCGATGTCGTCTCTGATGCAAAAGCCGTAGGTATGCAGAATACCAGAGCCAATAGAGTCAGATAAATCGTTACGAACCTCTTCTTAAACATGTTCACATCATTACTCCCTTCAACTTTAACGTTTTAGCTTCTGTACATAAACTACATTCACAATACCGTTAAAATCATCTCCCTCATCTCATTCTATGTGCTATTTCGTTTTAGCATAAATTGAGTTTAACAAACTCATTTTGAAAAAACTGTAGTTTAGTGGCTGTCCAATCTTGACTATTTTTCATTGAATACGTACTTATTTTCGTTAATCATGTCACGTAATCGAAGGTGACAATGTTGTAAGCTACAACATTGCAATATTGACACCTAGATCACACGACTAACCAAATCAATCAACGATACAATGAACTTACATTCAAAGCTATGCGTTACGCTAATTAGAGAGGAAGGTATATATGAAAAAACTACGATATGTCAAAGATGAAGGCATGAATAAGAAACGATGGTTAAGAGGTGGAGTTGCTATCTGTCTATCAGCCGCTGTACTTTCAGGCTGTGCCACAGGACAAGATAAACAAGGTAGCCAAAAGGATCTCGCAAATTCACTTAAAGTAATGTATAGCGGTAGTGAGGATTACTTTTATCAGGAGTTCGGCATGTTATTTAGCGCGGTGTATCCTAATATTGAGCTTGAAGTTGTCAATACACTGTCTCTAGAAAATACGTTACTCGATCAATACAATCAAGATATGAACAAAGCACTCGATGCGTTTATTGAGCAAGAGCAGCCTGATGTGGTATTACTTGATCCGACTACGATCACTCCGTTGATTGAAAACGGCAAGCTATATAATCTGGATACATATGTCGCTGAGGAAAGCTATAATGTGGGTGGATTTAACCCTGGTCTGCATGATTATATGAAGGATATTGGCGGAGGCCAAGTGTACGCAATCCCTTCCACCTTCCGTTCACAGGCTTTATTCTATAACAAGGATTTGTTTGACCAATACGGTGTTCCGTATCCAACGGACCAGATGACGTGGGATGAGATTGTTGCTCTCGCCAATCATTTTCCAACAGATGGAGCTCCAAGTGATCGCATATATGGACTGGAAATGTCCTGGAGTAAGGAATTAACTGAGGTTGTTAACGTGTTGGCTACTGCAGAGGGACTTAATTATTTTAATAGCGACACGATGCAAATGTCTATTGATACACCAGCTTGGGAATCTATTGTAGAGCAAAGCAATCAAGTGCTTACTTCGGATGCTATATTCTATTATGACTACATCTATAGTGGTGATTACGAAGCTAGTTCCGAGTCTTCACATGGAGACCCTTTCCTTGAAGGAAGGCTTGCTATGAAGCTTGAAAGCAACTATTACATTGATACCATTGAGATTGCACAGAATAACGCTCAGGATCCTGAAGACATTGTTCAGCAGTGGGACATGGTAACCGCTCCTGTCGGATTGCAAGATTCCGATTCAACAGGCTATTCGATATTCTATAATTTATTTGCCATCAATGCTGCCTCAACGAATAAAGAAGCTGCTTGGACATTTATTTCTTACATTACTGGCGATGAATTTGCTCGTGTGCAATCTAAACAAAGCTACGGAAATATTCCTTTGCGTGCTCAGTATTTCGATAAAGGTGACGGTCGTAACTACGCTGCTTTTTACAAGCTGAAGCCGATCAACAATGTACCGGCCTATCATCAAGTACCTCAGCGCTTCGTCTACGAATTTCCTAGCATGCTGCAGCAGGAATTTGCGAGCATAAGTGATGGTCAATTGACGATAGAGCACGCTTTATCTGAGCTCCAAATCAAAGGAAACGAATTGCTTGCTACCGAGATAATGTCGCAAGAAGAGCTGAAGCTTTATTTGCAAGAGCAACAGGATGTTCTCGGTCCCGGTGTTATTACCAGATAGAGATAGACGCTCGTAAAGCCGTGAAATCTTTTGTAGTTAGTAAAGTAAGGGCCGCTCAATATCGCTAGTGATGACTAACGATTGAGCGGTCCCTTTATGTATCTACTCATTAATTTTCAAACTGCATCTATTTACAAAGGATGATCCTCCATGCTAATATATATCGTATACGACATAATCGTAAGCGATGCAATTGCAGGCGATTAAAAATATAACATTAACATTCTCAATGAAGCACCAATTCATGCGTATTATTTATTATTTCACTGGAGGGATATAATGATGACAACTGTACATGATTTCACAGTAACGAAAACAAATGGTGAAAAGAAAGCATTGAAGGATTACGCTGGAAAGGTTATTCTAATCGTAAACACGGCGAGCAAGTGTGGCCTCACCCCGCAATTCGCTGGACTTCAAAAGCTATATGAACAGTACAACGACCAAGGTCTTGAAATTCTTGGCTTTCCCTGTGATCAATTTAATAATCAAGAATTTGATTCCATCGAAGAAACTACTGAGTTTTGTCAGGTAAACTATGGCGTCACATTCCCTATGTTCGCGAAGATCGATGTTAATGGCGAGCAAGAAGACCCGCTATTTACATTCTTGAAGGATCAACAAAAAGGACTGTTATCTAAGCAAGTAAAGTGGAACTTCACAAAGTTTCTAGTAGATCAACAAGGGAATGTAGTCGAGCGCTTTGCCCCAACCACAGAGCCTGAAAAAATCGAACAAAAAATAAAACAATTGCTCTAGGAGATAAATGGACATATGGATGATTTTCTTACTTTAGATAAGCAGCTCTGCTTTGCCATATACGAGACCTCTAGTCAATTTTCAAAATTATATAGCACCGTCTTAGCAGACTTTGAGCTCACCTATCCGCAATACCTCGTGCTACTGGCTTTGTGGGAAAAGGATGGCATTGGCGTAACATCAATAGGTGAGAAGATCAATCTCGGAACAGGTACGCTCACGCCAATCCTTTCTCGCATGGAGAAAAGCGGTTGGCTTAGAAAGGAACGCTCTAAGGAGGACGAGCGCAAAGTACTTGTCCATCTGGAAGCTAAAGCATACGAGCAGAAGCAAAGCATCACCAAGGCCGTGCAGGAAAGAATCATTAACTGCAATATATCCATTGATGAATATGTGCAGCTGATGACACAGCTGCAGCAATTACAGAAAAAGCTTGAGCAGGCTAAGCAGTAGTATAGCTCAAGTGAAAAAAAGAGAGTCAGCCCCCGCTATTTTGGAGGAGACTGGCTCTCTTTTATTTGTTACGGATAAGACTTAAAAAATTCTCTTGTAAACTCAAGAAAAATCTGAAAGCTACCGTCCGTATAATCTTCATTATAAGCGATATAGGTATCACGATAAGGAAATGGATTATGCACTAGCGGTACAGCGATGAGCTCTCCAAGTTCTATATCCTTTTGAGTGTAGAGGTTTGGCAAAAACGTAATGCCATGTCCTTCCTTCACTAAGCTTTTAATTAGCTCACTATGATTAATTTCAATCGGGTGAAGCACACGGGCATTGTAAGGATGAAGAGAATTTTCAATCAATTCACGAAAAAACGTACCTTGAGGGTATGTTATGACTTGCTCCTCACATGCCTCATGTATATCAATATACTCGCGCCTACTAAAGCGATGGTTAGGAGACACTAACACTTGAACAGCATCTTGATGAATCAATTCATACTGCAAATTAGCATCACTCGAGCGATGGCGTGTTAAGCCAAACGAAACCTTTCGTTCTCTTATATTATGAATAACTACCTCGGAGGGCTGCGCGTTAATATTAATATGAAAGTGGGGATGCAGCTTAAGAAACTGCCCCAGCAAATGAGGTAGCACATATTGAGCTAAAGCAAATGATACTCCGAATGAAAGCATACCAGAGATGCCTTTGCTGGCAAATTCAATCTGCTTCTTCCCTTTATTCACTGCATCATAAATTTGTCTCGCGTAAGGAAGAAATAGCTTTCCTGCTGACGTTAGCATGATTCCTTTCGAACTACGATAAATCAACATTTCCCCTAACTCATCCTCTAATTGCTTAATACGATGGGTCAATGTAGGCTGTGGCACGAATATTTCCTGCGATGCCTTAGAAAAGCTGTTGTGACGTAGCACTTCTAGAAACGCTTCAATTTGTAAATCATTCACCTCAATCACCTCTTACACGTCATGTCATATTAATTTACATATAAAAGCATTTACATTCGAAATTTGAATAAGTCCATTCAAGAATCACGCTTGTTATGTTACTAGTTATACTATAACATACTAATTAACCGGCCGGATACATCAAAATAAGCTTAGTTTATGTTAGTTTATATAACATTAAACTCACTTGAGTGTAGCTTATAGTTTGGAAGTGTCAATATGAATAAAAATAGTAGGCTATTCTGGGCAGGGACTTACGCAGCAACCTTATACTGGTTCTTATCAGAAATGTTTACACCAATGTTGTCTCTCTACGTATCAGGATTGAATTTTTCGATTATTCAAATTTCTATCATTTTTGCTGCTCAAACCTTTGTTCCTTTTCTGTTTACTATCCAGATTGGCTACATCGCCGACAGAATCGGTCAGCAAAATATGCTTGTCCTAGGTGCAGCCTTTATGATCTTAGGAAGCTTGCTGTTACTGTTCTATGATAGTTTTTTCATATTCATAATCGTTCAAACACTCGTCGGAATCGGTCATATCGCCGTCTGGCTTTCAAGCCAAACCATCGTTACCTTCGTTGGTGGTGGATCTCGTGAAAAGGCCATTGCGAGGATGTCTTTCTTTACCGCATTCGGACAATTAGCAGGTCCTCTGTTTGGCAGTTTGATTTACGGAGCTTTTAATTTCACTTTTGTATTTATTAGCTACATGGCTCTCTCCTTTGCTTTATTGGCCGTCTTTCTTATCATGCCGAAGAATGCGAAGGAACCGTCAGACACTACACCGTCAAGTGCTGGCGATACAAGTAATGCGAATTCAATTTCTGCGAATACAACCACTGCGAATGTAAGCATTACGCAGGAAGAGAAGCCCCGCTTCTCCTTTATTGAAAGCTACAAGGTAGGAGGTCAACTCTATCTAAGCAATAGCGGCATTCAAGCTGCGACGATGATCAGCTTTAGTCTTGCATTTATACTGTTTATCCGTGTTACGTATCTACCTATCTATCTAAAGGAGCTAAGTTATACTCCAGATCAAATTAGCTTGCTCATTGCGTTATGGTCTCTTGCCTCCATTATTATAAGACCGTTTGCTGCACGATTAATTGAAGGATACGGAAGAACGCGGACGACAGGCGCAGCTTTATTGATTAGCTTGGTTGGGTTACTGGGATTCACCATACTCCCCAATCAAATGGGCATCATCCTCTCTATTATATTCGTGGGTATCGGTACTGGGTTAAACCAACCTTTAGCCATCTCGTTACTATCAAAATCAACTAGTAAACAAAATCGCGGCTTAGGAATGGGCTTGCGACTCATGTCTAATCGAATGGCAAATTGGGTATGTCCACTAGCTCTTGGTGCTACTAGTCAAATTGTCGGTCTAACCTTATCATTTGCCGTCGTTACTTTGCCTTTAGCTCTCGTCAGTCTCTATTCAATGAAGCTTCTAGATAAATTAAAGGATCCTCAAGTGAACTATACAAAGGAGTGAGAAGAAATGGTCAAAACGGAATCATTTATTAAGATTGACGATGTAACAGTAAATTTCAGCAATAACAAAAACGTTCATACGGTACTCAATCATATGAACCTATCGATCGAAGAAGGTGAGTTCGTCTGTGTCCTTGGACCAAGTGGCTGTGGGAAAACAACCCTGCTGAATTGTATTGCTGGATTTCAAAAGTATGAGGGTAAGATTCTGCTGCAGGATCAGCTTGTGAGCAAGCCTGGTAAAGAGCGTGGCGTAATGTTTCAAGAATATGCGTTATTCCCTTGGTTCACCGTCGAGCAGAATGTTGCGTTTGGACTTAAGATGAGTGGCATGAACAAGCAGCAATACCTTGAGTTGGCCCGCTCCTTTATTCGTATGGTTGGGCTCGAGGGCTTTGAAAAGCACTATCCTAGTAGACTTTCTGGAGGAATGAAGCAACGTGTCAGCCTCGCAAGAGTTCTGGCGAATAACCCTTCCATTCTGCTCATGGATGAACCATTCGCTGCACTTGATGAACAAACAAGACAGCATATGCAAAGTGAGCTTCTAAAAATATGGGAGCAAAATAAAATCACTTGCCTGTTCATCACACACAGTATTCATGAAGCCATCTACTTGGCAGATCGAATTATTGTTCTTATGCCTAATCCAGGACGCGTCGCCCTAGATATAAAGGTTGATCTACCGAGAATTCGTGACAGAAACGATGATCGTATGTTTCATTATCAAAAGCTCATTAGTGCAATTTTAGAAGGGGAGGTTGCCTAGTATGGGAGTCGTTAACCAAAAAGGAGTCATAACATCTACACTTGTTCAGCAACGAACGAACAAATTATCATTCGGAGTTCCAGCGCTAAAGAACATCAGCATCAAATCAATCGGTATTCTTGCCGCCATTGCTCTATGGGCATTCGTATCCGCCTTGGGGATATTCTCAACCTCGCTATTGCCTAGTCCATGGACTGTTTTCAGCTCATTCCTGAGGCTCATTCAGAATGGCGTACTAATCGATCATACCCTCTCTAGTCTTGGACGGGTGTTCTCCGGCTTCTTTCTAGCTATCGCCATCGCTGTTCCAACGGGACTTGTGCTAGGCATGTGGGACAATGTTCGAAAAGCCGTTGATCCCGTAATTGAGGTGCTGCGACCTATTCCCCCCATCGCGATCATTCCATTAGCGATTCTATGGTTCGGTATCGGTGAATCCTCGAAGATCTTCATCATTACGTACGCAGCATTTTTCCCTATCGTGCTTAATGTTATGGGAGGTATTCAGCAGGTAGATCCCGTTCATATTAAAGCAGCTAAAACTTTAGGAGCCAATAGCTTGCAGATTTTCTACTATGTTGTTCTGCGATCTGCTATTCCCAATATCATTATCGGTATGCGAGCTGGCGTAAGTATGGCTTTTATCTCATTAGTTGCTGCAGAGCTCATTGCCTCTAACGCAGGATTAGGCTTCCTCATTCAAGAGGCAAGATACCTATTCAAGACGGATGAAGTCATGGTTGGCATGATTACGATTGGATTAGTAGGCTTCGCTATTAATCGAATACTGCTTAGTGCAGAAAAGGCATTGGTTCGTTGGAAGTAAAAATAAATAGAAAAGTGGAGGAACTTACTATGAGGTCAAAAAAATTCGCCCTTCTAACTACAACCGTATT
>Ga0180216_1004583_pt1 | contig 10413 bp, 5 predicted proteins | sample eDN3rd37CBELigMG_FD_128879 | JGI IMG/M metagenome (GOLD analysis project Ga0180216, IMG submission 128879) | Enriched Miracle-Growth compost microbial communities from Emeryville, California, USA - eDNA 3rd pass 37_C BE-Lig MG (version 2)... ...
GTCGAGGCGCTGGAGACAGCGCTGCTCGACCTCGACGGGACGATCCTGACGATCTCGCACGACCGGTACTTCCTCGACCGGATCTGCACGCGGATCATCGAGTTCAACGACGGCTGGGTGCGCGACTATCCCGGCGGCTACACGTATTACCAGGAGAACCGGGAGAAGGGGACGCTCCTCAGTCGCCGCGATCCGGAGCCGGTCGCGGCGACCAGTGCCGGCAAGAAGGGGAGGAAGAGCCGCAGGTAGCACCCGCGCGTCCCTGTAGGGAACGGCCTTGTGCCGTTCCGATCGGCCGAAGGCCGATATCGAGGCGCAACCCCATTCCGCTGGTGTCTTCGCACCAACTCACCGCTCGGAATATGGCCCTGCGGGCCATCGGAACGGCACAAGGCCGTTCCCTACAGACGTGAGATTGATACGTTGACGGTCGCCATCACGGGAGTTCCAAGACGGCGACCGCCACCAACCGGCCTACTTGAGCAGGTCGTCCGTCTCGTTCCAGTTCGCGATATTCCAGAGTGGCAGCACGAAGCTCGGGCCGTTGGCGAGGTTGTCGTTGCGAATCCGGTTCGAAAGCGCGTAGGTGCTGAAGGCGCGGATCACGATCGGGATCAGGGCGACATCCTCGATCAGCAGGTCGTTCATCTGGATCAGGATATGCGCGGCCTCGTTTGCATCGAGTGTCTTCACCAGCGTGTCGTAGAGCGCATCGTACTTCGGGTTGTTGTAGCGCTGGGTGTTCGGCCTGGCCCAGTTGTTCTCCTTCTGGGCGATGTTCTCGCCGTCCTTCCCCGCATACCAGCGGAGCATGTAGGAGATTGGCAGCGGCGAGTAGGGGCCGTTCGCCCACATATCGAGATCCCAGTACATGTGGTAGAAGTTCTGGTCGCTCGCCGGATCGCCGCTGAAGAAGACCGAGCCATCGACCTGATCCAGTTCCACCGAGGCGCCGATCTTCTCCCAGTCTGCCTTGACGATGGCCTGGGTCTTCTGGCGCACCGGCGTGATGGACGTCCAGTAGTTGAACGCCATCTTCACGCCGTTCTTGGCGCGGACGTCGCCCTCCTTTGTCCACCCCGCGTCGTCAAGGATCTTGTTGGCCTTGTCCAGGTCGTACTCCCAGCTCGTGTTCGGCGAGGAGAGCGATTTCAGCCCGTCGAGCATATTGGCGGTCGGATGCTCGCTCGGGCCGTAGAGCTTGTCGGCGATCTGCTGGCGGTCGACCGAGGCATTCAGCGCCTGCCGCACCTCAAGGTGGCTGAAGAGCGGGTGGGGCGTGTCTTTCTGCGACTTCTGGCCGTCAACTTCCTTGTTCGGATCGGAGAAGTTGAAGTTGAGGCTCTCAATCGTCGTGCCGGGCGAGGAGAAGACCTTGCCGTACTTGCTGCCGGATTCCAGCTCCTGGATGATCTCCGGCTCCACCTGGAGATTCCAGGCGTAGTCGAAGTCCCCCGTCTGCAACACGGCACGCCCGGCCGACGCGGGATCGCCGCCGCCCTTCAGGTAGATGCTCTTGAAGTAGGGCTTGGTGGCGTCCCGATAATGCTCGTTGATCGTGTACCGGGCGGAATCATTCGCGTTGAAGCTGGCCATGACGTAGGGGCCAGTGCCGACCGGCGCGAGCAGGAAGGCATCGTTCTTGTTCGCCGGGTCGTTGTTGAAGACATGCGCAGGATAGAGACTGCCGCTGTAGTTGCCGCTGAACGGCTCGAACCAGTTGGCCGCCGGTTTGGCGAAGGTGACGACGGCGGTCCGGTCATCCTTGGCCTCGATCCCGCTGATGCTCTGCCAGAGGCCGATCGAGTTGGCGCTGTTGTCCGGATTGGTCACCCATTTCCAGGTAAAGATCAGATCGTTAGCGGTGACCGGCGTCCCATCGCTCCAGGTCAGCCCCGGAAGGAAGACGAAGGTCGCCGTTGTCAGATCCTCGGCGAGCAACCCGTTCTCGACCGTCGGCACCTGCTCGACGAGATTCGGGATGATCGTGCCATCCGGCAAGTACTGCAGGACTGGCTCGACGACCGGAGCGGCGGCGAGGAAATCCTTGTCGCTGAGGGCGCTGTGTGGCGCGGCGACGGTGGGCGCCTGCCACACGATCAAGCGCAGTTCATCCCCCGCGCCCCGCGTCTGCCGGTCGGTGCCAGCGTCGGGTGCCTTGGCCGTGGCAGCGACCGGGGAGGCCTCGGGGGACGCCCCGGGTGACGCCTCCTGAGCGACGAAGGCGAAGCCGTTGCGCGACGAGCGTCCGGACGCTGCCTGGGCGCCGGCGTTGGCGAGGAAGGTCGCCGTCGCGGCGCTGACTCCCATCGCGGTTGCCCGCCGGACAAAGGCGCGACGGGAGACGGTTCCGTCCGTAAAGGCGAGATAGAGACGACCGAGCGGCGATTCACTGAGATCCGAGGTTGCCATGATTTCCGTTCCTCCGGGCGGCGATCCGCACCGGTCAGCACACTGTACCGAACGTGGAGAGCCCATCGAGGGCGGGCCTTGCGCCATGCGACTCATTCGCGGCTTCGATGTCCACTCGGGATATCCGTCGCCTCAGGGGGACCATTGGCCGGGTGACATATCACCCCCGAGTCGCGACATGCCCTCCAATGCTGATTTTAGGGAGAAATCACGGTATGACAACCGATCCCCGCGCCCCGCCGGGAACGGTCCTGACCTGCGGAGAAAAGCGACTCAGCGGTCGGCGGAACGTGATGGCTTGCTGGTTCCGGGCCGGGCGCCGGGGATGAGATCGAAGGCAAACGGCAGGTGAATCACGAGCGAGACCAGCCAGGCAAGCACCGGCCAGATAAACCACCAGCCGCCGAAGTTCGCATCATCACGCCCATGAAAGATGTTGATGATGAAGAGTCCAACGCAGGTCGCGCCGCCACCGAAGAGGTGGATGCCGAAGAGGCCCGGCTTGACGAAGCTGTACCCGGCGTGGGCAGTGACGATAATGCCCCAGACACCGATCGGCCAGACGGCCCAGATCGTGTCGCGGTTGGTGAGGAGGTTGAGAATCAGCAGATCGACCGCCACCACGGCGAAGGCGAAACCGTGCATGAGAAACCCGCGCCGTGTCGCAAGGTGTCGCCGCAGCGAGGTGGTCACGGCCGCTCCGGGATCGTGGTGCCGGGGGGCGGTGCGGCGGGGTTCGTCGGGTTTTTGCGCGGGGGTGACAGGGTTGGCAACCGGCATGTTTCCTCCTGATCGCCGGGGGGAAATCGACGCGTTGATGACCGGCTGATCGTGGCTTCAGCATACTGAATGGGAAAGGCACAACGCCACGGTTCCAGCGGAATTTCCTGCTATCCCCCACTAACCAGCCCCGACCGGTCACACAGAAGCACCACCGGCAAATGCCGGTGGCGCTTCCTCGGTCGTATGGGAGACGGATGCGCGCTAGCTCGAGCGGTCGCCGTTCCAGTTGGCGATGTTCCAGTAGAGCAGTTCGAACGGCCCGGCGCCGATGTTGCCATCGTTCAGCCACCGTGCGGAGGCGTACTTCTCGCCGACATCGACGAGCGGGATCACCGCGTGGTCGTTGATCAGGATGTCGTTCATCTGCACGAGCAACCCGCGCAGCTTCTCGGCATCGACCTCATCGAGCGCCTGCTCGAAGACGGCGTCGTACTCCGGATTCTGGTAGCGGAAGCTGTTGTCCTTGCTCCAACTGTTGTCCTTCTGGGCGATATTGGAGCCATCCGGACCCGCATACCAGTTTCGCATCAGCGAGACGGGAAGCGGCGATCCGGCTCCCATCTGGTGCATGTTGAAGTCGTAATACATGTGGCCGGTGTTCTGATCGTTGCCGGCGGCGGTGTCGAAGTAGATCGATCCGTCGATCTGGAGCAATTCAACACCGATCCCGACTTCATTGAGGTTCTTCTTGACGATCGCCTGGATCTTCTGGCGCACCTGGTTGATGGTCGTCGCATAGGTGACCTTGAGTTCGACGCCATCCTTCTTGCGGGTGTCGCCGTCCTTCACCCAGCCAGCCTCATCGAGAAGCTGGTTGGCCTTGTCCGGGTTGTACTCCCAGGTCGTTGTCTTCGACACGATCGTTGGAATGCCGGAGATGACGCTGTTACTGGCAGATTCGCCACGATCCCCAAAGAAGAGCTGACCGGCGATCAGGTCGCGGTCAATCGCGGTGGCCATTGCCGCGCGAACGGCAGGATCGCTCAATCGGGGGTTCGGCGTGTGCATCTCGGAGCGCTGCCCGTTGACCTCGGTGTTCGGGTCGGAGAAGTTGAGGTGCAGTCGCTCGGCGTAGACGCCGTGGTAGACATGGAACTCGCCGGGGCTGTCGTCGCTCTCCAGACTCTTGAGGATCTCCGGCTCGATCTGGGTGTACCACGCAAAATCGTACTCACCGGTCTGGATCACCGCCCGCGCGGCAGAGGCAGCATCGCCCCCGCCCTTCAGTGTGATCTTGCTGTAGTACGGTTTATTCGGCTCCCGATACTTCTCGTTCGGAACATAGACCGCCTGATCGTTCGGCGAGAAGGACTCCACGACATAGGGGCCGGTCCCGATCGGCTTGAGGCGGAAGGCGTTGTGCGCTTCCTCGCCGCCATCCTTGAGCACGTGCGCTGGATAGACGGTCCCGGCGGTAGAGCTGGTGAAGGGGACGAACCAGATCGGCGTCGGTGTCTTGAACGTCACCTTCGCCGTCAGATCATCGACCACCTCGATCGAGTCGATTGGCTCGAACAACCCCTGGTTGGTCGAGGCGTTCGCGGTGTCAGTGACCCATTCCCAGGTGAACTTGACGTCCTCGGCGGTCAGCGGCTCGCCATCGCTCCAGGTGACATCCGGCAGCAGCTTGAACGTCACGCTCTTCGAGTCGGCGGAGAGCAGGCCGTTCTCGACCGATGGCACCTCGGTGATGAGACAGGGGATGAGTGACCCGTCCGGCGAGTAGTGCATGAGCGGCTCGGTGACGGGCTGGGCGGCGAGCCAGTCCTTGTCACCAGTGCTCGTGTGTGCGCTCATCTGGCTGGGTGCCTGCCATTGGAGGAGCTTGAGCTCACCGCCGGCGCCGCGAGTCTGACCTTCGGTTCCCGCCGATGGGGCGACCGAGGCCCCTGACGCTGCGGGAGAGGCGCCCGGAGTGGCGGCCGGCGAGGCATCCTGGGCGGCGACACGATCGGCGATAGCGACGGAGAGACCGAGAGCGGCAGCGGATTCCACAAAACGGCGGCGCGAGATCTGGCCTGTGCGAAGCGCGTTGACGAGGGCACCAAACGGGCGGGTCGCAGGTGCGAGATCTGAGGACATGGGGTACTCCTCTAACCATAAATCCGTGCGCTGCTCGTCTCACTGGACCATCGGGACCAGACAAGGCGACGGCATTCTTGCATAGGCACCCGCTCGATGGACGATGCCACCGCCTGGATGCTTACCTTTCAGGTAATGCTGGGGATTCTATTCGTACCTGGTCCGACGTGCAATGGTCCCGCATGGGGTCGAAAACTGGATCTCCCCTTGACGTTCGGTGCCCCAGCACAAGGGGTGACGGGTTGTTTCCCAACGCACGGTCCATGTCACGCGGGTTGGTTGGCGCTCCCGATCATTCCGGGCTGGGCCACAAGCAGAGCGCGGTAACACGTCACGCTGTTGGCGCGGTCGAACACGAGCACGGACGCGGGAGAGTTCTCCCGCGTCCGTCACCAGGGCTCTTTACCGGTCCAGCCAAAGGAAACGTCAGGAACGAGCGCCGATCCAGTTGGCGATGTTCCAGTACGCCAACTCAAAAGGACCGAAGCCGAAGTTCTCCTCATTGAGCCAGCGCGCGGCGGCGATCTTCTCGCCGACATCCACCAGCGGGATCACCGCGTGGTCGTTGATGAGGATGTCATTCATCTGGATGAAGAGCTCACGCAGCTTCTCGGGATCGACCTCGGTCTGGGCCTGCTCGAAGAGCGCATCGTACTCCGGGTTCACGTAGCGCTGCTGGTCCGTCTTGCTCCAGCCGTTCTCCTTCTGGGGGACGTTCTCGTTGTCCGGACCGGCGTACCAGCGCTCCATGTAGGTCAGCGGGGTCGGCGAGGTCGCGCCGATCTGGTGCATGTTCATGTCGTAATACATGTGGCCGGTGTTCTGGTCGTTGCCGGCGGCGCTGTCGAAGTAGATCCCCGCATCGATCTGCATGAGATCGACGCCGATGCCGATCTCCTCCAGGTTCTTCTTGACGATCGCCTGGATCTTCTGACGCACCTGGTTGACCGTGGTTGCGTAGGAGAGCTTCAGTTCGACGCCATCCTTCTTGCGGATCTTGCCGTCCTTCGCCCAGCCGGCATCGTCGAGCATCTGGTTCGCCTTGTCCGGGTTGTACTCCCAGCTCGTGTTGGGCGATTCCAGCGTGGGAATGCCGGAGATGACGTTGCGGCCGGCCGGCTCGCCCTGATCCTTGAAGAAAAGCTCGCCGGCGATCTTGTCGCGGTCGATGGCCGTCGCCATCGCCGCACGCACGGCATCGTCACCGAGACGCGGATTCGGCGTTCCGACGTGCGACCGTTGCCCATCCACCTCGGTATCCGGATCGGAGAAGTTGAGATAGAGGCGCTCGGCGTAGACGCCGGGGTAGATGATGAGCTTGCCGGGACTGTCGTCGCTCTGCATGCTGTTCAGCAGCTCGGGCTCGACCTGCACATACCAGGCGAAATCGTACTCGCCGGTCTGGATCACGGCGCGGGCAGCGGAGGCGGCGTCGCCACCGCCCTTGAGCAGCACCTTGTTGAAGAAGGGCTTGTTCGGCTCGCGATACTTCTCGTTTGGCACATAGGTCGCCTGGTCATTCGGCGAGAACGATTCAACGACATAGGGGCCGGTCCCGATCGGCTTCTGGCGGAAGGCGTTGTTCGCGTCCTCGCCACCATCCTTGAGGATGTGGGCCGGGTACACGGAGCCGTTGCCGGTTCCGGTGAACGGCTCGTACCAGAGCGGATTGGGATTGTTGAAGGTGACGACGGCGGTGGTGTCATCGGTCGCCTCGATCGACTTGATGGTGGCGTAGAGCCCCGAGTTGATCGATTCGTTCGCCGGGTCCATCACCCATTGCCAGGTAAAGACCACGTCATGCGCCGTGAAAGGCTCGCCGTCACTCCAGGTGACGCCTTGCAGCAGCTTGAAGGTGACGCTCGTTCCGTCCTGGGCGAGCAAGCCGTTCTCGTGCGTCGGAACCTCGGTGATGAGATTCGCCGCGAAGGTGCCATCGGGGAGAAAGTGCATGAGCGGCTCCAGCACGAGCTGGGCAGCAAGATTGTCCTTGTCGCCGGTGGAGACATGCGGGCTGAGGTGGCTCGGCGCCTGCCACTGGAGGAGGCGGAGATCGCCGCCCGCGCCGCGCGTCTGCCCCTCCGTGCCGGCGGACGGAATGGCGGAAGCGGCCGCGGGCGATGCCTCTGCCGTGGCGGCATCCTGGGCAGCGACGCCATTGACGAGGAAAACGGCTCCGGCGGCGGTCATGCCGAGGGCCGTGGCGGACTCCACAAAACGACGGCGCGAGATCTGGCCAGACTTGAGGGCGGCGTAGAGCGATGCGAAGGGGCCAGTTGAAGTCCGATAGTCTGCCGTCATGAAACAGATCCTCTTTCTCGATTCTCGATTCTTATCGTCGATACCCTCTCCGGATTGCGAAGGGACGCGGGCGATGAATCCTTTTTTTCGAGCCTCACGCCAGCCGGATGAACCGCGCGTGAGGTCCTTGCCACCGTTGGCACTGCAGGGGATTCTAGGTTGCCAGCGATACCGGGCGCAAACGCCGACCGCGCGTCCATGCGATACCGTGTCGTCGTCCGATCAGCCCAATCCGGCGCTGGTCAGCGGATCGCCATCCGCCTTGAGTCGCGCCACCACCTCATCGGGGCCAAGCTGCCGCAGGCCGGGCCCGATCTCCTCCCAGGATCTCGGGGCGGCCACGGTTGGGGCGGGCTTTCCGCGCAGGGTGTAGGGCGTTGCGGTCGAGCGGGCAGGGTGATTCTGACTCCAGTCGATCATGACCTTGCCGGCGCGCTCCGCCTTGCCGATCACGGCGACGATCTCGCCGGGATGCCGATCCGCCAGCTCGCGGGCGATTCGCTGCACGTAGGCGTGGAGCCGGAGCGCGGTCTGCCTGCCGCCGGTTGGCGCGTAGAGATGCAGGCCCTTGCCGCCACTGGTGACCGGAAACAGATGCAGATCATCCTCGGCCAGCCGGGCAGCGACGAGATGGGCCACCCGAGCACAGGCATCCAGCCCCACGCCCTCGCCGGGATCGAGATCGATCACGAGGCGATCCGGCTTGTGGACGCCGCCGCGCGGGCCGACGTGCCACTGCGGCGTGTGCAGCTCCAACGCCGCCTGGTTCGCCATCCAGAGCAATCCGGATTCGTCGTCGATCACGGGGTAGCAGACCTGCTTCGCCTCCTTGCCAGTCCCGGGACTGGCACTGATCAGGAACCGGCGGATCCAGTCGGGGGTGTTGCGGTCGATGTTCTTCTGGAAGAAGCGTTCGCCGCCGATGCCGTCCGGATAGCGAATCCGGGTCACGACGCGGTCGCGAAGCTGCCGCAGGAGCGGTTCCGCGACGGCGGTGTAGTAATCGATGACATCCGCCTTGGTGAATCCGGTCTCCGGATACATGATCTTGTCGAGGCTGGTGAGGCGGAGCTCCCGGCCATCGCTGATCGTGATTGTCTTGCGGGAACCGGCTTGTGGCATCGTCGGCTGTCTCCTCAATCCTGAAAGGTGAACGTCTACTTCCCCGAACGTAACGCCCCGCGCAAGACCGCTGGTCGCGCCGAGGACGAGCCGTCCGCATTGCGAGCGTCTTGCTTTCCAGCATGATTGCACGAGGGCTGCCGTCCTGCGCGGAAGACAGCCATCCACGCCGCTTCTCACATTCCGGCGACGCCGGAGCGACCGACGTGGAGCGGAAGTTCCCGGCAGAAGCTAGGGCTCGCCTGCAGACCGTTCCCGCACCGGTGCGAGCAGCACGTCAAGGCGCTCACGAAAGCCGCCGGTCAGCAGGTGACGGAGGGCGACGGCGGGGTCGGGCATGGAGATGTACTCCGGACGCCAGTGATGCACCTGCACGAGATGCCACAGCGCCTCGTAGACCTCAAGGCGGGCGTGCGCAGCAGGGTGCGAGCTTCCGATTCCGCGTGCTGGCGCACGATCGCCTCCGTTATGTCTATCTCCCTGCAGTTCCCTGCAGCTCGTCAGGACTGCATGCAGTTGGCATTCCCGATGCGAAGCCAGATGTGATAGTGCCACGCTGGTCAGGATCAGGAGTACCGCCATGACTGAGGCACGGTTCCACGCTCTGGCGAACGGGTGCGACCGGTCGCGATGGGGCGCCTGGCGGGCCGATGAACGCTAGTCGCCTCAAGGGGTTATCGCTGGGTATCCTGACCTCGATCGGCGGCTTCGTCGATATGGGCGGCATCATCACGACGACCCAGGCCGGTGCCCAGCACCGCTACGCCCTGCTCTGGACGCTGGTTCCGGGAATCATCGGGCTCGTCATCTACGCCGATATGGCGGGGCGCGTGGCGATTGCGTCCGGCCGCACGCTCTTCGACGTGATCCGGGACCGGCTTGGCTTCCGTCTGGCGTTCGTGACGCTGGTGGCGACGATGATCGTCAATGTCTTCACGTTGGTGGTCGAGATCGCCGGGATGAGCCTCGTCATCGAGATCGCGACCGGTTTCTCGTACCTGCTCTGGTTCCCGATTCTGGGTGGCCTGCTGGCGCTGCTCCTGTGGAAGGGGAGCTTCGATCTGCTGGAGAACGGGAGCGCCGTCCTCGGGCTGACGATGCTGGAGGCGGTGGTGGCGATGATTGCACTTCATCCTTCCTGGGGTGAGGTGAGCCGGGCCGTCATCCGGCCGCCGGCGGAGACGATCGGTCCGCTGCCGGTCTACCTGTTCGCGGCGATCGGACTGCTCGGTGGCTACATGACGCCCTACCAGTTCTTCTTCTATTCGTCGGGCGCGATCGAGGAAGAGTGGACCGGCAAAGACCTGATCATCAATCGCACCACATCCATTGTCGGCTCGCTCTTTGGCGGCATCGTATCGTTCGCGCTGATCGTCGGCGCCGCGGCGGTGCTCTTTCCGCAGGGCATTCAGGTCCAGTCACTTCGCGATGCGGGTCAGCCGATCCACGACCAGTTGGGCCTGATCGGCTTCGCGGCCTTCCTGCTCGGCACGTTCGCCGTGTCGCTCGGCGCCGGAATCGAAACCTCACTGAGCGGCGCCTACGCGGTCTGCCAGTATTTTGGCTGGGACTGGGGCAAGCACGGACGACCGCGACAGGCGCCAATGTTTTCGCTTACCTACCTGACGATGGTGATCGCCGCCGTGGTCATCGCGCTGACCGGCGTCGATCCGATCCAGATCACGGTCGTTTCCCTGGCGGTTGCGGCAGCCA